>RCUK01000015.1_pt1 | contig 333795 bp, 279 predicted proteins | sample 2166381 | NCBI WGS metagenome assembly RCUK01 (sample SAMN09932809, study PRJNA488358) | compost metagenome | isolation source: compost soil in an enriched community | place: Germany: Experimental Botanical Garden | reverse complement strand
GAGTTTATATAAAGCCATATTTTTTAGCAATCTCGTTATAGAAAAACGAAGTTAAATAAATTGTGGTTTACTTTCAACAATTTAAAATATTATTCCTTAAATAACGTGTTTTTTGAAATATTATTTTACTTTATTGTGTATCTTGTTCTTTTTCTTTTACAAGCAACTTCCACAAAAGTAATAAAGCATTCATACGGGTACGTTCGATGTTGATCAGTCTTTCGTTATTAAACTGAAACTTCTTGGTTAAAACTTCTTTTTTCCCCGCAACAGCTACCCAGATAGTGCCAACTGGTTTCTCAACTGTTCCACCACCTGGCCCCGCTATCCCAGTTGTCGCAATAGCATAATCCGACGAAAATGCCTTTTTTGAACCCGAAGCCATTTCGATAGCGGTCTGCTCACTTACTGCGCCATATTGGATCAGTGTTTCTTCTTTGACGTTCAACAATTGTTGTTTTAAAGCGTTGGAGTAGGGGATAGTACCACCAAGGAATATAGCGCTGCTTCCTGCTACTGCGGTTATTGAAGCGGCAAGGCTACCACCTGTACAGCTTTCTGCGGTAGTCAATGTAGCACCTCGGCGGCCAAGCTCTTTAATTAAATAAGGTTCGATGCTGGTATCATAATCTGCAATGACATATTGTTGTAAACGATGGATTAGCTTTGTTTTAAAAAGGGCAACCTGGAGCATAATGTCAGATTTATTCCTGCTTTTACCAGAAAGTCTCAATCGGATAAAGGCCAAGGTTGGTAGATAGGCCAATTTTATGCTTGACGGAAGCTCTGATTCGATATCCTTTATTTCTTCTGCCAAATAAGATTCTCCGATTCCGCCGACCAAAATTGTCTCATGACAGATAAATAAGTCAGGATCCTGTTTGGCTAATAAAGGCAGCACATGTTTTTCCATCAGAAATTTCATCTCAAATGGCACTCCAGGCATAAAAATAAACTTCTTTTGGTTCTGGTGTACCAGCATGCCGGGTGCAGTGCCATAGTCGTTAAATAGGACTTCACAATTTGCCAAAACATCGGCCTGCTGCAGATTGATGTCGAGCATTTTTAGATTGCGCGATTCAAATATGTTGGTCACGTGCCGAAGTACATTCTCATCCCGTATCAAGGTGGTTCCAAAATATGCTGCGGCGGTTTTTTTTGTTACATCATCTTTCGTTGGGCCCAGACCTCCGGTGATTAAAATAAGATCTGCCCGAACTGAGGCCTCTTTCAATGTCGTTGAAATAGCCTCTTCAGTATCAGGGATCGATGTCATTTGAACGATATCGACTTCGAATTGGAGCAGTTGCTTGGCAATCCAGCCTGAATTGGTATCAATGATCTGCCCGATGAGGATCTCATCGCCTATGGTAATAATCTCTGCTTTCATCTTTAAAATAATTATGCAACCACCTCCCTACTTTGAAAAATGCTTCTGTGGGGTATAGTGTTGGATCTTCTCAATCTTTTGGTGTTAAAATGTCCATGCGCTAGCGCCTAAAAAATGAAAATTCAATACCAAAAGATTCAGGATATAAACTTACATAAAATTGCGGCTGGACGAAATGTTTAAGATGTATTTGATGCTAGAATTTTTTGTGAAAAGAAACTGAGGGTTCTGTTGATCAATACAAGTACAGCATTTCAAAAAAAAAGCAGTTATTTTAAAAATAACTGCCTCCTGAACTGGCTCTTTTTGTGAGCTTAAGATCTTGTAAGATCGATGCCTTTGCACGAATGGTGACGTTATAGCTTCGGAACCGCCCAAAAGGCATCCAGCCAAATGACATATCCCAACAATGCAGATCGCGATAGATATTGAAGGAGGTCATGACCACTTCCTTCTGTTTGAAATCGTATCCCGATTGAAAGGTGACTTTCCATTTTGGTGTAACACTGAAGTCGCCATGTAAATTCAATGTGCTTGTGATCTGGCTTTGCATTCTTCGTGTACTGGAGTTGAACGATTTTGCCATATTGAAACTGAACGATGCAGCAAGGTTCCATGGAATGTTAAAGTTCACAAATGCGTTTGGATCTGAGCTGATTCGAGCCAAGGCCTGTGCTTGCTCAGGAGTCATACCTGCTCCAGACATTTCTTTTCTTAAAGAATCGATATTGTTATTACGTGATTTCGCAGCCTTAGGATTCAGACTATAGTCAAAGGAAAGACCAAAGTTTGTCAGACGAGCAAGGCTACCGTCTTTAATAGCATAGCGATTGACACGGACACCATTTTCATTGACCGAATAGGGATCAAATGTACCGTTGAAGTTTACATTCATCTTTTGGTCGAAAAAAGCTGTACGGCCAGAGAATGTAATTGGGGACAACTTCAGCGAGTCGGCAACAAAGTTGTAATTTCCGCTGAACGTCAGACCTTGAAGAATAGGGATTTTCTTCATACCGCCATCCGTGGTATCGGATTTACTTTTGACCTTTGCTTCGATGTTATTGTCAATGGAAAAACCTATCCCTGCAGATTTTCCTGCAGAAGGAGATCCGTAGACACCCTGACTAAAGATTGAGTATACATTTCTGTTTCCATATTGATCGTTATAATGCTGATAGAAACCATATCTTGGATCCGAAAAATCGGGTCTATAGTTCAGGTTGATCGACGGTGTAACGACGTGTCTGATCTGCTTAAGGTTGCCTATTTTAGGGAAATAATTACCATAAACTTTGGTCGAAAGTCCCGTCGAAACAGAGTAGTCGTATGCACGATTGAATCCCTGGACGGTATCGATACGTTGTTTATAACCTGCCGCAGTATTGTCGATACTTTGTCGTGTACTTTGCAAATACCAACGCTCGGTATAATTTACACTGGTATTGAACTGAAAATATTTAAAAGCATTGAGTGATAAACTGATTGGAATATTGTGTTGGAAACCATTTTGGAATTTTTTGAAACCTCCTGGTTTAAATAACAATGTATCAATGGTGCTTACCGAGTTTTGTGCTTGGAAACTATAACCGACATTGATGCGTTGATACCATTTTTGTTCACCGACACGGTCTTTGCTGTCAAATGGATTGAAAGAGGATACGTTTAAGCTGATATTTGGTAAACTCATCTGTATGCTGCGCGTAGCCATATCCTGATTATGCGTTAAGCTGGCCGTGAGGTTTACCTTGCCATCGGCAAATACTTTTCCATAACTGATGGACGAGCCCATACGGTTACGTGCAAGGTTTTCATAGGTGTTTTGTGTACTTCCTGTTCCGGTATTTTGAAAGAAAGAACTTGTACCAAAGTTAACACTTGCTGAGAAAGATGTTCCTGGATTGGCTTCCTGGCGTTGAGTATGGTTCCAAGTGACATTAAAATCCTTATTGGAGCCATAATTAGATGTTCCTTCAATACCCGTTTTGGTATTAGCATAACGGATATTAAAACCACCGTTAAATTTATAGTTGACGGTATAGCGCGTATTGATGGACGCTTCCCATGAACCTTTAGAATACAAGGAACCTCTAATCTCACTGTCCCAGTAATCGTTGAAGGCCAAATACCAACCGATATCCCGCATCGAGAATCCTCTGGTATAATCTTCCCCAAAAGATGGGAAGAGAAATCCAGATGCTCTTTTATCTGGTTTTGGGAAAAACGCAAATGGAAATGCCACCGGCATAGGTACACCCATCACCACAAGATAGGCAGGACCAGAAATAATCTGGTTTTTAGTGACAATTCCTTTGGTGATGTGGATGCCAAAATGGGTATGGGGATAGGGCAGATTACATGTACTATATAATCCCTTGTATATCGACATTTCGTCGTAGATATTCTTTCGTACAATATTGGCTTGGATAAATCCACCATCAACTTCGGTCATAATACCGTAGGTGTTTCCCTCTTGTTTTTCGTAATCGTAATAGAGTGAGTCTACGGTTTTCGGTGATTCACCATTTCCCATGATGACGATAGGACGCCCTACATATTTACCACTTTTGTCATAGATCCCAGAAGCAAAAATCTTTTTCTTGTTTCGGTCAAGACGGATATAATCGGCAGAAAGTTCAAAATCTTGGTATTTTACCTTTGCTCCGCGATAAAGGTGACTGATATTCTTGGCAACCTCAGATTTCTGCGAGTCAACCGCAATAATACTCACTTCAGCCTGCAAACCACTTCCTTTTTTCTTGGTCGTATCGCTTACAGATTTGGTCGTATCTGCAGATTTGGATTTACTCGTATCTGGCGATTTATTGGTCGCCGAAATAGGATCTTTACCTTGAAGTCCGTTCTGTTTTAATGGAATATTACTTTGAGCAAAGCTAGAATTGCTCATTGCAAGAATGATAAATAGTGTTAAAATGTTGATTAACGACTTCAAAATTAAAGACAAATGTTATTTTTGTGAAATAATGTTAAACTTCGAGAGACAAAATTAGTCAAAAAAGCAATAGAAAATATGTTAAATATCGTTATCTATTAAAGAAATAATATAGACTCATTTTGATTCGTTTATAGTAGAGCAAATAATTATTCAATGAAATCAGATTTAAGAATTAGAAAATGGTGTAGCGTTGTGTTTGCTACTTTGGGATTTTTTTTATTGAATTCTTTCAAATTAAACAATGGGCAAGTAGAGCCTCCGGACTACCAAATAAGAACGATTGTAATTGATGCTGGCCATGGTGGAAAAGATACAGGAGCGGCCGGACGGCGATCGTTGGAGAAAAATGTAGCCCTTGAAGTTGCGTTAAAATTAGGAAAGCAGATTCAGAAAGATATTCCAGGTATCAAGATTGTCTATACACGTACGACCGACGAATTTGTCGAGCTTTACAAACGTATTCGTTTGGCGAATGCCAATAAAGCAGATTTATTTATTTCAATACACTGCAATTCCAGTGGCGCTAGTGCACATGGTACCGAAACATTGGTCTCTGGTTCGCATCGTTTGGGACAGCAAGATGCTGCAGTTCGTGAAAATGCTTCCTTATTACTGGAATCAAACTATAAAGAAAATTATCAGGGATTTGACCCAAAAGACCCTGAAAGTGCGATCATTTTCTCTTTGATGAAAAACCGATTCCGTGAAAAAAGTATTCGTCTGGCGCAGATGATCGAAGGTGAGTATGTGAAAGCAGGCCGATATAGCAGAGGGTTCTGGGAGAAAGGATTAGCTGTGCTGGCGGAAGCAGGGATGCCTGCCGTGCTAACAGAAATTGGCTTTATTAGTAATAGAGAAGAAGAGAGCTACCTATTGTCTGATGAAGGACAACAGGAGATTGTTGATAATTTGGTTTCGGCTCTGAAAATTTATAAAAATTCTGTAGAACGCTAAACAGATTTGCTTTTATGCTGTTTTAAACTTAAATTAATGATCATTACTAAATAGATTATTTGTGAAAATTTCAAACGAGACAAAAGTCGGCATATTAGCAACAGTTGCAATAGTTTTATTATTTATTGGATATAGCTTTCTAAAAGGAAATGATGTTTTTAGCAGCGATAATACTTTTTACACGACCTATACGGCTGTAGATGGCCTAACTCCCTCCAAGCCTGTCCTGGTCAATGGCTATCAGATTGGGCGTGTTTCAAAAATGATTTTACAGGCAGATGGGAAGATCAAAACCGAGTTTAAGATCCATTCTCATTACGATATACCAAAAAATACAGTAGCGAGAATTTCAAGTACAGATTTGTTGGGAAGTAAGGCTATTGTTTTCGAAATGGGCAACAGTAAGGAATTGGCAAAGGATGGCGATTTTTTAACTTCAGGTGTTCAACCGAATATTATGGATAAGGTTGAACCCATTCAAAAACGGATAGAAACAATTACCATTAAACTGGATTCAACGCTATCGGTCGTCAATACTGTCTTAGACAAACAGTTTCAGGACGATTTTAAAAGAAGCATTCATAGTATTTCCACTTCTTTAAAAAATGTGGAAGGCATCACCAAAGATGTCGAAGGTCTGGTTGGGGATGAAAAGGGAAGACTGAATAGAATCATGGCTAATCTAGAATCAATCACTTCCAATTTTTCACAAAATGGCGAGAAAATCAATGCGATTATGTCTAATCTGAATAATATAACTGATAAGGCTGCCCGCTTGGATTTTGAACATACTATGAACAAAGTAAATGCTGCAGTGAATGATTTTCAGGAGATCACTGGAAAAATTAATAGTGGTAAAGGATCTATCGGTTTATTGCTCAATGATGAAGCTTTATACAATAATCTCAATAATGCTTCAAAGGAAATGGATAATTTGATGAAGGACGTTAAAGAGAAGCCTGGGAAATATATCAAACTTTCCATCTTTGGAAAAAAAGGTGAAAAGTAGATTTAAGAGATCAAATCGGATAATATACATAAAAGGCCTGCATATAGCAGGCTTTTCTGTTTTCATAAGATTGCCTTTGAACGTTTGAATTTGTCGACGGTCCTATACCCTAAATTTGCTCCCTTGGTTTATGTTTTACCGATCGGGACTTTCCTGTCACCAAGCTTATACTATGTTTTAAATCAACACCGTTTTAACTACCTCTTTACAGGGTATTAACACCGGGTTAATAGGGGTAAACCCCAGTTGACCCCCTGTTATACCCCTGTTAACCCCCTGTAAAACCCCAGTAAAACTATAACTTGATATTAATCGTTGGTTAATAGGAGTATGATACGGTCAATTATGAGGTGAAATAGAAACGCCACTCATCGAGTGGCGTTTCTAATCTGCTAAATTCAGCACTTTATGAGCTTTATTAGTCGCGAAAGTAGATGATCATCCGATCCGATTTCACGGTACTTTCTATAAGGTTTCTTTAAGCCAGGTAAAGAATTCTCTTTGCCAAACTTGTGCGTTTTGTCCGGACAGTACCCAGTGATTTTCATCCGGTAGGTAGACCAGACGGCTCTTAATTTTTTTGAGCTGAGCCAATTGGAATGCTGCCAGTCCTTGTCCGATTGGGACACGATAATCTCTTCCACCCTGAAAGATCAAAATTGGTGTGTGCCAATTATTTGCTTTTTCAATCGGGTTGAATGCGGTATAGGATTTCTCATTTTTGCTATCCCAGTACGCTCCGCCCAGTTCGTGGTTGGCGAAAAAGAGTTCTTCTGTGGTACCATACCAGCTTCTCATGTCGAATAAACCATTGTGCGCAATGAACGTTTTGAAACGGTTTTGGTGCACGCCAGCTAGTTGATAAACAGAGTATCCACCATAACTAGCCCCAATCGCCGCGCGGCGTGTTGTATCTACATAAGACTCTTTGGAGATATCGTCTATGGCTGCCAAGTAATCCCGGATTGGCTGACCGCCCCAGTCTTGGGAAATAGCTTCATTCCATTTTACCCCCCAGCCAGGCATACCCCTACGGTTTGGGGCGATGACAATATAACCTTGTGATGCAATTAATTGTAAATTCCAACGGAACGAATAAAATTGCGTCAGTGCGGATTGAGGACCGCCTTCACAGTAAAGTATGGTTGGATATTTTTTTGCAGGGTCAAAGTTTGGCGGATAGATTACCCATGAAAAAAGATCCGCTCCATCGGATGCCTTTGTAATACGCTTCTCAATTTTGTTTTCGCTGATGCTTGCATATTTTGCATCGTTGACCTTCGTAACTGGCGTTAAAGATTTGGTTTTTAGATCAAAGCTGAAGATTTCTGTAGCACGGGTAAACTTTGTCGAGCTAACGATCAATTTATCCGCTACTTGGCCTACAATACCGGTGATGTCAAAGTCTCCTTCTGAAATTTGATGTATTTTTGGTAAACTTTTAGCTTTGATATTGGTCGGTACTTCAAGTTCAAATAATTGAACGGTACCTTTCGTTGCAGCTGTAAAATAGATTTTTCGATTGTCACTGCTCCAGATAAAACTATTGACCGTACCATCCCAATGTGCTGTTAGATTTAAACGAATTGAGCTGTTTTTGTCAAATAGCATGATGTCATTTTTGTCCGATTCATAACCATCGGTTTTCATGCTGAGCCAAGTTAGGCTTTTCCCATCGGGAGAGTAGGTTGGAGCTGTATCATAGCCATTCATGCCCTCTGTCAGGTTGGAAGTCGTTCCGCTAGCGATATCATAGCGATAAATATCGGTATTGGTGCTGACGGCATAGTCTGTTCCGAATTTCTTTTTACAGACATAAAGGACAGCTTTGCTATCAGGAGACCAGGCAAAATCTTCGGCGCCACCAAATGGTGCCTGAGGGCTATAAAAGGCTTGGTCCTTCAATAGGTCTACCGGCTCACCAATTTTACCATCAATAAAACTCGCCACAAAAGGATGACTGAACTTACCATCATTGAAGGTATCCCAGTGCCTATAATCTAAGTTGTCATAGATATAAGCGTCTGATTTTGGCAATTCGGGATATTTATCCGTGCTGTGGTATTTTTTTACAAGAACAGACTGGCTGAAGAGTATTTGTTTTCCATCAGGCGAAAATTTGACATTTTCTAAGGCGATATCGCCATTTGTCAATTGAAGTGCTTCACCCTTAGATAGGTTCTTCTTCCATAACTGCCCTTTTAGTAAATAAATTACGTCGCCGTTAGGTTCGATCTGAACGACTGTTTCACCGCCTTTTTGATCGGTGAACTGATGGTTGGTGCCATTGACCAGTGAAATCGTATATAGATTTTTTTCACTTGAATTGCTTTCCAAATTATAATTGGAAACGCCATATACCAATGTTTTGCCATCTGCAGAAAGTCCTTCGGCCGAAACACGACCAAGATCCCAAAGTGTACTTGGATTGATCGGTTGTGGCGATTCCGACACTAATTTAAAATTGCTTTTTCCACCTTTGCTTTCTTGCGCATTGCTTAGGTTACACGCCATAATCGCTAATGTAAGTATTGTAAGTTTTTTCATCTGTTTAAACATATCTATGCCGCTGAAAAATTTCTTCGCAAGTTACAGAATTTGGTCATAAATGCTAAGTCAAGTAAAAAAATAGCCATCTCTTTCATTTAGAAATGGCTTATGAGAATTGTAGATCCCTATTTTTTAATTAATATCTGAATCAAGACCCAGTAAAGTCGAAGATGTTGTCTATTGATCCACATGGCTATTGTCAAATTGATACCAGTTTATTTTTGTTGAAACGCGCATCAAAATCGCCAAAATGATAAAGATGCCAATTGTTCCAGCGATAAGGGAATAATCCCGAAGTTGCATAAGGATATAGATGAAGAGATAAAATAAAGCCAAAATTGAACTCAGCAATAGCGCCGATTTCTGATCTTTGGTAATTGATTTAATGAAACTGCCAATGAGCATAACTGTCGCCACGGATGCGGTTAAGTAAGCTAGATTAAATCCAATATGCTCGGATAGTGCGAGTAGCAATGTGTAAAAAAGAATCATCGCTGCTCCAATCAGGATATATTGGATGATATGGATCCGTTTTTTCTTGATCACCTCGGTGAATAGGAGGGAAGTAAAGGTCAGAATGATGACTAAAATACCATATTTGGCAACCCGTGTTGTTTTTTGATAGTTGTTGATATCTGGTAAGAAGTTAATTGTAATCATGTCCGTATTATCCAATAAATTATTTGCAGAGGCAACTGTATTGGTGACGGTTTGTGCTGCTTTTTGTTCATTGCCCTCATTTCCATTTGAGTGGTTGTTATCGAACTGATAGATTGGACGGGCATCTCCAGTCCATTGTTGTGGCAGCTTTCTATTGAAAGAAGGGATTTCCCATGAAGCCGAAAAATTGGATGTTTCGGTATTACGTTTGCTCGGTAAAAATGCACCAGTGAAACTTGGATTAGCCCAGTTGCCCTTTGCTTGGATGTTTGTCTGATCGCCCAGCGGGAGGAAATTCAATGATTTGGATCCTTTTAGATTTAGTTTTATCTTGAAACGACTGTCCGTTTTCTGCGGATCTAAAGATACCGGACAAACCAAATTTTGAGTAAATAATTTGAGATTATTAAAGTCTGGATCGAAAGTTAACTCGTTACCATCCCAATTCAAGGATGGGCGCTTGCCTAGGCCTTTAAAATCCTGGATACCGAAAATAAGCTTGCTGCCTTTCCAGTCAATTTGCTCATGCGGGACCTCGAGTTTTTCTAGGGATATTTTGTCAAAGGAACCTTCTAATGTGATGTTGCTGTTGTAAACTACGGCGTTATAAATACCTCTAGAGAGATGTTGTGGCGTTATATCTGTTGCGATATTGGAAGTTTTGGGTAAGACAAATATCCATTTCAGCTCTTCTCTGAGGTTAGATTTCTCGGATTTTTCGGCAGAAAGTGGGATAGTCTCGCGATAGGGGATGGCAAGAACAGGGCCTGAAATAACCTGATCCTTTCCCCAATTTAATGTAATTCCGTCCGATACTTCCTGTTCCCGGTTTTTCCGCTCTTCAATCAAATCGCTGATTAAGGCTAGTGGAATAAGTAGTATGAGAGAAAGAAAGAAAATGACAAATAGCTTTAGGACAGTAGAATTACTGATTTTCTCAAAAATTGAGGATTGCGCTGTCGGAGATGAATTATTGTAGTCCATGATTTTAGCGGTTTAAGTTAAGTTGAATGTTTTTGCTGTATAAGGCAATTTGAAGCTCCGTTAATTGCCAATGAAGGATTTCTTTAAATTCTAAATGATGAAAGCTCTGGAGCGATCGCCCCTTTTGAAAATGTTTTTTGTAATAACCGAAGTATTCAGGAAATAAGGTGCCGCCAATAAAAATCATTGCCATGAGATACAGACTCATCTTTCCATTACCAAGCAGAAGGAATTGCATGGCAATTTCATCTTGTATCTCTGTTCCGGTTTCAGTCAGGATATGAAATACATCATGATTTTCCAGTTTAGGCATGACATCGAAACCTTTACTTTCATAAAAGAGCCCCAAATTATGGCCGATGCTTCCAATGGGGTAGGTCATGAAATCTGTTTTAGAGATTCCCCAGGCTTTTTTGTTCCATTTAAAGATGTTTGCATATACTTTGGACGACCAATTGTAGAGATGCAGCATCAGTTTCAGTCTAATTCCTTTCATTTAATTATGTTTTAAAAGTACTTTGGTTTTCAAAGTGAATAGATAAAAAAATTATTTGTATTGCTGTCTTATTAAATTTTCAAGTGCAATAAGGTGATTTTCAAAGGCTTTAAGTCCTTTTGTCGTTCTTTTGTATCTGGTGTTCGGCTTCCGGTCGACAAACCTTTTTTCGACAATAATGTATTCCTCTTTTTCCAATGTTTTTAGGTTGGAAGCAAGGTTACCATCGGTTACATCCAACAATTCTTTCAATGAATTAAAATCATATTCTTCATTGGCAGCGAGAACACTCATAATTTGGAGGCGAACTCTGTTTTCAAATATTTTGTCATATAAGGAAAGATCTAATTTCACGATTCGTACTTTTTGTAAACGATAAAACCATAGATGATGTGTAGCACACCAAATCCCAATCCCCATAATAATAATCCGCTGTCCGGGAAACATATACCAATCAAACCCAGGCAGATTTCCAGTATACCCAGGCCTTTTGCTTCGGCAAAGGTATAGATACTACCCGCAGTCAGTGCCAGTCCATAAAAGATCAGCAGCATAGCAGCAATCAGCTGGTAGTAGCCTTGGACAAAAAACAACAAGGATATCATGCCACCTGTTAGTAAGGGGATTGAAACTGCAAATAAAAGAGATTTGCTTGTAATGTTCCAAATCGACTGCTTATTTTTTCTCGCCTTTTTACGTGCCATTAGCCAGCCGGTCACTAGGGATGATAAGAGGACGATGAGCGCAATCATTAAAAACAGTAGGGGCCTATTCAGATTTTGGCCCAATAGTAAAGCGGTACTTTCGGGTTGCTGTATAATATAGTATCCCAATAGCGTTCCCAGCAAAGCATAACAGCCCATGAGTACACCTGATAATCCGCTTATTGAAACAAATTTGGACGATTTTTCCATTAATGATCTGATCTGCCCAAGTTCTCTAAATAAATCTTTCTGTTCCATAAAAGTACTTTGATATTCAAAGTAAATGAATAATAATGAATTATGCAAGGGGTTGGGAGAATATTGAAAAAAAATAAAAAAAAGAGTAGAAAATACTTGCAGGATATAGGTTTGGTTTCTATCTTTGTGGCATCAAAAGAAATCCTAATGCGGAAGTGGCGTAATTGGTAGCCGCACCAGACTTAGGATCTGGCGCCGCAAGGCGTGGGGGTTCGAGTCCCTTCTTCCGCACTTGATGTCCTCCCGAACTTAAAACCTCGGGAGGATTTTTTTATGAATGCGATATAGCTAAAAAGAGTATGAATATTTCACACGAGAATGTAGATGCAATCAATGCGGTAGTCAACGTCGCATTAGCACCTGAAGATTATAATCCTCAAGTCGACAAAGAGATTAAAGCGCAAGCTAAAAAAGCAAAATTACCAGGGTTCCGTCCAGGTCAAGTTCCAGTGGGACATATCAGACGTACTTATGGTAAATCTATTTTATTTGATGAGATCAATAAATTAGTGAATGAGAAAATCACCAATTATATTGCTGAAAATAAATTAGAAGTTTTAGGTCAACCACTTCCTTTGGAAGATGATGCACAATACAGCTGGGATTATAAAGACAATTTCAACTTCAAATATGAAATTGGTCTTGCTCCTGCTTTTGAATTACCTTTTACCGCTGAGACTGAATTTACTTCATACGAAATCAAAGCTGATGAAGAGACATTGGCAGATCGTATCAAGAACTTGCGTCGTAGCTATGGAAAAATGACTAATCCAGAAGTATCTGAAGAAGGTGATGTATTGTATGCAACATTGAAACAAGATAAAGAAGAAGGTCTAGAAAAAACAACTTCTATCCGTACAGATATCGTAGAAGATGCTAAGATCAAAAAATCATTAGTTGGTCTTAAAAAAGACGATGTTGTTAAGATTGATGTTAAAAAAGCATTCAAAACTGAAGATTTAGCACGTATCTTAGGAATCACTGAAGAGGAAGCAACTGCTTTAGACGTTACTAAATTTGAATTGACTGTTAAGAATATCAACCGCTTAGAGGAAGCTGATCTTAACCAAGAGTTTTTCGATAAATTATTCGCAGAAGGTGAAGTAACAGAAGAAGCTCAATTCACAGAAAAAGTGAAAGAAGAAGTTGAGAATTTATTCAAACAAAATTCAGATCAAAGATTACGTAATGATATGTATACTTTTGGTATGGAGAAGGTTGATGTGTCTTTCCCTGAAGAATTCTTGAAAAGATGGTTGAAAGCAACTAACCCAAGCATTTCTGAAGAAGAATTGAACGAAGGTTTTGCTGATTTCTTGAATAACTTGAAATGGACAATCATCGAAAATCGCGTTGTTACTGAAAATGGTCTTGAAGTTAAATATGATGAAGTTATCAATTTAGCAAAAGAACGTATCTATGCGCAAATTAAGATGTACAACATCAACGAAGAACCTTCTGATGAGCAATTGAACCAATTTGCAATTCAATTGTTGCAAGACAGAGAACAAGGTAATCGTTTGTTCGAAGAAGCTAAAGCTTTAAAAGTATTTGATCACTTGAAAGGTTTAGTGAAATTGAATGCTAGTGATATTGAATACAAAGAATTCGAGAAATTAGCATAAGCGATTTTTTAAATAAAAAGAGAGCCCCTTCAAATTTGGAGGGGCTTTTTTATTTTCAGTGCAGCGCGTCGCGTGGTAGCAGCTTAGACACTATTCGTTTATTGTTGTTCAGATCATCCACAGATCGCCTGTGTAGGCCGTTATATTGATCTGAAATACAAAATCTGCTGGTGAAATCGAGACGGACTCCCAGAATAGGGACAATGCGGTTGGGATTAGAGGTAGACTGCCAGAATTGAAAGAAGTCTGCTTGAATTGAAAGAGGTCTGCTTGAATTGGAAGAGACCTATTGAAATTGCAAAGGGGTTATCAGTGAAGGTTAATTGGCCTTGGTTTTCTTTATTTCCGCAGGGGCTGGTGTTATATCTTTCTTGCCAAATGGAAACAGCCTTTTCAAGAACTCCGAGAAGGTGTTGAATTCTTGCCGATAGAGTAGTCCGAAAGCACTAATATATTCGCCGTCGTTGGGGCTAAGAAGGAAGTTACGTGTATTTAGTCGATTGGAAGCCCGTAGGACCAAGCGTCCATCCTTTCTTAAATAAAACATAGCCTCGGCATCGGTTGAGACCCGATCTGAAAATACATTCAAATCCGTTAGAGCCTGACTTCTACGGTCGGAGATACCTCCAGTCAAAACAAGCCTGTCGTTGAATAGACGTAGTGAGGCAGATGCATCATTTAAAGATTTGATATTAATATCAAAGAAATTGATGTTTAGCGATTGGGCGATGATGTTGTTGATCTGGTTGAATGCTATTTCAGTTCCCGCAGATAACAAGGTATTGTTTACTTCTTTACCGAAGTCTGTCTGTGTGCCAGGCGTAAAACTTCGTCTCACGATTAGACTAAGCGCTTGTTGATTGACATTGTTGGCATCTGAAAAGTATCCCTGCAGTTCATCCTTAACTCCGGGGTTTTGTGGGAAGTTGATGTCAAACGTGATTTCCGGCTGACTTAACTGCCCTTTTAGGATCATGTCGGCCTGTGCCAATACACGCTCGGGATTTTCTTCCCGGCCCGCGGCATTATACAAAGGCGCTAAGCTTGTTCTTTGCTGGTAGATGGCATTGATATTAATATTCGCTTCGGTTGGGTTTCCCGCCCATCGCACTGTTCCGCCTTCTTTGAGATCAAAAATCTTATTGATATAATCTTGAGCGGTGAAATTGAATTTTCCGCTGTTTATGATAAAATCCCCAAACATTTCAAAATCGCCCAAAGAAGATATCCGCATGTTGAGATTGCTGTTTCCTCTTCCTGATAATTCGCCCATACTGGAGAATAGATTTATTTCCGCATTCGGATTGATCAAGAGGTCCATATTCATCGTCAGACCATTGAAATCTCGTTTTTTAACGTTTTTCTTGGTTTTAGTTGAGTCTTTCTCAATAAAGTAGATAAAGTCGGTATCTGAGATTGTGCTGGCGCTGTTGAAGGGAATATTGATAATCGTATTTTCTTCGGATTTAGCACGGATATTGATGTTCATGGCAGAAGTTAGTCCTTTAAACTGAAAGGTGCCCGAAGCGTAGGCTGTGCCATAATATACATTATTGTCCTTTATTGTCGTATTTAATACCAGGAAATTCTTCGTTTCTGCAGTTACATCGATATCGGGATCATTCAATTTGTTGAGATCTACAACGCCATCAATGGTTGCTACATTGTTTTTGGGATCGTATACTTTTAGCCCTGTGAGAAAAATTCGGTTATTGGTAACCGCAATTTCGTCAGAAAGTCGGTAGGGTGTTTTGAGGTAATTGATGACCATTGAAGCGTTATCCAATTTTCCAGAACCCGTAATTTTAGGATTCAGGATATCGCCTTCGATATCGAGGTCTGCATTGACCTTGCCCTGAATATTGGATACCAGGCTTCGTAAAAAGGGTTGGAAAACAAACACATCTGTGTTTACGAGTTTAGCTTTGAGATTAAGCTTATTGTTTTCACTTAAATGGTTATAGGAACCTTGTAACTGAATCAATTTATTTCCTTCCTCTATCTTGCTATCTAGTTTTACCAGTTGATTCTCGGGGTCGTAATTGGCACTCAGGGCTAGTGAGCCGATGGGAATATTGTTATAGAGGATAGGTGAAGTTTTTATATTGGCTACAACAAATGGAGCTTTGAATACAGAATTAACTTCAATATTTCCGTTTAAGTTGCCGGATAGATTGATGCCATGTGGCTTGGTAATACCATTTAAGGATGTAAGATTGAAGTCCTGAAATTTGAGATTGATCTGATCACTGACTTCGTTGGACAGGATGCCATCGATGTGGACTTTTTGTTCGTCATGACTCAGTGTCAGTTTTTCAAAGTACCATTTTCCTTTCGATATTTTCAATTGTGCATCATTATTGACAAGCCATCGCTCTCTATTGATTAAGATATTCGATGGGTAGAAATTGATATAGGCAGGTTTGGCATGGGCAAAGCGTATGACGCCATTAAGATCCAGACTATTGCTTGCTTCAAGTTCCGACATTTTGATGTTAAATTGTAAACTGTCGTTTGCCAGGGTGTTTGAAATATTGACGTTTTTAATATAGGTACTGTCGGTAAAATTTATGCGATCAATGGAGGTCTGCAATTCCATATTCTTCAAATTGGCATTTTGATCGACAATCAGGTGAGTTAGCCGAATGCCATTGTATTTGAATTCGGGTGCGTAAAAATTAAAACTAGCCGTTTGTTTTTCGCTTTCAAATTTTGCATTGAGCGTTGCTCCGCTGTCTAAAGCGATGTCCTTTCGAAAGAATGTTGCGATAGGCTTAAAGGAAGTTATATTAATATTCAGGTCAAAGTCCTGGCGGTTGAAAGTGTTGTTTTCGAACCCTATCGCTGGAGCGTAACGCATAGCTAACGCTTTAAAATAAGGAACTATCGTATTGAGGTCTATCCTACCTTTGAGATCAATGTGTCCGATAGCCGACTGTAAGGTTAGGGAGCGTGCATTTTCATCTCCTTCGGCAAGGAAATTGATGTTGCGGATGACGAATTGGCCCTTAGAGGAAGTGAAATTGACACTGTCTGATTTAAATTCGCCGGTAATATTATTGATGTTGTCCCCAATTAAACTGGTGTGGAATTTCGTGTTAATAATGTTGATGGAATCTCCCTGAAAGAAGTTGAGTTTTTTTAGATTTGCTTGTTGGATATCAGCATCCAGGTGATAGTTGGGTTTGACAGACCAATCGATATCTGTGGTAAACTGTAGTTTTAAATTAGGATCATATATTTGCCCTGAAGCAAGAATTAACTGTTTATCTGTATTTCCTTCAATTTGTATATGTTGATAACTGTAATTCTTGAAATTGAAATTACTAAGATCTCCTTTTATCTTTAGGCTCATTTTCTTAGGATCGGTACCTGTTCCGTCAACCTGTAAATTGAAGCCTGTTGCTCCCAGATCTTTTAATTTTGTTATCTTACCTACATCGAACTTTTTAGATTGAAAATTGCCCACATATTTTATTTCCTTCTGGATATCCAGTAAGGCATCAGCCTCAACATTACCGATAGCAGTCGTGAAAACTCCCTTTGTCTTAAATTTATTGTATAATCCATTTAGGCGTCCTTTGAATGAAAATTTGTCGAAGATCTGGACAATTTCAGGAAGTTTGAAATTTTTTAGATTTCCGAGATCGGTAATAACTGTATTTAAATCTTTGTGCTCAGAAGAAATTGCTATACTGGGAATGATAAATTTAGTTTTATCGATATCTGGTAGACCGATAATCTGCAGATCACCGGCCAGACTTGTCTTTTTTCCAATCGTTAAATCGACCTGTGATGCGTTGATGGAAGATACAGTCCCTGCTAGATTTGCCCGCTTGATATTGACGTCAAATTTGACTTGGTGCATAGGCGAGGAAAAGAAAGCAATATCCTCAGAGTGAATACGGGAGTCCCGTGCTCGAAGTTTTACATGAACTTTATTGATGAAGTCCGAAAAATCGTCAAAGCTGTTGTAGCTAAGTTTGATGTAATTTTTGAATGTAGAACGGTTGGTGGCTAGCATAAGCTCACTGAGTTCGATGCTTGTATTGCTTACCTTCGTTTGGGCAAGAAGGCCTTTGATCTCTAAACCCTTCTTTTCGCGAAGATTGAACGTCTTGATGTTCGCTGAAATTTGATTAGAATCGATTTTTATCTTATCAAAATGGGCGTTAAGTTTGGAAATCCCTAAATCTCCAAAGTCGACCACTTTATTATAATGTTTGCGTCTATGGTTAACATAGTTAAACGCATTGTTCTTAATAACAAGTTCCTTTATATCGAAGATGATTTTTTTTGAACTTTTCTTTTTTTCTTTCTTAGGCGGGTTAAAATAACGAATTAAGAATGAGATATTTGAGCTATCCTGAAATTGCTCAAAAGTAGCTTGGGTATCCTCAATGGTTAGTTTGTTGATCACAATCTTGTTCAGTTCAATGAACTGAGAAAGGTTGACGTTGGCTTCTAACCGTCCTGATTTTAATATTTCTTTTCCCTGTGGACTATAGAGTTGAAAATCTTCTACTACAATAGATTTAAAAGGTTTGAAATAGATGCTTTTGAGGTTTATTTTAGTGTTTAGTTCGTTGGATAAATAGTCGACTGCTTTTTGGGCAACATAATTTTGTACCGGTTTCAACTGTAGTGATAACGCCAATGCAAGCAGTATAATGAATATACCACCAAGGACTATTGACACTATTTTAATTATTTTTTTGATACTTTTGTATTAAAATTTATTACCTCAAGCTATGGCTATTATTTTAGGGATTGAATCCTCTTGTGATGAAACCTCCGCTTCTATCTGTATTAACGGTGAAATTCATTCAAATGTTATTGCAACTCAGGCAATCCACGCAAAATATGGTGGAGTGATTCCCGAGCTCGCTTCACGTGCTCATCAACAAAATATTATTCCAACAGTGGAAGAAGCCATTCGCCAAGCAAAAGTAAGCAAAAATCAAATAGATGCAGTGAGTTTTACGCGGGGACCTGGATTATTAGGTGCACTTTTGGTGGGAACATCTTTTGCAAAATCATTTGCACTCGCACAGAATATCCCTTTAATTGATATAAACCATATGCAGGCGCATATCCTGGCTCATTTTATTGAGGATCCGAAGCCGAGTTTTCCGTTTTTATGTCTTACTGTTTCTGGTGGTCATACGCAAATTGTATTGGTGAAAGATTATTTTGAAATGGAACTTTTGGGAGAAACATTGGATGACGCGGCAGGGGAGGCTTTTGATAAAACAGCTAAAATCCTGAATCTTCCTTATCCCGGTGGACCGCTCATCGATAAATTTGCAAAAGAAGGTAATCCGGCAGCTTATCGGCTTCCTGAGCCACAGATCCCTGGTTTAAATTTCAGTTTTTCAGGATTGAAAACCGCGATATTATATTTGGTCCAAGATCAATTGAAGCAGAACCCGGATTTTCTGACACACAATATGGCCGACTTATGTGCTAGTGTGCAATCCCGTATTGTATCAATCCTGCTGAATAAACTAAAGAAAGCGGCAAAGGAGACAGGGGTAAAGGATATTGCCATTGCAGGTGGTGTTTCAGCTAATTCGGGGTTGAGACAGAGCTTAATTGAAATGGGCGAGAAATACAATTGGAGAGTGTTTATTCCAAAATTTGAATATTGTACCGATAATGCCGCGATGATTGCCATTGCGGGCTATCATAAATTTCTAAAGAAAGATTTCGTAGGCCAAGACGTTGCTCCTATGGCTAGGATGCATTTGTAGTTAATACAGGTATATGAGTTTCCCCGGACACTGTCCTTCGGTGCAGGGGAAACTTAAAATTGTTTATTTATAAGGGGGAACTGTACCCATAGGCTTGTGCCGCAGAGGTAAATAAGTTTTTCTTTGGCTGGTAAAAGTTCAGTTCATAACCCTCAGCACCCCAAAAGATGCTGATAAAACTAATTCCTTGCTCAGAACGCAATACTGTTAGTATCTGAAAAGCCTCGTTGTCAAACTGACCGCCATCATCAACACGCCAAGTGCTGATATCATCGTATAAAGCCGGGAAATCCAAATTGATCAGCTGTTCGTCCTTTGCGTAGGAAAATACAGCTAAAGCAGAATCTTGTTGATTTTCAAATACCGTAAGATTAAACTCGGACTGATCACTGAGGGTGGCAACTGTCGTACTTTTATTAATCTTCCTATTGTATTTCTTCTCAAGCTGTTCCTTAATCGCTGGAGAAGTTTCTTTTTGAACTTTTGTAAACTTCTCAATTTTGTACTGATCTAAAAAAGCCTTGTTGACAAGCATGCCAAATTCGCCGGATTTAATTGCGTCACTAATTTTAAATAACGAACCTTCACTATTCGCGAAGTTCTGCGCGGTCTGTCTTCCGTTACTCTCTTTGTTATCCATTTTATTCTGAACAAACTCAAGGGGGCTAACTTGATTTTCCACAATGACATAATTATATTTTTCCGGACCCTCCATTGCTTGATCCATAGGAAGAGCGATTAGTGAGTCCTTTTGCTGGTTTAAAAAACCAAAATATGGCGAAATTGTCTCTTCCTTATTTTCATGCTTAATTGCAGTCTTGGATTGATTTTGATTGTTACCACAAGCATATAATGTAAGTAGAAAAATAGCTGAAAAAAGTGACTTCATAAGTATTTTGAATTTTTTTGTGAAATATAAGGCTTTCGTTCATCATAATGAAAAGATTTAAACTTTAATGTTATGATGAACTCTAAATTGAATATCTACCGCAAAGAATGGCTGGACGTTATTTTTGCTGGTCGTAACAAAATGTACGGTGCTTACGAGTTGCGAAATCTCTCTGATAAAGCAACAAATGTGGGTTTGGGAATTGTTGTTTCTTTTGCAGTTTTGCTGATCGCAGGATCCTACACGTATAATAAATATTTTAAGCAAACTGTTCCGCCCGTGATTTATACAGTTCAAGATATTGGACCCGACATGCTGGAAGAAATTCAAAAGAAGGTAGAGGAGAAAGAAGAGGTTCCTGAAGAACCTGTCATGATGAAAGAGAAAGCCCCGCAGCAGGTTGCGCAAGATGTATCCAAATTTGATCTGGTGAGAATGCCTGATATAAAAGTGGCCAAAGCAAATCAAGTTACGGAAGAACTTGTGAGTCAGGATGAGTTGAAAAATCCCAATACAATGACCTCAAGGATCACATTGAAAGCAAGTCCATCGGGTACATATATTGCGCGTGGTGAATTTGGTTCTTCAAAAAGAGATGGTGATATTACTGGTTCTAAAGATGGTTCATTGTCCGGAGGCGGAACTGATGATAATTCTAATAGTACATTTACATCAGTAGAAATTATGCCAACACCTGTAGGGGGACTGCCTGCCTTTATGAAGTGGATCGCCGAGAATTATAACTTTCCACAACAGGCCTTAGACCAAGGAGTTTCGGGTGTTATAGAGGTTTCTTTTGTCGTTGAAAAAGATGGATCACTGACAGATATTGCTGTTAAACGTGATATGAAATTTGGTACGGGAGATGCTGCTATAAACTTATTGAAGAAAGCGAAAAAATGGAAACCAGGGGTACAAAATGGACTTAAAGTGCGTGTAGCGTATACTTTACCGATCCGTTTAAGTGCTGTCTCACAATAAATGCTTCTTAACTTTATTTAACAGATCATCAATTAAACTTTCGATAGCTGAGGCGACTCTTACTAATAAATAAGTTGAAAAAGAGTACTTATTAAAAGAATGATTGTTGGTTTTATAAAAAATAAAGAAATGAAAAAGTTGATGTTAAGTTTGGCGTTATCTGGATTGATGTTAGCCGGTTTCGCTCAAGAAAAAAAAGATGTTAAACCAGAAATGAAAGAAATGCAAACTTCTATGCATAAACACAAAGGCGGAAGAATGCATGATGGTTTTAAAAATAAAACTCCAGAGGAAGTTGCTAAGATGAAAACTGATCGCATGGATCAAAAGTTGAAATTTACAGATAAACAGCGTAAAGATATCTATGCCTTTAATTTGAAGCAAGCAAAAGACCATCAGAAATTAGCTGCTGAGCATAAAGAACATCGCGCAAAAATGAAAAAGCAACGTGTGGCAGAACATGAAAAAATGATGGGAATGTTAACTCCAGAGCAACAAAAAACGTTAAAGGATTCCTACGCTGAAAATCGTAAAATGCACAAAGAACATTGGAAAAAAGACAGACAGCTAAAAAGAAAAGACTTTAAAAAAGGTGAAGTAACTAAAACAAATGATGCCGACGTAAAAGCATCATAAAAATTAAACAAGGATAGTTTTCATATTAAATATTGGTGAGTGTTAGTAGAGGAGGGAACCGTTGGTTCCCTCTTTCTTATTATGTAAGCTCATGTTTAATACCTAAGCTCATCATTTGTTCGATGTGTTTTGTCTAGCTCAAAGGTTACACGATTGCAAAATGCTTCGGTATTCCCATCAGGATGCGCTTATTTGATAAACCTTCTTGTTATTGAATTACTATCCATTAGTTTAGTGATCAGATAGCTAAGACTAAAGCCAAGTACCGCTATAGAGAGGATTTTCAATGTTGCTGGAAGATTAGGGATGTTTAAGAAGGTATCCGTCAGCGCCTGAACAATAATAAAATGCGATAAATAGATACCGAAGGTGGCTGAAGAGATACGTTTTATCCATTTAGATTCGGGTATCTTTAGTTTTTGTACAACAAGGAAAATGGCTATGGTCATCAGCGCGACGTTGATATTACAGAAATACCAGATCACCTCGAGGTTGGCATAATTTCCGGGATAGTATTTTTGAGTCGCCAAGAAGCCAAAAAATGTGGCTAAAAATCCAACAATAAATAAAGGTAAGGCAATCGCTATGGTCTTGGTGATAGACCATTGAAATGGATAGTTGACCAGATAATAAGCTAATACAATGTAGCCAAGGAAACCTGAAAAATAATAGAAGGTGCCAAATTCATTCCAGTTACAGACTCCCCAGATCCCCATCTGTTCATAATTTCCCGTATATCCCAATGTTGGAGCAATCATTTTGATGTATGGAATGAGAAGTGTGACTATCCAGAATGCAAGAAAATATTGAATGTCTTTTTTTGTTGCCTGATTCAACCAGCTGCCGATGATAGGTATGATGAGGTATAGACCAATTAACATATACATATACCATAGGGGGGTAGTATCGTAGTTAAAATTAAATATTGCGGTATAAATTTTTGTAATTGTCGCTTGCATCGTAAAATTATTCATATCGATCAACGCACTGGGGCTACTTTTAATGAAATTCAGGTATACAAAAAAAGCGATTGGCAATACAATTGACCAAAAGATAAGTGGAACAATTATTCTTCCAATTCTCTTTCTATAAAAGGTGGCCAGATCGGTTTTAACGGGAAAAAGGAGTATACCTGACATCATCGCAAATAAGGGTACACAGGCGCGGACGATGCTTCCCCAGAATACACCTTGATGAAAGGTGCTGCTGTTGTCAAATGTTCCGACAAAGGCGTCGCAGCTGTGGGATATGAGTACCATGAAGCAGGCGAGAATGCGCAAGAAATCAATCCATGGAAGATAAGTTTTTGTGTTTTCGGAAGTCATTTGTCATGAGGTTTGGGAGCGAAGCTAACAAAAAAAGTGGCATTAGCTTGATCGTCTAATGCCACTTTTTTGTTATTCTTTATTTTTTTGATGTTCTTTCCATTGTTTGGAGAAAGATTTGTCGGCCAATTTGGGTAGTTCCCGTTGATCTCCCCAGGTTTTCTGAAAGAGTTTTTTGAGGAAGAAATTTTTGAATTTCCCACCAAAGAAATCGATCAGTTTTCTGCGCATTATCCCGTAGGTAAACCACTGCCATACTTTTTGTTCCGTTTTTGTTGCCAGCCCCTGATCAACTGAATCTTTTCTGTTGACGAGAAGCATGCGCTGTATGTCAATACCAACGGGACAAACCTCTGTACATTTTCCACAGAGTGTGGAAGCGTAGCTTAGGTGTTTGAATTCTTTCATGCCATTTAAATGTGGCGATATGAGCGATCCAATTGGACCCTGATAAGTCGTTTCATAAGTATGCCCACCGATATTCTGATAGATTGGACATACATTTAGACAAGCACCACAGCGGATGCAATACAAGCCCTGACGTTGTTCTTTTTGCGCTAAGAGTTTGCTGCGGCCATTGTCAAGCAGTATAACATACATTTCTTCGGGGCCATCCGATTCATAAGGCTGTTTTGGCCCAGTGAGTAGCGTATTGTATACCGTTAGATTTTGACCCGTGCCATGTGTGGATAGGAGTGGCCAAAAGACTTCTAAATCTTGTACGTTGGGAATGATTTTTTCTATTCCAACGACGGCGATATGTGTTTTGGGGAAGGTCGATGTCAATCGGGCGTTTCCTTCATTTTCGGTAATTGCTATACTTCCAGTTTCGGCAATTAAGAAATTGGCTCCTGTAATCCCAATTTCAGCCGATAGGTAACGATCTCGAAGTAATTCTCGGGCCTTCATTGTAAGTTGCTCCGCAGATGCATCTAGCGGTGTGTCAAATTTCTCGTGAAAAAGCTTGGCAATATCTTCCAGGCTCAAATGCATGGCCGGCGTAACAAAATGATAGGGTTTTTGGTCCAGTAGCTGAATGATATACTCGCCAAGATCAGTTTCTATGGCTTCAATATTTTTGGAGGCCAGAAAATGATTAAGCTCGATCTCTTCTGTCGCCATCGATTTTGACTTTACGACAGATTTTGCTTTTTTACGTGCAATGATCGAATAGATTTCGTCCAAGGCTTCCGCGGCGTCATTGGCCCAGATTACTTTTCCGCCTCGAGCCGTGAAGTTTGCTTCAAATTGCAACAAATAACGATCGAGATTTTCCATGACCTTCCATTTGATCAGATTCGCTTTTATCTTGCTATTTTCAAGGTCCGCAAATTTGCTCTTGCCTTTTTCGAAAGCCATGCTGTATTTGTCGATATTGTAATTGATAATATCGCGGTGTTTGGTGTCAAATGCTTTTTGCGCACTTTCCTTAATAAACGTATTAGCGGTACTCTCTGCCATCTAATCTGCTAATTTTTCACAAAAAAAGTTGGTAAAAATTACCAACTTTTAAATATACTGTTAATAAATTGTTTCTCGAAAATCGAGTTAAATAATTTATGCTTTTATCGCAATATTTAAGCTTAGCTCGTCCAGCTGCTCTTGGTGGATGGTTGACGGTGCGTCAATCATAACATCTCTTCCCGAGTTGTTTTTTGGGAAGGCAATCACGTCGCGGATAGAATCTAAACCTGCCAATAAGGATACTAGTCGATCAAAACCAAAGGCCAATCCACCATGTGGAGGAGCACCGAAGGTAAAGGCCTCCATAAGGAATCCAAATTGTTTTTTTGCTTCTTCAGGACTGAATCCTAAATGTTTGAACATGAGCGATTGAAGCTCTCTGTCATGGATACGGATTGATCCACCACCGACTTCTACACCGTTTAAAACAAAGTCATAGGCATTTGCTCTTACTTCTCCGGGATTGGTATCTAAAAGTGGAATATCTTCCGGTTTTGGTGAAGTGAATGGGTGGTGCATGGCGTGGAAACGGCCACTTTCTTCGTCCCATTCCAATAGTGGGAAATCAACGACCCATAATGGTGCAAAGGTTTCTTTGTTGCGGAAACCAAGTTGTGACGCAACTTCAAGGCGTAATTCATTGAGTTGTTTGCGAACTTTGTCTGTTCCACCAGCCATAATTAACAATAAGTCGCCAGGTTTCGCGTGGAACGCTTCTGCAATTGCCGACAGTTGTTCTGGCGTGAAAAATTTATCAACGGACGACTTGACTGAACCATCTTCATTCACACGCGCATATACCAAGCCCGTTGCACCAATCTGTGGACGTTTGATAAAATCTGTCAATGCATCCAGTTGTTTTCTGGTATAATGCGCACAATTTTCCGCATTGATACCAACCACTAACTCTGCTGCATCAAATACAGGGAAACCTTTTCCTTTGGCAACCTCGTTTAGTTCAACAAACTGCATTCCGAAACGGATATCCGGTTTGTCTGATCCGTAAAGGCGCATCGCATCTGCGTAAGTCATACGCGGAACATTGCCTAAGTCGATACCTTTGATTGTTTTGAAGATATGTTTTGCAAGTCCTTCAAAGATATTTAATACATCTTCCTGTTCTACAAAAGACATTTCACAGTCTATTTGCGTGAATTCTGGTTGGCGGTCTGCACGCAAATCTTCATCACGAAAACATTTTACAATTTGAAAATAGCGATCAAATCCTGAAACCATCAATAATTGTTTGAAGGTCTGTGGGGATTGAGGTAACGCATAAAATTCTCCAGGATTCATACGGGAAGGTACGACAAAGTCGCGTGCTCCCTCTGGAGTTGATTTAATCAGGTATGGGGTTTCTACTTCCAGGAAGTTTTGGGAGTCAAGATAACGGCGTACCTCTTGTGAGGTCTTATGACGTAAAATAAGGTTTTCACGTACAGGATTACGACGCAAATCCAGGTATCTGAACTTCATTCTGATGTCATCACCACCATCTGTTTCATCTTCTATTGTAAAAGGGGGTAATTTAGCGGCATTTAATATTTCAAGATTTGAAACCTTGATTTCAATATCTCCAGTGGAGATTTTAGCATTTTTATTAGAGCGTTCGATAACTTCTCCGGTTACCTTGATGACATATTCTCTTCCGAGCTCACGGGCACTTGCGCGCAGGGAAGCATCATCATCTGCATTGAACGTTAATTGTGTGATACCATATCGGTCTCTAACATCGATGAAAGTCATACCGCCCAAATCGCGCGATTTTTGAACCCATCCACTTAGGGTAACCGTTTTCCCTAAGTCAGCTAGTGTTAATTCTCCACAAGTGTGTGTTCTGTGCATATCGTTATGAAAATTATATTTGACGCAAAATTATTGGTTTTACTCGACAATAACGAATTCTGTTCAGGTTATTTAAGTAGCCTCCTCCCACTTTCTTCCACATCTTTTCTTTCTGTTTTTGTTGTCTCCCACTTTGCCCCCTTTTGGGAGAAAAATTGGATAAAATTAAATTTCTAAAGAGGAAATTTTTACAATTCATTTCTGATTTTGATAAAAAAAAGAGCGAAAAATCGTGTCTCGTGTAATAGTTTGTTTTGCTGATAAATTGGGGTTTAACTGCTTGTAAATAAGGTTTTATGTGTGTTTCATTCCAAGAGTACTTCTGTTTGTTGTAGCTATTTGTCGATGTGGAAAACTTTTTTATGTGATAAAGTGGGGGAAAGTGGGAGAAAGTGTATACTTTTACATTTAAATTAGAATAGGATAATTGACGACATGACTCAGTTGATCGGAGAATTCGAATGCAAGTTAGACGCCAAAGGAAGAATGGTGTTGCCAGCTGCGCTCAAGAGGCAAATGCCTCATGTAGAGCGGGATGGTCTTGTAGTGAATCGCGGTTTTGAGAAACATCTGGTATTTTATCCAAGAGAAGAGTGGGATTTGATGACGGCTAAGCTGGCGAAATTGAATCAATTCGATCCTAAAGTACGGGCGTTTGTTCGTGCTTTTACGCGTGGCGCTACGGAATTGGCATTGGATGCTGCGGGTCGTGTTTTGTTACCAAAAAGTTTGTTGGAATTTGCGGGTATAAGCACTGAATTGGTTTTGGCTTGTCAGTTTAATAAGATTGAGGTTTGGTCAAAAGAAGGGTATGAGGAATTGATGGGTGATGGTGGAGTAGAGGATATATCATCTTTGGCGGCAGAGGTAATGGGGGATATTAATTTTGGACTATAAGCGTATGGAGAATGTATATCATGTTCCGGTAATGTTGCAAGAATGCATGGATGCTTTGGCTATTAAGCCGAATGGTGTCTATGTGGATGTAACTTTTGGTGGTGGTGGTCATTCTCGGGAAATTTTGAAGAGATTGGGGCCAAAAGGGAAGCTGTTTGCTTTTGATCAGGATCCGGATGCATTGGAGAATGCAATTGACGATCCTCGTTTTACATTGATACATCAAAACTTTAGGTTTTTAAAGAATAGCCTCAGGTTGGAAGGAGTACGTTCTGTAGATGGTATTTTGGCAGATTTAGGTGTTTCCTCGCATCAATTTGATGCGGCTGATCGTGGATTTTCTATTCGCTTTGATGCAGACCTGGATATGCGTATGGATCAAGTTGGTGATCTGGATGCGAAGTCGCTGTTGGCAACCTATTCGGAGGAGGATCTTCATCGTATTTTTGGTATGTATGGTGAGATCATGAATGCCAAGTCGCTTGCAAAAACAATTGTTACTGCGCGTTTATCACAGCCGATCCAGACTGTTGCTGAATTGAAAGAGGTGATTCAACGGATGGTTCCGAAAGGTAAAGAGCATAAGTATCATGCGCAGGTATTTCAGGCGCTTCGTATAGAAGTGAATCGCGAGCTGGAAGCCTTACAGGAATTTTTGTTGCAAACAGTTGATGTGCTACATGTTGAAGGTCGATTGGCGGTGATGTCCTATCATTCTCTGGAGGATCGTTTGGTTAAAAATTTTATGGCCAAAGGAAAGTTTAAAGGAGAAGTTGAAAAGGATTTTTTTGGAAATGAAATTAAGCCATTTCATGTGTTGAGCCGTAAAGCAATTACGGCATCTGCGCAAGAGTTGGCAGTAAATAATAGATCGCGCAGTGCGAAACTGCGTATTGCTGAAAAGTTGGATTTGTCTTAAAAATGGAGCGAGAGGATGAGCAGAAATACGATAAGACAGAAAGAATTGAGTGAAGAAGTTCAGGAGGAACTACAAGAAACTGTCGAAGAAAAGGCGGAACAAACAGAAGCGTTTATTAAAACGCTTTTTACCGTTGGAGACCTTTCGTTAAATAAAATATTGCAGTACTTGCCTTTTGGGGCCTTTATCGCCTTTCTGATGTTGTTGTATATTTCCAATCGTCATTTTGCAGAGCGAACTATTCGGGGTATCGATAAAGTGAGTAAAGAGGTGAAGGAATTGGGCTGGGATCATAAGTCTCTTTCCGCCGAACTGATGAAAATGTCTACACAGACAGAAATTGCCAAACGTGTAGATTCGCTGGGATTGAAAGAGCGTGTGGAGCCACCGATCAAAGTTGAAGTTATAGAGAATAAGGAAGATAAATAGGAAGAGTTATGAGTATCAGAAATACGATTCTTGTTCGTGTCTATTTTGCTTTTGGGCTTATCGTACTACTTGCGTTTTTGGTATTTGGAAAAATGACCAAATTGCAGTATGTCGATGGAGAGCATTGGAAAGCTTTAGCGGATAGCCTTTCTATTCAGGAACGAGAGGTGGAGGCTGCTCGTGGTAATATCTATTCAAATGACGGAAGCTTGTTGGCTACATCGGTGCCTGAATATGAGCTTCGTTTTGATGCAATGGCTATTCCGGAAGAGGGTGAAGAGTATTTCAATTTGAAAGTTGACTCCTTGGCTATCAAACTTGCTGATTTTTTTAAAGATAAATCATCGCGTCAGTATTTGACATTATTAAAACAGGCGCGCAATAAAAAACAGCGCTACTTGTTACTCAAACGTAATGTGTCACATCAGGATTTAAAACGGATAAAACAATTTCCTTTACTTAAATCTGCTCGTGTCAACAAGGAACGTTTTCCAAGTTGTTTGATTACTGATAGGCAGAATAAGCGCATCTTACCTTTTGTCAATCTCGCTGCGAGAACCATCGGTTATAAAAATGTGAAAGAAGATATTCATGTTGGACTGGAAGGTGCGTATGGAGAATATATCGACGGAAAAAGCGGGAAGAGGTTAATGCAGCGTATTGCCGGTGGGGTATGGATTCCTGTTAACAAAGATATTGAGGTTGCCCCGGTTGATGGGTCTGATATTATCTCGACCATTGATGTGAATATGCAGGATATGGCGCAAAGGGCCCTGGAGAAGCAGATGATTACGAGTAATGCGGATGAGGGTTGTGTTGTGATGATGGAGGTGAAAACAGGAGAGGTGCGTGCGGTGGCCAATTTTATGCGTGATAAAGATGGGGTCTATCGTGAAAAGTTCAATCTTGCGATTGCGCAAAGTGCCGATCCAGGTTCAACGTTTAAGTTGGCTTCTTATCTGGCTTTGATTGATGATAAGAAAATAGACTCGAGTACAACGGTGAATATTGGTAATGGTAATTGGCCAATTTACAAGCATACCATTCGTGATTCACATGCGCCTAAGAAGTCTATAATTTCAGCGAAAAGGGCTTTTGAGGAATCGTCGAATGTGGGTGTTACTAAGTTTGTTTATCAAGCTTATAAAGATAACCCAGATCAGTTTACATCAAAACTGCATTCTTTTGGTTTTGGTAAGACGCTCGATCTACAGATTCCTGGGGAAGGTGTACCCTTGGTAAAATCATCGAAAAGCAAGAGCTGGAGTGGATTGTCGCTGGTACAGATGGCTTATGGTTATGAAATGAAAATAACGCCATTGCAAACGTTGACATTTTATAATGCTGTCGCCAATAACGGTAAATTGATAGCGCCACTATTTGTTAAAGAAATTCGGCATTTAGGAAATACAATTCAAACGTTTCAAGCGAAAGTCATTAACGAAAAGATCGCCTCGGATCATGCTTTAGCAGAGGTGCGGGGAATGATGGAAGGTGTTATGACTGAAGGAACAGGTAGAAGTGTTGCCAGTCCGTTATATAGCTCTGGTGGTAAAACAGGTACTGCACAGATGGCTGATGGCTCGAGAGGGTACGGTGCTAGACGATATCAATCTTCATTCGCGGGGTATTTTCCAGCTGAAGATCCAAAATATTCCATTATTGTGGTGATTCGTAATCCGAGAAACGGATATTATGGGGGATCAGTGGCTGGGCCTGTATTTAAAGAGCTTGCCGATATGGTATATGCCAACGATATGGAGATGGAAGGGAAAAAGACGTTTAAAGCGGTCAATGTGGGTGGAAGAATGCCATTGACTTTACAAGGGTCGAAGGAAGCTAGTAAAAAAGTATACGACAGGTTAGGAATTAATACCGTGAATTGGGATACGATTGCGCGGGGAGAGGTGGATACCTCGACACGAGGCGTACCATTCATAGATTTAAAATATAAAGAAGGAATCGTTCCGAATGTTGTCGGAATGGGATTGATGGATGCTTTATATGTTGTGGAGAATGCAGGATTTAAAGCGCACGTGACAGGAAAAGGAAGAGTGGGAATGCAGTCGTTAGCTGCAGGACAGAAACTGGCTTTTGGAACGGCGATAAATTTAGAACTTAAGTAATGATGGATTTAAAAAAAGTATTGCATGCTATTCCTGTACAGCAGGTTGTAGGGAACCTTGAAGAGGTCGATGTGCACTCTTTGTGCTTTGATTCCAGAAAAGTGGAGTTGGGAAGTTTGTTTATCGCAGTGCGGGGTGTTCAAACAGATGGTCACTTGTTTGTAGACAAGGCAATTACTTCGGGAGCAAGAGCCGTTATTGTAGAGGAGTTGCCAAAAGAGACGTTAGACTCTGTTGCCTATATTTTAGTAGCTGATTCGGCATATGCTTTGGGTGTGGCTGCCGCTAATTTTTACGGAAGTCCTTCGGAACAGCTGAAGTTGGTCGGTGTGACCGGCACAAATGGTAAAACGACAGTAGCTACATTGTTGTTTCAGCTGTTTACTGAGTTGGGCTACCATGTAGGCTTATTATCTACGGTACAAAACCAGATTGGAACGAGGATTATACCAGCAACACATACAACACCAGACCCTATTCAATTGAACAAATTGTTACGGGATATGGTTGATGATGGCTGTGACTATGCATTTATGGAGGTTAGTTCACATGCTGTCGTTCAGGAACGTATTGCAGGCTTGGTGTTTGCGGGTGCAATATTCACGAATATTACGCATGATCACCTTGATTTTCATAAAACTTTTGATAACTATATTAAAGCGAAAAAGAAGTTTTTTGATGATTTGGATGCGAATGCTTTTGCTTTGACGAATGCTGACGATAGAAATGGCCAGGTCATGCTTCAAAATACAGTGGCATACCGGAAAAGCTATGGCTTGCGTTCTGGTGCAGATTTTAAAGCAAAGGTGATTGAAAGCCATTTCGATGGTATGTTGATGAGTGTTGACGGACAGGAAGTATGGGTGAAATTGATCGGCGATTTTAATGCATATAACCTTTTGGCGGTTTATACTGCCGCTATCTTGCTTGAGCAGGAAACGGTGAAAGTGTTGACCGCACTTAGTACCTTGAAAGGAGCAGAAGGACGATTTGAAACGATGAAATCGGCTTCGGGTGTTTTTGGAATCGTAGACTACGCGCATACACCTGATGCGGTTGAAAATGTGTTGAAGACTATAAGTTCATTGCGACGTCCAGAGCAAAAAATCATTACGGTGTTAGGATGCGGCGGCGATCGGGATAAGACCAAAAGACCTGAAATGGCAGAGGCGGCTCTGCGTTATAGTGACCGTTTTTTGATTACATCTGATAATCCGCGTACAGAGGATCCTTATCAGATTATTAGAGATATCGAAGCTGGTGTGGCACTAGACCAGAAGGCGAAGACGCTTTCTATAGCTGATCGGAAGGAAGCAATACGAGTGGCCTATCAATTGGCCAGTCCGGGTGATATTATCCTTGTTGCAGGAAAAGGGCATGAGAAATATCAAGATGTAAATGGTGTAAAACATCATTTCGATGATAAAGAAGTTTTAGAGAATACATTTAACGAACAATAGAAATATGTTGTACCATCTTTTTACGTGGCTTAGCGAATATATTCATATACCTGGAGGAGGTTTGTTTCAATACATCTCCTTTCGGACATCTATGGCCGTAATCGCTTCATTGATTATTACCACGGTTTTTGGGGGAAAATTGATTCAATTCTTGCATAATAAGCAAGTCGGAGAGACAATTCGTGATTTGGGGCTTGAAGGAGAAAAAAAGAAAGCTGGTACGCCAACAATGGGTGGGATCATCATCATTGCAGGTATCCTTATCCCTACCTTGTTATTTGCAAAATTGACGAATATCTATGTGATTATCATGATTGTGACAACACTTTGGATGGGTGCAATTGGATTTTTAGATGATTATATAAAGGTTTTTAGACATAATAAAGAGGGTTTAGCTGGTAAGTTTAAGGTTGTTGGACAAGTTGGCTTGGGAGCCATAATTGCTTGTACGATGTACTTTCATCCGGATATTGTTGTTCGAAAAGGGGTGGATAAACCGACTTCTACCAAGCCCGTTGAAGTAGTTATCAATGAGGGCACAGGTGAGAAGACCTATGCTGAAAACGTGAAATCATCTAAGACAAATATTCCGTTTTATAAAAATAACGAGTTTGATTATGCTAAGGTGTTTAAAATATTCGGACTACAGAGCGATTATCTGACTTTCGTCGTCTTTTTAGTTGTCGTTATTTTTATCGTTACGGCAGTTTCAAACGGTGCAAATATTACGGACGGTATCGATGGTTTAGCCACGAGTACATCCGCTATCATTGGTGTTACTTTAGCCATTTTGGCGTACGTGTCAGGTAACGTAATCTTTTCAGATTACCTCAATATTATGTATATCCCCAATTCCGGAGAACTCGTGATTTTCGCCGGGGCATTTGTGGGGGCTTGCGTTGGTTTCTTATGGTATAACACGTATCCTGCCCAAGTTTTTATGGGTGATACGGGAAGTTTGGCAATAGGAGGTATAATTGCTGCTTTTGCTATCCTGATTCGGAAAGAACTGTTGATTCCGATTTTATGTGGTGTATTTCTGTTGGAAAACCTTTCGGTTATTCTTCAAGTGTCGTATTTCAAATACACGAAGAAGAAATATGGTGAGGGTAGACGGATCTTTTTGATGTCGCCACTACATCACCATTTTCAGAAGAAGGGGTATCACGAAGCGAAAATTGTAACACGTTTTGTCATTGTAGGAATCATATTGGCCATTCTTACTATTGTAACATTGAAAATTAGATAATGATGTCAAACATTGCAACAACATATTATCCTCAATCTGGAAGTTTGGTCATTTTAGGCGCCGGCGAAAGCGGTGTTGGAACGGCTATTCTTGGAAAAGAAAAGGGATTTGATGTATTTGTATCAGATAAAGGACTGATTGCGGACCACTATAAGGAACAATTGAAAGCCGAGGGAATAGCTTTTGAAGAAGGTAATCACGATGAAGCACGGATTTTGAATGCCGCTTTGGTTGTGAAGAGCCCCGGTATTCCAGAGACGGTGCCTTTGGTGGTCGCTCTGAAAGCAAAGAATATACCCGTGATTGCAGAAATTGAATTTGCTGCACAATATACCGACGCAAAGTTAATCTGTATTACAGGATCAAACGGAAAGTCTACGACGACGATGTTGACTTATGAAATGCTTAAGCATGGTGGCTTAAATGTTGGATTGGCCGGTAATATTGGAAAGAGCTTTGCGCTTCAGGTAGCTAAAGAACAGTTTGATTGTTATGTCTTGGAAATATCAAGCTTTATGCTGGATGATATGTACCATTTTAGAGCAGATGTTGCTGTTATATTGAATATTACGCCTGATCATTTGGATCGCTATGACCATAAAATGGAAAATTATGTGGATTCAAAATTCAGGATGATTCAGAATCAAACGGAGAACGATTATTTTATATACTGCCTGGACGATCCAGAAACAATTAAAGGATTGGAAAGACATCATAGTAAAGGGACTTATTTGCCTTTTACACAGGAACAACTTGTTGAATTGGGCGCTTATTTAAATGCCAATAAAACAATAATTATTAATACACCAAATAACGATACATTCACTATGAGAGCTGAGGAATTGTCATTGCAGGGGAAGCATAATATTTATAATAGCATGGCTTCTGGGTTAATTGCGAAAGTGCAGGAATTGAGAAATCAAGTGATGAAAGAGAGCATGGGCTCGTATGTGAATATTCCACATCGCCTGGAACATGTAGCCTGTATCGGCGGTGTAAATTACATTAACGATTCAAAGGCAACGAATGTAAATTCGGTATGGTATGCTTTGGAAAGTTTCTCTACGCCAATTGTATTGTTATTAGGTGGTGTAGATAAGGGAAATGATTACAGTATGCTTGCTGATTTGGTCAAAGACAAAGTGCGCGCTATTGTTTGTTTGGGAAAAGATACGGCAGCAATTCATAAAGCATTTGAACAAGATGTGGAGATTATTGTCAACAGTACCTCCATGCAAGATGCCGTGGTATTGTCTTCACACTTGGCCCAAAAAGGTGATACCGTCTTATTGTCTCCTGCTTGCGCTAGTTTTGATTGGTTCAAGAACTATGAAGATCGTGGCGATAAATTTAAAGCTGCTGTAATGGAATTATAAATGGTGTAACCCAATAAGAGGAGGAAGGATATGCTACAGAATATAATGTCTAAATTGAAGGGTGATCGATGGATATGGATCATTGTGATTATCTTATCGGGATGGTCACTCTTGGCTGTATACAGTTCAGTCGGTACGTTGGCGTATAAAGAAGGGAAGGGAACAGAAATGTATTTGTTAAAGCACTTCTCAATTATCGCCATTGGGTTTATCCTCATGTATCTTTCCCATAAATTGGATTATCGGTATTACGCTGGTATTTCCAAAATAATGATGGGCATTACAATTCCCTTATTGCTGTTTACCTTATTGTTTGGTAGCAAAGTTAACGAGGCTAGTCGTTGGTTGACTATTCCAGGTATCGGTTTAACTTTTCAGACTTCAGATTTAGCAAAGTTGTCTCTCATCGTCTTTCTTGCGCGGATGTTATCCCGGAAACAGGAAGAGATTAAAGATGTAAAAAAGTCTTTCTTACCTATTATGGGCTCGGTGTGTGGTGTATTTATTCTAATTGCCTTGGCCAACTTATCTACAGCATTAATGTTGTTTGGAGTTAGTGTTTTATTGCTGTTGATCGGTCGAATTAGTTTTAAACAAATTGCTATTGTCTGTTGTGGTGGTGGTGTTCTCCTGATGATGGTTATCTTCTTCGGTCCACGTAGGGCAACCTATATCAGTCGGGTAAAATCTTTTTTTCACACTGAAAAAGTGGAGAAATCGGTATCCTTCCAGGATGATAAAAATTATCAGGCAAACAATGCGAAAATTGCGATAGCAACTGGAGGGCTTTTTGGAAAAGGACCTGGAAATAGCGTGCAGCGTAATGTGTTGCCGCATCCTTACTCAGATTTTATATATGCTATTATTATTGAGGAGTACGGGACAGTCGGTGGGGTAATCCTACTATTTCTATATCTGGCCTTTATGTATCGATGTATACGTATTGTCACGATGAGTCCCAAAGCTTTCGGTACTTTTCTGGCAGCGGGTTTGGGATTTAGTTTGACGATTCAGGCCCTAGCAAATATGGCTGTTGCCGTAGGCTTAGGACCAGTAACGGGGGTTCCGCTTCCACTCGTGAGTATGGGAGGAACATCGATTTTATTTACGAGTGTCGCTTTAGGAATTATCCTGAGCGTGAGCAGAAATATTGAAGAATTAAAAGGTAAAGAAGAGCTGGATGAAAAGCCTAAACCGAAAAAAGTGGTTATAGGATCTATTCCAGCATAATAAAAAATTGAGCATGGCAATTCGTGTAATAATTAGTGGTGGTGGAACCGGAGGACATATCTTTCCGGCGATTTCAATTGCAAATGCACTGAAGGCAATGGATCCTGCAAATGAAATTCTATTTGTGGGTGCCAATGGCCGGATGGAAATGGATAAAGTGCCAGCTGCCGGATATAAGATTGTTGGACTCGATATTCAAGGAATCAATAGAAAGCAGCTGTGGAAAAATATCTTCTTGCCGTTTAAGCTTATGAAAAGTTTGAATAAGGCAAAAAGTGTAATTAAGGATTTTAGACCGGATGTGGCTGTAGGTGTAGGCGGCTTTGCCTCCGGACCTTTGTTAATGATGGCGAATAAATTGGGCGTGCCAACTGTTGTGCAGGAACAAAATTCCTATGCAGGTGTGACCAATAAAAAAGTTGGGGCAAAGGCAGCAAAGATATGTGTCGCCTATGAGGGGATGGAGCAATTTTTTCCTGCTGAGAAAGTATTACTCACTGGGAACCCAATAAGACGCGAGTCCATTGCAATAGCGGGGAAAAGAGAGGAAGCTTTAACGTTCTTTGGGTTAGATTCACACAAAAAGACAATTTTGGTACTCGGCGGTAGTTTGGGGGCTAAAACATTAAATGAAAGTGTCGTTGCTTACCTTAATGAGCTGAAGGAAGAAGTGCAGGTGATTTGGCAATGCGGTAGTTTCTACGTTGAAAAGTTACGGGAAGAGTTAACAGGTCAATTGCCCGACAACGTTAAGATGCTGGCTTTTTTACAGCGTATGGATTATGCGTATGCTGCAGCAGATTTAATTATTAGCCGCGCTGGAGCCGGTACGATTTCTGAGCTCTGCGTAGTCGGTAAGCCTGTTATTCTTGTGCCTTCGCCTAATGTGGCCGAAGACCATCAGACCAAAAATGCAATGGCATTGGTCAATAAGGGGGCTGCGTTATTGGTTAAGGATAGTGATGCAAAAAAAGACTTGGTGCCTGCTGCTTTAACTTTATTAAAAGATGCAGATCATGTCGCACAATTAAGTGAAAATATTAAAAAACTCGGTAAGTTGAATGCTGACGTGCAGATTGCCGAGGAGGTGTATAAATTGGTTAATAAAAAATAGACGAAGTATGAATCTAGATGCAATAAAACAAGTTTACTTGATCGGAATAGGTGGTATAGGCATGAGTGGTCTTGCGCGCTATTTTAAGCATTTGGGCTGTGAGGTGAATGGATATGACCGTACAGAAACTGAGCTGACTAAAACCTTAGTCAAGGAAGGAATTGCGATCTCATATCAGGATGATATCAATACGATTGAAGCTATTTTTCACGTACCTACAGCGGAGACATTAGTCATTTTTACACCAGCCATTCCTAAAGATTCGAAGATTAAAGCTTTTTTGGAATCTCAAGGACATACACTCTATAAGAGATCGCAGGTTTTGGGGATCATTAGTGAGAGTAGATTTACGGTCGCTGTTGCCGGTACACATGGTAAAACGACAACTTCTACAATGGTGGCACATGTATTGAAAGATTCGGGTTACGACTGTTCTGCCTTTTTGGGCGGAATCAGTTCTAATTACGGTACCAATGTGCTTTATGGAAATAATAATACAGTTGTGGTTGAGGCTGATGAGTTTGATCGGTCATTTCTGACGCTTCACCCCAATATCGCAATAGTAACTTCTTCTGATGCGGATCATTTGGACATTTATGGAGATCGCAGCCATCTGCTCGAATCGTTCCAATTGTTCTTGGATAAAGTAGTTGAAGGAGGTACACGTATTATAAAAAAAGGCCTCGAGTTTGCTGGGCAAATAAGTTATTCAGGCCATGAAATCGCTGATGCATATGCTTCCAATGTGCATGTACGCGACGGAGAGTTCTTTTTTGACTACCAAGATACCAACGGGCGGATAGATGATATCCATTTAGGTATTCCTGGTACCCACAATGTTGAAAATGCGGTAGCCGCGATTGCAGTAGCCCGTTTACTTGGGATTGAAAATGAAGCGATCAAGAAGGCATTGACAACATTCAAAGGAGTAAAAAGAAGGTTTGAGTATATTGTCCGTAAACCTGGAACGGTGTATATCGATGACTATGCGCACCATCCGGAGGAACTGCGTGCATTTTTAACTTCGATGCGTAAATTGTATCCTACAAAAAAACTAAATGTGGTCTTTCAGCCGCATTTATTTACCCGTACAAGGGATTTTGTGGATGGTTTCGCAGAGGTACTGTCCATGGCAGACAATCTGTTGTTAATGGAAATTTATCCAGCTCGGGAACTTCCAATTGAAGGGATCAATTCGAGTTGGTTATTGGATAAAATTAAGGCAGCGGAAAAACAGCTTGTAACTGCAGAAGAAGTCTTGGAATTCGCACGCGATGAAAAGCCGGAACTGATTGTTACAGTTGGGGCAGGTGATATTGATAAATTGGTTAAACCGTTACAGGAAATTTTAGGGCATGCTTAAAAAATTACGTAACATACAATGGAATCGTGTACTCTACTTTACGCTGTTTTTTATCGGCGTAATAGTTGTCGTCGTGATTATGACTATTGTGGGGAAACGTGATGAGCAGCAGGTTTGTAAAGATATTAAAATTGTCATTGAAGGCACAGAAGCTTTTATTGATCAGGCTGATATCTCTAAACTGATAGAACAAAACTATGGTAGTTTTGCGGGAAAGAAAGTCAATGGAATTCCCTTTCAAAAGGTTGAAAAAACCTTGCGCAAATTACCTTATGTTTCCGATGCCAGTATACATGCCGATATGGATGGTACGATCAGAATTAATATTAGTCAGCGCGAGGCTGTCATGCGGGTCATCAACAAAAACGGAAAGGAATTTTATGTGGACCCCAATGGGTTAAAGATACCGACAACGTTGAAGTATATACCACATATCATGGTTGCAACGGGTAACATCGCAGAAGGATATAATGAAGCACTGGATACCATATCAACGCCCTTGGTTAAAGATTTGGTGAAGGTTATTGAGTTTATCAAAAACGATGAATTATGGAGTAATCAAGTTGTGCAGATATATGTCAACGGGGATAAGGATATTGAACTTGTGCCTCGTATAGGGACACAGCAGTTGATTGTTGGATCGGCAGATTCATTGGAACAAAAGTTTGAATTATTAAAGACCTTTTATACGCAGATCATGCCAAAAGTGGGTATAAATGCTTACGGTGTTGTCAACGTAAAATATGGAGGTCAGATTATCTGTGAAAAGAGGGGAAACTGGAGTTTTTCAGATGATCAAACAAAAAAAGTAGCAAATAATACATTATAGTAATACAGCAACAATACAGGAAATTATGAACTCAAAGGCAGCAGAAATTGAAAGAGAAAACCCAATTATCGTGGGACTCGATATTGGTACTACCAAAATTTGTGTTACGGTTGGGAGACGTAGCTCAGGAAACAAAATTGAATTATTAGGTGTGGGCAAAGCTGACTCTGCAGGTGTAAGCAGGGGGGTGGTTGCTAATATCCAGAAAACTGTGGGAAGCATTTTAGAGGCTGTCGAGATAGCCGAAGCACAGTCCAATGTGGATATTAAAGTGGTGAATGTGGGAATTGCTGGCCAACACATCAAAAGTATTCAACACCGTGGAATATTTACCAAAACTGATGGTGATGATGAAATCATTCGACGCGATATCGAACGACTGATTTCGGATATGTATAAACTGGTACTGCCTCCAGGAGAAGAAATTATACATGTTTTACCGCAAGAGTTTACGGTAGATAACGAACCCGGAATTCGCGAACCAATCGGTATGGCTGGTCGTCGTATTGAAGCAAATTTTCATATTATATCGGGACGTGTAACGGATATTAAAAATATCAAGAAATGTATTGATAATTCCAATCTGGAAGTTGCTGAATTAATTCTCGAGCCTTTAGCGTCTTCCGAAGCTGTATTGGATGAAGACGAAAAAAATGCTGGCGTTGTATTAGTGGATATCGGTGGTGGAACCACGGATGTTGCCATCTTCCATGAAGGAATTATTCGTCACACGGCTGTGATTCCTTTAGGCGGTAATATTGTAACGGAAGATATCCGTCAGGGATGTTCTGTTTTGCGTTCTCAGGCTGAATTGTTGAAAACTCGTTTCGGATCGGCTCTAGCTGATGAAAATAAAGAAAATGAGGTGATTTGTGTGCCAGGATTGAAAGGTCGTGAACCAAAGGAAATTTCCGTTAAAAATTTGGCTTATATTATTCAAGCTAGAATGGAAGAAATTATTGAGCACGTGTACTATGAAATCAAATCTTCTGGATATGAAAATAAACTGATCGGTGGTATTGTTATTACCGGTGGTGGTGCTCAATTAAAACATTTGGTACAACTTGTTGAGTATATTACTGGAATAGATTGTCGTATCGGATTTCCGAATGAATATCTTTCTAAGAATGAGGTTTTACCAAAACCGTTGTTTGAAGAATTGAAAAGTCCTTTGTATGCAACAAGTATTGGCTTGTTGATTAAGGGAATTCAATCCCATGAGGAAGAAGAAGATAGCCGTAGAGAAATGCACGCCCCATCGAAAAAAGTGCAGGCTGCTACGGTGACAACAAAAGAGGTTTCTGAACAACAACAAAAAGAGCAAGGATTATTGTCATGGTTCAAACGTTTTATCAAAGACGGTAACGAAATCGATGACGCAAGTTTTTTAGATAAGAAGTAAGTTTTCCACAATAGTTGAAGTTTTCCACAATTTAACAAATGTGGAAAACTTTTGTTGAAATTATATTATTATTACATTACATATAGTGGGTTTGATTCGTTTTGATATCATCTTCATTGTAAGTTAAATAGGGATAAGTTATGTCAATACAGTTTGAAATGTTAAAAGAACAATCTTCAATAATCAAGGTTATTGGGGTTGGTGGTGGTGGCGGCAATGCCGTAAACCACATGTATAAACAAGGAATTAGTGGGGTAGATTTTATCGTGTGTAATACTGATGCGCAAGCATTGGAATTGAGCCCGATCCCAAATAAAGTTCAATTGGGAATAAGTCTAACCGAAGGTATGGGAGCAGGAGCAGATCCTGATGTAGGTGAAAATTCAGCAATCGAAAGTATTGAAGATATCAAACGTATGTTGGGTACCAATACAAAGATGTTGTTTATTACCGCTGGTATGGGTGGTGGTACCGGTACTGGTGCTAGTCCTGTATTGGCGAAAGCTGCCAAAGAATTGGGTATTTTAACTGTTGCGATTATTACTACACCATTTACATTTGAAGGTAAACGCCGTCGTTCTCAAGCGGAGGAAGGACTTTCGGAATTACGTAAATATGTAGACTCTTATCTTGTTATTTCTAACGATCGTTTGCGTGAAATCTTCGGGAATCTAACGATGACAGCTGCTTTCGCGAAAGCGGATGATATTTTAACTACCGCTGCAAAAGGTATTGCCGAAATTATTACGATCCCTGGTTATGTAAACGTCGATTTTAAAGATGTACGTACCGTCATGAATGATAGCGGTGTTGCTATTATGGGTAACGCGATAGCTGAAGGTGAAGACCGTGCATTACGCGCTGTAGAAGGTGCTTTGGCTTCGCCTTTATTGAAAGACAATGAGATCGAAGGCGCTCGCTATATTTTATTGAATATTACTTCTGGAACAAAAGAGGTAACAATGGATGAGGTGGCAATCATTACGGATTACATTCAGGAAAAAGCTGGTTTGTCAGCTGATTTGATCTGGGGTAACTGTATCGACGAGAACTTTGAGGATGAGTTGTCAGTAACAATTATTGCTACTGGTTTTCAAACATCTGAAGAACGCGATAAAGAACGTGAAAATACAAAGGTGTCTATGCCCTTAACTGCTGAACCGGCTAATTCTTTTATCAAGCCTGTTTCTCAGGTAGCACCAAGAGAAGTTCCAGCTACGAATAGTTTCGTGACTCCGGTTCAACGTGTGGATACACCAGTCCCTTCTTCAAATACGTCAACTCCAAATAACTTGCAATCTGATTTGTTCACTTCACCAAGAAATGCTGTGCAACAACAGGTGGCTGTTGAGGAACCTCAAGTTATACGTCATGATTTAGGTTTTGATGGTGGTTATGAAGAGGAAACTTCATTTGGAGACAATGATTTTCAACTGAAAACTTCGCCATCTGTGTTTCAATTCCAGATGCCAACAGTCTTCGATTCTTATACAGCACCTTCAGCTTCAGCATATGAGGAGAAACCTACTTTTTCATCAAGTACAACAAATGAACAAGTAGAAGTCCCGCAAGTGGAAGAAGAACAGGTGTCGTTTGAAGATCAGCTGGTTCGTACGAAAGAGCGTATTTTGCGTCTTAAAGAATTAAGCATGAAATTAAAATCTTCTAATGGTCTACATGAGTTGGAAAATGAGCCTGCTTATAAGAGAAAACAAATGTCATTGGAAGATACACCGCATTCTTCACAATCTCAGGTGTCTCGTTTTACACTTTCTTTTGAAGATGGAAATACTGAAATCAGACCGAACAATTCTTTTCTACATGACAATGTAGACTAGTTGATTCACCATAAAATAACAAAAAGCCATCCAATCGGATGGCTTTTTTAGTATCTTTAAATACCGAAATAAGACAATTATACAAGCTATGACGACAAAATTAAATAACCCTGTATGGGTAATGAGTTCTGCATTTGATAAATTATCCTTACCGGAGTTGATTCAGACGACCAAAAGAATCGGGGCGGGGGGGATAGACCTCTGTGTGTTTAGAAAAGATGGTACCCGAGAAGATCATACCGCAACACATTTGGATTATGATGATTTTACTCCTGCAAAAGCGAGGGAAATAATTGAGCTGTTCAATCAGGCTGATTTAAAACTTTCGCTTGGTGCTTTTGAAAATATGATTGGTGGTGATCCTGAGCAACGTGTGAAGAATCAAAATCATTTATTGAAATTGATCCGTATTGCACATTTGCTTGGTGGTGATGCAAATAACGTCAAGGTAGGAACATTCGTTGGATATAATCACGAATTGGGCAATCAAATTGATGGATTTCAAAAAAATCTTGAAGAATACAAACGTGTATTTGCTCCCATTGTTAATTATGCCGAGAGTTTAGGTGTAACCATCCTCTATGAGAACTGCCCAATGGAAGGATGGCGCTCATCACGTTATAGCTCTACCTATAACAATCTTCCCGCTGTGCTTGCTGCTCGTAAATTAATGTATGCGATGATTCCGAGTAAAGCTCATGGTGAGATTTATGATCCTTCACATGATGTTTGGCAAAATACAAATCCGATTGAGGTTATTCGTAATACAGACATCAGCCGCTTACAGCGTATACATGTGAAGACTACACGTAATTTACAGACCGCTGCACGTATTGATTGGGGTGGAATGTACCCTATGCAGCATGTTGATGCTGAATTGGCTAAAAAGGCAAACGTAAGTATTCCTGGGCATGACTGGGATAGACATCACTATGAAGCAATGTTACCAGGATTTGGTGGATCCGATAGCATGGATTGGCGAGGCTTTGTTGACTTATTGCAAGAACGTGGTTTCAGTGGTCCCTTTGAGATCGAAAACGAAGCTAAGAATTCGAAAGATACAGGTGATTTTTCTGCAACGGTTCAAGGATTTACGACGTGTCTCAACTTTTTAGCACCGATGTTATGGGATTTAGAAGCAGAGGTGGGGTATTCTTATAAGAAATCTCAACCTTTAAAAGACCTGAACGTAAAAGATGTTCCTGTTGTTACGATGGATGAGTTAATTTAGTAGGATAAAAATGCACTCCAACAAGATGACTAGTTGTTGGAGTGTATTCTGAAAAGTTCAATAAGTTCAGGAATATTAGAAACATTGAGTTTTTCAAAGATTCTGCTTTTATATGTGCTCACTGTTGAAGGGCTTAACTCCAACAAGCTAGATACTTCAATAATCCCCAGTCCCTTTATTAATTGTTTAGCAACGTCCACCTCTCTATTTGACAGACGTGCCAACGGATTTAGTTTCGTTAGTTCAGACTTGCTCTGTGTTAATTTCTGAATATATAGATCCTGTACATTGCTCGACATATACTTCCCTCTATCCTGAATAGCCAGAATAGCATTGGAAAGTTCAGCCATTGCTGTTGTTTTGTTGAGGTAGCCTACCGCTCCTGCTTCGATATAGCGCAGAGCATATAGTGATTCGTCATAAGACGAGAAAATCAAAATTTTGATGCTGGGTCGAATTTGAAGGATTTCCTCAACGACACGTATATTATTTCCTCCCGGCATATTAATGTCCAATAATAATAGGTCGAAATCCTCTACCTTTATTTTTTCAAGAACCTCGTCAAAGGTTTCAGCTTGGAATATTTCTGCTTTTTGAAGAGTTTCTTTAATAATAACGGAGGCTCCTAATCGTACAATGCCGTGGTCGTCTGCTATAAGAATCTTTTTCATAGATATGCTATCTGATGCTGGGCTTTAATTACTGTATGAAATAAAGTACTAACAATATACAATATATCTTGATATTTTACTAGTTAACGGGCAAATATAAGAAATTAAGTTAATAAAAATTAGTGGCGAGCAAGGTGCGTTGTCTTTTTTATAAAATAGGACACGGACTAGAAAATATAGCACAATATGAGTTTAACGATAAAAAATTAGCATATTTTAATTAGATTTATGTGACAATTATTAGTTTTGTCGTAATTCATGGACTAAAAAATTTAAATATGGGATTTTTAAAAGAGTTTAAAGAGTTTGCAATGCGCGGCAGCGTAGTAGATCTAGCTGTCGGTGTTGTCATCGGTGGAGCTTTTGGTAAAATTGTCACCTCATTGGTTGATGATATTATCATGCCACCCATTGGTTATTTAACAGGTGGTGTTGATTTTTCATCCAAAAAATTGATCTTAAAAGCTGCTGATGAAGCGACTAAACAAGCTGAAGTATCTATTAATTATGGAAACTTTATTAATGTGGTTATTCAATTTTTAATTGTAGCATTCTGTATCTTTTGTGTTATTAAGGCTTTAAATTCATTGAAACGTAAAGAGGAAGCAGCTCCTGCGGCACCAGCAGCACCGACGAAAGAAGAAACGCTTTTGACTGAGATCAGAGATATTCTGAAAAATAAATAGGGCAGGATATATACTTCATTTATAAAAATCAGCACAGTCAAACTGTGCTGATTTTTATTTTATGGTAGTTGAAAAATTGTTTTTTGAAGCTGTAGCTGAATAAATTAGCTTGTCTGATTCACATTAACTTTAAATGTTCGTAATATTGTTTGTTTTTGTCTAAAATAAACTTTACTTTTGCATTCCTCTTGGGGAGTTTTGTATTAATTGAAGTAAGAACAAATTAGCATAATAGCGTCATGAAAAGAACATTTCAGCCATCGCAAAGAAAAAGAAGAAACAAACACGGTTTTAGAGAGCGTATGAGCTCTGCAAACGGTAGAAGAGTATTAGCTTCACGTAGAGCCAAAGGTAGAAAACGTCTTACAGTGTCTGACGAATACCGTCACAAAGGTTAATCTTTGACAAGGATCGGTGGCCACTTATAAGAGCTTTTTCTAATAAGAATAAGTCATCGTATGAAAAATACATTTACAAAAGAAGAACGGTTATGTGCGAAAAGGCGTATTGATACGCTTTTTAAAGGCGGTTCTTCTTTTGTCTTGTATCCGTTTAGAGTTGTTTTTATCTTCGAGAAAAACAATGGGGCTGACGATATTCCCTCCAGTCAGTCTATTATTTCCGTATCCAAACGTAGGTTCAAAAGAGCAGTTGATCGCAATTCGATTAAGCGAATGATGCGTGAGAGTTACCGTTTACAAAAATCGAATGATTTGATTCCGTTTTTGTTGAAACATAATGTAACTTTGTATTTAGCTATTCAATATGTAGGCAAGCAGATCTTAGCGTATGATGTGTTTAGCACCGCAATGAATAAAATGCTGAAAAAATTGCAGGATGAATGTGCTGAAGCTTATTTGGAAAAAGGGGATTAGACCCTTGTTTAGTTTTATTTTCTTGGCTATTATTCGTTTCTACCAAGTTTTTATCTCACCATTTTTAGGCGCCAATTGTAGATACACGCCTACCTGTTCTCAGTACGGGAAGGAGGCTATTCTGAAATATGGTCCTTTTAAAGGCGGATGGATGGCTTTGAAACGAATTGCACGTTGCAACCCCTGGGGTGGCCACGGGCATGATCCTGTACCTTGATTTCTATAACGACGATGAATAATTTAATTTTACAAATTGATACTTCAACCACGATCTGCTCGGTTGCTTTGAGTGAAAATGGTCAAACGTTACAGGTTATCGATCTCGATGAACCGAATGCCCATGCGGCTAAATTGACTATTTTGATCGCGGAAGTCCTTACACAGACAAACCGAACGATGCAGGATCTAAGTGCTGTGGCGGTTAGCATGGGACCAGGCTCTTATACAGGTTTACGTATAGGGGTGTCTACGGCCAAAGGTCTCTGTTATGCCTTAGATATACCCTTGATCGCTATTAATACGTTAGAAGCTTTGTTTCTAGGGTATAAGGGACAATTTGGTATAACAGAAGGTGAAGCTTATCTTCCCATGATCGATGCCCGTCGTATGGAAGTATATACGGCCGTTTATGACCATAATGCTGCATTGGTGAAAGCAACATCTGCAGAAATTATTGATGTTGATTATTTCAATGAATTACTGCTGAACTATCATCGTGTCCATTTATTTGGATCGGGAGCCGATAAATTTGACGATTTGTTCAGCGCAATGGATCGCGTGGATGTGCTGAGCGGATTTAATGATTCTGCGGCTTTTTTATCGACGTTGGCCTTTGATAAATTTCAGCGGAAAGAGTTTGAAGATATTGCTTATTTCGAGCCATTTTATCTTAAAGATTTTTTGGTTACCCCAGCAAAGAAAAAGGTTGGCTTATTATAGCCAACCTTTTCTTTTGAACCACAAATAAATAGCCAGGGATATCGCAACCATGATCCCCATGGCGACCGGGTATCCATAGTACCATTCGAGTTCCGGCATATTTTTAAAGTTCATACCATAAATTCCTGCCACAAAAGTGATGGGCATAAAAAATACGGAGAAAATCGTCAGGATACGCATAATCTCATTGGTGTGATTAGACGAGATGTTGAAATACACATTAAGCAGTTGAGCTACATTTTCCGATAAGTTTTCGTACAAGGTTGATGTCCGGACCTGGAGATCTTTTAAATCTCGGGTATAGACATCTTTTTTGGACGAGGAATGAAAATGCTCAACGACCTCTTTGTAGAGAAAGATCACCTTTCGTGCAACATCAATCTGCCTTTTAATAAAATAGAGGTTTTTCAGTATCGGCTGTTGTTTCATCCGTTTGAGGAATATCAATTCCTCGTATGCATCGATCCGGGTTGAGAGCTGTTCCAAAGTTTGACTAAAGGTAAATACAGCCGCAGTCGTGATAAATACTGCCAGTTTACGGCTATTTTTTGTCTTGATGGACGTGAATTCGATATTTTTAAGTTTTTCTAAAAACTCGATGCGACGTTTGTGTACAGTAATCACAAAATCACTTCCGTAGAAGATGGTCAGGCGGTCGGTGATTTCTCCGATACTGTCTGAATTTTCTTTGAAATTGTCAGACATGACACGGAGGATAACAAAGGTGTAATTCTCAAATTCTTCAATTTTAGGTAGATGCTCTGGTTCTTTGGAATCCTTGATCGAAGCTTCATTCAAATTGAAGCGTTCTTTGATGAAGGTGAAGTCTTCTGAGGTTGGCTCAGCTATATCTATCCATTCGTAGTTTGCGATTTCCTTTTCAACAATCGTTCTGACCATAAATCTAATTTTATAAGGACAAGATAAGAAAGAAAATAAAAAAAGCCATCAACTGAGTCGATGGCTTTCCTTAATTATTATGATCTTCTATTTGTTTGAAGATTTATATTCTTCGTTTAACTGTTTGATCACTTCATTCGTGATTTCCAAAGATGGGTCGGCATACAATACAGTTGGGTTGCTTTTCGAATAAGTCAGCACTAGTTTGTAGCCGTTTTCTGCAGCATGTTTTTTTAGAAATTCGGTAATTTTATTATACACATTGTTGAATTCTTCAGACTCATCTTTTGCAATAGAAGAAGAAGCTGTTTGGTCTAAACGTGCAAGCTCATCTTGTTTACGTGCTAGTTTTTGTTCAGTAGCTTGTCTATCAGGAGCAGACATTGTAGCTGCATTTTTTTGATATTCGGCAACTTCACGTTGGAATGCAGTACTTTTAGATTGCAGATCCGTTTGTGCTTTCTTTACTTTGTTTTCAAGCTTTGATTTAATGTCCTTAAAATATTGATATTTTTCAGAAAGTGAATCCGAGTTTAAATAGACGATTTTATCTTTGTTACTTCCCTGGCTCTCCTTGCTTACCGTATTGGAATCATTTTTTGCAGGTTCGTTTGCTGTTTTTGCACCTTGGTTACATGATGCAATAGTTCCAACCAATAAAAGGCCAAAGGAAACTTTCGATACAATTGAAAATATAGTGTTCATTTTTTTGTTATTTGCAAATTATTACTGAAAACAAACCTAACATAAAAAAATCGAAATTCTAGTTTTTAGTAATAAAAAAGTAAAATTATCCTGTGTATTATAATTCGGAATATAGGTTCAATACTTGTTCACGGACTTGATAAATCGGCCAAAATTTCGTATTTTTGAATATTACATTTAAGAGGTTTTCAATGAGCGAAGAAAATAAAAATGCATCCACCTATTCGGCCGATAATATTCAGGTATTAGAGGGTTTAGAGGCGGTTCGTAAGCGTCCATCCATGTATATTGGTGACACCGGTGTAAAAGGATTGCACCATTTGGTATACGAGGTTGTTGACAATTCAATCGATGAAGCTGTAGCAGGATATTGTACAGATATCTTTGTTACTATCCATAAAGATAATTCGATTTCTGTCCGGGATAACGGTCGTGGTATTCCTACAGGAATCAACAAAAAAGAGAATAAATCGGCCTTAGAGCTTGTAATGACTGTATTGCACGCCGGAGGTAAATTTGATAAAGATACATACAAGGTTTCTGGTGGTCTGCATGGTGTCGGTGTTTCCTGTGTGAATGCACTATCTACCCTTTTGAAGGCTGAGGTTCACCGCGATGGAAAGATTTTCCAGCAAGAATACCAAATTGGTAAGCCCTTGTACGATGTGAAAGAAGTTGGTGTTTCGGATAAGACGGGTACGATTGTAACCTTCCATCCAGATGCGACAATTTTCACGCAGACTACTGTTTATAATTACGATACATTGGCAAATCGTCTTCGTGAACTTGCATTTTTAAATAAAGGTGTGAGTTTGACGTTGAATGATGAACGTGAAGCAAATGAAGACGGTTCTGAAAAGAAAGAAACATTCTATTCAGAGGGTGGTCTGAAAGAGTTTGTGAAATTTTTAGATGGTAACCGTCAGTCGTTGATTCCTGAACCAATTTATGTTGAAGGCGTGAAGCAAGGTATCCCTGTTGAACTGGCTTTACAATATAACGATACGTATTCGGAGAATGTCCATTCTTATGTGAATAACATCAATACGATTGAAGGTGGCTCTCACGTTGCAGGATTCCGTCGTGGTTTGACACGTACCTTGAAAGCATATGCGGACAAGTCGGGTTTGCTTAAAAACTTAAAAGTGGAAATTACCGGTGATGACTTCCGCGAGGGATTAACAGCTGTAATTTCGGTGAAGGTTGCAGAACCTCAATTTGAGGGACAAACGAAGACGAAATTAGGTAACTCCGAGGTGATGGGGGCTGTAGATGTTGCTGTTGGTGAGATCTTAGGTGTTTATCTGGAAGAGAATCCTCGTGAGGCAAAATCTATTGTTCAGAAGGTTGTTATTGCAGCTCAAGCACGTGCTGCTGCACGTAAGGCCCGTGATTTAGTCCAACGTAAAACCGTTATGGGTGGCTCTGGACTTCCTGGTAAATTAGCTGACTGTCAAGACAACGATCCTACCAAATGTGAGATTTATTTTGTCGAGGGGGATTCTGCGGGTGGTACTGCTAAGTCTGGTCGTGATAGAAAGCATCAGGCGATCATGCCTTTACGTGGTAAGATCCTAAACGTCGAAAAAGCGATGGAACATAAGATCTACGAAAATGAGGAGATCAAAAATATGTTTACAGCTTTGGGGGTGAGTGTAGGTACTGCCGAAGATGCTAAGGCACTGAATATTGAAAAATTACGTTATCACCGCATCATCATCATGACCGATGCCGATGTGGATGGGTCCCACATTACAACATTGATCTTGACGTTCTATTTCAGATACATGAAGGAATTGATCGAAAGAGGATATGTATATATCGCTACACCGCCGCTATACTTGGTGAAAAAAGGGAAAGAGCATGAGTACGCTTGGAATGAAGACCAACGTATCAATGCAATTCAACGTTTGAAAGGAAGTGGTAAAGAGGATAGTGTACACGTACAACGTTATAAAGGTCTTGGAGAGATGAATGCAGAACAGTTATGGGATACGACCATGAATCCTGAAACGCGTACTTTAAGACAAGTAACTATCGAAAACGCGGCAGAATGTGACCGTATCTTCTCGATGTTGATGGGGGACGAAGTTGCTCCACGTCGTGAATTTATTGAGAAAAATGCACGCTATGCTAAAATTGATATTTAATTGATCTGATCATAAAAGAATAAAAAAAGCCTGATGAAATTTTTAATCAGGCTTTTTTTATTCTTTTATATTTCCTAATTTCATACCAGTGAACCGTTTTTCTGCCGGGATAAAAGGTTCATCGCCTAGCATTTAGCCAATATTAATTAAAACCTATTATGAAATATTGTAGCAAAATTTTGCTCTTTATAGGTTGTTTTATTGGACTAACCTGTATGGCGCAAACAAATGAAAAAATCGATCTCCAAGATTTATTTGAAAGCTTATCGGAAGAACTTCCTGAGGATGCTGATTTGAGTGAATTCACTGAAAAATGGTATCATTATCTCAAACATCCGATCGATCTCAACAAAACTGATGGCAGAGAACTCACTGAATTACAGTTTTTGGATCCTTTATTAATCGAGCACCTATTGGACCATAGGGCCATTTCAGGAGATTTTATCGACGTACTCGAACTACAGTCCATTGATGGATCTAATGAGCGGATAATCAGTTTGCTGTTACCTTTCGTAAGGGTAGGTCCGGAATCTCCCCTTGAAACCCTGAAATCGAGAAATTTTAAACAGGAATTTTTAATACGGTACGCCCGGATACTCGAAAAAGCAAAGGGGTACCGTATAGTCGATACAACGAAATCCCATTATCTTGGCGATGCCAATCGCTATGCTTTTAGGTATAGAGCCCAGTTAAACGATGGGTTTCATCTCGCGGTTAATATGGAGAAAGATGCCGGGGAGCCATTTTTTAGAGACAGACAAAAAATGGGATTTGATTTCTATAGCCTAAGTATATCAATAAAATCTTTAGGCCGTTTCAAAAATATCGTGATCGGCGACTATGCTTTGCAATTTGGCCAGGGACTCAGTATGTGGAATGGTTTGAATTTTGGAAAAGGGGGATTGGTACAGCATACTGCAAGACAAGGGATCGGTGTAAAGTCATATACGTCATTAAATGAGGCTAATTTTATGCGCGGCATTGCAGGGACATTACAGATTAGGCACCTTGAAATTACACCTTATTTTTCCTATCAATCCATTGATGGAAAAGTTAACCGTACAACTTCTCCACCTACGATTTCAACGATCGCAAGCTCAGGCTTGCATCGGACTGCAACCGAACAGCAATACCGTCATGCCGCATCTCAACTGGCCTATGGATTGAATCTATTGTGGCGCTATAAACGATTCAAAATGGGTGTTCATTTCAATCAGACACAATTGAATGTCTTTAAAACAAAAGGCAATGGTATACGGCAAAAGGCGGACTTTGAGGGTGATTTTTTGCGAAATATAAGTCTATATGCAAACTATACGATTCGGAATGCTTATTTATTTGGTGAGTATGCAAGCAGCATGGATGGCGGTTCAGCACTGTTAGCAGGATCTATCATAAGTTTGCATCCACATTTATCATCGGTTATATTGCTGCGGGATTATAAGAAGAATTTTCATACTTTTTATGGACAGGGATTTGGTGAATCGGATAACACCTCCAACGAGCAGGGGGCTTATTTGGGACTAACGTATCAATTGGGTAGAAAATTGCTCTGGTCCAATTATGCAGATATATTTCATTTTCCGGGAGCAAAGTATCAGGCTGATACGCTATCTACAGGCGCTGATTTTTTTAGCCAGCTGAGTTACATGTGGTACAAAAAAGGCCAACTTTCATTGCGCTATCGTAACCGATTGAAACAAGTTAATTACCAGGGAGCGGGACAAACCGAGCACGGGCTTGTGAATGCCAGCAAACAGCAATTCAGGGTAGAATTTCATTACCGCCTAAGTTCAATATGGACGATTCGCTCCCGTGTTGAAGCCAATCTATTCCAAAAAGAGTATCAGGAAAATAGTTTCGGTTATATGCTTTACCAGGATGTGTTCTGGAAGTCTAGGGCCGGAAAATTCCAGTCGAATATACGCGTTGCGTATTTCGATGCGGCAAGTTATGATAATCGGATCTATGCTTATGAGCAGGATGTATTATATGCATCTGGTTATGGAATGTACAATACAAGGGGATGGAGAATGTATTTCAATCTGCAGTATCGGTTAAGCCGCCATCTTCAGGTATGGGCCAAATATGCGGTCTATTACTATCCATCGCGGGAGAGTATCGGGACTGGATTAGATCAAATTGAGGGCAATAGAAAGTCAGAGGTTAAGATGCAGTTGCGGTGGCAGTTATGAAAGCGTTGAGTTTTCTGCAAAGACTGGAGCGACTTCCTACGCTTAAGCTTGCTGTCCCATATCTTGTGACGCTTCTTCTTGCACCTCGATTGCCTATGTCGCTCCATATTTTCCAATGCGTTCAGCAGCTATTGGTTGTGCTGGTTTTGATAACATTTTGTTGTTATTTATTAAAGGGAAGAATCCGCCAATATGGCTACATCTACGGGTATTATGTGTCTGTTGTATTATTTGGGATTTTCCAATTTTGGCGCGAGGACCCTTTGGTTACAATCAGTCATTTCTCCCATATAGTGACCGATAGTTATGTAGTCAAAATTATTGAAGAGCCCAAGGTGAAGCGGGATATCATTCGTTTTTCGGCAGAAGTAGTAGGTGCTTACCAAAAAGGTGAATTTGTTGAAACTACAGGTCGACTAATGTTATCTTTAAAATCTAGCCAGAAGAACCCCCTGCAGTTTGGTGATCTATTGTGGTTAAAAGGTCAAGTAAAGAAAATAGCTCCGCCATTCAATCCAATGGAATTTGACTATCGAGAGTATTTGGAAAGACAGCATATCTATCATGAAGCTTTCGCAGTCTTTGGTCGTTATAAGTTGATCAGTAAGAGAGAAGCAATGGCTTTTTCCTTGACTGGGCTTGCTTTACAAATGAGGAGATATTTTTTGGTTAAGCTTCGGCCCCATATCAAAAGGGATGAACACTTTGCTATTGCGTCAGCTTTATTATATGGTTCTCGGAGCGATATCAGTGCCGAAAGCATCCAGGTCTTCACCAATACGGGAACGATACATGTATTAAGTGTTTCGGGAATGCATGTTGCTGTTTTATTCAGTTTTTTATCCCTTATTTTCAAGCGAATTGCCTGGCCTTCCTATCTCAGATGGCTGCCACTAATTTTATTATGGAGTATGATCTGGATATATGCTTTTATTGCAGGGCTTGATCCGCCCATTACGCGGGCAGCTATTATGATTAGTTTTGTGCTGTGTGCACAGCATTTTAAACGAAGCTTTTCAACACTGAATTCGCTTATTATTGCCGCATTATTGATTTTACTGGTCATTCCCCGGGCTGTTGTTGATGTGGGGTTTCAGCTGTCCTTTTTAGCCGTTTTGGGTATGACGATATGTTCGCCGCTTGTCGAAGGATTCCTTCCGGTTAAAAGACCGATATTACGGCTTTTGAGAGATGCATTGGCTGTTTCTATTGCTGCGCAGATATTGACAACGCCACTGAGCCTTTATTATTTTGGACAATTTCCAACTTATTTTCTGGTAGCCAATGTATTAGTCGATTTCCCTTCAACACTAGCGATGTATCTCGGTTTTATTATGACAATCAATCCAATGCAGGGGCTCAACGATTTATTGGGTTTCCTTTTGGAGCATCTCATTACTTTCATCTTATACTGTTTGAAATTTATTGACCACTTGGCTTTTTCAACAATAAAAGTTGAACCTATGGGACTGGAGCTTCTATTTTTGACCTATTTTGCACTATTTTCTTTTTTATATGCTTTTCAATGGAAAGATAAAAAATACGTTTGGCTAGGGGGATGCTGTGCAATTGGAATACTATTGATCACTGCGCAAAAATACCTAGAAAATAAAGATGTAGAACGGTTTCGGGTCTATAATACGAAACATGAGCTGACGATCGGGTATTTTAAAAGCGGGCGCGGAATCGTTTACAGCACATTTGATTCTTTGCAATCCCGAGGCTTGCAATATGCATGTGGAAGAGAAATCCAATTACTGACGAGGGAAAAAGTTCAGTTTGTAGCTTTGAATGGTCAGGAGCGGAAAAACTACCTTGTTACGCTCCCTTTAGGTAGAATTGCTATTTTATCGCATGCAGGGGGAACAATGACACATGCTGACCTTGTCATTGTCAGAAAAAATTTACTAAATGGTTTACCTCGTTTATTGAAGCAAATTAGACCAAAACTTGTTATACTGGATGGATCCAATTCAATGGAGAAATCCAAGCATACAAAACGTATGTTGGATAGTTTGGGAATACAGAATTATCTCATGAAAGATAATTTTGCGTATGTTTGGGATAAGGAGAACTTATGACGCAAGATAGTATATCAATCTTAAGGCAATACTGGGGATTCGATTCATTTAGACCCCTGCAGGAAGAAATTATTCAATCGGTCATTTCAGGTAAAGATACACTGGCTTTATTGCCGACTGGCGGCGGAAAGTCGATTTGTTTTCAAGTACCTGCCTTGATGCGAGAAGGGATTTGTATTGTCGTTACACCGCTTATCGCATTGATGAAAGATCAGGTTGAGCATTTGAGAAAAAATGGAATTCAAGCGGTCGCGATTTATGCTGGAATGCGGAAGAGGGAAGTGGATATTACGTTGGACAATTGCGTCTATGGGCAAATAAAATTTCTCTATCTTTCTCCTGAAAGATTATACAATGATATCGTAAGGGAGCGCATACGATTTATGAATGTAAATCTTTTTGCGATAGACGAAGCACATTGTATTTCTCAATGGGGGTATGATTTCAGACCTCCCTATTTAGAACTCGCTAAGTTACGGGAACTGCATCCCAAGGTTCCTTTTCTGGCCCTTACAGCGACAGCAACTGAGCGTGTCATTAGTGATATACAGCAGAAGCTGAATTTTCCAAAAGAAAATGTATTTGTCAAAAGCTTTCTCCGCGACAATTTGGCTTATATGGCCATTGAGGAAGAGGATAAGATGGGACGTATGGTCCGCATCATACACAAGTTGGGCGGATCCGGTATTGTTTATGTCAGAAACCGGCGAGAAACACAGGAGATAGCTCGTATTTTAGTCAATAATGGCATTTCGGCAGATTATTACCATGCCGGGATTTCGGGGCAGGAACGGGATCAGAAACAGCAAGGGTGGATGACAAATGTTGTTCGCGTTATTGTAGCTACAAATGCGTTTGGGATGGGAATTGATAAACCCGACGTACGGTTTGTCATTCATCTCGATTTGCCCGATTCGCTGGAGGCCTATTATCAAGAAGCCGGTAGGGCAGGAAGAGATGGCAAGAAGGCCTATCCTGTTATTCTTTATCAAAAGACAGATGAGCAGAAGCTTGTCGATAATTTGCAAGCTAGCTTTCCTGATATTCCATTTATTCAACAGACCTATCATTACCTTTGTAATCATTTTCAGATTCCTTATGGTTCTGGAGAAGGAGTGACTGTAGATTTTGATGTTGTTGCATTTGCAAAAAAATATCAGCTGCCGTTGGTTCCTGTTATGAATGCGCTGAAGTTTCTGGAGCGGGACACTTGGTTGGTTTTGTCAGAAGCTGTCACAATACCTTCACGCTTTAAGTTTGAAATTGATAGCGCCGAATTGTATAAAGTTCAGGTACAGTATGTCAAATATGATAAGCTTATTAAGGCTATTTTGCGCAGCTATGGTGGCGTATTTGAAAACTATATTCTCATCAATGAATATGAATTTGCACGTAAGTTAGGTCTGCCTTATGATCGTGTTGTCGAGCTATTGAAGTCGTTGGAGACACTGGAAATAGCGAGTTATCTGCCTTCTACAGATGCGCCACAATTGACCTTTTTGCAGAACCGAGTCGATTACAAACACCTGCATATCGATCATATTTTTATTCGCGATCGTCATCAGGTAAAGGAAGAGGAAGTCAATGGCATGATCGGTTATATTGAACATAGTAATTGCCGCAGTCAGTCGCTGTTGTTATATTTTGGAGAGAAAAATGCGGGGTTCTGTGAAGTATGCGATTTATGTCTGATCCGCAATCATCAGGAAAAGCAGCGGGCAAATATAAAAGCAGAAATCAAAAGCAGTTTACTCGCTGAAGCCAAAAACATTCATGATTTGGTGGCGAGTTTGACGATAGGCACAGAAAAGAAAAGAATAGAGATCATCCGTAATCTCCTAGATGCCGAAAAAATCCGCTTGGAGGATAACCTCTATTCTTGGAATACCTTGTTTTAAACTATTTTTCGATGGGTAGATTGAGCTCTTCACGGCCCCACTCTGACCACGAACCATCGTATACACGGATTTGCTCATGACCAGCGAGATGACAAGCAAATGCTAAGACTGAGGCCGTGATACCCGATCCACAGGAGAATACATATTCATTTCCGGTCGCATTAAAATGATCAAATTGCTGTTTCAACTCATCAATGGGTTTATAAACGATTCCGTCAAATAATTCTTCGAAAGGGAGATTTTTGGAATGGGGGATATGCCCACCATGAAGGCCTTTCCGGGGTTCAGCTACTAAACCAGTAAATCGACCTTTACTTCTGGCGTCAAAAATATTCACTTGAGTATCCCGATAATGTGTTAAGATATACTCTTTATCTGCATAAAGGTTTGCTTGAAATTGGGCTTTAAAATTACCGGGACTTGCAGCGGTTGTATACTGGTCTACGACGGGCAGTTTGTTATTTTTCCAAGCGGGAACACCGCCATTTAAAATAAAGACCTGTTCAAATCCCATGACCTTAAACATCCACCAGGCCCTTGGGCTTGAATAAACACCCCATCTGTCATATAATACGACCGTACTATCCTGATTGATTCCGAGGTTTTGCATTTCCCTTTCGAATACTTCTGCTGATACAAGAGTATGCGGTAATTTAGAAGTAGCATCCGAGAGTTTTCCTTCGATGTCAAAAAATTGAGAATGGGGAAGTACTTCGAACTTGGTATCCTTGATGGATTGGCCAACTTTGTCGATGGTGCAATCAAGGAGGACAATGTCTGTATGCTGTCCCAATGATTCATGAAGTTCGGTGGGGTTAATTAAGGCTGATTTGAATGACATAACAATAAAGTTTATTGTTACAAAATTACAAAAGCATCCCTATAAAAGCAAAGCGGCTGTCCTTTTGGAACAGCCGCTTTTTATGGATTGAAATTGCTAATTATTTAGCGTTTTTATCATTTTCCATTTGCTCTTTCAATTGAGCTAATACGTCTAAGTCGCCTAAAGTAGATTTTTCAACAGAATCTTTTACTTTTTTCACAGCTGAAGACTCAGCTTTAGCGTCTTTTTTACGGTTGTTAGACTCTTCTTTGCGAGCTTCTTCTTTCTCTTCTTCCCAGATACGAGAGTGAGAAATTACCAAACGTTTGTTCTCTTTGTTGAACTCGATGATTTTGAATGAAGTAACTTCATCAACTTTCAATGAAGAACCGTCTTCTTTAACAGAGTGTTTAGAAGGACAGAAACCTTCAACACCATATTGTAAAGCTACGATATCACCTTTGTCACCAACTTTGATCACAGTACCTTCGTGGATAGAACCTTCAGTAAAGATCGTCTCGAAAGTATCCCAAGGGTTTTCTTCCAATTGTTTGTGACCTAAAGATAATTTACGGTTTTCTTCATCTAATTCTAAAACAACTACGTCTAATGTTTCACCAACTTTAGTGAATTCGTTAGGGTGGTTGATTTTTTTAGACCAAGATAAATCAGAGATGTGGATCAAACCGTCGATACCTTCTTCCAATTCAACAAATACACCGAAGTTAGTCATGTTTTTAACAACAGCTGTTTGTTTAGAACCTACAGGGTAACGCTCAGTGATGTTTTTCCAAGGATCTGGAGTCAATTGTTTGATACCTAAGCTCATTTTACGCTCATCGCGATCTAACGTTAAGATTTGCGCTTCGATCTCATCACCAACTTTCAAGAACTCTTGTGGAGAACGTAAGTTTTGTGACCAAGACATTTCAGAAACGTGGATCAAACCTTCAACACCAGGGATGATTTCTAAGAAAGCACCGTAATCAGCAACTGTTACGATTTTACCTTTAACTTTAGAACCAACTTCTAACGCAGTATCTAAAGATTCCCAAGGATGCTCAGATAATTGTTTCAAGCCTAAAGCGATACGTTTTTTCTCGTCATCAAAGTCTAATACAACAACGTTGATTGTTTGATCTAGCGATAAAACTTCTTTTGGATGCTCGATACGACCCCAAGAGATATCTGTGATATGCAATAAACCGTCAACACCACCTAAATCGATGAACACACCGAAGTCAGTGATATTTTTAACTGTTCCTTCTAATACTTGACCTTTTTCTAATTTAGCAACGATTTCAGATTTTTGGTTTTCTAAGTCGTTTTCAATTAATACTTTGTGTGATACGACAACGTTTTTGAATTCGTGGTTGATTTTCACAACTTTGAATTCCATTGTTTTACCTACGTATACATCGTAGTCACGGATAGGTTTGATATCGATTTGAGATCCAGGTAAGAATGCTTCAACACCTTTGATGTCAACGATAAGACCACCTTTAGTACGGCTCTTAACGAAACCAGTAATGATTGCATCATTTTCCAATGCCTCATTGATAGCTTCCCAAGATTTTTGAGTTTTAGCACGTTTGCGAGAAAGTACTAATTGACCGTTAGCATCTTCTTGAGATTCAACGAATACGTCAACTTTGTCACCAACTTTTAATTCTGGTAAGTCACGGAATTCTGATAAAGAAACTAAACCGTCAGATTTGAAACCAACATTTAAGACTACGTCTTTGTTGTTGATAGAAACTACAGTACCTTCAATAATTTCACCTTGGTTAACTTGGTTGAAAGTATCTGCGTATTGTGCTTCAAGTTTAGCGCGTTCAGCATCGCTATAATTTCCGAAACCTTTATCATTTGCATCCCAGTCAAATTCACCTTCTGGTGTGATCCAAGTGTTTGATTTGATTTCGTCGATTAAGTTTGAATCAGCTTCTGATTCAATTTTTTCAGTGTCTTTCACTACTTTAGTGTCAGCACCTTGTAGCTCTGCGTTTTTCGCTGCTAATTCTTTTTCTGCTTCTTGTTTTTTTGCCATTAATTAATTTTCTCCTTTTTCCTACTTTGTAGGAGTTGCAAAGGTACAAAAAAACTTTAAATGCAAAATTTTATTTTTCTTATTTTATTGAAAGACTTTCAGTTATAGGGGACTTTTTACACGCCAACCCCGCAAGGGATGGTATTTGAATTGTACTATTGCTAATTCTCGACTTTATTTGCGGAAATCCTTTTCCGATAAAATAGATTTTAAGTGGCTTAAGACAACTTAGTCTTCTCTCTTAAAAGAGTTGAAAATGCGTGGCTTGGCAATAACAATGGTTTGTTTAGACAGCGCTATGGCCGCATTAAGTTCATACCCCAATAATAAAATAAGCGTATTCAGGTAAATCCAGAGCATAATAACAATCAATGTCCCAATGGATCCATACAGCTTGTTATATGCACCAAAATGATTGATATAAAAGGTAAATATGGAAAACGTCAATATCGCTAAAATGGTAGCCATAGAAGCTCCTGGACTGAAGAGTTTCCATTTATTGGAGTTGGAGGGACCAAATTTGTAAATACAGCTTACGGTGAAAAAGTAAATAGCAAATATTATCAACCATCGGGCTACTTTAAGTAGAATAGCCCAGAAGCTGGATTTAATCCCTGTCGTTTCCTTGAGGTAGTCTATCGTAATGCCAGCTATGGTAAATATCGTCATCCCCGCTGTTAACGCAAAAATAATCAGGAAAGCCAAGGCTAGGGCAAGCAATCGTTTTCTGATCCAGGGTCTTCTTTCCGTCATCAACGAAGCCTTATTGAAGGCATTCATAAGAGAGGCCATGCCATTAGTCGCAAAATAGGCCGCAAACACAAAACCAAAAGACAGCAATCCACCATTTTGGTTTTTGATAATATCCTCCAATGTCGTTTCAACAACGAGAAATGCATTTTTAGGAATTACTACCGCAAGGAAATCCAACAACTGTTCCTGAAAATTATTAATCGGAATATAGGGGATCAATGTAAAGAGAAAGATAATCCCTGGGAAAATGGCTAATAGAAAGCTATAGGATAGGGAAGAAGCCTTACTGACTATCGAATCTCTAGAGAGCTCCTGGAAGAAAAATACCGCCACAGTATAAAGTGGTAGTGAGCCAAAGCCAGGTAGTACGACACGTTTACTCCATTCGATTAATCTAAAATAAGGTTCAAAATTTAATAGCCATTGGTGGATTTTCCCCATATCAATTAAAATATTTACTCATCTTATCCAGGAAAACCTGTGGCGGCATACAAGGTCTATTTTTCTCCATATTGACAAAGACCAAGGTTGTTTCTCCCTGGTTGAGTAGTTCCCCATTTTCATTGAAAAGCTCATATTCGAAAATGATGCGAACGGCAGGTTTCTTGCGGATTGTTACCCGTATCGTGATCAAGTCATCGTATTTGCCTGGTTTCAGATATTTGGTCTTCATCTCCGTAACGGGGAGCATGACACCCATTTCTTCCAGCTCCTTATACGATATCCCCGTGCTCCGCAGCATTTCAGTTCTCGCTATTTCATAAAACGCAGCATAGTTTCCATAATAGACATAGCCCATTTGGTCTGTTTCTGCATAGCGGACGCGAATCTGGTGGTCAAATACAAACATTATTTTTTAATATTTCTAGCGTCCAGAGCCTGTTGGAATTTACGTGCATTGATCAAATGTTCAGCCTCTGTTTTTGCAAAATTATGGTAACCCGAAAAATCATCTTTGGCACACATGTAAATATAATCATGTTGCTTAAAGTTTAAGACCGCATCAATTGCAGCAATACTTGGAATTGATATAGGGCCTGGAGGCAATCCTCTATAGATGTAAGTATTGTAAGGATTGTCTGTTCTGAGGTGCTTATTCAATACCCTTCTAATGGTAAAGTCATTGTTAGCGAAGATCACTGTAGGATCAGCTTGCAATAACATACCTTTTTTGAGACGGTTTAAATATAAGCCGGCGATCATGGGCATTTCATCCTGGTGTAAGGCTTCACCTTTCACAATCGATGCCAATGTGCTAACCTGTTGTGGTGTCAGATTAAGCGCTTTTGCTTTTGCCGTACGATCCGCATTCCAAAACTTTTTCCATTCATCATCAAAACGAGCAATTACTTTTTCCGGATTGGTGTTCCAGTAAATTTCGTAGGTATTAGGGATGAACATAGAAATCAGATTTTCTTTTGTAAATCCATATTTCTGTGCGGTAGCCTCATCATTCAGTACAGCGATAAATTGGGCAGAATCGGCCTCAAAACTTTTTCCAAGAAGTGCAGCCATATGCTCTTTCAGTCGCACATTGGAAAATCTGAATTTTACAGGTTCTTGGTAACCGCCAATCAAATTGCCGACTAAGCGTCTATTGTTCATCCCTGGGGTTAACAGATAACGTCCGGGTTTTACACTTTCTTCATATTTTTTATATTGTGCTGCACGCTCAAAGGAAGCAATATCATCCACTAGATTTGAATCTTTGATTGATTTCAATACATCCTCATATTTTTCACCCTCGTGTATGTACAGGTACTTTTTCTCTCCCGATACATTCGAAGCATAAAATGCTTTATAAAATGTCCATGCAAAATAACCTCCAACAACAATAACGATTAGCGCAATAATTTTTAACCAACTTGGTATTCCTTTTTTATTTTCCATTCTAAAATTTTTTATTCATCTGTTGTTCGCTATTCATGGCGTTTATATAGTCCTTAGCGGTCAGTGGTTGATGAATCTGCCAAGAACTTCAATCCATTATAATGGCGATCATTCGACGCAGCTTCATTTTTGAGTCAATAAACTTAAAAGCCTAGACTATTCCCTTTATTTTCCTTTTCCTTTTTTTGCCCTGCTGCAGGATTTGTCGTTGTCGGTTTAGCTGCAGGGCTATTTGTTGTGTTACTTTTTGCTGGAGCTACAGGCTTTGACTGAACCGGAGGTTTTGCCGCTGGCGGAGTAACCTGTGTTTGGTTTGCCTGTGGTTTAGGTGTTGTCGTACCTCCAGCTGGAGCTCCTGTCGTTGCTGTAGGTGCTGTGAGTGAAAGTGTTACGTCAATTTTAGCGCCTAAACTGGTCAGGCCCTTTTCTATTCCTGGTGATTGCACACTGATTACTGCAGTGGCTGTATCCGTTACGCTTGGATCATAGGTTACAGTACCTAGACCTAAGCCAGCTCCAGACAAGGCGAACTTTGCTTCGTTTAATGGAAGCCCAACTAAATTAGGTATCTCCACTTCATTTGCTCCCAGTCCATTTCCCAAAACGAGATCTATACGTGAACCTTTAGGAATCATGCGCCCGTTGCGAATAGACTGTCCTGCAAATTGAGCATCTAATACGATATCCCTGGCGATGTCTGCTACATAAGAAGTGTCACCGATTCGAAGGTTATGGTTTTTCAAGATGGCTGTTGCTTCGATCAATGTTTTATCTTTTATATTCGGAAAAGCAACTTCAGGTGCAACCTGCGTGATAATAGTCAAATAAATAGTCCGACCAGATTTTACATGAAATCCTTGTTCGGGATCCTGCTCTATGACCATGCCAGGTTTGGCATCCATCTGATAGACGGAGTCAATTTGATATTCCAGCCCGGCGTCCTCCAAAGCTTGGATGGCGGCACTGATATGAAGGCCTTTCACTTTAGGAACGGCGATAGATTCATCATGTTTGGTATATATTTTCAGTCCAATATAAACGAAAAGGAATAGACATACTATCGCGATAACAGCGGCAATAAGATTTTTCCTAAAAGTGGGGGTCTGAAGATATTGTACGACTTTGGACATTTCTCTGTTTGATAAAAATTAATTCTGCATAGAACCGCAATATTAAAGCCAAGTTTGCAGAATGATTAAATAAAATTATTCCTCACAAAATTATTCGTTTTTCCGTGTATAGCAAATTATATTTGCTATTCGAATCGCTAAAATTTATGAAAGCAAAAATAGCATTAATAACTGGAGGTTATACAGGAGAAGCTGAAGTTTCTTTTAAAAGTTCTGCCTTCGTCAATTCTCAACTTGATCACGACAAATACGATATATATTTGATCACAGTGACCAAAGAAGCATGGTACTATGAAGATTTAGACGGAAAGCGTCATCCGATTTCAAAAGCTGATTTTACCCTTCCATTGAATGGGGATATCTTGACTTTTGACTTAGCTTTTATTATGGTGCATGGTGTGCCTGGAGAAGATGGAAGACTTCAGAGCTATTTCGATTTATTAGATATTCCATATACCTCATGTGATGCTTTGACGTCCGCATTAACTATGAATAAAGGGTATACAAAAGCGATCTTATCGGATATTCCCGAGTTGCATTTGGCAAAATCGGTCCTACTGTTTGAATCGCAACGCCCGGAGGCACTCAAAACCGTCGAAAGCAATCTTTCACTCCCTTATTTTGTGAAACCTAATGCCGGTGGAAGTAGTATCGGAATGACCAAAGTAAAGGAATCGGCACAACTGCAGGAAGCGATTGACAAAGCTTTTGATGCGGAAAATACAGGAAAACAGGTTATTGTTGAAGAATTTGTGACTGGACGCGAATTTTCCGAGGGAATTTTTCGGAATTCAAAAGGCGAGCTTGTTGTTTTGCCTGCCACAGAAGTTCGGACTACACGCGAGTTTTTTGATTATGAAGCCAAGTATATACCTGGATTGACCGAGGAGATTACGCCGGCAGACCTGACGATCGAACAGCAGGAGCGTGCTGCACGTATTTTAAGAGAAATCTATGTCAGACTGAACTGTAAAGGAATGGTTCGCGTGGACTTCTTTTTGGAAAACGATACCGATAAGTTTTATTTTATCGAAATTAATACTATTCCCGGGCAGACTCCACAAAGCTTTATTCCACAGCAGGTACGGGCTTTTGGAATGAAGGAGGGGGTTTTTTACGGCGAGTTGATCGAAACAGCCTTACAATCTAAATAGTTCTATTTCAAAAATACTTTGAAGCAAGCAGCCTTCTGGGCAAAGCGGATAAAAATATGCAGCGGTAAGTAAAAATACAAAAAGAAGGCTTTCAAAAATTGAAAGCCTTCTTTTTGTATTTTATTTTCTGAAATCAAACTTAGATAGGTCAGGTTTAAACTTTTTCACCCTTTTTAGCTCTTCCTGATAGATTACCTGCCCGATATTTTTTAAAAATGGGTAGGTTACCGTTTCGTATTCATAGAGTCCATCGTTGTAGATACCATTTTCATTGGACTGCACAACAACGGCGAGCATAAATTCCACCCCATGTTCAAAGTCGACGATATAAGCATTATCAATATTATAGCCATAAGAATCGCCATACTTGTTGAAGATTCGGATGTTGGGATTTAAGGTCGCATTTTTTTCGCGGCCATAAAAAAGGAGCTTGCTATACGTTGGCCAGAATTCTGTTGAGTCATATTTCGGGAAATCCGATTCAAAGGGGTAGCGCGACATATAGTCATAGAGTAGGGCATTATCCTCTTTTTTTAGATTAAATCTATCTTTAGGCTGAAACACTTCAGGAAATAACAATTTCTTCAGGATGAGCTGTTGATCTTGCAGCGCGTAGACATTTAATCCTTCAAAACTCCATGGCTCACGAATAAGTTCATCTTTATCGTTCATGTAACCTTTCCCCTGAAGCGTATTGGCCAGCTTCATCGTGTAGTCTTTTGGGTCGAATTGGGCCGCTTGTTGGTAGATGATATCTTTTCCATTGTAAAAGGTAATTGGATTGGTATGTTTGGCCCATATTCCTTTGTCGCCAATGGCAAGACGGTTGACGATACGGCTGTATTTGGTGCCGTATTTTTTTAGTTTCGCATTCAGTTCAGCACGGCCAATAAATTCAAACAGTCTATTTTGTGCATCATTGTCGCTGGTCAACAGTATTTTTTTTACGTATTGTGCAACAGAGGGAAGACCATTGGCTGCCGACTCGTCCACAAGAACCTTAGTCTGCTTTTCAAATGCAGAATCAATGCGGAGGGGAGTATCTTTGGTTAAACCGGCGAGATGGAGGTCGTTGATTTTTTCTAAGGCCAGAATTGCTGTCGGCAACTTTACGGTACTTGCGGGATAAAAATACCAGTTCGGATTCAGTCGATAGCTATAGGACCTGAAATGTGGCCTATTGGATTTGTCACGATTAATTTGCGTATACAGAATCTGCACCTCATTTTTCGTCGGATGACTTAATATGTTTTGAAATAGATCAGGATGACTTTGGAGTAATTTTTCCAGGTAAACAGTATCTATCTGCTGAGCGTATGCGTCTGACATGAATAGGGTGAAAATTAAGATGAAGTATTTGTGCATGTGCTTTAGATCAAAGTGTTGCGCTTGTTTAGTCCTGCAGATTAAGCTCTTCTATAGCTTTTAATATCAAAACGCAATATCATGGAGCTTTTTGCCCCATGATATTGCGTTTTGATATTCGTAAACATGGAATTATTTTCTCGAATAAACTTCAAAGGTATAAGCAAATGCATGTTTCTCATCGGCCTGATGCGAATCTGAGGAAATTAATTCCCATTCTTCGGAAGGTAATTCAGGGAAGAAAGCATCTCCTTTTAGGGTTGTATGTACTCGTGTCAAAAGTACTTTGTTCGCCAAGGGTAGCGCTTGCTGATAAATGTTTGCGCCACCAATGATAAACACTTCGCGTTCATCCCGGCAATATAAAAGTGCCTCTTGAATACTATTGGCTACATCAATATCTTCTCCCTGGAAATTCGCATTACGCGTGATGACAATATTCCTTCTGTCCGGTAAAGCTTTGCCTATGGCCTCAAAAGTCTTTCTGCCCATTAGGACAGAATGCGCTATGGTATTTTTCTTAAAATATTTAAAGTCGTTGGGTAAATGCCAAGGCATCTGGTTGTTGATTCCGATGGCATTGTTTTCCGACGCAGCTACGATTAATGTGATCGTTGGGTTGCTCATTTTTGATATAATGTGATTATTCGTCCACTAAAATAATGTTGTTACAAAATTAGATGCCTTCATTGTTAAACGGCAACTGGAGCTTTGATATGTGGATGTGATTCGTAGTTTAACAATTCAAAATCTTCAAACTTGAACTCAAAGATATCTTTTACTTCAGGATTTATTTTCATCTGCGGTAGCGCTTTTGGCTCGCGGCTCAATTGGAGCTCCGTTTGCTCGAAGTGATTACTGTAGATGTGTGCATCGCCCAGAGTATGGATAAACTCTGCGGCTTCCATGTTGCAAACCTGTGCGACCATCATCGTTAACAAAGCATAAGAGGCAATGTTGAAAGGTACGCCAAGGAATATATCCGCACTGCGTTGATACAGTTGACAGGACAATTGTGGTTTCATGATGCCTTTTTCGGGCTGTGCTGGCGCTACATAAAATTGGAAAAAAGCATGGCAAGGAGGGAGTGCCATATGCTCTATTTCGGCAACATTCCATGCAGATACAATAATACGACGGGAATCTGGCGTATTTTTGAGCTGGTTGATAACTTGTGCGATCTGATCGATATGGCGGCCATCAGGTGTTGGCCAGGAGCGCCATTGTGATCCGTATACAGGACCTAAATTTCCTTGTTCGTCAGCCCATTCATCCCAAATGCTTACGCCATTTTCTTTGAGATACTGAATATTGGTTTCACCTTTAAGGAACCAGATCAACTCATGGATAATGGATCGCAGGTGTAATTTTTTGGTAGTAACCAAAGGAAAACCTTCCTGAAGGTTGAAACGCATCTGATATCCAAAGACACTTTTGGTGCCCGTGCCTGTACGATCTGTCTTTACAACACCATTCGTATATACATGTCTGAGTAAATCTAAATATTGTTTCATCTATAAAAAAGTAATTATTAAATACTAAATATCAATGCTATAATCGAACTGGATAGGGACGAATAGCGCTGTTTTATGTGTCTGATTCTCAATCGGGGAATATTTGAATACATCATGTCCAGACTAATTTCGTTTGCCTGTAATAAGCCGCCGGTGCATTCAGCCTTTCAAGATAGTCAAAACTAAGGAAAATCCTTATAACGAGAAAGTCAAAACTTAAAATGATAAGAGCGGTTACTGAAAAAAAATGTAATTTTGCAAAATATTATGGAGAATAAAAAAGTAGCTTTTTATACACTTGGATGTAAACTGAATTATTCGGAGACATCATCCATTGGTCGTTTATTTAAAGATGCGGGCTATGATACCACAGCGTTCAATAGCCCTGCAGACGTTTATGTAATCAATACATGTTCGGTAACGGATAATGCTGACAAGAAGTGTAGAAAAGTAGTGAAGGAAGCATTAAAGCACTCTCCCAACGCCTATATTACGATTGTTGGCTGTTATGCGCAGCTAAAACCAAAAGAGATTGCAGAGATTCCGGGAGTGGATATGGTCTTAGGTGCAGCTGAAAAGTTTAATATTATTGAGCATATCAATGATTTGACGAAACAGGAAAAAACGATCGTTTATAATGGTCCAATCGATGAGACCAATCAATTTGTCTCGGCTTATTCGATTGGCGATCGTACGCGTACCTTCCTAAAAGTACAGGACGGGTGCGATTATTCATGTACATTTTGTACGATTCCTTTGGCACGTGGCGGAAGCCGCTCGGGTAAGATCGAAGATATTGTGCGTCAAGCGGAAGAAATTGCAGCTTCAGGCGTAAAAGAAATTGTGTTAACGGGAGTTAATATTGGTGATTTTGGTATTCGGGATGGTAAGCGTGAAGACCGATTCTTGGATTTGGTAAAGGCTTTGGATGAAGTTGAAGGTATCGACAGGATTCGGATTTCTTCGATAGAACCTAATCTTCTTTCCAATGATATTATTGAGTTTGTGGCGCAATCAAAACGTTTTGTTCCACATTTCCATATGCCACTGCAGTCTGGAAGCAATAAAATTCTGAGTTTAATGCGCAGAAGGTACAAAAGAGAACTTTACACAGAGCGCGTCGCATTTATCAAATCATTGATGCCTAATTGCTGTATTGGTGTTGACGTTATTGTCGGATTTCCTGGAGAAACACGTGAAGACTTTATCGACACGTACAATTTCTTGAACGATTTGGATATTTCTTATCTGCATGTCTTTACCTATTCAGAAAGAGAAAATACGATTGCAGCTCAAATGGACGGTGCTGTACCGGGAGCTCAACGCAGTGACCGTAGCAAAATGTTGCATATCCTTTCGGAGAAGAAGCGCCGTGCTTTTTATGAGTCACAGCTTGGCGAGACTGGTGATATCTTGTTTGAGGCCGATGAGAAAGATGGATATATGCATGGCTTTTCTAAAAACTATGTCAAAGTACGGACCTTATACGATCCATTATTGGTGAATGAGGTGGTGCCGGTTAAATTTATGGACGTAACAGATTCTTGTGAAGTAGAGGTAGAAGAAATTCCAGAGACACTGACACATTAATCTTTTTAAGGGGTATACCACATTAAGATTTATAACATATAAAAAAGGCAATCTTCTCTAGTAAGATTGCCTTTTTTCGTTAAAAGGAATTCCAAAATTTTCCTATGGATTGCCCCCCTAATGTGCACTGCTCTTTGCTGCGTTCAACCAGACGACGGTACCCAAGATCAAAAGCACTCCGAGCCATTGTATCGTGGATACACTTTCATGAAGTATAAAAAATGACATACAGGTGGCTACAGGTAGCTCCGCCGAACTTAATATTCCGCCTAAGGAGAAGCCTGTTTTAGGTAAGCCGTAGGCAAACAATAAAGGCGGGATGACTGTGCCAAATAGAGAAAGGATCAAACCGAAATAGAGGAAGTTACCATCAAATTGACCATTCCATAAATAAGCAGGTGGAAATAAGGTAAAGACCATGATACAGGCCCCCGTTACCATAATAGCACTTTTTTGAATGGGGTGGTAGTCATTGCCGACACGGCCATTCACGATCATGAAGACCGAATAGGCGGTCGCCGCTAAAAGACCAAATAAAACACCTGTTAAGTTGAGGTGTTGTAAGCCTTTTTCAATAAGTCCAGTCGCTAATAATGTTGCAATGAGTACAATGCCGATGCCAATCAGGTTGTTTTTTGAAGGTTTTGCCTTGAAAAAGATAAATTCAATCAGCACACCGATCCAAATATACTGCATCAACAGCACAATGGCCAACGAAGCCGGAACAAGCTGTACACATTTGTAATAGAGGATACTCACCAAACCGGTAGAGGTACCACTGATTAATATCTTGATCCATGAAGATTTCTTGCTTGAAGAGTGAAATGACTTTGCAGAAAAGAGTTTGATGATAATATAGATAAGCCACAGTATAAGCATGCCAAACAATACCTGAATTCCCGTTACCTCTCCTAAAGTCAACCCTTTACCATAGGCTTTTTTAACAAACGTTGATAGTATCCCAAAACTACTCGCACCTAAAAAGACAGCTAATGCACCTTTTAATTTTTCCATTCTCAAATAAATTAGGCGTCAAAGTTACGATTTCTGAACAATTCTTTTTCTTATCTGACGTTCTTATCAAGAAAAGCAATCCCCGGGGGGGGGGGCAAGCAAATTTATTGCATATAAACAGCAATTTAATTAAGTTTGTTATGCAAGTAAGTTTGTTAAGCAAGAACGTAAATCGAACAGCATGAGTGTCAGATCTTATTTTATCTTCTTTTTAGGTGCAGTTCTATTTTTGAGCAGTTGTTCAACGAAGAAAAAGGTACTTAGCTCCAATACACATTCTTCCAATGGTTCTGTTTTGACAGATGCGAGTTCAGCGCGCGGAAAAACCTTTTCCGGATCACGGCTTGACAATTATGCGGACTTACTCAATGTGAGTACCAAAAAACTAAATCCGCACCTTTATTCATTTATTGACGATTGGATGGGCATACCGCATCGTATGGGTGGACAGACCAAAGCGGGGGTAGATTGCTCGGGATTTGTTAATCTGCTCTATATTGAAGTATACAAAGGGAATTTGCCCCGGACTTCGCGTGACATGGAAGGAATAGTAAAAAGAAAAAAGGTCGATAAACTTGAAGAAGGGGATCTCGTGTTTTTTTCTTTCGGACGAAATGGGATAGATCATGTAGGTGTATACCTGCACAATAATAAGTTTGTTCATGTTTCAACACGCAAAGGCGTTATTATCTCTGATCTTTCCGATAGCTGGTATGCCAAGACCTTTGTTGACGCGGGCTCTCCAAATATCTAAATACGTGAATTTCATGTAGGTTTTATGTCATATCTTGACATAAACTTTTATACCCTATATAAATCCTTATTTTTGTCAAAATTTTATAGAAATGACAATAAAGAGTAAGAAGATTTTTTTGGGCCTTTGTATTATTGTGCCGTTTTTGATGTATTGTGTTTATTACTATAGTAATATGATCAAAAATGCCCCTTTTCGTTTTGCTGATTTTGAATCCATAGAATTCAAATACGGCGAGCCGAACCATATGGTCAACGAATACAATTCAAAAACACGTATCTATAAATATTTAGACAAAAAAGATTCTTTAATTACCGATACTGTAAAATTTACAAAAGACGATTTATTGTACCTGCACCGCAAAGCAATGGAGCTCGGCTTTTGGAACTTGGACACCGATATGACCGGTCCCGAATGGCAGCAGGATTCGACAAATTCTAAAGTTCCACGTTTTTATTTAGAGTTCAACTATAAAGATAAATCTAAACATGTAACTTTAGATGCAGATTTCGCAGGTAATCCTCGTATGCATGACGCTGCAAAATCAATGATCGATGAAATCAACCGTATGTTGGCAACCGCGCAAGCCCGATAGTTAAGAAATAACCCCCAGGGGTAAAGAGAGAAATCAAGCAATTGGTTTCTCTTTTTTTTGTGCCCAATATTCGTCAGGGAGCAAGGGCAAGAAGATGGATTTATCAGCTAACAACTTACATACTAATAGGAAGCTAATAGGAAGCTAATAGGGACCTGAAGGGACCTCATTCGGGTGAAACCCCATGAAAGATGTATGAAATCCCTGTGATTATACTGTTAAATATGGGTTAATTAATACAGAAGTATTAATTTGTAGCCTTTGTTTTTTGATAAATTCTTTATATTCTATTTATACTCCTTTAACCTGAATCGAATACTTTAGCGCCAAAACAAAATTTCATATGAAAGCATTTTTGGCATTAGCAATTTCCTGGGCATCCGTAAACGCTGTGCAGGCACAAGATGTTGCAAAAGGAAAAGTTTATCTGGACGTAAACAAAAACGGAAAATTGGATAAAAACGAAAGGGGCCTTGCATCCGTTGCTGTTAGTAATGGACGTGAGGTGACGACAACCGATAAAGATGGCAATTATCAGTTGCCCATTGGAAATGATAACATCATTTTCGTGGTTAAACCAACAGGCTATGCTTTGCCTCTGGATGAAAATAACCATCCGAAATTCTATTATATCCATAAGTTAAACGGTAGTCCAGTTTCAAAATACCCTGCTGTTGCTGCTACAGGAAAAATCCCGGCTGCTGTAAATTTTGCATTGTACCAACAAGATGAAGATCCTAACTTTTCAGCTTTTGTTTTTGGCGATCCACAAGCCTACACAGAGGAAGAACTGGCCTATTTCAAAAATGGTGTGATCAATGAAATTTCTGATAAGACAATTGCAAAATTCGGAATAAGCTTAGGCGACTTAGTGGGAGACGATCTTTCACTTCAACCAAAGTATAAATCGGTGATTTCCACGATGGGCTTACCATGGTACAATGTCATGGGAAACCACGATATGAACTATGATGCTAAAGTGGATAGCCTATCCGATGAATCGTTCGAGCAGACTTTTGGCCCCAATAACTATGCGTTCAACTATGGAAATACGCATTTTATCATTCTCGATAATATCATTTATCCGAATCCACGGACAGGTAAAGGATATTTAGGCGGATTTCGTAAAGATCAGCTTGATTTTGTGGAAAATGACTTAAAAAACGTTGCTAAAGACAAATTGATTGTGTTGGCATTCCATATTCCTTTATATCATCAAAACTCGGATGTCTTTCGTAACGAAGATAGACAACGTCTGTTCGATATTTTGGCTCCCTTTAAGCACAGCTTGTCTTTATCCGCGCATACCCACTTTCAGCGCCAATATTTTTATGGACAAAAGGACGGATGGAAACAAGAAAAGCCACATCACGAATATAATGTAGGTACAACCTCTGGCGACTGGTATTCAGGAGAGTTGAATGACAAAGGAATTCCTGTTTCTACGATGCGCGATGGTACACCAAAAGGATATGCCATTTTGAAAATTGAGGGCAACCAATACAGTTTTGATTATAAGGTTGTTGGTAAACCTGCTACTTATCAGATAGATCTGTATGGTGCTTCGGTAGTTCCAGAAAAGTACACAAAGAGATATCCAATCTACGCTAATTTTTTTATTGGAAAGGAAGGTGACAAGGTAACCTATAGAATCAATCAGGGCGAATGGAAAGAAATGGACTTTGTCAATGAAAACGATCCAGCATTTCTAAATTCTTTGGCGAAGTACGATACAGCAACCGAATTAAAGAATACCCGTAGACCTTCAAACCCTGAAAAATCCAGTCACTTGTGGACGGCTAATTTGCCAAAACTCAAAGCTGGTAAATATCAGATTGAGGTTCAGGCGGTTGATCTTTTCAATAGAGTACACCTAGCAACGAAGACTATTGAGGTGAGATAAATAACCGGTTGTAGAGTTGTTTTAAGCTTAAAGATAGCTTAAGATGCACTTAACATAACCATCCTATATTTGTGTAGAGTAATTTTTGATTCATAAAGAGTTAGGGTTAATGTGTAGATCTGTTGTGAAACACGTCTGAAAATTTAGTTTGTTTTTAAAGTGAAGGTAATCTCCCCAGATTACCTTTCACTGTTTTTAGACCTTTTACTTTAAATTTTGCTGCCAAAATTTAAGTCCTTATACTACAATCTATTTTTACACTTTATTCGGTTTGCAGCTACAAACTTTATTAAGCTGTTAACCTGGTATATGAATGTTAGTGCGGTAGCTGCTTTTTTTTCTGAAAGCGACTGATGTTATTCGCCGGAAAGAACTTTCAGTTCGCTTCTACCGCTGTTGGTCTGCGAAGTCATGAAGGTTTTGTTGTCGAATAACCTGCCGGAAATCATCTGATGCCGGATTTTCAAAGATCTCCAGGTCGAAGTATTTTGTTGCAGCAAATAAGTGGTCGAATACATCTGAAACAATTCCTTCGTAATATTCCCAGCGGATATCATTTACAAAGAAATAAAGTTCGACCGGAACACCGTGTTCGGTTGAAGCAAGCTGACGTACCATCAAGGGCATGGTCTTGTGAATATTGGGATTTTGACGTAGATAGGTGAGTGTATAAGCTCTGAACATCCCTAAATTGGTCATTTTGCGGCCGTTTATGGGACTTGATTGATCTATCTGCTTTTCCGTGTTGAATTGGTCAATTGTTTTGGCGCGTTCTTCGATATAAGGCCGCAGAATCTGTATATTTTTGAGCCTTTCAATTTCTTCATTTTCCAAAAAACGGATCGTGGAAATTTTGATATTTATGGCCCGCTTTAAGCGCCTCCCGCCCGATTGCTGCATGCCCCTGTAATTTTTGAAAGAATCCGACAATAGCGTATGCGTTGGTATCGTCGTAATGGTCTTATCAAAGTTCTGTACTTTCACATTATTGAGGTTAATCTCTTTGACAGTTCCATCGGCGCCATATTTAGGCATTTCTATCCAATCGCCTACACGGATGGAATCATTGGCCGAAACTTGTATACTGGCAACAAATCCCAGTATAGTGTCTTTGAATACCAACATCAAGATTGCTGACGCGGCACCCAAGGATAATAAGAAGGACCAAGGGGATTTTCCTGTCAATATCGAAAAGCAGATCGTCCCACCGATAAATAATAGGATAATCTGGCAGACCTGTAAATAACTTTCCAGGGGCTTGTCGGCAAAAGATTTTTTCATGCGCAGCATGTCCCGTAAACTTTTCAGAAGCGAGTGAATAATCAGTAAACTGACGACGGTAGTTGCTATGTCAAGTACTTTATTGCTGTTTTCTTTCCAGGTTGGAAAACCCATGAAGATAATGGGCATGATATATTGTGCCACTAATATCGGAACAAAATGAGCAATAAGTTTCAGCGTTTTATTGCGGATCAATAGATCATCAAAGCGATTTGTGCTTCGCCTGATAGCTTTGATTGTTAACAGGAGTAACGTTCTTTTGGTGAAATAGTCAATGACGATCAAAAACAGGATAACCAGTAAGAGTAAAAGGATTGAGTTAACAAAGTGGCTCCCCTGATTATCAAGACCAAGTTGTTTAATCCATTGAAATGTCCAGTTATAGATGTAGGATTGGGAATCTTTGAATAATTCCGTTGCTGTGCTTTGCATGTTACAAATATACAAAAAGCCGCAATTAGCGGCTTTCGGTTATTTTGAGTTTAGCGGTTCACGCTCATGTTTATGTCTAAAGAATACAGCAAAGAAGATTGCTATAACCAAGGTGTAGATGGCAAATGCAAGCCAGATATCATGCCAGTCTTTTAGCATGAGATTACCACTTAACATGCCGTCAGGTAATATGGAAATACTCTTTTCCTGTAGAAAATGTAGAAAATGGGTATTATCGATTGTTGTATCCAGATATTGTGCGAGATCCTTGCTGTTTTGAAAACTTTTGGTAAAGTAGTGGTCAATGATCCAACCCGATGCAAAACTGCCTACAACGGCACCGAAACCATTTGTCATCATCATAAATAAGCCTTGTGCCGAGCTGCGTATGCTTGATGTTGTTGAGGTTTCAACAAATAAAGAACCTGAGATATTAAAGAAGTCAAATGCCATACCATAGACGATGCAGGATAATACAATCATCCACAGTCCGCCCGCAGGGTCACCAAATGAGAATAATCCAAAACGTAATACCCAGGCAAACATCGAAATCAGCATAACCTTTTTTATACCGAATCTTTTGAGGAAAAATGGAATAGCAAGAATAAAAAGTGTTTCGGATATCTGCGAAATCGACATAATGATGGTCGAATATTTCACAACGAAAGATTCTGCAAATTTAGGGTAGAATTTAAATTCATCCAAAAACACATCACCGTAGGCATTGGTCAATTGGAGTGCGGCACCTAAGAACATGGAAAAAATAAAGAACAAAGCCATTTTATAATTTCCAAAAAGTTTAAATGCTTCCAAGCCTAATAGTTGTGTCCAGGAAGCATCTTCCTGTTGTAACTTCTTCGGTGGACATTTAGGTAATGTAAAAGCATAGAGACTTAAAGCCAAAGCTGCGGTTCCGGCGATATAAAATTGATAAGCTGTAGCCTTGTTGCCTGTTAAATTGGTGATCCACATGGCAACGATAAAGCCTATCGTTCCGAAAACCCGGATAGGGGGGAATGCCTTAACCAAATCGTAGTTATTTTCATTCAATGCTGTGTACGCAATGGAATTGGATAGGGCCAAAGTCGGCATATAAAAACACATCGCCGCAAGCATCGCATAAAAAAAGGTGTTTGGATCATTTACCTGCGGTAAATAGAATAAAACACCCGCATAACATAAGTGAAGAATAAAATATAGTCTTTCGGCATTTATCCAACGATCGGCGATAATTCCCATCAGGGTAGGCATAAATAAAGAAGCGATCCCCATGGTTGCAAAAATAGCTCCAAATTGTGTGCCATCCCATTGTTTTGTGCCAAACCAATAGTTTGCTATTGTAATCAACCATGCTCCCCAGACAAAAAACTGAAAGAAGCTCATAATGGTCAATCTTAATTTAATAGACATAAATCGATGTTATTTAAAATTTTTGTTTCGCTTTAATGAAAGGAGTTATTTTCTTTTGGAAATCTCATCCCTAATCAATGCAGCCTGCTCGTAGTTTTCTTCGGTCAATGCCTGATTAAGTGCTTGCTCCAGTTGCTCATCTGTCAACGAGGAGAAAGGATTTTGTGGGGATTTTGAAGGCGTTTTTTCTTCGACCTCAACAACACTTGGATCCTGAACTTTATTGGATTTGTCTAGGTTTTCCAAAAATGCAAACTCATGTCCCTCAATGATAATTCCAGCAGAGGACATAATAAATTCGTAGGCATAGATCGGAGCTTCAAACCGTACAGCCAGTGCAACGGCATCGGATGTGCGGGCATCAATCTCGACAATCTTGTTGCCGTCGGAACAGATAATTTTAGCATAAAATATCCCTTCAATCAAATTATAGATCAGTACTTCAATGAGTTTAATACCAAAAGAATCTGCAAAAGATTGAAATAGGTCGTGTGTCAGCGGACGACTAGGAATCATTTTCTCTATCCGAATAGCAATAGCTTGAGCCTCGTGGCTGCCGATAATGATGGGCAATCTTCTGTTGCCCTCCACTTCTCCCAATACAAGAGCATAAGCCCCAGATTGCGTTTGACTATAGGATAAACCAACGATATCTAATCTGATTTTCTTCATTTTAATTCCAAAGCGGTCTACAAACTTAGATAAATTTGCTTTTATATGCAATTATAACAAATAAAAACTCCCCATTCATTTCGGATAAATGGGGAGAATATATCGGAAGAAAGCTTTAAATACCTTTGTAAGCCTTCAATGCCTGCGTTAATTTCGGAACAACGTCGAAAGCATCGCCTACAATTCCATAGTCGGCCACTTTGAAAAAGGGCGCTTCTGGATCTTTATTGATGACAACGATTGTTTTAGAAGAGCTTACTCCGGCCAAATGTTGTATTGCTCCGGAGATACCGATAGCAATGTAGAGATTGGGGCTAACAACAATGCCTGTCTGGCCTACGTGCTCCGAATGAGGGCGCCAGCCTGCATCAGATACGGGTTTTGAACATGCTGTAGCTGCACCAAGGACGTCAGCAAGTTCTTCCACCATACCCCAGTTTTCAGGTCCTTTTAAACCACGGCCTGCGGAGACGACGATTTCAGCTTCCGGTAAGGAAACTTTGTCTGTTGCTCGGACAATCTCTTTGACCATCGTTGTGAAATCTGTTTGGTCAATATTCGGAGCAAAAGGTTCGACAGTTGCGTTACCACCGGTCTCTTTTGTTTCATATGCATTTGGACTTAGTGCGATGACCTTTATATCCGAGGATAGTTCGAGCGTAGCGAACGCTTTATTGGAGAACGCTGTTTTTTTGACAGTCAGTTTGTCGCCATTGATTGTCGGTAATTCAAGTGCGCCATCGGCCAGACCAGCCTCCAATTTGGCTGCAATACGTGGAGCAAGTCCTTTGCCCGAGAATGAGTTGGACAGCACTAATAACTTTGAACCGGTACTTTTGATGGCTTCAGCAATAATGCTTGCGTAGGCCTGGTTAACAAAAGAGGCAAGTTGTTCATTATTGACATTTAATACTCTGGAAGCACCATACTTGCCCAAACCAGCAAGTTCGTCTTCAGCAACATTCCCGATTGAAAGAGCAACAAGGTCAGTCTGTATGTTATCGGCGATGGATTTTGCGTAAGAAACAACTTCAAAAGCTGATTTTTTGAACTTCCCATCGGTATTTTCTACATATACAAGTATAGACATAGTGTTTTAGCGTTTAAAGATTAAATAACTTTAGCTTCGTCATGAAGAAGGGAAACTAATTTTTCTACCTCGGCAGCGTCAACAAGTTTGACCGTACCGCGCGGAGCAGGTGTCTCATAGCTGACAACGTGTTCAAGAACGTCTATAGCGGAAGGTTCGAGCACATCCAATGGTTTGGTCCGCGCACTCATAATACCACGCATATTAGGTATTTTTGGCTCGGCAACACCTTCTGCTGTACCAATGACGATTGGCAGCTTTGCTGTCAATACTTCTTTTCCACCTTCAATCTCGCGCTCAACTGTGACTGCGTCGCCCGCAATGTCAACTTTTTTGGCAATGGAAACAGAAGGGATATGCAGCAGTTCTCCTACAATTGCCCCCACTTGAGCACCGTTATAGTCGATGGATTCACGGCCAGTTAAAATTAAGTCAAATGCATTGTCTTTGGCATACTTTGCTATCTGATTAGCAACAAACCAAGCATCACGTGGAGCGGCGTTAATCCGTACAGCATTGTCTGCGCCAATTGCCAATGCTTTTCGAATGGTTGCATCTGTAGATGCATCGCCCACATTGATGACAGTTACGGTTCCTTTTCCACCTTCAGCCAACTCAACTGCCTTGGATAAAGCAATTTCATCATAAGGGTTTATAATGAATTGTACACCAGCTGTATTAAATGCAGTGTTGTCATTTGTAAAAGTGATTTTGGATGTAGTGTCAGGGACATTACTTATACAAACTAATATTTTCATATACGATTGGTTTTACTCAAACTTACCATATTTTCTTTCAATTAAAAAGCGCTAAGGCGTTTTAAATTCTGTTAAAGAGTCGTCTTGTGATTTTGATGAATTTTTAATTTTACCAGTTATTTTCGTGTATTTTTTTTGATGTGATATGATATTAAGGTGTTTTGTTGTGCTTTTTGTAATTTTTTATTTTAAATAGCCGGTTTTTGACAATAGATTTATTGCGTCAGCAAATTGTCATTTTATATGCTAGCATAGTAATTTCATAAAGCATAGTCGCTCATTCGATGTTCCTGTTTATAAAAAGCTTTCGTGTGATATGGAGAGATGCGGAATTGTTTTAGGGGATATACAATTAAATTGCATATAAAATGCAATTTGTCTAAGTTTGAAATAAAAAAGATATGTCGACACGATTGGATCAACTGAATGAATTTTTGAAAGAGAGCCCCGAAGATCCTTTTTTAAAATATGCAATTGCAGCTGAATATCTCAAGCAGGAAGATGAACAAGAGGCTATGTTAAGGTTCGAGAATTTAGTACATACGAATCCAGATTATGTTGGAACTTATTTTCATTTGGGTAAATTGTACGAAAAATTAAATAAACAGGAGTCCGCGATTGCTACCTATAGATCCGGAATTGAGATCGCTCGCAAGACGCGTAATTTCCATGCTTTGGGCGAGTTACAAGGTGCATTGTCATTCTTGACAGATGACGATGAAGATGATTTTTAATCTTTTCTAAATTTTTGGTATTTAATTTGTTATGAATTTATTGGTGTAACTGTTAGATGCTGATTTTTTTGAATTTGGAATGAGATGAAAAGGTTTATTTGGATTGTGGGTTTGTTGTTGATAATTGGAATGGTGGGATGTGATAATCCCAAACAAAGTGTTGCGGTCTATAAAGATAATTTACAGGACCTAAAAGGGAGGGATAAGGCGGAAGTAGTGATTGGTGAATATAAAGGCGTAATGCCTTGTGCGGATTGTGATGGTATAGAAACACTTATTTCATTACATGCTGACAACACCTACCAATATTCATCTAAATACCTTAATAAAAGTGATGATGTGTTTATGCGTGAAGGAAAATGGAAATTGGATGGTAACATCATTACACTGGACGGCGTTGACTATAAGTTCAAATTAGGAAATCGGATACTCAGTCAGTTGGATCTTTCAGGAAATGACATTACGGGAGATATTTCCAAATATTATGTCTTGACAAAAAATTGAATCTAGCATAAAAGATGTATGAAGAATGAAAAAGCCGAATCTATTTCGGCTTTTTTATTTTTTTGAAATTATTCACTTTCCCCAGTATTACAATCCTTAATTGGGATTATACTGAAAGTTTTCTTCCCTTCTTCTCTTTAATTTTTAACCGCATCAAGTTAGGATCAAATAGGCTCTTTTAACAGTGCTCGTTCAGTGCTCGTTCAGTGCTTGCTCAGTGTGAACTGAATAAGGAATGACTGATCACTGTCTAAAAACTGATTGAAAACTGTTATTAGGCGTGAGTTGGTATGATGATGTATAAGTTCGGGTAATTATGGTAGTTGTCGAAAATGGGGGGGGTACGTATCCAGAACGGTTAAGCGAATAACAAATATGCCGTGTAACATGCTGTTGGATGAGGAAGTTCTTTTACTCCAGCTTGCTGCTGTGATAGCGCGCTGGAGCAAGATTAAACTTATCTAACTCAATGTAGCGCTAATTAAGAATTCAAGCAAGAATTCTTAATTAGCGCTACATTGAGCGATTTTATTCGTTGTCTGTTGTCAACTATTAAAATATTAGTTGTTTTTAGTGCAAAGTTCTTTTAACGTTCCTACGACGAAGTCAACTTCTTCTTTGGTGTTATGCTTGCAGAATGAAAAACGAACTGAAGGTCGTTCCGAGCTGGATTTGATTGCACCCAATACATGTGAGCCTATATCTGTCCCTGAACTGCAGGCACTGCCACCAGAGCAGGATATACCCGCAATATCCAGGTTGAATAAAAGCATGTCGGCAAGGTCACTACATGGGAAAGAAACATTTAGTACGGTATACAGTGATTTATCAGGTTCAATAACACCATTAAAATCAATCTCAGGGATTGCTTTTTGCAACTCGTCGATCATATAAGATTTGAGTCCTTGAATATAAGCGTGGTGTTCTTCCATGTGCTCATAGGCAAGTTCTAAAGCTTTGGCAAGACCCGCTATTCCATAGACATTTTCTGTTCCACCACGCATGTTGCGCTCTTGTGCTCCACCATAGATTAACGGTTTAATCTTGTTATTCGCATTGATGTAAAGAAAACCAACTCCTTTTGGGCCATGGAATTTATGTGCAGCTCCTGTTATAAAATCTATTTTGAGGTTACCAAGGTCATGTGGATAATGCCCCATGGTCTGTACAGTGTCCGAATGGAATATCGCATTATACTTTTGGCATAACTCGGAGATCCGTTGAATATCGTTAAGATTTCCGATCTCATTATTGGCATGCATAATGGAAACAAACGTACGCGGATTGGTACTTAAAAGTTCTTCCAGCTGGCTGAGATTTAAATTACCTTTTTCGTCAACTTCCAATAAGTCGAGGTGCACTTTCCCGGCTTTTTCAAGCTCCTCTAACGTATGCAATACGGCATGGTGCTCTATCGGTGAGGTGATGGCATGGGTTATCCCAAAGTCGGCGATTGACCTAACGATGGCCATATTGTCGGCCTCGGTTCCGCCCGATGTGAAGAATATCTCTGCTGGAGATACATGAAGTAGATTGGCAATCGTTTTACGTGCTTTTTCTACAATTGTTTTTACTTGTCGTCCGTGACTATGGATAGAAGATGGATTTCCAAAGTTATTGTTCATCACATCAACCATTACTTTTATTACTTCAGGATCTAAGGCTGTAGTCGCTGCATTATCAAAATATACTTGCATACTGCAAAATTACAAATCTCCAAAGTAAATTAAAGGTATTAAATGACTTATTTTTATCATTTTATTTTTAAACAAGAATCTATCAATATGTCAGGATAATCCTTTTTAGTTTTTTTGTAGGACGTTCTTTTGCTGCGGTATACCGTCATTAAATTATTGATGATAGAGTTAATCTCCCCATTAAATTGCTGATAAGTTTTCGTTTTTCCATCTTTTTTGAAAATTCTATTGTTAGAGACTTGGATCTGCTATCATCACCAATTGTAATCTAAGAAGAGTAGTGAAAGTAGGGGACGTTTACTATAATGAAATTTTAAATCTAAATATAGTATATTCGAGATTAATTATGTAAATTACTTGTTAACAAGTGTCGGAATAATTTTGATAGTTATATAAAAGAAGGAAAATTGTTTTACATCTTAATTAGAAAGATATGGTCTTAAAGAAAATTGTCTCTTATATTGGTTTTTTTATTTCAATATTTAATATTTATGCGTTATTTTCCTTTATGAGTCCGATAAAAACAGTAATTCTATTTGGTTACTGGGGACAGCCTGAGAACAAAGCGTATTCAACAGCATATGATGTTCGGGCTTTTAAGTTGGAAGATTTTGGATTGAGTAGGGAGATTGCATTGGCAATAAATTATGGACTTACTTATTTTCATTTAATTTTGCTATTCGCGATATTTGGATTCTTTTGTTTTTTCTTGGCTATGAAAGTTTATTATTGGTCTAGTGCTTACAATACTTTTATCTGGGAAAGTAATGCTGACAAAAAAACTGTGCCAACCTATAATTTTAATATTGTATTTATTCTGACCATCTCATTATTTCTTTTTTACATGCTTTCGAGTGTCATAAAAAGATAAAAACCAAAAAGATCTATGTTCTCATATAGTAAATATGAAACATAGATCTCTTTTTAAACGTAGCCGTTTAATTTAACTTGTCGATGCTTTTTTACCTCTTCTTATTAATTATAAGCATTAGTAGTCCTCCCGTTGCGAGCACCAAACCCAAATAGGCAGCAATATCACCTGCTTGCGTATAGAACGTAATTTCTTCATTTAAATTAATTTCCTGATTTAGGGCCGCAGGCTGCCACCATTTAGTCTCTTGTACAATATCGCCACGTTGATTGATAAAGCCAGAAATTCCTGTATTTGCTGATCGGGCAACCCAGCGCCTGTTTTCAATCGCACGCAATTTGGCATACTGTAAATGCTGGTCTTTACCCGAAGTATTGCCCCACCAGCCGTCGTTGGTGATGATCGCAATAAACTGAGCGCCTTTTTTGACGTATTTAGAAACATAATTGCCCCAAATTGATTCATAACAGATTACGGGTGCAGCACCAATACCGCTCTGAGCATAGAATACCGAAGGTTCAGCCTGTTTTCCATAGCCACCCGTAGTACCGCCGAATGCTTTAAATAAAGGTTTCAGGAAGTTCATCGCTGCGCCAAAAGGCATTTGTTCTACGCCCGGCACGAGTTTAGACTTATGGTAAAACTGAAGTTTGGAGGAATAATCGATCAATGTTGCAGCATTGAAATTATCCTGGTAAACATTAGGAGCTATTTCACGTGCGGTAGGTGTTTTTGCGTAGTTGTACAACTGATAGCTTTCAATTCCTGAAAGTACATTGCCATTTTTATATTGATCCAAAAATTTTAAGATACGCTGGTAAGAATAGGTTTCCCTAAAGTTTTCCTCATCAAAATCGCCGTTCTGTGAAAGCGCAGTTTCAGGCCAGATAAAAAACTCCGTATTGGGTTTGGCGACCGAATTTGATAAGGCGAATAAGGTGTTTAATTGTTCTTCGGGACTAATATGGAATTTAAGATAAGGGTCAATATTAGGCTGCACAACAACAATCTGTGCCGGATTCTGATGTTCTTCGTAGTTGAAGTAACGTATCAGCGAGTATATGCTGGGAACTAACAATATTACAGCCAAAGAAGCAATCGGGACAATCTTACGTTTGATCGGATAAAGTCCTTTTCCATTGAGGTAAAGTGTAAATACCAAGATATTGACCAGCCAGATCCATATTGTTCCGCCATAGACCCCTGTGATGTCGTACCATTGGATCAATTGGTGGAAACTTGCGAAACCATTGCCTAAAGTCATCCAAGGGAAGGCTAAATCCCAGGATTCGTGTAGAAATTCATAGCTTATCCAGAATCCCATTAATCCGAAAAGGGATAACAGGATGTTCGTTTTGCGTCGTAATTGCCCATATAACCTGAAAGCCAGCGCCATTAAAGCGGCGCCAAGACAAAAAGGTATCAGACTGATGACAACAGCTGCAAAAGGCGGCATAACGGCCGAAATGGAGTTGTATACCCAATAAATAGAAGCCGTGTTCCAAACAACAGCCGTGAGTCCCGCTGTAAGAAATACTTTGCGGCCTTTTCTTTTGAATGTTTCACTGCGGATAATGTTTTCTACAGCAATCAGCAAAGGCACAAAACCAATAAATAACAATGGACTGGAATAGGGGATTGGAGGCCAGCCCAACCACAATAAAAAGGCACTTAAAAGTGCCAGTAAATAGTTGTTTTTCACTATATATTTTCTCCCATTTATGATTATAAACTGGATAAAACTTCTCTCTTTTTACTCTCGTATTCCTCTTGGGTAATCAATTGTTTGTCGAAGAGTGTCTTTAATTTTTTGAGCTTTAAGGTAATTTCATCATCTTCCTCTTCTTTTGCGGCAGCTGGTGCGACGATAGGAGTTGCCGAAACTGGAGGAACAGTAGGGGTAGATCCGATCGGTTGCTGTGCCTGAATAGGTGCTGGCGGATTTACTGGTGCCGACACAACAGGTTGAGGTGTTGCTGGAGCAGAAACTGCTGGTTGAACCGGTGTATTACTGTCAGGTCGTTCAATAATTACTTCCTTCGCAACTGTTGGAGCAAAGACTATTTTTTCTTTTTCGGCGGCCAATTCGGCTTTTTTATAGTTTTCAAGAGCGGCTTTAATATATTGATATAATTTCCTAGCCTGAACTTTAGGAATGTAGTCTATGCTTAAATTTTCGCCCGTAAATGGTATAACTGTAACTTTTGAACCGAATATTTCTTCCTTGAAGGCAATATCCTTGATATCTTGCCAACCGAAGATTTCAAAATCAGTAGCCAGACCCAATTTAGTAAATTCGCACATAAATATGCGCTTATTACTGATGGTGATACTATCTGGTAAAATAGTAACTGCAGGTTTCTTTTGAACTGCAATATAATCTATTTTTTCCCCTGGAGTAAGCATATCTTGGACTTTAGTAACCAATTTTTCAATGATTTTTATGTCCTGCCCGTCCTGTGCAAATTGTTCCATGTTCATGTCAAATACTTTTTAATACCTAAAGATTGTCAAAATTTATTCCAATCCCGCTACACAAAATACAAATTCTCCTTTAATCGGATTGTTTTCAAAGTGTAATTTTAAATCAGTTAATGTTCCGCGAACATTTTCTTCATAAAGTTTGCTCAATTCACGTGATATAGAAGCTTGTCTTTCTGCTCCAAAAACTGTGATAAATTCTTCTATGGTTTTAAGAATACGATGCGGCGACTCGTAGAAGATCATCGTTCTTTTTTCCTCTGCCAAAGCTTTTAAGCGCGTTTGTCTTCCTTTTTTTACGGGTAAAAAACCTTCAAAGCAAAAACGGTCATTGGGAAGTCCCGAATTGACAAGCGCAGGCACGAATGCTGTTGCTCCCGGTAAGCACTGTACTTCGAGCCCTTCTTTGATGGCCTCACGTACCAATAGAAAACCCGGATCTGAGATCGCCGGTGTCCCTGCATCCGAAATCAATGCAATGTTTTGCCCTTCTTTCAAGAATTTAATGATTTCAGATACGGCTTTATGTTCATTGTGCTGATGATGCGCAAATACTTTTTTGTCGATTCCAAAATGCTTCAAAAGCGGAGCGCTGGTCCTAGTATCCTCTGCTAAGATGAGGTCCACGTCTTTGAGGACATTGATCGCACGGAACGTCATGTCCTCCAGATTGCCAATAGGTGTTGGAACTAAATATAACATGGTCAAAGTTAAGTTTTTTTTACTATATAATGTGCGCTAAAACATTATGTGCTTTTTGGAGTTTTATTTTAAAGATAATGGTAAACTCCATCACTTTATTTTAAAATAAATTATGCAATACATTGAAAAAATACAGGCACACCTAGGTGCAGAAGCGAGTTATTTGTTAGAATTTGATCAGCCCGCAGTTTCCAAAACAATGCTTCATCTTCCACAGGAAGCATTTATCGACCAAGTATATTGTTCAAGTGATCGTAGCCCGCAGGTCTTGCGGAGTTTAGGTCAACTTTTTGGGACTGGTCGGTTAGCCAATACCGGGTATCTTTCGATATTGCCAGTGGATCAGGGTATCGAACACAGTGCCGGAGCCTCTTTTGCTCCAAATCCGCAATATTTTGATCCAGAAAATATTGTCAAGCTAGCTTTGGAAGGAAATTGTAATGCTGTAGCCTCTACCTTTGGTGTTTTGGGCGCTGTTGCCCGAAAGTATGCACATAAGATTCCGTTTTTGGTTAAAATAAATCATAATGAATTATTGACCTATCCTAATCGAGCCGATCAAATCATGTACGGAACGATTCGCGAAGCCTGGAATATGGGGGCTGTTGCGATAGGGGCAACGATTTACTTCGGGTCTGAGGAATCCGACCGTCAGATTATAGAAGTGGCAAAAGCATTTGAAGAAGCACATTCTTTGGGGATGGCGACGGTATTATGGTGTTATCTGCGCAACTCGGCGTTTAAAGTCGGTGATAAAGATTATCATTTAGCTGCAGACTTGACCGGACAGGCCAATCATTTGGGTGTGACAATCAAAGCGGATATTATTAAGCAAAAACTACCCGAATTAAACGGCGGCTTTAAAGCACTGAATATGGGGAAAAGTAGTTATGGGAAGCTGGATGAACGCATGTACACCGAGCTTTCTTCCGATCATCCTATTGATCTGTGCCGTTATCAGGTGCTCAATTGCTTTGCCGGTAGGGCAGGCTTGATCAATTCTGGTGGGGCTTCCGGACAGAATGATATACAAGAAGCTGTAAAAACAGCGGTTATCAATAAGCGGGCAGGTGGAACAGGTTTGATCTCCGGTCGTAAAGCTTTTCAAAAGCCAATGAATGAAGGTGTCGCATTACTACACGCCATTCAGGATGTTTATTTATGTGACGAAGTGAGCATAGCTTAGCCAATGCGCGTGCATGAGTTCATTAAATTGAATCTCACGACAGGGCTTTGCGTATAGATCGAATTGTAGAGCGTATCGATTAGGTGTCTAATGGATACGCTCTTTCTATGGATTATGGGGTGTGAATACCGATCCCGTTGAAGATCAGTCTTCAATGAGTTGGTGGATGTTAACTGGTGCGGTGCGGTGGAAATAGAGGGCCGTAAAGTAGTCAAAAAGCCTTTTGGATGGTGGTTTAGGAATAAAATTGCTTGTAAATAAAGGCAAATTTATCTAAGTTTGTTCACTATTTTAAATAACACATTTATATTATGTTGCAATTAAATTATATCCGTGAGAACAGGGATACGGTAATCGAAAGATTGGCTGTCAAGCATTTCAAGGAAATTGGATTGGTCGACGAAATCATCAGTTTAGATGAAGATCGCCGTAAGATCCAATCGGAATCAGACGCACTTTCGGCAGAGGCTAATGCGGCAGCAAAACAGATTGGAGATCTGATGCGCCAAGGTAAAAAAGAAGAAGCTGAAACCGTTAAATCCAAATCCTCGGGATATAAGGAGCAAGTGAAGCAGCTTTTGGATCAATTGGGTACAATTGAGGCGGAATTGAATGAGAAGATCGTACAATTGCCTAATTTACCGCATCAATCCGTTCCGGCAGGTGTAAGTGCTGAGGACAACGAAGTTGTTTTGAGCCATGGCGAAATCCCAGCTTTGTCGGAGGATGCATTGCCGCATTGGGAATTGTTGAACAAGTATGATATTGTTGATTTAGAGCTTGGCGTAAAAGTTGCAGGAGCAGGTTTTCCTATCTATAAAGGTAAAGGCGCTAAATTGCAACGCGCATTGATCAATTTCTTTTTGGATCAGGCAGCAGAAGAAGGATATGATGAAGTACAGGTGCCCATTTTGGTCAATGAAGATTCTGCATTTGCTACGGGACAATTACCAGATAAAGAAGGGCAGATGTACTATGTGGGTAACGACAACCTGTATTTAATCCCTACAGCGGAAGTGCCGGTGACCAATATTTATAGAGATGAGATTGTAAAAGAAGCACAATTTCCAATTAAACATTGTGCATATACACCATGTTTCCGTCGTGAAGCAGGTTCTTATGGGGCACATGTACGTGGATTAAACCGACTACACCAGTTTGATAAAGTGGAGACAGTGCAGATTGTCCATCCAGATAAATCCTATGCGGTGCTGGAAGAGATGAGTTTATATGTACAGGGACTGTTGCAGAAATTAGAGCTGCCTTATCGTGTATTGCGTTTATGTGGTGGAGATATGAGTTTTACTTCCGCACTGACCTATGATATGGAGGTGTATAGCTCTGCTCAGAAACGCTGGTTGGAAGTATCTTCCGTTTCCAATTTTGAAACTTATCAAGCGAATCGTTTGAAAGTACGTTTTAAAAATGCCGAGGGCAAGATGCAGCTGGCACATACTTTAAATGGTTCGGCATTGGCTTTACCGCGTATAGTCGCAGCGATATTGGAGAATAACCAAACAGAAAAAGGAATTAAGATTCCTGCGGTTTTGGTGCCGTACACAAAATTTGAATATATTGATTAAATATCAATAAATAAGTTGCTTTTGCGCTTGTTTAATATAAAAACGAAAGACGCTCAGCCTGAGAAGGTAGAGCGTCTTTTTTTGTTATAATTCGATTTTTAAATGTTTAGAATCATTATAAATTAATCTTCTTTTTGATACAAAAATTTAATAGATTAATATGTTAACGATTTCTTATAGCATTGTTAATGTTTTGTTAAATATAGTTGATTCCGTATAAAATTCTGTTTGTAAATAGTTTGATGAGTTTTTATTCTAAATTGAATCTTTTGTAACAATTTGTAAAATTGTGAACTTATTGTTGCGGTATTTTTTGTATTCCGGAGATAATGTTAAAAAACTTGTAAAAGCAACTTTGGCTTTCTATATTTGACACCGCTAATAAAAATCGCACTAACTATTATTAACTGTAAATGCTGAAAAGAGCAAATTTACAGCTGGATATTTATCTAAGAACTGACCCTGCATCTACCTAGGGTCCGCTTTTCCACAAATATTTTCAACTGTTACTGAATAAACTGCAATAGCATTTTATGCTTTTTGCTGTTTATTGTCTACGCAATTTATGTTTAGACGGTTATGATAACGGATATAAGTTATATCAATATATAGGATTAGAAAAAATAATAAAATTAACTAACTAAAACATGAAACAAACATTACTAAGTTTTCTTGTTGGCGGTATGATTCTGACTTCGGTTGCATTCGCTCAAGAAAAAAAGATTAGTGGTCGTGTTACATCTGCTGACGGTAAAGCAATACCAGGGGTGACAGTAGTTGTACAAGGTACTAATCAGGCTACTCAGACTGATACTGATGGTAATTATTCATTGAATGTGCCTGCAGGCAAAGTTGTGGTATTCCGTTCAGTTGGTTTTGATGATAAAACCATTATTGTTAATAACAACAGTGCGGTATTCAATGTCTCTTTAGTAAATCATGACAATGCCTTGGAAGAGGTTGTTGTCACTGCAAATGCAATTAAGCGTGAGAAACGTTCTTTAGGATATTCTGCTCCAACAATTAAGAGTGATGAATTGACAGAAGGTCGTAATTCAAGTGCGATCAACTCCTTAGCTGGTAAAGTTGCTGGGGTAAATATTACTTCTACCTCTAATTCTCCAGGTAGTTCATCTCGTGTCGTTTTGCGTGGTGGATCTTCCATTGCTGGAAATAACCAAGCATTGATCGTTGTAGATGGTACACCGATTGATAATACAAGTAAAGTTGGTGGATCAAGTGATCTTGCAAGTGTAGATTTTGGTAACCGTGGTAATGATATCAATCCAGATGATATCGAATCCGTAACGGTATTAAAAGGCCCTGCAGCTGCTGCATTGTATGGTTCAAGAGCATCTAATGGGGCGTTGATCATTACAACAAAAAGTGGTAAAAAAGGTGCGAAAAGTGCAATTACCTTTAGCTCAACCAATACATTGTCTTCTATTTTGAAGTTACCTGAATTTCAAAATCAATACGGACAAGGCTATGCTGCATTTGATGAAAAGACAGGAGCCTTTGTTGATTATGTGAATGATCCGAGGGAGAATGGTTCGTGGGGTGCTCCTTTTACAGGTGCTGTTCAGGAATGGGGACAGGCGATAGATGGCGTTCGCCAGAAAAAGGCTTATTCTGCAGTGAAAGATAATGTACGCGATTTCTTTGATCTTGGAATTGCTTCTGACAATAACCTTAGTTTTTCAGGCGGTTCAGAAAAGTCTACATTTTATCTGGGATTAAATGCTCTGAATTCAAATGGTGTTTATCCTGGAAAGAAAGATAACTACAATAAATATGGTGTTCGATTCAATGGAACCACGGAATTGTCCGATAAATTCAGTGCCGGTGTTTCTGTAAATTATAGTCGTATTAACAGTAACAATGTCGGTGGTGGCCAAGGTGGCGGTTCTGTTTATAACAACCTATTGCAGACCCCGCGCGATATTGATGTTAAAGGATTGAAAGATCTTTCAAATCCGTACAATGCGTATGGATATACGGATGCAAACGGTGTTTTGCATGATGATGTATACGGTTATTACGGTGCTTATACAATGAACCCGTATTGGGTATTAGCTAATTATAATAATTACAATGATGTGAACCGCATTATGGGGAACTTCAATGTAAATTATAAACCGACCGAATGGTTAACATTCCAAGAACGTGTAGGTTTAGACAATTATACCGATCGTAGAAGAGCGCAGTCTCCAAAATATAGTTACCTGCCTGCTGATAACTCTACAGGTAATTATGTAAAAGGAAACGTTCAAACGGATCCTGGGAGTTATAGAATCGATCAATTTAATGTAAATGAAATTGTACATGATTTCATGGCAACCGCTACTCATAAATTTAATGAGGACTGGGACGCATCCTTTATGATTGGTAATAATATTCGTCAACGCAAAACTTCGAATAATAGCACTGCTACCAATTCAAGTGGAGGACTAGTTGTTCCTGGCTGGTATAATCTTGCAAACTCGAATGGTCCATTGGATCTAATCGAAGACACTTGGAGCAACCGTCGTTTAGTGGGTGTTTATGGAGATTTAAACGTTTCCTATAAAAATATTGCTTATTTACAAGCAACAGCTCGTAATGACTGGTCATCTACTTTACCAAAGCAAAATAACTCTTTCTTTTACCCGAGTGTGAGTGGATCATTTGTCTTGTCTGAATTGTTTAAACCTGAATTGAAGAGCAAGTTCAATTATGCCAAATTACGTGCGAACTGGGCGCAAGTAGGATCGGATACTGATCCTTATCAGTTGATTACAACGTTCTCTAGAAGTACTATTGCTGGCGGTTTTGGTTCAACAACTTTTCCATTTGGAAACGTATCCGCATTGATGTCAAGTAATACGATCGGAAATGCGGGTTTGAAACCTGAAATAACAACATCATTTGAATTGGGTGCTGAATTAGGTTTCTTAAATAACCGTCTTTATGCAGACTTTACTTATTACAAAAATAATTCGAAAAATCAGATCCTAAGTATTCCAATTCCAGTTTCAACAGGTTATGGATTTGCCTTGGTAAATGCTGGTAAAGTCCAAAATAATGGTGTTGAATTGACATTAAGAGGAACGCCAGTGAAAACAGAGAATTTGACATGGGAATTGTTCGGTACATTCACAAAAAATAACAGTAAAGTTATTGAATTGATGCCGGGTGTAGAGCAAGTTTCTGTCGGTGGTTTCTCAGGAATGAATATCGTGGCAGCGGTAGGTCGTCCATATGGTGAGTTTTATGGTGTTACAAATGCTACGGACGCTCAAGGTCGTACGATTGTAGATCAGGAATCAGGTATGCCATTAGCTACTGAAAAACCACAATACTTGGGTACCTATAATCCAGATTTCCAAGCATCATTGGGTACCAATTTGACTTACAAAAATTGGTCAATGAGTGCTTTGTTCGATACAAAACAAGGTGGTGTATTCTATTCAAGAACAAAAGATATCATGGCTTTTGTTGGAACATCTGCTGAAACCGGCGGTGAGCGAATTGCACAGATTTTCCCAAATTCTGTCTACTTGGATGATAACGGAAACTCTATTGAAAATACATCGGTAACCTACGATAAGCAAAATTACTATGGTTCACTGGAGTCTGGGATGAATGTAGTAGACGCAACTTACATCAAGCTTCGTAATTTGACATTGAGTTATAAATTCACGAAAAATCAATTGAAAAACACACCTTTTGGGGCAGCTTCTATTGGTTTGTTTGGAAATAACTTGTTTATCTGGACGCCAAGCGAAAATAAATATGCTGATCCAGAGGTGAATTCATCAGGTGCTGGTAATGCACAAGGTTTTGATTTTACGGCACAACCTTCATTGCGTAACTATGGCATCAATGTTAAAGTTTCATTTTAAAAGCGAATAAAGTATGAAAACTATAAAATTTAATAATACCAAGAAATTCCTAGTTGTGGCTTTAATCGGCGCAATGGGCTTGACTGGATGTAATAAATTCTTGGATATCAATGAGAATCCAAATAACCCGGAGTCAGCAACACCTAGTTTGTTATTGCCGACAGTAGAAGCCTCAATCAGTCAGGTTGTTGGAAATTCTTTTCAGGTATTTGGCAATATTTGGGGACAGTATTGGACTCAAAACCCAACGTCTTCTCAATATAGAGTTATCGATCAGTATAGAATCACCAATACTTCTATGGATAGAGTTTGGGGTAATATCTATAGGGGAACTTTAAACAACGCTGAATTGATTATCAATTCAAAAGTGGCGGATAACGACAATTATAAAGGAATCGCTCATATTTTGAAAGCTTATGCATATCAGGTTGCAACCGATGCTTTCGGGGATATCCCACTTTCTGAAGCATCAAAGGCTGATGGAAATTTGAGCCCAAAATATGAAGCTCAGGAAGTTGTATACGATTCAATTTTCAATTACATTGATAAAGGACTGTCTTTACTAGCTGTGAAGCAAGCCATTCCAGTAGCAAGTCAAGATATGATTTTCAATGGTGATCTTGAAAAATGGAAGGCTTTTGCCAATACATTAAAATTGAGAGCTTATTTGCGTCTTTCCAATGTGAATGCAGCTAAAGCTTCTGCAGGTATTAAAGCACTTTATGCGAGCAATGCTGTTTTCTTGAATCAAGATGCGACGATCTCTTATACGACTACAGGGGGTAATGAAAATCCTTTCTACAATGAAATGATTGGTTTAGGAAAGACTCAAAATGTTGTAGCGAGTGGAACCGTTGTGCAAGCTTTTGTCAAAAATAATGATCCTCGCAGATTTGCTTTCTATGACAAAGTTGAATACACAGATCCAGAAACGAACGAACCAAAAATACAAGATACAATTGCTTACATTGCTCAAGGAACGTATTCAAGTAATTCAAAAAAATTAGTATCTACTCCTTCGCCAATGGTTGGAGGTAATGCCATGAGTCAAACATCTGCCGTTGCACCAGTAAAACTGTTTTCTGCGAGCGAAAGTTTGTTCTTACAGGCTGAGGCAGTTGTAAGAGGTTGGGGAACAGGAGATGCACAGAGTTTATATAGTGCTGGTATTACAGAGAGCTTTAAAGCAACAGGTAAGACAGCAGATGCTGCCAAGTATATTGCTGATGCGCCAGATGCCAAATTTACAGGCGATGTGGAGGCTAAAGTAAAAGCCATTATCACACAAAAGTACTATGCGATGTGTGGTTTCCAAGGCTTTGAAGCTTGGACTGAATGGAGAAGAACAGGGTATCCATCTTTCTTTGTTAAATCTGCAGCTTCAACTTTAGGTGAGGGAAGAATGCCTTTGCGCATGCCTTACGCACTTAGTGAAGCAACCACAAATAGTAATTATCCAGGTAACGTTGTCATCTATACACCAGTATGGTGGGACGTTAAATAATCTTTTAGATTATATACTTATAGGAGCGGCAATTTCGAAAGAATTGCCGCTTTTATTTTGGTGTTAAATTATAGAAAAGCCGTATTTTCGTCCTTATTAACGCTGGTATATTTTATGAAAAGATCGATTTTAGTTTTAATTGCGCTTGTTTTTATAGGAGCTAATACGGAAGCTTTTTCTTCTAAAGCAAGATGGAAAGTGTTTATTAGCGATACGATAGTGAATTACTTTGATAAATCAGGAAATGCAGTTAAGACAAAACTAGCGTCTCACTCTTATCAATGTATTGTTCCTGTAGGAGATGAATCGAATAGATTTTTTAATATAGTTAGCTATTACACGGAGACTGATTCCATGAAATCCTTCGCTTATAGCCGCGATAGTACCTTTGGTTTTTTTGGCTGGAAGTATGTTGGCGAATCGACTACCTACCATCCGAATGGACAGTTGAAAAGTTTGGAAAAATTCGATACCAATGGTTCAGCTATTGATTCATCTTTTTATTACTATCCCACGGGCAAACTGAAAATGTTAGTTACACAAGTGGAATCAGGACAAAATCCATTTACTGGTAGTCCTATAACCAAACCATATTACCTATTGTATGTGGATTCTTTGGGAAATTATCTTTTGAAGCGGGGGAATGGATTTATTCGCTTCGATTATGACAATGGTGATTATATTGAAGGTGAGCTAAAAGATAATGAAAGAGAAGGGAAATGGGAGGGCTGGAATATGGAAAGCCGTTATGAGGAGCAATATTTAGCTGGTATTCTCCAAAGTGGAAAAAGGTTTCGTGCCAATGGCGAATTGATTTCCTACGACTCCGATACAAAGGAATTGGCCCCTATGCCTTTTCTTAAAATGGACCAATTTATGAAAGCTGTTTATCGACAGATAGACCTGCCAGACAATTTAATTGCTCAATTAAAGTCTTCCATAATTAATGTACGATTTGTAGTCAACAAAGATGGTAAGCTGAGTGATTTTAAATACAACAGTGACATTCCTATCGGGATTAAAGGAAAAATAACAACAGCTATTCAAAGCGTTGGTCCTTGGAAGCCGGGGAGACTACAAGGAGAACCTGTATCGGTAAGTTATACGATTCCGATAAAATTGTAATAGATCAACACATCATGGGATCTGTTTTTGAAAGAGATTCTTTATATATGTGGCAAATTATTGAGATATGCAGTCGTAATTTACGAGTAAGTCTTGATCTGTCAAATAAGGATAACTGTGGTATAAATAAAGTACAGCTGTCGTATTTCATCGTGATTTACTATACCGACAAGGGTTTTATTGATGCTGAAGCAAGTCGAAAATTGGCTTCCTTGTTGGTTAATCAGATGGAAATGTTAATATATTAATGGTATATTCGTATGCCATTTAGCAACCAATTTAATTTATGAAAAAGTTGATCTTTCTTCTGTTAGTATGGAGTTCTTTTCGAGTCTTTGCGCAAGAAATAAAGATAAAAACCGACGGTCAGATTATTCATATTGGCACTTCTAAGGATACAATGATTCGTTTTTTTGACGTAGAAGGTGATTTCTTGGCAACAAAAGACAAATCTTATTATTATAGACAAGTTTATCCTGTTGCAAATGAACCTAAAAGACTCTATGGTGTACAAGCCTTTTATACCGATACGAATCTTCCAAAGTTTTATGGACATAGTTTAAATTATGATGGAAAAACATTAAAGTATTTTGGCGAGACCGTGTCTTATTTTCCTACTGGAAAGGTCGAGTCTGTGGAACTTTATGATGAGCTATCCTATTTGATTGATACCGCGTTTTATTATCACCCAAATGGAAAATTAAAAGCTTTGGTTTATTATGAACCTAATAAAACAGAGGCAAAGTCCAATTTTCCTCATTATTTGCTGTATTTGGATTCGTTAGGAAATATGCTACTTCGAAAAGGAAACGGTTTTTTTAGATTCGATTATAAAAATGGTCAATATGTTGAAGGTGAATTGGTTAATAATAGTCGCGAAGGGATTTGGATCGGTTGGGATCAGTCAAAATATGAGGAGTTTTATAAGAATGATATATTGATAAATGGGAAGCGCTATTTACCTGATGGAAAAATTAATATATATACTGCCAAGACCATGGAGCAAGCGCCCAAATATCATGGTGATCTAATGGCCGATGTTGAATTGGTGATGCGTAGAGTACAGTTTCCTTTAGAATTTTTTGAAAAATACAAAAAGAAAACCATACTTGTCAGTTTCATCATTAATAAGTCTGGTGCTACTGATGATTATGAAATTGAGGGAGATTATGAGTTAAGTATAAAAAGGATGATGATTGAGGCAATGCAACGGTTAGGTAAATGGACTCCTGCCTACCGAAAAGGAATTCCGGTGCGAGTACGTTATACAGTGCCTGTGAGATTTAATTTCGAATTAACGGAGCGTTAAGTTTACTCGTGGTGTTTTTTATCGTGTTTAATGATTTTATAGTTTAATATTTTGTTGTTAAATGAAATTAGTGTAAACATTTTTTGCTTGTTTTAAATAATCCAATTTTGATCAATTTATAGACTTTTTTAACTTTGTCAAGTTTTCAGATTGTAATGAAAGAGCAGAGTTTCATCTAAAAACTATCTTTTGTTACGTATATAAGTGAAATTAATTCATTGTTTATGAGTTGATTATGTTTTATTATAAAATAAATGTTATCACAAAGTTATGCTTGCATTGCAAAAGTTAAAAAAAGTTATAAATTTGTATTTAACATTTTTTAACAGCTGATACAGCGCAATTAAAAATGTATGACTAACTAACATAGCTTATAATAATTATTGAGAAGTAAAAAATTTGCTAGCCAAAGTGCTTTATTGCCAAGAAATTAAATAAACATACTTAATTAAACATAAACATATGAAACACAAACTACTCAGTTTTTTATTGGGTGGTGCTATCCTGACTTCGGTAGCATTCGCCCAAGAAAAGAAGGTTAGTGGACGAGTGACAGGTACAAATGGCGAGGGGTTGCCAGGAGTTACTATTGTTATTCAAGGCACTAACCAAGCCACACAAACCGACGCAAACGGTAACTATTCTATTAATGTTCCTACTGGAAAAATTTTAGTCTTTCGTTCTGTAGGTTATTCAGACAAAACAATCACAGTTGCACAAGGTTCAAGTTTGTATAACATACAACTTAGTGACAATGAGTCTGTTTTGGATGAAGTCGTTGTCACTGGTGCGGGGTTAACTGCTAGTCGTCGTTCTGTCGGTGTTGCACAGACTACCATTAAGGCTGAAGACTTAATGCAGGCAAAGCCGTCCAATGTCGTTACGGGTTTAACCGGTAAAGTGGCAGGTTTATTGGTACAAGGTGTTACATCGGGGGTTAATCCTAATTTTAGGGTTATGCTTCGCGGTATGCGTTCACTTACAGGTAACAACGAAGCCCTCATCGTTGTTGATAACGTTATAGTCCCTTCATCGATCTTGGGTAACTTAAATCCCGATGATATTGAGGATGTTACTGTACTAAACGGTGCCAATGCTGCAGCATTGTATGGTTCTCAAGCGGCCAACGGAGCCTTGATCGTAACAACTAAAAAGGGTAAAGGTAGTTTGGGCTTCCAAATTGATCTTGAAAATACTACTACTTTTGAATCGGTAAACTTTCTTCCGAAGATGCAGAAGCAATTTGGTTCAGGATCTGAAAATGATGTTCAAGGTTATGATCCACATGAGAATCAGCAATATGGTCCTATATTTGATGGCGTAATCCGTCCAATAGGGGATCCCTTACAGGATGGTAGCATCCAAAACATTCCTTATAGCTATGCAGGTAAAAAGGGAAAAGATGGTTTCTGGGATACAGGTGTAACCAATATGACTAACTTGTCTATTTCTTCACAGAGTGAAAATAGTTCACTGCGTTTGTCAGGACAATATTTGACTTCAACGGGTACAATTCCGGGTGATAAATACAATAGAGCGTCGGCAAGACTTTCAGGTACACGCAAATTGTTAGAAGGACTAGATTTGACCTATTCTACTTATTATGCTCAAAATCGTTATAATACAACTTCGGCTGCTGGAGATATTTACGAACGTGTGCTAAATACACCGGGTCAGATCCCATTGACTGATTATAAAGATTGGCAAAATAATCCATTTGCTTCCCCAGATGGTTATTTCAATGCCTACTACAATAACCCTTATTTTATGGCTGATAATTATCGTAGCAGGACTAGAAATGATTATTTTATCGGGAACTTGGAGTTGAAGTATAAACCAATTGAATGGTTTGATGTGTTAGGACGTGTTGGTGTTACTACATCAAATCAATCCTATAAAAATACGACTGGCGTATATACCTTCTCAGACTTTACGAAATCTTGGGCTGGAACGTCTACCTATAAATACCAAAATATATTAGGTGGTGTTACGGACGGATTTAATTATTCTACTCGAATAGTTTCGGATTTTATTGCACATGCTTATAACAAAGCAGGTGATTTTAAAATTGATTATACGGGAATTTTCCAGTTTATTCAAAATGAATATTCCGGCATGTCGGCTAACGTATCTGGATTGGCTGTTCCAGGAATATATAATTTAGGAAATAGTACAAATAACCCAGGTGCGAGTCAAGCCTCATATTTAGCCCGTACATTTGGTTTAACCGGTAAAATTGATGTTGGCTATAAGGATTATTTATTCTTGACCGTGACCGGACGTAATGATTGGGTTTCTATTTTGGAACCAAATAATCGTTCCTTTTTCTATCCTTCAGCAGCCTTATCGTTTATCCCAACGGATGCCTTCGAAGGTTTGAAAGATTTTAAGGCTTTAGATTTCTTAAAAATTAGAGGATCTTGGTCTAAAGTAGGTCAAGTGAATTTAGGGTCATCAACAGACTTTGGTGCTTATCGTCTCTTGCCAACTTTCTCTCAGGGATCAGGTTATCCTTATAATGGGGTAGGAGGTCACACAGTAGGTAATCAGCTTGTTCAGGACGGATTGAAGCCTGAAATGACTCGTTCTTTTGAGGTAGGTTTCGAATCCGCATGGGCTAAAAGACGTATCAACTGGGATTTTACTTACTACAATAACCGGACAACAGATAACGTCGTACCGACAGGTGTTTCAACAGCAACGGGTTATTCATCTTATCTTGTTAATGCAGGTACGACAACAGGTAAAGGAGTTGAAACTAAATTAAATGTTATACCAATTCGTACGGACAATTGGGAATTGAGTTTGGGTGGAAATTATGCTTATTATAACAATAAAGTTGAATCTATTGCGGAAGGCTTAGAAGTGTTACAATTAGGCGCCTATACCACTGGCTCTAGTGCTGGTGCAGGTTCCTATGCAGTAGCTGGACAAGATTTTCCTGTATTAAGAGGTACTTATTATAGACGTGATGATTTAGGTCGAATTATCGTTGATCCTATCACTGGTTATCCTTCATCAGATGGTTCGCTGAAGATTTTGGGTAAAGCAATGCCTACGCACACACTTGGTCTTAATTTAGATTTGACTTGGAAAGACCTTTCATTCCATACACAAGCCGAATATCGTACAGGAAACTATATCTATAATGCCGGCGGTAGCACATTTGATTTCTCAGGTGCAGGATATAACACCGGTATTTATAATAGAGATCGGTTCATCATTCCTAATTCTTCTTATTGGGATGCAGCTTCGCAGTCCTACGTAGAAAATACAAGCGTTACTGTTCGTGATGGAGGTCCGGGATATTGGACTATTGCTGGTCCTCGTACCGGAATTCAGGAGAACTATATTACGTCCGGTGCTTTTTGGAAAATTCGTGAAATGTCTGTGAGCTATCGCATTCCAAAATCAGCGTTGGCAGGTCAAAATGTAATCAAAGCCGCACGTGTAAGTGTTCAAGGACGTAATTTGTTTATCTGGACACCTAAAACAAATGTCTACACAGATCCGGAATATTCTGATGGAAACGGCTCATCGAATGGTAACGCTATTGGTTTGACTAACTTAGGGCAAACCCCTCCATCTCGGTATATTGGTTTCTCAGTTAACTTAACTCTGTAATTTGATTTTAAAATGAAAAGAAATAAATTTTTACTATATATGGGTTTGGGATTGAGCTTAGCATCATGCTCTAAGTCGTTGGATATCAATGATAACCCGAATAATCCTACGGAGTCAACTCCACAACTTGTTTTTCCACAGGCATTGGTAGCGACTGCACGTCTTGTATCTCCTTTTAATAGTTATGGTACGCAACTAGTTGGCTATCGTGCGAATGGTGGCGGTGTGTCTGGTTGGGGATCAATTGTATCTTACAATTTTACGACGACAGATTTTAACACCTTATGGTCAACAAGCTATGATGTGTTGAACGATCTTCAGTATGTGGAGAATACAGCCAAGCCACAGGGGCAAATGGATTTATATTTTGCGGCAAAGCTATTGAAAGTCTATAACTACGTAAATCTAGTAGATACTTACAATGATATTCCTTATTCACAAGCTTTAAAAGGGAAAGCAAGTCTTACACCCGCCTATGATAAAGCGACAGACATCTATAAAGATTTGGGTACACAATTGGATAGCGTGGTGGCTTATTTTAAGACAAGCACATCTTCAACTTTATTTAAAAATACAGACTTTTTGTATAAAGGAGATGGTATTAAATGGGCTCAATTAGGTAATACGTTGAAATTGAAAATGTTGTTGCGTGCAAAAGATAAAGTGCAATTCGCCAAAACAGCATTAGATGATGTTGGATTTGTTACTTCGGATGTGATTGTAAATCCTGGTTTTGTGAAGAACGATGGAAAACAAAACCCAATGTGGAATGCCTGGGCTTACCTATATGATGGATCGGCTGTTGGAGCCGCCAGTCAGTACACGCCAACACCGTATATTATGACATTTTATAACGGTACCAAAATTTCTGACGCTGCACGTGCTAGTCTTGTTTACAAGTCTGGGGTATCCACTGCTGTTAATCAATTAGGCTATCAATTGAGTGATGCAGGACGTGGTGCGGCGCCAAGCTCTTGGCATCTAGGAAACGGTAAAGGAATTTTAAAAGGCCCTGCCGCAGGTCAGCCCATTTTACTAGCATCGGAAAGTTATTTCTTACAAGCGGAAGCCGCTTTAAAAGGAATGACTTCAGGTACTGTAAATACATTGTTTGAACAAGGGATAAAAGAATCTTATAACTATTTAAATAGAAATGAAGCTGATGCAACAACAGTGACTGCTGCTGATCTGACAACTTATTTAAACACTTATAAGTCTGGTAATTCTCAGTCCTATTTGGTGAATATTGCTACTGCTGCTACTACAAATGAAAAATTGGAAGCCATTATTACTCAGAAATACATTGCATTAAATTTCTTGTTTGCTCATGAGTCATGGAATGAGTACCGTCGTACAGGATATCCGTCTCTTATTGACCCTGTGACAAAAACATATTATCCAAACAATACGGCGAACAGAAATAATACATTCGTTTCAATTACTTCTGAGGCTACAGCTACGGATAAATTGCCAACACGCGTCATGTATCCGAACACAGAATTTAACTACAATAGTGCAAATGTTCCTACAGTTGATAAGTATACAACAAAGATTTTTTGGGCTAAATAAATTTAACAGAATATGAAAAAAATATTAAAATATATTTCTTTGGCAATCGCAATCCCGGTTTTAGCGACGTCCTGTTTGAAGGATGACGCAATTATTGGGCCGGATGCAGCTGGGGCGATTAAGAATGTCATAGAGTGGAAGAATATTACGACTATAACTTCCTCAACAACCTCTCCTTATGCGGTTTTTGTTCCTGCAACATTAGACCCGCAAAAACCCGAAATAACAATCAATGCTTATGTGCGTTATGCTGGAGTCGATGCCGCTCCTAATGATATTGAGGTCAAACTATCTGTTGATCCAGCTATTGTTGCAGCATATAATAAATCGCAAACTGGAACACTGAATGCATTACCTACAACCGCCTTTGAGATTCCTACTTCGGTTGTGATAAAAGGAGGCGAACGAGAAGCGTTGGTTCCAATTAAATTACATGTTGATAAATTTGACCAAACGAAAGAAAATGTGTTGCCTTTGGTTATTTCTTCTACATCGTCAAGTACCCCGATTAGCGGAAACTTTGGTTCTGTGATTTATAGTTTTCCAGTGAAGAGTATTTGGGAAGGTACGTACACCTATACTATCTATAATGATTATGGTACTATTGATGCTAATATAGGTGGAACATTTACCGAAGAAGGGGTTAAGTTGAATACTGTTGGACCAAATAAATTGAATGTTCAATATTTATGGCGGACTTATAGTGGCTATGCACAATATCAATTTAATGGAAATAATACTTCGATTACCTCAATTACAGCCTTCTCTGGTTCTGCGCGACCAACAGTTATTGATAAAGTAGTTGTAGTAGACGCTGAAAAACGGATTTTTGAAGTAAATTGGACTTGTTTAGGCCGGGGAGTTAGAGAACGATTCGTAAGAACAGGAGATTAATATCCATCTCATATTGCTTTTGTTTTGAAGACTACTTATGTGGTTTTTCGGAACAAAAGCAATTTTCATTATAAACTCAATTAATTATGAAAAAAACATCTTTTTTAACTTTATTGATGAGTTTTGGCTTGGCTTGGGTATGTCAGGCCCAGAATAAAGAGGCTGCTCCCAAAGTCGGTTATGATAATTTGGTAAAAGACTTAAGTAAAAATTTGGTGTTGACAACATCTGAAATTGATAAGAATATTTCTGGAGATGTAATCGTTGAATTTCGTGTAAATGAAAAAGGGAAGATAGATTCTGCAGATATAGTTAAAGATCTTGGAGACCAAATTGCATTACGTCTTATCCGTATTTTAAAAGTTTCAGGAGAATGGACGCCTGCGGTTAAGGATAATAAAGAAGTGGCTTCTTGGGTTAGATTGCCATATCATGTTCTTTCTTCAAAAGAAATTGCTGATAGCCAGGATCATGTCGCTATTCCGGAGAAAGGAATGAAAGCTTTTAATGAAAACTTTTCTAATACTTTTGAGTATCCTAAGGAGGCTTTAAATGCTGGGGTAAAAGGGCAATTTAATTTACGTTTTACAGTAGATACAAAAGGAGTGATTTCGAATGTATCTTTTGAAAATGATCCTGGTTATAAGGTTCTAGAAAACGCAAAAAGAGCACTTTTAAGATCTGGCAAATGGCTGCCTGCAAAAGAAAAAGGTATATACGTCGTCTCAGAGGTAGTTTATCCCTTATCGCTTGATTTCAAATCTTTCAAAGGGCATATGTAGAAATACTAATGGCGTAAAATAAAAAACCACTTTAGGTCAAGTTATATCCTAAAGTGGTTTTTTTATGTAGTTTCCTGCCCAAATTGAAGCACATATCCATTATTATCATAAATAGCAAACTCACGCATTCCCCATTCGAAAGTTGCTATTTCATAACATATTTTGACATTATCTTTCAAACTTTCCCATAAATTATCAATGTCGTCTATGTTAAAATAAAAGGATCCGGTAAACTTTGCTGTTTCAAAAGCTATGCTTTCAACAGGATGCGAAAACATGATTTCGATAGTTCCACTTTGCAGTAAAACCCAGTTCAATGCTTCGTTTTTTTCAATACATGTAAACCCGAATTTTTCAGTATAGAACTGAATAGTTTGATCTAAGTTTTTTGTATATAATATTGGATTTAAGCTTTTGTAGTTCATCTTTATTTGCCTTTGATCATTTTGAACTATTGTTTTGTCCTTTTGATAGTAGTTATGTGTTTTTTTTTATTGTTATCGACTGTAATGATAGTTTTATGATGAAAAATACAAAATATTGTAGTATTTATTGTTACTTCATGAAAAAAAATATTTACTTTTTTAGATTAAGGTGTGTTGTTCGTGTAATTGTTTGGTATTTAGTGTTTTCGGATGTTGTTTTTTGTGTGAAATACTATGATTTATATCGTTTGTTTTTTAGTTTTTTAATTCTATTTCTAACTTCTTGTTGCATCTTTAAAAGATTGTTTTATCTTTGCTTTTAACAAAACCTTAACATTTCATGTCTGGTTTTGCACACTAACTGTATTAGTCTAATAGACTCGTCATTTTTAGAAAAACATATATTAAAAGATCCTTTTGGCGCTTTTATCTTTTTTAGTTAGATAAACTACTTACTATTAAACAAACATAAACATATGAAACACAAACTACTCAGTTTTTTCGTGGGGAGTATGATCCTTTCTTCTGTTGCTTTTGCGCAAGAGAAGAAAGTAAGCGGTCGTGTAACTGGAGCTGATGGTAAACCATTAGTCGGTGTGACAATTGCTGTTCAAGGATCAAACATTGCTACTCAAACAGATGCAAATGGAAAATATTCTTTATCAGTTCCTGTTGGTAAAGTGATGGTTTTCAGGTATGTCGGTCATTCCGATAAGACTATAATCGTTAAAGATGGACAGTCATTATTTAATGTGTCATTGGAGGATCAGAATACAGCATTAGATGAGGTTGTCGTAGTCGCTTATGGTACTGCTAAAAAAGAATCTGTGACTGGATCAGTAACCTCTGTCTCTGCAAAAGATATCGAAAAGAGACCGGTTACTAATGCATTTGCAGCTTTAGAGGGATCTGCTGCTGGTATTCAACTAAACAATACTTCTGGTATGCCTGGTGCAGAACCTAGTATACGAATTCGGGGATTTTCATCACTAAATGGTTCTAACAATCCACTTTATGTAGTGGATGGTGTACCTTTTGGTGGTAATATTTCTGATATTAACCCAAATGATGTGGAAAGTATTTCAGTGTTAAAAGATGCTTCATCATCTGCACTATATGGAAGTCGGGCTAGTAACGGGGTGATTATTATTACCACCAAGAAAGGAAAGGCTGGCCGCTCTCAGGTTAATATCTCAACAGATCAAGGTTTCTACTCGAGAGGTATTGCTGAATACGATCGCGTGAATGATAGACAATTTATGGAAGCCATGTGGTTGGGTTATCGAAATAGTTTATTGACTAACAATTCGGCATCCTATCCAACAGTTGCATCTGCAAATGATGAAGCAACCAAATCTTTGGTGAGCAATTATTTGAAATTAAACATCTATGATAAGGCTGATGATAAACTATTTGATTCCAATGGAAAGCTTGTCTCTGATGCCCAAATAAAAAGTGGATATGCAGACGATTTGGATTGGTTTAAAGAGGTAGATCGCGTGGGACATCGTCAAAATTATAATATTGATGGTACAACAGCAACCGATAAGGCCAAAGTTTTTTATTCCACAGGTTACTTGGACGAGAAAGGATACATTAAAAATTCTGGTCTAAAAAGATTTACTGGACGATTAAATGCCGAACTTCAAGCTAAAGATTGGTTCAAGTATGGCTTCAATTTAGCAGGTTCACATCAGATCTCAAATCAAATTAGTGGTTCTACTGACGATGCAGGTTCATTTGTTAATCCGTATAACTATGCGAGATCGATAGCACCAATCTATCCAATTCATTTGCATAACGCAGACGGATCTTATGCATTGGACGAGGCCGGCAAGATACAGTATGATAATGGTGAATCTACAAGATTGCAATATGTCGGAAGACATACCATTTGGGAAAATGAATTAAATAGAGACCAAACAGTTCGTAATACAGTAAATGGTAGAGGCTTTCTTGAATTCAAGTTTCTGAAGGATTTTACACTGACTTTAAACGGTGATTTAAATCTTCGCAACTCAGAACGTCGTACGTATAATAACGCAATAATAGGTGATGGTGCTGGTCAGGGTAGAGCGGCTAGGAATATTTATCGCTACAAAAATTATACAGTTCAACAATTATTGACTTGGAACAAAGATTTTGGCTTACACCATCTGGATATATTGGCAGGACATGAGAATTATTCTGACAACTGGAGTTATCTATATGGCTATAAAACAGATGAAATTTTTGAAGGCCAAACTGATATGGTAAATTTCACCAAAATTACATCACTGTATGACTATCAGGAAGACTATCGTGTAGAAAGTTTCTTGTCTCGCGCTCGTTATAATTATGCTGGTAAATATTTTGCGGAGGCGTCGTTTAGAAGAGATGGTTCATCTCGATTCAGCCCGGCAAATCGTTGGGGTAATTTCTGGTCCTTAGGCGGTAGCTGGAGTGTATCAAAAGAAGATTTCTTTAAAGATATGCTGAATACCGTTAATGATTTGAAGGTTCGAGCATCTTACGGTGAAGTAGGTAATGATGAAAGTGCAAGCAAGTACTCTTATTTATCGTTATATGAGTTAAGCCAAAATGCAAATGCAGGGGCGGTCTTTAAAAACCAAAACCCTTCACCTGATTTAATTTGGGAAACCTCGAGTTCATTCTCTGCAGCGGTAGAGGCCCGATTATTTAAACGAGCAAATTTAAGCTTTGAATACTTTAACAAGCAGTCTCAAAACTTGATTTTTGATTTTAATCTTCCATTGTCTGCTGGAGCAACATCATCTTCGAGCGCAGTTTCAACAGTAACAAGGAATATTGGTTCAATGTCAAATAGGGGCTTTGAGTTAACTTTTGATGTAGACGTGTTAAAAGGTGATGGATGGAGATGGAATGTTGGTGCGAATGCAACTTGGTTGACGAATAAAATATTATCACTACCTGAGGAAAATAGGGAGAATGGAATTGTAACTGGTAATTTCAAATGGGTTGAAGGCGGTAGCCGTTATGACTTCTGGTTGTTTAAGTATGCGGGTGTAGATCAGATGACTGGTCGTTCGCTTTACCTGGCAGATACAGAACGTTTTAATGTGAATGGTTCTGCACCAGGAAAAGCAGAGATCCCTACAGCGGAACTTGTTGAAATTAATGGAAAATATTACGTAACTAATGCTTCTAGTTATGGTCTAAGGGGCTGGTCCGGATCGGTTATTCCTAAAATGAATGGAAGTTTCAACACCAGCTTTGAGTATAAAAACTTTAGCTTCTCCGCTTTGTTTACCTATGCGATCGGTGGCAAAGTATACGATTCTTCATATGCTGGTTTGATGGCCATGTCTGGTACACCAAGTGCGTTGCATGCGGATATTATGAACTCATGGAACGGGATCCCTGATGGAATGACAGCATCCTCGGCAGATAGATTGGATGTCAATGGCATTCCTGCTATTAACTTTTCTCAAAGTAGTATGAATAATTATGCTACTAGCGACCGTTTCTTAGTTGACGGATCATATTTGGTTATCAAGAATATAGCGGTGGGTTATAGTTTGCCAAAAACGTTGGTTAGTAAATTAGATTTGTCTTCCGTGAGAGTTGTTGCTGGAATTGAAAACTTGTCTACAATGACAAAACGTAAAGGTATGAACCCACAACAACAATGGAATGGTACCAGCACAAATGCTTGGGTTACTCCACGTACAATTTCTTTTGGTGTAAAAATTGGATTATAAGAAATCAAACAATGAAAAATAATAAATATATAAAAGTATTGTTAGCAGGAATGATTCTTGTTTCTTCTTGCAAAAAAGACTATCTAAATACAAGTCCTACAGATTCCGTTGAGCTTTCTAAAGTATTTGAGACGACGAAAAATGCTGAAGTAGCCGTTAACGGTTTGGCAAAAATGATGACCCAACAGTATTTAGGGAGCCAAGGCTTTAATGGAGAGGGGACAATCAAAATGTACTACGGGAACTATCCTGGAAACAATTTTTTTGTGAACTTAAGCGGCTGGGCAGACATTATTAATGCAAATTATAATCAAAACTTAACGAGTATTTACCTGTATTATCCTTGGTTTTATTACTACAAGATCATTGGTAACGCAAATCAAATTGTCGAAAATATTGATGCTGCGGATGGAAACTTGGCCGACAAACAATTTATAAAAGCACAAGCATTGACTTACCGTGCTTACAGTTACATGATGCTAGCTCAGATCTATGGCAATAGATGGAGTGATTCAAATAATGGGCAAACAAATGGATTGGTTTTAAGAAAAGATGTGTCAACTGGAGATATGCCTTTATCTACCTTGGGCCAGACTTATGATTTGATCTATACGGATTTGAATGATGCAATTTCATTGTATGAATCTTCAAAATTAGTTCGTAATGCAAATAAAAATTACGAAGTAAACAAAGATGTTGCTTATGCGGTTTATGCTCGAGCAGCTTTGAATAAACAGGATTATGTCAATGCTGAAAAATATGCTGTTTTAGCTCGGGCTAATTATGAACTGATGAATAATGCAGAGTATAAAAGTGGCTTTGCAAATCCAAATAGAGAGTGGATTTGGAGTAGCTACGGTGCGTCTGATGAAACGTTATACTTCTATTCATTTCAATCATATATTGCTTATAATTCGTCGGCAAGTGCTGTTAGAACGACGCCTAAATGTATCAGTAGAGAATTATTCGATAAAATTCCTTCAACAGATATTAGAAGAGATCTTTTCTTAGATCCAAAAGGCGAAGCGTACACAACAGCTACAGGATTGGCCGGAGCGACGATGAAGGCTAGGGCTTTTGCTACATTTCCAGATTTACAGTCTAATGCAGTGCCTTACGCTTACATGAACTTTAAGTTCAAAGCGAATGATCTACCGGGTGTTGGAAACTTAAATCACTTTAGGGCTTCCGAGATGTATCTCATTGAAGCTGAAGCTAAATTTTTCCAAAATAAAGCGGCAAGCGAAGTTCAAGGTGTTCTTAACGCATTAAATGCAACTTCAGGAAGAGATGTGAAATATGTTTGTACAAAAACAGGGACAGATCTACTTAATGAAATTAAACTTTACCGCGCGGTTGAACTATGGGGCGAAGGATTCGATTGGTTTGATATGAAACGTTGGGGAGATACTATTGTGAGAAGAAATAACGCAAACGGGGGTAATTTCCTTACATCTTTAGCTGTTACAATTAATCCTCAAGATAAAAATAAGTGGACTTGGTCTATCCCTCTTCGCGAAAGTGATTATAATAAGGGATTGGAATAATTCTAAGTATAAATCAATAGGATAAAAGGCCGATACAATTTGTATCGGCCTTTTTAGTGTAAAAATACATATGAGACAGTCCGCATTCTTGCTTTTTGGTATTGACCTCCAAGGTGACATATTACTAAATCGTTAATTTTATGTATATAAATTAATAGACTAACAATTTATTAATATTAACTTAATATTGAGAATCTATTTTTACGCCGTTGAAAGATGATGGAATAGAAGATGGAAAAATGATTCTGCTAGCATCATATCATCACAAGCGAAAAAGATAATTTATTTAAAATTCTCATGAAAAAAGCACTTTTACTCTTAGCCTTGATAGGTCCTGTCGTAGCGCTTGCGCAAAATAACAACGCGCCCTCCAGCTATGATCCACATGATATCAAGATTACGGGGTACCTTCAGACACAGTTTCAAAAAGCGCAATCTCCTGGAATTACGTCCTTTTCAGGCGGTGATTTTTCAAAGAATTCGGATAGCAGATTTATGATCCGCCGGGGACGTCTGAAAATTGACCGCGTGGATACGTACTCCAGTATTGTCTTTCAATTGGACGCTACTCAAGACGGTGTACAACTAATGGATGCCTTTATTCAATTGCGTCACCCAAGCCAAAAAGGCCTAAGTTTAACGGCGGGTCTTTTCAATAGACCTTTTGGATATTCCATTGTATACTCATCGGGCTATCGTGATTTTCCGGAACGGGCACGTGTATTCCAGACGTTGATGCCACGCGAACGTGATCTTGGAGGGATGGTAAGCTATCACCCTGGCGGTAAAGCTAAATTCTTAAACTTAGATTTAGCCTTGGTGAATGGTAGTGGCCATTCGGCTAAAGATTATGATTCCAAAAAAGATCTCATCGGTAATCTTGCTTTTAAATTTGATAGCCTAGCGGACAAAAAGCTTCATTTGGGATTTGGTGGCTCATTTTATAAAGGTTCGGTTCGTAATGATACGAAAACTTATTATACGCCCAATAGCAATGGTTATACAGCACATACCAGCGACGAGAATGAAGGCAGGGCGATCGGTCGGAATTATTATGGAGCCAATTTACAGTTGGAATTTGATAGTAGCTTGGGAAAGTCCAGCTTTAAAACAGAATATGTCGCCGGTGATCAGCCAGGGGTAGCGGGTGGTGCCGATATCAAAGGACCTTACGCAAGCAGAAGTTTTACGACCCAACCGACAACAGACCTTTATCAACGAAAATTTAACGGATATTATCTTTGGTTTACGCAAGAGATTGCTAAGACCGGTATAACTGCGCTGTTAGCGTATGACGTCTATGATCCAAATACTAAAGCAAGTGGCATGACAATCGGCATGCCCGATAATTTTACGGCCGACGGAGATGTTAAGTTTAGTACGTTGGGCTATGGTCTTGCTTATCAGATTAACAATAGGATAAAATTGACCGTATATAATGAGCATGTAACAAACGAAACGACAAGTTTACCAAATTTTTCGGCTGATTTGAAAGATAATGTCTTCACAACAAGGCTGCTTTATCGTTGGTAAATTGGCTCAGGGCTACAATTTTATCGCAATGATCGGAGTTGATCGAAAGGATTCGTATTCGTGTGACTAATGCATTAGGGGGCGCGATTTAATTTAGATGTTGCGAGGGGACTAGATATTTTTCCGAATCCGGCTCAAGGATGATGCGGTAATCCCTAAATAGGATGCTAACATGGCTAATGGAACACGATTGGCCAAACCAGGGTAAAGCTTTAAGAACAGGAGGTAGCGTTCTTTGGCATCGAGATTCATCATGGTATTTGCCGTTTTTAGCTTACTTTCCACCACAAAACCATAAAGTTTGGCCATTAACAACGGCCAAACTTTAATTTCCTTTTCAAGGAGTGTAAAATTGTCAAATTCAAGGCTCCAGATTTCAGCATCCGTCAATGATTCAATGTAGTCATTGGAGGGTGTTCGATCCAAGAAGCTCTGAAGATCCCCAATAAAGCGGCCTTCATAAATAAAATAACGTGTAAAATCGTCGCCTTTACTGTTGTAATACAGCGAACGGAATACCCCCGATTCCACAAAAGCAATGCTATTGTTTACTTTACCGCAAGCGACAAAATAGCTTGACTTTGGAATACTTTTTTTTTCGAATGCCTGTCGAATTAAGTTCTCTTCTCGCAAATCGAGCTGTCCAAATTTTCGGATGTATTCCAGTAATTGCTCCATGTTACCTTTATATTACTTAGCTAAGTTAATCAATTCTTCACGTTGAGGTCCTGTTGAAAGATAATTTATGGGAACTTGTAACTCTTCTTCTAAAAAGGAGATAAATGCACCCAAGGTTTCTGGAAGAAAGTTTGCCTGCTTGAAATTAGAGAAATCGGTATTCCAACCTTTTAAATATTTCCAGATTGGTTTAATTTCTTGTTCAGCGGATTGGGGAAATGCTAAAGAGATTTTTTGTTCATCTATTTCATAATGTGTACAGACGGGGATGGCAGCCATTTCGTTCAAAATGTCGGCCTTCGTAAGAACGATTTCCGTAACTCCGTTTAACATGATGGCATATTTTAATGCTGGTAGATCCAGCCAGCCTACACGACGGGGACGCTTGGTATTGGAACCGAATTCAGCTCCTTTCTCCCGTAAATCATTGGCAGCTTGTCCTGTGATCTCTGTTGGGAAAATGCCATTGCCCACACGGGTGCAATAGGCTTTTGTAACGCCATAAATTTTGTCTACCAGTTTAGGCGACACACCCAAGCTTACACAGGCTGCGGAGGCAATCGTATTTGATGAGGTCACATAGGGATAACTTCCATGGTCGATGTCAAGTAGGGTTGCCTGCGCCCCTTCAGCCAATACCTTCTTGCCATCTTGGATAGCCTTGTTAAGAAAGATTTCAGTATCTATAATTGGCACTTGCTTTAACGAAGTGCATCCTCGAATAAAATCGTGGTAGAGCTCTTCGAATGTAGGCATTTCTTGTCCGAGAAGCTGTAGTTCATTGTATTGGCGGATTAAAATTTGATGTACGTCCGTATTAAAACTATCCGAGTGAATATCACCAACACGAAGGTTCTGTCTTAGTATTTTATTGGAATAGCTTGGCGCAATTCCATTTTTGGTCGTTCCTATCGTGCGATACAATGGGGACTGTTCCATATAGATATCCCAATAGCGATAAGTTGGCAATACGAGATGTGCTTTTTGGGATATGAAAATCCTATTGAAGAGATCCTGAGTAGACATTATGTGAGCTAGTTCTTCGATTTCTGCTTTGAATGCTAAAGGATCAACCACCACTCCGGTACCAATGATGTTTTTGACATGCGACGAAAAAATTCCCGATGGAAGTAGTTTAAGCGTAACTCTGTTACCTTGATAATAAATACTATGTCCGGCATTCGCGCCGCCATTAAATCGAGCGATAATGTCATAGTCGCTTCCGATCAGATCAATGAATTTTCCTTTACCTTCGTCTCCCCATTGGAGCCCAATTAGAATGTCCATGTTGCGTTTGTCTTGAATTTATGGTCAAAGCTAGGGCTTGCAAAGCGGAGGACAATTGCCATTTGGCAAAAAGTGCTCCTCATTATCATTTGGCCAGCAGTCTTAATGCGTTTGGATTGAGCTTATGCTTGTTTGTGTCCCAGCTGTTGTACTTTTTGTAGCCATTTATTCCGTTTAATAGGATCGGAAGTTTTGATAATGCCGATATAGGTGACTTTTACCGGCGATATTCCACAAAATCGGAGGGTTGATTTTTTTAGTTGGTTAACACTTGGTTTGCCGTAAACTAATGCATAATACCAACTTGGTTGATCGAGTGTTGTAATGATCCGAGCAGATTTTCCTTTGAGTAATTTGTCCCAAAAAAGAGAGTTTTCACGGTACTGAAAAGCTAATCCAGGTAAGAAAAGTCTATCGATAAAGCCTTTCATCAAGGCAGGGAGGCCACCCCACCAAACGGGGTGTATCCAGACCAAATGATCGGCCCATAAGATGTCTTCCCAGGCAAGAAGTAGGTCCTGCTCAAGTTCTGTCCGTTTGCGATAACCAAATTGAAGGTTTGGATTGAAGTCCAGGTCAATAATATGGATTGTTCGTACTGTAGCTCCCGACGCTACCGCAGCTTCTTGATAAGCATTTGCAATGCCAAAATTGAAGGATTCCCGATTCGGGTGACCGTTGATAATCAGTATTTTTTTCTGCATGATGTCGTATTACATTACAAAAGTACCGATAGAGCCACCGTCTTTATAGGACAAATGTCTAAAAAGAAATTTCGCTGCGAATACGACTTAAATGACGTTGTGTGATGCCTAAATAGGAAGCAAGATATTGTAAAGGAAGCTGTTGGATAAACTCAGGATGATCTTTGATTAAATTGGCATAACGTTGTGATGCGGTTTCTTTTTGCAATTGAAAGACGCGTTTTTCCAGCTCAAGATATTGTTCCTCGGCAATCATTTTAAGGTACTTTGTCCATTTTAGACTATTTGTAGCAAGTTTTTCTACCGTATTTTTTTTGATCGTCCATAGTTCAGCGGGGGTGATGGCCTGCATGGTCTCCGTACTCGGCCCGCCGGTAATAAAGGAGGAGTAGGCCGCTATCCAAGTATTGGGAAAGCGGAAACAATAGGTAATATCTTCCTTGTTTGCACTGCTATAATAAGAACGGAAGATCCCTGATTGTATAAATGCTACCTCATGACAAGGTTGATTCTCTTTAACAAAAAAGTCGTTTTTGTTCAGCTTTCTGTATTCAAAAAGCTGAACAATCTGATTGATCTCTTCTTCCTCAAACAGATGCAAAGACCGAAAATATGCTGCTATCATGAAGTCCAAACTTAGAAAAATTGTGGTGTTCATGCAAGATAAATTCGATGTGATTCAATCGACGCTATATTTAGTTTGCCGATTGAGCAATAGATGGATTTTTAATTCGCATCGATTATAATTGCCAATTGCAAGCACATTTGATCGGAGCGATTGCTCCATGCATGATTTGTGCCACGCTGGATGACAATATCGCCGGCCTGTAAAAGCGTTTCTTCTGTATCTGTAATCAAGTAAATCTCTCCTGAAAGAATAACGATGTAATCTAAACTTGCTGTCTGATGCATGAGGGGATGAGGGGTGCCAATCGCTGTTTCTATACCAAGTTCCCGATCGGGTGGGATCTGTACATAGCGGAAGTACGTGCCATTTTTGATGACTTGGGGTATAGCAGTGTTTTCTATGGGATGCTCTTTCTCAAACTTGGCCGGCATTTCACTCGTTTGCCAGATATCGGAAATAACGAGATTGGGATAGTGCTCCGATACATTATCGACCAATGCATCCGCTTCGATAAAGGATTTGCCGGCACGTATGCCTGTCACGATTCGTCTAGGTATAGTTCTCATTGATTTTGTATAATTAATTTATTGCCTTGAATTTGATTGTTTTTCATAATCTGGGTTATATTTTAGTTTTTGATCTTCCGCCGTTGCTATGACAAATCTACCTTTCGTTTACTATATATTTGTTGGTAGTTAACAGGTGGTAACTAGTAAATGTAATATGGGCAAAGTTTTAGATGGTGATCAATTACGGCAGGCGAGTTGTACAGAAGAATTGCGTGCAATGCGTGACGCGCTGGATATTTTGGGCGGAAAATGGAAATTGATGATATTGCGTTATTTGGCTAATCGGGAGTCGCAGGAAATCCATTTCAAAAAAATGGAGCGGGAGATTCAGGGAATTTCTGCTAAGGTGTTGACGAAAGAACTTCGGGACCTGGAATTAAACTTGTTAGTCGCCCGCCAACCCAGTGAAGACCCTGTAAAGGTGTTTTATAAAATCACTGCTTATGGTAAAAGTGTGTTTCCAGTAACGGAATCGCTGGTTGATTGGGGATTGGAATACCGGGAAAAAGTGAAAAAAGAGATAACAGAAATACCGAAATGATAAATTAGTCCGATTGATTTATTAACTTTTTAATAAGGGAAATCTGACCAAGGTGATAATAGCTATGTTCGATCACACCTTCGATATTTCTAAGGTAAGAACCATATTTCTGATCAATAAAATCCTGGTCAAATCGCCTTTCTTCAAATTGGGCAATGCTGCCGGCAAATGTTGTCGCGTTTTTTAGGAATCGATTGACGAGGGCGTCCCAATCTGTTTTGGATAAGATAACGGGAACATCAAAGCTATATTTATCGCTGATTTCCAATTTTCCGTGTTTAAATGCCATCAGTAATCCCTCAAGGTAATAATTGATATGATAGGTTAGGGCAGCGATGGAATTCAGATCATTTATTTTGATTATGGCTTGTTCCCAGGTCGTGTTCAATAGTTGTTCCTGATAGTTGGTGTTGGCAATCCAACGTCCATTCAAAAAAACTTCGCGAAGTCTGTCTGCGATAAATATCCGTCTGTCCATTTTGTGTTAGCGTTTTATAACGATTATTTTTTTTCCTGCCTTTTGCCATTATATTCACTTTACAGCTATAGGAAGGATTGGTATTGATTTTCTAATTCCAATTTACATACAATTTTCCTATTCTTCATCTTCGGTTAACCTCTTGTTAATAAGACTTTTCTTTTTTTGCATAAAGTCATTGTCACCAAGATACCATGTTTACACTAACCGGAAAAGATTTAAGAAATGTTTGGGACCAATTTGTCGAAGAGGAGTGTGAAGAGTCATTTTATACTTTATATAAACATTACTACCATTATCTCTCCTATTTGGGAATGAAAAAGAAAATGTCGGTACAGCGTATTCAGGATAGTGTGAATGATGTATTTCTACAACTCTGGGAAAAGAAGACTGACAATCAAAAAATACGCAATCATCATAATTACATTATTACGGTTTTCTTTCGAAAACTTTTTCGAAAGGAAACATTGCAATTGGCCGATTTGGATTTTGTAGAAGAGATCCATGATCCGTCTATCCATCACTCTGTTGAAGACCAACATATCCGTGCGGTAACAACAAATACAGTAACACAGTTGGTTGAGGAGCATATGGAGCAATTAGGGACAAAACAACGACTGGTGATTTACCAACGATTTTTTTTGGATCTTTCTTATCAGGAAATCGCCGATGCCAATCAGGTTTCAATCCATACGATCTACAATACCATCTATAAATCGTTGGAAAAAATAAAAAATAACCTATCTACTGAGCAAGAAATCTTTCTTAAAGTGGCTGTAGGCCTACTTTCTTCATTTTTATTGATTTTTTATTAAAAAGGAGTAGTGAAAAAATGATGCTCCTCGCTCTATTGTATAAATTACGAATAGAGTAGTATGGACGAACTTAATTTACAGGCGCTATTATCGGATGAGTCTTTTGTAAACTATTGCAAAAGAACCCATAAAGCGGATATAGAAAAATGGGAAAAATGGTTGCAAAAATATCCTGAGCACAGAACGGCCATTGCAGAATTGAAGGATACCATTGTGACGATGGGATATTTTGCAGGTGAGCTATCCGTTCAAACTAACTATGAGCGTTTACAGTCTCGCATAAAAAAGCGAAATAGCCAGTACCGTTTTATAGCAATTGGTCAAACTGTCTGGTTTAAAATCGCAGCGCTTTTGCTGCTGGTCGGTGCTATTTCACTGTTTTTATTTCGACAACAGCCTGCTGAAGAACAGCCAGAAAACGTACAGCATATTGGTGCTCCCGGAAGGGATGCTGCTTTGCTGACACTAAAAGATGGCTCCGTTGTTTCCTTAGCTGACATAAAGAATGGAAGTGTTGTAGCACTTCAAGGTGGGATAGAAATACAAAAGAACAAAGCTGGTGAATTGGTTTATAAAGCCATTGAACAGGGAGAGGCAGTTCGCACTGCGGTGAATAAAATAACGACCAACCGCGGAAACCAATATCAAATCATATTACCCGACGGATCTAAAGCATTTCTCAATGCAAATTCAACGTTGACTTACCCGTTAGAATTCAGTGCAGACGAACGACATGTGCGCATGACAGGTGAAGTTTACTTTGAAATTGCTAAAATAGAATCTGGTGAGGTTGGAAAGAAAAAACGTATTCCATTCTATGTAGAAACTAAAAGTCAAAAAATTGAGGTGCTTGGTACGCATTTTAATGTCAATGCTTATGAGGACGAACCTTATGTGACCACAACTTTATTAGAAGGTCGTGTGCGGGTTAGTTCGAAAGAAAGGAATGAGTCTGTGTTTTTGAAACCTGGGCAACGTGCTTTGTTGAGTGAAGCTTTGCGCGTGGAGGATGTTGATAGTTCGCAGGAAGTTGCCTGGATAAATGGTGACTTTGTGTTTAAAGGCGAAGAACTGGGAAGTCTATTGCGCAAAGTAGCAAGATGGTACAATGTGGATGTAGAATGTCCAGATAGGCTTAGTAAACTAAAATTTGATGGTATGGTGTCGCGTTCTCAACCGCTGTCCACCATCATGGATATGTTGCAAACTACAGGAAAAGTAAAATTAACACTAAATGGAAGGAGGCTTATTGTGATAGATTGACCTATCTAATTCTTACAATAAGCTGGATAAAAACAACCAAAGGTGCTGGTAACACCTTTGGTCAATGTGTCAAGCTTATCGATAACGTTGCGATTCAATAATCATCAAATAATATTAACAACAACAAATATATGAGTTTTTATCAATGCATGCGTGTTATGAAAATCACCATGATATTATTAACTTGTTTGTTGGTGAAAGTCAGTGCGTTTACTTATGGTCAACGGATTACACTCAACAAACAAAATAGCAATATCCCAACTGTTTTAAGAGAAATTAGGCAACAGAGTGGCTATGACTTTTTTTATGATGCGGATCTTTTTAAAAAAAGTAATCCCGTCAATATTAACCTTTCAAACGCTTCCATTGAAGATGCTTTGCGCGCGTGTTTTGTAGGTAGTCCTTTTCGTTATGTCATCAAAAACAAATTGGTTGTCGTGACTGAAGAGCCTACATCTGACAGAAGTAGCTCCGCTATGCGCCAACAGTTACAAATTAAGGGTAGGGTAATTGATGCGCAGAGTAAAGCTCCTTTGATGGGCGTTTCAGTCAAATTAAAAGGATCTTCGTCTGGGACCATAACAGATATTGCTGGGAATTTCTCCCTTGCGGTACGCGAAAATAGTGCCTTGTTAATTTTTAGTTTTATCGGTCATGAATTAAAAGAGCAGACTGTTCACGTGGCCGATAAGAATGTGATCATACAGTTGCGTGCAACGTCTACAGCTTTAAAGGAGGTTGAAGTAAAAGTACAGGCACGGGTAAAGGCTAATACAGAGTCAGCAGTATTGGATGAGCGTAGAAAAGCGGCCATCCTGCAAGATGCGATTTCTGCAGAACTGATTGAACGTACTGGTAGCATCACAACAACACAAGCACTACAGCGGGTAACGGGCGTGACGGTGACCGATGATAAATACGTGGCTGTTCGTGGTCTGGGCGATCGTTCTGTGATCGGTCAGTTGAATGGCGTACGCTTGGCTTCGTCAGATCCGGACCGCAGTACAATTCCATTGGACTTGGTACCAGCTTCCTTACTCGACAATATTACGGTCTATAAAACGGTAACGCCAGACAAACCTGCGGATGCAGCTTCAGGGATCGTAGAATTGAAAACGAAGTCCGTTCCCGATAAAATGACTTTTGAAGTGATCGCGCAAACAGGATTGAATTCCAATATTGGGCTTGGTGGTCACTATAATAGTTTCTGGAATAGTGAAATGGGCTTTTTGGGGACGAAAATAAATGACAAAAACCTTTCTTCTGACTTTTTAAATCTCTCAAAACAGTATTCTGGGGGGCTTTCTTCCATTCAGCGTTTGATCGCAAATAGCAATTACAGCCCTGAAGTTCATCAAGAAGTTAGCCGTATAAATGGGATTATGCAAGGTTTTGATCCAGTAATGACCAGTTCGTATAAACGTGCTCCATTGAATCAATTATACTCAGCTACATTTGGCAATAGCTATGGTTTGTTTGGTGGAAAACATCGTTTAGGCGTGATTTTAGGCGGTAATTATTATCGTCGTACAACAGACATTAGTGGCGGGGATTTAACGCAATATAGCATCTATCAAGGTGTTGTCACGGGTAATCCCGATGTTTTTAGTCCGCGTAATATTCCAAATTACATTACTCCGAATAGTTTATTTATGGGTAAATATCAAACGTATAAGGAAAATACGGGTACAGAAACGTTGAACTATGGAACGTTAGCTGGATTAACCTATCGTTTTAGCCCGCAACATGAAATCAGCATGCAATACCTAGGAAGCTGGGGTGGTGAATCTACAGCATCCAATCTTTCGGGGCGTTATGAATACACGGGTTTACCTGGTGAAGTACATAATACAACCTATTCTTTAAAGCAAACTTTCCGAAATTTAAATACCTTTAATTTACAAGGGGAACACAAATTCCTAAAAAGCGCCTATTCGCCGCGTCTAAGTTATAATGTAGCCTCATCTCGATCGAAACAGAATGATCCTGATTTTCGTTTTGCGAGCCTTGTCAATTATACCCCTCGTGGCGGTGGCTGGTATGATCGCCCTATACCTGGGGCCATTAACGGCGAAAGCACCCAAAAAGTGTTTTCGGAGCATTTGTATGCCTTGATGTCGGGATATGTAAATGGCTTCGGAACCTATGGTGTGATGCAGGCGGAACCTAATGGCCGTAGATGGCGGAACCTAGATGAGAAAAACTATAATTATAAAGCTGACATAAGCATTCCTTTCCGCTTATTGGGACAAAAGCAAGAGCTTAAAACTGGGGTAAACTATTTGTTTCGGGATCGAAATTTTACGGAAAACCAACTGTTTTTGCCGGGGTCAAATTTTACGACCAATAAATCTGTTACGCTGTATGATGCAGAAGGAAATTTGGACCGATTGGTCAGTAATGAATTTGTAGGCGTGAAAATACCGGCCCCTGCCCAAGGTGAAGGCATGATGCCGATTGGCGGATTTTTATACAACAGTCAAAAGTCTCCGAACAATTATACGGGTTATTTCGAAACGAATGCGCTTTATGGTATGTTGGATTTGAAATTGACCGAGCGATTCCGAATGGCAGGTGGGGTGCGCTTTGAAATGACAAATATCGGCTCGTCTGTAGATACTTCGGCTGTTTTCTTGGATCCTTCCTTGACGACAGGAGCTAATGGCGAGGCTGCAATACCCTTGAATCCAATCAATCCAAACTCTGTTTATAAAACAGGATATAAACCTTTTTATTCGGTCAATGCTACATTCACATTGAATGAGAATATGAATTTCCGTGGTGCATTTAATACGACATTGGCTCGACCTGAACTCCGCGAAATTACCAATGTATTTGAATTTGACGCTTTCCAAATGGGCCTTGTGGTTGGTAATCCTAATTTGAAAAATCAGTATACGCAGAATGCCGATTTCCGATGGGAATGGTTTCCAGCAAAAGGAGAGGTAATTGCGGTTTCGGCTTTTGGAAAGCGCATCGAAAATCAATTGATCAAAGTTTTTAATCTGAAGACAGCAGGGTTGGCAGCCACTTATCCGGAATTCCCGACTATTCAATTTCAAAATGATCAAAATATTGGTAAGGTGTGGGGAGTTGAATTGGAGCTCGTGAAAAATCTAGGAATCATCGCTGATCCTCTGCGAAATTTCTTTTTGGGAACAAATTTATTGTTAGCACAAAGTGAAATAAAAAAATCCGAGGAACGCTATGAAGCAAATCGTTCGCTGGATCGCCATTCACCAAAAAACAGTCCATTATTTGAACAAGCACCCTACTCGATCAATGCTTGGTTGAATTTTGATAATGATAAGTCAGGTACTGATCTGACCCTGACATTTAATATGGTTGGCGAGCGCTTAGTTCAAATTAACCTCACAGGTGAACCCGATTTGTATACACAGCCCGTTCCTTACCTTGATTTTGTGTTTTCCCAACGTATCAGTAAACGTATCCTATTTAAAGGATATGCAAAAAATATCATGAATCCAGCCATTAAAACTGTATATGCAAATCCAGAAACTGGAGGAAAATGGTATGGCAATGAATACATCAATCGAAGCTTCAAACGAGGATCTGAAGTGATGGTGGGTTTTACTTATAATATACTATAGCTATGAGATATAAACTATTGAACACAATATATAAATCTCTTGTGCGCTACGGGATCGCTTTATCATTGTTGTCTTTTACAGCTTGTAAAAAAGATAAGCTGGATATGAAGGTTGATAATAGAACGCTGATAGAAAGCCGGTCCTTATCACAAGCGAGAATCATTAATTTTGGTGAATACAATCAGGTGGTCGCTGGCACTGACAGTTTAACCAATTTTATCACGCGCAGTTCTACTGATCCGGACTATTATAAATATCCGGGTACAAGTTACTTTCCTACAAATGGCCGTTTAGGAGGAATTTGGACGATACCGCAGGACTTATTTGACAGTAAGAGTTCAGTCAATCTGAAGATTAGCAGCCGAAATTATCAAGGAGTAGGTGACCGGGATTTGCCAGTGACTGCGGTAGATGACTATACGAAACCAATGGACTATTTTCTACTTCCCAGTAATTTTGTGTCTGGTATGAAAAATATGGTGGCAGTACCACGTGGCGTGTCGCTTCCGTCCAAACCAGACCATTTTAAAATTCGGGTGGTTAATTTAGGTGTGAAAATCTCTGAAATTACCATCGGACCTAATGGGGCGAGTGAGGATATTCATGGGCCGGTTTCATTAGCTTATGCTGACGGTACCTTGGTTAATAGTAAAACCAATCATGTGAGTAGTGAGTCGATTGCTTCTGAATATGTCGAATTACCTTATGGAACTTATCAGTTTAAATTGCTTTTGGAAGATGGACGCCAGATCCCCTCCTTTGGAAGTGAGGCGCATGAATACACACTAATTGATCCATCTAGTTCTACGATTCCGTTAACATACGAGAAGGTAAGTTATCTACATTATGCACCGATGATGACTTATCAGCCTGGCGGCGTGTATACCATCGTCGTTTCTCCTCGACGTTATGCTTATTTTGCGGATGAGGTGGATAATACTGCCGATCTCTTTCAAAATTCTTTCCAACTAATCACAGATGTTGCGCCAGAAGCCAATCGTACTTATTTCCGAGCGCAGGGGGCCAATGCATATAAGAGCCAAGCTGTAACCTTTAACATTTCAGGAGTTTCATTGGGTAGTGCTGTGTCGTTTGGAAATGCTACCGATTACATCAATTTAATTCAAGGAGATTATACGATTGAAGCAAAGGATGCCGGTGGCAAAGTGTTGGCCACGCTGCAACAGTCTTTGCGTGCAGCACAAAATTATACTTTTTGGCTATATGAAACGGAACAGGGCAATCCAACTATATTGGCTGTCGCCAACGATTTGAGTGGCGTATTGCCTCGTGGAAGTGGGGATGATGCTACTTTCAGTCGTTATGAAAATCATTTTTATTTTTTTAAACGGTTTTTAAATCTTTCTGTGGGAAATCCATACATCACTTTCACGTTAGGAAATGGACAGGATGCTGGGCAATCCTATGATAATGCGGCATCAGCGCAAAATTTACAACCTGGGGTGCCGAAAATAGATCGTCCTTATTTGCTGATGGGTGAATACAGAAACCCCTTTGAAATTCTAGCGTATCGGTCTACACCAAATATGATTCCTGGCCTTTGGGCTGATGATATCCCAGTCCTATCCAGTGACGTATTTATTGCCAACAAAAATCTATATGATCATGCCAACAGACCACGCCCTGTACAAGAAGCTGGGGTATATACGGTTGCTTTAATTGGTAAAACTACCAAAGAAGCGAGTCAAAATGAAAAGGCAAAAATGATCATTGTTAAACATAACAAATAAACGAAAGCCATGATGCGTGAATTAATACAATCTAAAACAGTGCTTTTCTTTTTACTTTTTACAGTATGCTGGTCATCCTGTACGAAGGTGGATTATACAGAAATTAAAGATCCGGCGTACCTCCGGGTATTTAACAACTTAAATTATTTGCAGACTATGGACAATAAAGATGAAAAGTTGCCTTATTTCTGTCTATTGATCAACCCAACTATCGACGCTGACGGTACAATCACCGGCGGAGAGATTGTTGGAGATTTTTTGAATAAACGTGATGCTTACGCACCGCCTTATCCTTCCCATATTGGAAATAGTACGACCGTGGATAATCCAGAATTTCCAGGAAAACAAAATGTGCTTGTCGCCCCAGTATTAAATGGATTTGATCTGAGTAGCTGGGCTCAGGTGCCCTCAGGCGAAGTTCATATTGTATTTGCTTATAGACCCAAAAATGAAATTCCATTCTTGCAACTTGAAAGACACCTCAGACAGGATATATTGATCGATACTGTTTTGAATTTTGGGGCAAAAGAGGTGTATACTATGCATCTGTTGCAGACAGATTTTAAAACTAAGGCGAATGGGCTTGTCGTTCGTCAAGAGAACTTTCATAAGTTATCACTTTCGGACTCCTTGGTTTATGTGAATTTTTATAACATGAGCGCGAAGGGGTTTGTCGATGCAGATGCAAGTTTGAAAGACAATGATTATCGCTTGCGCAGTTTCAAAAATGGTATTAAGGATGAAATGAATGTTTATTTTTCATTATATGAAAGTGATGCAAACTTAAGCCGTAACGGAGCCACTGTACCGGGCTTCAAGGCGAAGTATTTGACCAATGTCAAACGAGAAACCAATTCAACCGCAGTTAGCCCGTATATGAGTTTTCCACTTTGGGCTAGCGCCAAGACGAATCGGATCAGTACATCTATTTGGCAGCGATTTGAATTTCTGGCACCTGGGATAGATATTACTGCGAATCCCATATTTCCCTCCGAAACGGAAACTGGTGGGAATTGGGCTGTAGTCAACTGCCTTCGAAATGGAAATGTCGAATTGCAGGGCGGGGATAATGGAACTACATTACCGAATTTGTTGGTGAATGTCCATTCCGGAATAAATAATCCGCAAACCTTCGCTACGGTAAATACGATTGAAGTTGTCAACGGTAGGGTATATCTTACGACGATACAGCGCAAATATCCCGCACCAATTTATTAGTCCTGTTTTTTATAAATGATAGATATGATAAAGATGATATATTCTTGCAGGTTATCAGGAGGGATGGTACGCTTTTTTGCTTTAGCGCTTTGCCTTTCTCTTTTTGCTTGCAACAAACCTGATCTAACGGTGGAAAAACCGAATGAGAATCTTCGGCCTGCAGCAGATTTTGTTAATAATAATTTCGAAATGACCTTGTTCAGTGCTGCGCTCAAAAAAGTAGGTTTTTATGATGAATTGAATGGAGAGGGACCCTATACATTGCTGGTGCCCACTGATGCGGCTTTTAACGAGATCGGTGTTTTCAGGGCTTCGGATTTTGATGCAATGGATCAGGATAGTTTAAAACGTGTTATAGCTTACCATATTTTACCTAGACGGTTACGCGATCAGGATATTCCGATTAACTCGGCTGATATCCGGTATAAAACGCTGGAAGGATCGGAATTGTATGCGACTTACGCAAATTATACTCCGGATGGTAATAATGTGGTCAATAAACTTTTCTTTTCCGGTGCACAGGCGACGCGAAAGGACGTGACACTCTCCAATGGTGTACTCTATACTATCAAGAAGCTAATGAAACCACAATTTGAGGTTTCTGTACAGGCCTGGTTAACCAAACATGATGAATACCGTGTTTTTATTCTGGGGCTTAAGAAATTCGGCTTATGGGAACAACTGGCTCAAGACGGTACTTTTACAGTATTTGCACCTACCAACGCGGCATTGGCCAGTATTGGTATTACCGAAGAAAGCTTAAACGCAATGAAGTCCGAAGAATATTATGGAGAAATGCTTTTAGGATGTTATGTTATAAAGGGCAAGCATTTCTTTGTTTCGGATTCAGATGCTTTTAGTACGATTGCTGTAAATGGTGGCTATATGCGCCTAGCAGGCGATGGAGTGCGTGGTATTCTATTTGGCTCCAGTGTATTTTTTAATAAAAGTACCTATGCGCTTAGCTTATATAGCATTCCTTCAGTAAGTGGAGGACGTGTTGAAGCGAAAGCAGAATACGATGTAGAAGCGAAAATGGATTATTTATGTAGCAATGGTGTCGTACATAATCTTGAACAGGGTTTTATAACATTTGATTTGGCCAAAAAGGATGGATCGCAATAAATACGAAGAAATGAAAAAAAGATATTTTTTGAGTCTGCTTGGTTGTTGTGCAGTGCTTTTTATGTTTTCGGCCTGTAAAAAAACTGAATTTATGCCGACTCCGGAGGGAGAGCAGGTTATTTATGAGCCTGAGACCACTGAGACAGTTTTCCAATTGTTGGAAAAATCAACAGATGCAAGTCTGTTTAAGCGTGCTTGGGAAAAGAGCACCACGAAAGAACGTCTGGCAGGCATGGGCAACACACGCTATACGCTGCTTGTTCCCAACGATGCGGCGATGACCGCAAGCGGGATCACAGCGATCACGATTGAACAAATGAAAGTTGCTGATGTTGATAGCCTGGTGTTATTTTATACGATGTTAGGACAGCTGCGTGCAGATCAATTGAAACTTGAAAGCCTGCCATCTAAAAGTATGTTAGAGAGACCGGGACTATTTTTAAATCATTTTGAGAACCCAAATTCAAGTTTTTTCGACGTGTATCAATATAAACATTATCTCGCTGTTCGAGGAAATGAGCTATTGATCAACGGAAAATCAAAAGGAAATTTGAATTATAAACTCGCCATCGATGGTGGCATTTATTTTATGAATGCTACCATTGAAAAACCAACAAAGACTGCAATCGAGGTGTTAGAGGACGACGAGCGGTTTACTTGGTTTGTTGAAGTGATGAAGGGACTCGATGATCATTATGCCGAAGTCACTATTGCCGCTTATCGGGACTTGTTTGGTATTGAATTTACGCAAGAGGATTTTTGGGCAAGTTATAGCTATTTACGCGAGCGTTACAGAACAATTTGGACGATTGTTCCTATGCCCAATCCAGAGTATGCGCGACTGAATATCAATATTTCTACGCTATTTGCACCTACAAATGATGCCTTTAGAAATGCAGGTTTTACTTCTGTAGCAGATATTTTGGCCTTTAATGATCGTCGTGGAGATGTTCGGTTCGATATGGATTTATTTGCGCCAGCAGGAAGTTATCCAATGGACACACTACTAAATTATAACCGTGATTGGGGACGTATGTTTGGCCCCAGGGATCCAAGCTATGGCTTAGGGGCGGCTAATGCTACTGTATTCTTTAGCAACGATCTTCAGTCGGATGCAATAAACAATTATTATGTTAATCTAGGGGGAAGTGCTTCAATGGAATATGCGTATTTAATGCCTTTTGTTTTTTCTCAAAATAACGGACGGACGCAAATGAAGATCAAGGGAGTTGAGCAACTACCAGTTAATATCGTTGGCGGCGATATCAATACCCTCAATGGACCTATTCATGTGGTAGATAATCTGTTTCTACCAAAGGGATTTAAGTTGAAATAGAAGATGGAACAATCGATAAAATATTATACACGGCTGTTTAGCATGCTGCTTACAGTATTGGCGATCTCGGGTTGTAAGAAAGATGAAGCGAAGGCGACTTTCGATAACAACAAAATTAATCTGGTTATCGCGGACAACTTTAATCTTTCGAGCTTTAATGCTGTCCTGCGTAAAAGTGGGGTAGATAGGGTCTTACAGGATCAGGAAGGACCGTTCACCATGCTAGCGCCTTCGGATGCAGCATTTGCAAAGGCTGGTTATGCCGGGCCCGCTGTGGTATTGGGTGCCGGTAATGCAATCATATCGTCCATCGCAAATTATCATACCTTAGATGGTAAATACGAACTCAATAAATTACCTTATTTATTTAATCAGGAACTGGTTTCTCGTGGTGGGAAAATGTATGCAACGCATTGGATAAAAGGTGTTGATACTGTCCTGACCTTAAACGGTGCTCGCGTATTGTCTGTCAATTTACCGGCATCGAATGGCTTGGTTCAGGTGCTGGACCGTATGTTGACGCCTTACGTACATGATGTTATCAGTGATGCTATTTCCGCGGATGGCGATATTACCTTATTCGCTCAAGCATTAAAAGTGTCGGGTCTATTGGAGACGATTCGTAAAGGTGGTCCATACACTGTTTTTGCGCCAACGAACACGGCAATGTCAAATCTTGGATATTCGAGTGTTCAACAAATTCAGAAAACAGATCCAATGGTGTTAAAAGCGATGCTGACTTATCATATTGTAGAAGACAGGCGATTTATTTACGATTATATTTTAAGTACAGGCGCATCGAATACCGCCCAACAAGGGATGATGGATGGGAATAGCGTGACAATTAAGTTGCAGCCTAATAGTAGCTCTCCGGGCTCTTTTAGCGGTATTACGCTTCGTGGTACTGGAAATACACGTGATGTCACTGTGTTGAAACAGGACATGTTGACAGGAAATGGCATTTTACATGTGATCAGTGATGGGCTACGTATTACGCAATAACCAATTCAAAATAGTTTAAAAAGAAAACAGATGACTAAACATATCGTGGTGCGAGCTGAATATGGACGAAAAAAATGTCCTAATTGGCTCACACATATAAAGATTATGATCCTTTGTACTTTGCTCTTTATCGGCAAAGGGGCGGTAGCTCAGGAAACTTCTGGCGCACTAACAGGACAGGTTAGGAATGCCAGTGGGCAGGGCCTAGCTGGAGTATCTATTATTGCCATCCATACACCTTCGGGAACGCGGTATAGCCTATCAACTGGCAAGGATGGACGTTATACACTTGACAATTTACGTATCGGTGGACCCTATACGCTCACCGCAAGTATGATTGGAATGCAGACTGATAGACGAGATGATATTCAGGTTCGTCTTGGTGGAGCGCAACAATTGGATTTGATATTAAGTGATGGGAACCAGACCTTAACAGAGGTTGTCGTATCGGCCCGTGCAGTCAAACAACGTGCGGACACCTATGGGGCCGGGAAAACTATTAGTGCTGATCAGGTACGTAATACACCAACTGTAACGCGTTCTATAACCGATGTAACACGGCTCACACCGCAAGGGAGTCGCGATAATAGCTTTGGTGGTACCAACTTTCGTTACAACAACGTGACTGTTGATGGGGCAATAAACAACGACGCAATCGGTTTTTCTCCCTCTTTAGGCGGACAGACAGGAACTTCGGGAATGGCCGGAAGTTCGACGCGTACAAATCCTATCTCAATAGATGCAATACAGGATATGCAGGTTTATTTGGCTCCTTATGATGTGAAAATAGGGAATTTTACAGGTGGATCAGTGAACGCAGTAACCCGTTCGGGAACAAATAGAATAGAAGGATCCGTATATGGTGTTGGTCGTTTTGCTGCCATTACTGGAAATGATCGCGTTGGTACCTTGGGTAAAATGAATTCCGATTTTTACGATTATCAGACAGGCTTTCGTGTTGGCTTACCTATTATAAAAGACAAATTGTTTTTCTTTTCAAATGAAGAGGTAACGCGACGCCAGGATCCTACCCAACTCTATATTGGTACAGCTGAGACTGCACATATTTTGGATAATGCCGATGCTGAGGCCATATCTTCGGTTGTACGCAGCCGGTATGGAGATATTTTCGATGTGGGTACAGCTGGAACTTATACCAACTGGTCTAGATCACTGAAATTTTTTAATCGTTTAGACTGGAATATCACTGATAAACATCAGCTTGCTATTCGTAATAATACGATTCGTAGTAGCGCAACGCATATGGATCGCGATCAGCAAGACTTTCGGTTTTCGAGTATGGCTTTTAAGCAAACAAATAATCAAAGTTCAACGGTTGCAGAATTGAAGAGCCGCTTTACTAATAATCTTTCCGCCAATGCTGTATTGGGTTATACGGTTGTCAATGATCGACGTGATCCGCTTTCAGATCCAACATTGCCGCAGGTGCAGATTCAGGGACGTACACCTGGTACCACAATTTACCTGGGGACAGATCGAGAAGCGAGTATTTTTAACATGCAACAACGTACTTGGGAATTGACCGCAAATTTAAATTGGAATTTGGGTCGACATAAATTGCTTTTTGGAACGCACAACGAATTTTATGGTATCCGCTATGGCTTTGTTAATGGTTGGAATGGACGTGTTGATTATAATAGTATTGATGATTTTTTGAAAAATAATCCTTATCGCGTGCGTGGAAGTTATAATTATACCAACAACAAGCGTGATTATATTCTTAATAACCCTGCTGCGGACTTCTCCGTAAATATGTACAGTTTGTATGTACAGGATGAAATTCGTATTCATGATCGTTTACGTATTACGCCAGGACTGCGTGCTGATTTTGTTCAGCTTCCCGAAATGCCTAGATTAAGTGATAAAGTAGCGGAAGCTCAGGCTGATCCTAATTTTGGAACAACATATAGTTATACACCGCTTTCACGCATTAAAAATGACTTTTTGAATCGTGTCCAGCTTTCGCCACGTGTAGGCTTCCGTTGGGAAGTGACCGAAGACCGTAAATTGGTATTACGGGGAGGGGCTGGTCTATTTACGGGACGGATTCCATTTGCATGGTTGGCATACGCCTACTATAATACCGGAAACAGTTATGGTGCTTTTGATCAGCGTGCAGATCAAAAACCTTTCACTCCCGGAAGTGATGCGATTCGTCCAAGTGAACAAGGACTTGGTGACTTTATTGCACAAAATGGCGCTGTTATAAATGACCCAAATAGCGGACGTACGCAAGTAGATTTAGTAGATAATGGTTTTACCATGCCACAAGTGCTGCGAGGTAGTCTGGCGCTGGATTACGAATTTGAAAGTGATTGGAAATTTACTGTCGAAGGGATGTATACCAAAAATATCAGTGATGTATTATTTCAACAATTAAATACAAAAGATAACCCGCATTGGTATGGTTATGATCGAAATAAACAGCAACCGGTGTACAGTGGTACGGTAGACAGTCGATTTTCTAATATTTATCTTCTATCGAATACAAGTCAAGGGTACAGGTATAGTATCACAGGAACGATATCAAAAAGGTATAAAAGGATGAATGCAACAGCAAGTTATACCTATGGTCAATCAAAAGATTTATCGAATGGTGTGCGTAATTCTATGGAGAGTAATTGGCAGCTAAACCAGTCTTTGATTCCGAATAACCCTAAACTTGCTTATAGTAATTTTGATATCCGTCATCGTATTATCGCTAGTATAAACTATGATTACGATTGGAATCGGGCTGGTCATACAAATGTAACGGTATTCTTTTCAGCACAATCGGGCTCACCATTTAGCTATGGTATTGTGAATAATAGCATTCAAGGTTTACCACAGCAGGTTTCATTGGCTTATATTCCCGAATTATCTGAAGCAATTCGTTATTTCAAAGATATTGCCGGTGGGCAGACAGCTATGCAACAAGCAGAGGCCTTTAATCGCTTCATTGATGGCAATGATTACCTTCGTTCGAGACGTGGTCAATTTACCGAACGTAATATGGGGCGTACACCTTGGAATGTGCAAGCAGATGTGCGTATAGCGCATGATGTTTTTTTGAAGGAGTCAAAGAAACAGTTTATAACGATTTCCGCTGATATTGTCAATCTAACTAACTTGATTTATAAAGAGTGGGGCATACAGTATTTCTCACCCAATACCTTCAATTCGACAAGCTCAGTTGGGTTGACACCAACTTTATTTCCGCCACAACAGAATGCTGAAAATTGGCCAGTATTTGAATTTAGAGATCCTGGAACACACTATAGCATTGATTATTTCAATTCACGGGCACAGGTTCAATTGGGGCTGCGGTATACTTTTTAGTAAAACGAGGTGAAAAATAAGTAAAAGAGAGAGAAGAATCAGTTTTTGTCATCTTAAGAATAAGCTTATGAGTTTGATTAACTCTTTGAAAATACACGGATAAATAATAATATTCCAATGAAAATAAAGACAATATTTAGCATACATATCTTTTTTCTGCTGCTGTTTTTCGGAATTTCAGCTTGTAAGAAAAATGAAGAAGTAGGTGGGCAGGCCATCTTTAAAGTGGATAACTATTATCCAAATTCTGGAAATGCGGGGACATTGGTTACGATCGAGGGGGACGGGTTTAACACTTCCCTGACAGATTATCAAGCCACAGTCGGTGGAACTGCAGCTGAGGTGATCAGTGCGACGATGAGAAAGATTGTAATTCGTATTCCTGAGGGTGGAGTGAGTGGTAAACTGGAATTGAAGATTGGAGGTAAAACAATTGAAATCGGTCAGTATACTTATCAAGAACTTAGTGTGGTAAAGGTATTCCCGGCAAATGGACCTGCAGGATCCCAGATTCGCATTTCAGGGGCTGGATTTGGAAGTACTGAAAACCCTGCCCAGGTATATATCAATGATAAGAGTGCTTTGGTTGTTAGTGCTAGTGATACGCTTATTATCGCAGAAGTTCCTGAAAATGCAGGATCTGGCGCTGTTTTGGTAAAACTAGAAGGTAAAGAGTCCAAAGGACAACAGTTTACTTATCAGGCCATTCGTGCGATTAAGCCTTTATCGGGTGGGGCAGGTACACGTGTCGTAATTACAGGAGAAGGTTTTGAGCAACTTGGTGCCAATAATATCGTGGAGTTTAATGGTAAAATTGGGACTGTTCTTGAAGCAAGTTCGGAACGTTTAGTGGTACAGGCACCAAGTGAAGTGACTACTGGACCATTGGCCTTGAAAATCAACAATCAGAAAACGACGGGACCTACATTTAGCGTCGTAGGGAAGCCAGTCATTCTGGGGGTCACGCCATTAAGTGGACCTAAAGGTTCTGTCATGACAATCTCTGGTTCTTTGTTTAGTAAAGAGTTGGACGAGAATAAGGTATATATCAACAATGTTTTAATTCCTTTAGAATCCGCTAGTGAAAGCCAGTTGAAGTTGACAGTTCCAGGGGGAACGGGATCGGGTGAGGTACGCGTCGTTGTAAATGATCAAACGACCAACGGACCTAAGTTTAAGGATCAAAATTTGGGCATTGTATCTTTGACTCCTGATAATGGTCTGGCTGGAACCACAGTGACTATTAATGGTACAGGGTTTAGCGCGAATGCGGGCGAAAATAAAGTCTTCTTCAATGGTGTATTGACTCCTGTAAAAACAGCTACTGAAAACAAGTTGGTATTGGATGCGCCAACCACGTTAAGTACGGGTTTGGTTCGTGTCGTTGTTGGCGAGCAGGATGCGGTATCACCCGAAACGTTTAAACGGGCTGGGGTTATTACTTTGGCCGGTGGCCCGGGAACTGGTGTATTCGCGAATTTGCAGGCAAGTGGTATTACAGTAGATTCTAAAGGGAATGTCTATGTAGGTTCGTTGAATCGTATTCATAAGATCACACCTGGAGGTGTGGTGACTACTTTTGCCGGAGCATCAGAAGCAGGGGCTGTTGATGGGGAAGGTACATCTGCTAGATTTTCCAGTATAGGCGGACTGACTGTGGACGAAAATGATAATTTGTTTGTTGCTGATCGTTTTAATGCCCGTATTCGTAAAATAACACCACAGGGAATTGTAAGCACAGTTGGACGGATCTCTTTTAATCCAATCGCGATGGCTTCGGATAAGCAAGGGAATGTCTACGTTGGACAATTATATAATGGAGTGTATCTATTGAATAAAGCTACAGGTGGCTTGACCAAGTTGGGGCAGGCGATGTACGAGACTGGAGATTATATTGTCCCTATCAATCCCAATGAGATTTATTACGCTCCTGGAGGGTCAGACTACCTGAAAGCATTTTCAATGATAAATAATACCAAAAGTACTTATTTCGGAAATGGTCAAGGAGGTACCCAAGATGGCCCAGCTTTAAACGCTGGATTGCGGGGGATTACAGGCATGGCGATGAATAACGATGGGGTACTCTATTTTATGGACGGCGGTCGTACGCTTCGTAAATTGGAACATGGTCTGGTAACCACATTAGTGAATCCTGCTGCTGCCTTTGGTTTTACTAATGGTAGTTTTCAGCAGGCAACATTCAATAATGTAACGAATATCTGTATTGACAGGGAAGGAAATGTGTATGTTGCAGACCATGGAAACTTGGCTATACGTAAGATCTTTTTTAAATAAGTTTTATAGTGGTTTTTGATTTTTTATCCCCGATTCGTTTTCGTTTCGGGGATTTTTTTGTTCATACAATCTATTCATCTTTGTTTGTAGGGCTAAACGCTAAGTTTTACTCTTCAAAAAGTCCCCGTAGAAATTTGGGATATCACTGTTATAGATGGCTTCTGCAACCTGATCGATCGGATAATCTACCTTGACTATTTGGGCATCTATCCCTTCCTCTGTCAGCGTAACTATAGCATAGGAAGCCTTTCTGTCTTTTTCCTTACTTCGTCCCACGGAACCGCAATTGATAAACATAACGTCTTCCACCTGTTGGATATAGGAATGGTGTGTATGTCCCATCACTAAAATGTCTATTGCTTTTTGCTTTAATTGATCCGATAGCAAGGTTTTGGGACTGGATTCATGGATGTACTCGTCGTTGCTTTGAAGGCTAGCGTGCACAAGCCGTATTTTTCTGAAATTCGTTCCAAGCTTGAAGGTTAGTTCAATATTGTAGGGTAATGTTGCTAGCCACTTTTTATGAGGGGCCGATATTTCCTTCTTACTTAGGTTGATGGCGATTTCTCGATTTGAAGTCTCTATTACATCATGGTGTGGTAAAGGGATAATGGCTTCATCAAAAGCAATTCTTTGGTCATGGTTTCCTAGTAGACATGGAATATTTTTTTCTTGTATTCTATCAATGACTTCATTCCCCCAGGGGGCAAAATCAACAAGGTCACCTAAGCAGTAAATTTGTGTTAATCCTTTATTTTTGAGATCTGTTAACACCGCATCCAATGCAATTAAATTGGCATGAATGTCACTTATTATCGCAAGCTGTATCATATTCTTATGCTACAAACATAATCATTCGGGTAATCAGTCAACCTACAATTTACGAGGTAAGGAAGAAAATGATAATAGCATTATAATTTTTGTGCTAAAAGGGGAGTAATTGGTTGAAATTGGAGAATAAATACTTTAAAATAAGCACATAGCTAATAGCCTCAGATATGTGCTTATTTAGGTGGTACGTTACTAAAGATTCATTCCGCCGGATACTTCTATACGTTGTCCATTGATCCATCTTGCATCTTCGGTACAAAGGAAGGCCACCACTCCACCGATGTCATCGGGAACACCAGCACGTCCTAAAGCTGTAACAGCTGCAATATGCGCATTTGTTTCTTTGTTATCTCGCACATGCCCGCCACCAAAATCAGTCTCGATTGCGCCAGGAGCAACAACGTTTGCTGCAATACCTCGAGGACCGAGTTCTTTGGCAAGATACCTCGTGAGTACCTCGATTGCTCCTTTCATCGAGCCATAGGCAGATGATCCCGGAAATGCAAAACGGGCGAGACCAGAGGAAATATTGATAATACGTCCACCATCATTCAAATAGGGAAGAGCTTTCTGCGTGAGAAAAAATACCCCTTTATAATGGATATTATATGCTGTATCAAATTGTTCTTCTGTAGTTTCTATAAAGGGTGCATATAGGGCAGTTCCGGCATTATTGATCAGAAAATCAAAATTAGACTGCCCGGTTTGTTGTATTAAATGTTGCGTAACCCGTTCAATAAAGCCATTAAAGGACTGCACATTGCCTGCATCCAATTGGAATGCAGCTGCATGTTGCCCTAAAGATTGTATCATAGCAACCACATGATCCGCTTCCTCCTGATTGCTATTGTAGGTTAGAATGACATCGATTCCTTTTTTTGCAAGGCTAACAGCCATGTTTCTACCTAAACCACGGCTTCCGCCTGTTACCAATGCTATTTTGTTTGTAGCCATTTTAATTTGTTTTAAAGATTCAATAACACAAAGATCCGCTGAAAAGTTGAACTTTTCCTTGCGAAATGCAAATGGATGTTTGCGAAATTCAAATTATAACGGTTGGGAACGAAAAATGTTTGGGGCAAAGCTGGTTTGTTTTTTGAAAAAATTGGAAAAATGAGCGATCTCCTCAAAGCCAAGTGAATAAGCAATCTCAGATACATTCCAATCGGTTTGTCGCAGTAAAATTTTTGCCTCCTGTGTGACTCTGGCTGCGATGACATGGCTGGTTGTTTTTCCCGTATTTTCCTTTAAAATTTTATTCAGGTGGTTGACATGTATGGCCAGGCGTTCCGCAAAATCATTCGCTGTTCGTAGTTGTAGGCGTTGCGCCGGAGATTCAAGTGGAAATTGTCTTTCTAGCAATTCGATAAATAACGAGGTAATTCTATTGGAGGCGTTATGTGTAGGATTTGTTATGCTTTTGGGTTGCAGCTTTTGCCCATAATGAATGATTTCAAGCACATAATTTCGCAGCAGATCGTATTTAAAAACGTACTCTGAAGAAAGCTCCTTATTCATTTTTATGAAGATTTCTTCTATTTCAATGCGTTGTTCTTCTGATAATTGAAAAATCGGAAGGCCGCCCGGTTGAAAGATAGGTAGATCATCTATGTTAACACCACTTTTATTTCGAGTTAGAAATTCATCGGTGAAAACACAGAAATACCCCTTTTGATGCTCATCTTTCGGTATCCAATGGTAAGGAACTTTGGGGGTAGCAAATACAAGTGCAGATTCATCGATTTCGATTACTTTGTCGGCATATTCGGCTGTGTTTTTTCCTGTGATTAAGCTGATTTTATAATAGGTTCGCTTATTGTAGGGCATGATCGGTTTATCTTTCAATTTAGCGGCAAGTTCCTCATAACTGAACACATTAAAATGACCAATCTCTCTTGCGATCTCCTTTGGAATACTCGCATTAATCTCCTGATAAAACTGTTCGATGGAAGTTGTTTTCATTTAAATCCTATTTGCAATAATCAAATGTACTGGTTTTAGATTACATTCGATACATGCTGTACTTTTTTTGAAATTCTGTTATTCTCATTTTAATGTAAATTGCAATATTATATTTTGCACAATATAAATTCTTGTCCTACATTTGTACAAACAAAACAAATAAAATATGAAAACGTTATATAATATCGGCGCAACAGCCAGAGGCGGACGAAACGGTCAGGTAAAAAGTGAAAATGGTGTACTGGATTTAGCCGTTCGTATGCCAAAAGGCCTAGGAGGGGCCAATGATGATTATGCCAATCCAGAGATGCTTTTTGCGGCAGGTTATGCAGCATGTTTTGATAGTGCCTTGAATTTGGTGATTAGATCAGAAAAAGTAAAAGCGGGCGAAACTTCGGTAACTGCGCATGTGAGTATCGGACAATTGGATAATGGCGGTTTTGGATTGGCGGCAGAATTACATGCCAATATACCTGGCGTAAGCTTAGAATTAGCGCAACAATTAATTGAAAAAGCACATCATGTGTGTCCTTATTCAAATGCAACAAGAGGTAATATGGATGTTAAATTGACGGTATCAACTAACGAATAATATATGAATAACGTTGCCAATGTGCTTACTGCACTTGTACTTTTAGAACATGTATACATTGTATGGATGGAAATGTTTGCTTGGGAGACCGCTGGAAAACGCAGTTTTGGAAAAGCTCTACCGGCAGAACTATTTAGGCCAACGAGGGGCCTTGCTGCAAATCAAGGGCTTTACAATGGCTTTCTAGTTGCAGGTTTGTCCTGGTCTTTTTTGATCAATGACCCTGCCTGGAGTGACAATGTACGCCTGTTCTTTTTAGGATGTGTTCTTGTTGCTGGTATTTTTGGTGGAATTACAGCGAGCAAAAAGATTTTTTTTGTACAAGGAGTTCCGGCATTGTTGGCATTGTTAGCCGTTATTCTTTTAAAATAAAACTATAATTATATGTCATTAATAGAAGATTTACAATGGCGTCATGCTGTGAAAGCATACGACCCGACAAAGAAAGTTAGTCAAGAAAATGTAGCCAAAATCGTGGAAGCGGCCCGTTTTGCACCGACTTCCTCGGGTTTACAGCCATTTAAAGTACTGGTTGTTGAAAATCAGGCATTGAAGGAGGAACTGGCGCAAGGAGCATTAAATCCAGACTGTATGCGCGAATGCTCACATGTATTGATTTTTGCTGCATGGGATCGTTATACAGAAGAACGTATTGATAAAGTTTATGATTTTACAACAGATGAACGAGAACTACCTCGTGGACGTTTTGGTTCCTATACCGAGAAGTTAAAGTCAATTTATCTGAATGAAGCTGCGGAAAGAAATTTTGCGCACACGGCAAGACAGACTTATATAGCCTTAGGTTTGGCTTTGGCTCAGGCAGCTGAACTTCGTGTCGATTCTACCCCTGCAGAAGGCTTCGATAACCGTGTCGTGGACGAGGTTTTACAATTAGAAAAGCTTGGATTAAAAAGTGTTTCATTGATGTATGTTGGTGTGGCTGACTCTTCGAGAGATTGGATTTCGACGATGAAGAAGGTTCGAGTTCCTAAGGAAGAGTTTGTTGTTGAATTCAAATAAGCCGTAAACAACTTTTCAATCCCTCGAAAACTCAATATATTTGCAATATGGATGATTTATTAAAATTAGACAAACAACTCTGCTTTTCCGTATACGTACTGCATAGGGAAATTATGCAGCGCTATCGCGCGATTCTCGAAGAGATTGATTTGACTTATCCGCAGTATATCACGATGATGGCACTATGGGAAAACGACGGACAAACCGTGAATCAGCTTGGTGGAAAACTATACCTCGACAATGGGACACTCACACCATTGCTAAAGCGTTTGGAGAGTAAATCATTGCTTACACGAACACGAAGCAAAGAAGATGAACGTGTGGTTAAAATACAGCTTACAGCACAAGGATTGCAATTAAAGGAAAAGGCGAGCTGTGTTCCCATGCAGATTTTTGAAGCACTCAAGCTCGACTATGCTGATATGGTTCAACTTAAAGCTTTGGCAGAAAAAATCGTAAATAATGTTGGAAATAGCTAGTTTTTATACGATATGAAATCAAAAAAGGATTAAATACATCTGCCTGTATTTAATCCTTTTTTTTGTGATATGGATTGTCTTGAGCGATAAATGTTCGCGTTCCTTTTATTATACATCATATTAGCATATTTCGGATTTTTTGATAGGACTGTAATGCGGAGATTCGTGCTATGAAAAATGTCATTCAAAACATAGAAAATCTAAATTGGCCTGGAATTACAGAAGAAATGCATAAACATGGTTATGTGGTCATTCCAAATCTATTAACAGATTTACAATGCGATCTATTAAAAGACGGGTACAACGATTCGAGGCTCTTCCGCAAAACTGTCGTTATGGAGAGGCATCGATTTGGATTAGGAGAGTACAAATATTTTGACTACCCGCTACCTGAGTTGATTCAAACGATTCGATCTCAACTTTATCCCCATTTAGCCGTCATTGCTAATGCTTGGTTTCGCGCGTTGAAAGTCGATAAGTCGTTTTCGATGAAGCATGAAGACCTTTTGACGGATTGCCGCTTGAAAGGACAGGAACAGGCAACAGTATTGATTTTGAAATATAGTCAAGGAGGTTTCAATACACTGCATCAAGACTTGTATGGAGAGGTTTACTTTCCGATACAAGTGGTTTTGATGTTAAATGAACCAGAAGTTGATTTTCTGGGCGGAGAATTTGTCCTAACGCAACAAATACCTCGCGCGCAGTCAAAGGCAATTGTCTTGAAACCTAAAAAAGGTGATGTCGTTTTATTTGCGACGAATTTTAGGCCTGAGAAAGGACGTCTCGGATATTTTAGGGTTAATATGAAACACGGGGTGAGTGAAGTCACGGCAGGTGAACGCCATGCGTTGGGTATTATTTTTCACGACGCCGAGAAATAAAATCCGCAAAATGGAATGGCATAAAAATATATCAGATGCTTCATTGCACGCCAAGATTCGAGCGGGAGAAATTCGCTTAGGAGGTAATGAAAAGCTGAAAATTTATGGATTGCTTAGCTGTATTTCAGGAAAAAGGATGAAGCGGGAGAACAGAGTCTTTTTTGCCACTGAGCAAGAAGCACTACAGCATCAATATCGTCCTTGTGGGCACTGCTTAAAAGCGAACTATATTGAATGGAAGGGAAAAATAGGAGATTTGGTGAAGTGTAGGTCACATTAAGTTCTCTTATATTGAGAACCAAAGTAAATCGAATTTGGAAAAAGCATCAATGTCAATTTCCTTGTGAATTGTTGAATTTTGTGTTTATCTTGAGGCAGGGTTAATTATCGTAGATCAAAAGAAAAATGCGTTTATTTTCGATTGCTGTTTATTTTATTTTTTCGGCTCTGCTGTTGATAAGCTGTGAAGAGCGGAGGCGAGATACTAAAGTATTGAGTTATATAGCGCATAGTGAACGGGATAGTGCCCGTTTGGATCTTAATCTTTTTGAGAGCCGTTTTCATGGTAAATTGTTCTTTTATAGACCTGGCGGCGAGGTTGATTCGGGAGATATTCGCGGCAATATCCAAAAAGACACATTGCTTGGGGACTATTATTATACGCCATTTGGCTGGGGACAGAAAAAAAGAAGACCCTTTGTTTTATTAAAAAAAGGGTCTCTGTATATTTTAGGTACAGGAACGGAGCAAGTGTATATGGGAATTCCCCATTATATACCTTCAACCGTCAATTTTCAAGACCCAAAGTTTATCTTTGAGAAAGTTAATCACTAGCCCTAATCATAAAATTAGGCGTCTACAGTATATCTTTTAATCGAATATATTGTAGTAGCATAATGGTTTTGCCATCTTTGATTTCACCTGTATCAATCATATGTAGTGCTTCTTCGATATTGATTTCTAGAATTTCAATATGCTCTTCCTCTTCTTCTAAACCACCGCCATCGCCAACTTTCATGTTATTGGTGTATTCTGCGATAAAAAAATGTAGAATTTCAGTTACAGAACCTGGAGACATATAAGCTTCAAAGATCTTTTTTGCTTCCTTGATCTGATAGCCTGTTTCTTCTTCTGTTTCCCTTCGTATACAGTCGTGGGGAGAATCTTGATCAAGTAGACCTGCACAAGCTTCGATAAGCATGCCTGATTCATTTCCGTTGATGTAGGTGGGTATTCGAAATTGTCTTGTTAATATGACTGTTTGAGTACTGGTATTATAGAGTAAAATGACAGCGCCATTGCCACGATCATAAGCTTCTCGGCTTTGTTGCTGTACCGTGCCATCGGGTTTGCTGTATTGATAAGTCACTTTTTTTAAAGTGTACCAGTTGTCTGATAGAATTTCAGTTTTTACAATTTTAATATCTTTTATTGCCATTTCTAGCGCGTTAAAGTCAAAAGATAAAAACAAGAATTGCAATCCAAACTAAGCAGGAAAAACTAAGAGAAGCTTTGATGTATGTCGCGATTCTCCATGGTGCTACCCAGCGTAGTCGAAGCGGGATAAAAAGTAGGATAAAACCTATTGATAAACTAACAGGTATAATCCAAAAGAAATCAATTGGTGCAATCCGACTGTAGCGAAGTAGCGTAACAACCAAAGCAGCAACTAGCGTCAAAGACAGGCTCAAATTTGAAATTATTTTTTCTTTCTCAGGACGGTCGTTACTGGAACCTTGGCCAAAGATGAAAAGAGTTGTGTCCATTACAAGGTTAATAATCTCAGAAATCATTGATAATGGTATTTTTATGTAAAAATAACAAGTTTTTGTTTCGCAAATGGACTTGCTGTTTATTTTTAACGAAGAAGTATTGGAGCAAAATTTAGTTTATGCTAGGTATTGGCGAACCTCAGTCCGTTCTAAATTGCTTTGGATTCAGACCTGTATGTTGTTTGAAAAAATTGGAGAAGTAAGGAGAGTCGACGAAACCAAGTTTGAACGAAATTTCTTTGATAGATAGATCGGTTGCTTTTAACAGTCGTTTTGCTTCCAAGATAGTTCGTTGCTGAATGAGCTGGCTTGGAGATACTTCGAGCTTTTGACGGCAGATTTTAGTAAGGTGCGGGGTGGAGATATTAAGTTCTTTCGCATAAAAAGATACCGACTTCTCATGCCGAAAATGGATATCAATTAACTCCTGTAACTTTAAGAGACGTGGATTGGATTCATTATTTTGTTCATTTTGGACTACCTTTTGTACCTCTTTGCTTAGTATCGATGCGATTACAGCTGTGCGAGAATAGATAATAGCAGGAACGCAATTGTGGTCCTCAAGTTCTTTTCTTATCGCATTAAATTCATAATAAAGTAGAGCAAATGTTTCGTTGGAGAGTGAGATAACAGGATTACGTTGATAGTAAGCAAATGAAAAACGGAAATTGGGCGAAAATTTCTCGAAGTATTCTCTATCGACCATCAATTGGAAACCAGTTGTATTGGCCCCTAATTTCCAGCTATGAACTTGCTTTGGAAACAGGATATGGATTTGATGACGATTAATGTGATAATCTTTAAAATCAATCGTATGGACACCTTCTGCTTGGTCAAAAAGTACCAATAAAAAAAAGTGATGTTGATGTGGACGCGCTATATGATGTTCACCACGTAATTCCGAGTATAAATATCCTTGATTACCTGCAAGCTGGTCTTTTCTAAATTCTTGAATATCTATTGTCGGAAATAACTCCATCGAAATGATTTTGAACCTAAATATAGGTGTTTTATTTTAAACCATCTTCCAGTACTTGTTTGTTGATGGTGAATTCACGATAGCCAAAGGCTCCAGACTTATAACCAATTACAGCACCAAATTCAATGCTTTTTGAGGAAGAGGTCTTTGGGAATACAGAAGAGCGGTATACATTGGCCGCAGCTAAAGGTTTTTCGAAGACGCGAAAGTGTAGACCATCCTTTGAATAGGCTAGATAATTCATATCTGAGGTAAATCGGTCTACGTTTCCAATTGCCAGGCATAAAAAATAATATCCATCAATATATGAACCTTGCAGATGCCAAGTTGAATATCCCTTGCTGAACTCTAACCAAGGTTTGTTCATAAATTCAACTTTCTTACTGTCGCGATAAGCGGTAAAATCTAATCCATTTGTAGAAATACGCGATAGTATATTGGTCATAATTGGTGCTTTGTAGCTTGGCATGAAATCCACTTCGTAACTCGTCGTTAGGTTTTTCGAATTTCTCACAAATGTTGGTGAAAGGATATGGTTATCTTGGAAAGATGTAGGTTCATTACTATTATACACGAGTTCCAGCGGTGTCCAGTCAATCCCATTTTTTGATGTTTGTCTTACAATAACACGTTCAGCTTCTTCATTTAATTTTTTATTGTTGTTTGCGCTTTTGGCACCCCATTTTTTTAAAATTTTGCTTGAGAAAAAGCAGCCTCTATAATATAGTTCGAATTCCTCACCATTGAAATTCCAGTCTACATCGGACCAATAACCTTGATTAGGGCTACCATCCTTTTGGATGAAAGAATCTTCTAGTGCCGGACGTCGTTGAATAGGATTTATTAATCCTGCCGGAGTGATCCATTCTTTTCCATCATTAGAAACAACCACAGTCGGATTTTCATAGAGTGATGCTGTACGGTCTGACCCAATTATGCCAAAATATGGCGTAAATACCATCCAATATTTGTATCCTTTGAAACCAGTAGGGAAATATTCAACATCTGGATGGCAATAACTCGCACTATTGCCAGAGATATCGCGTATCCAGCCTGGTAGCTCTTCGCCGGGTTGGTTTGCATTGGCAATTGTATTAATTTTTATTGAACCTAGATCACTTGTGAAACCTGTAGGGATGGGTAATTTATCTTTTTCAATGACTTCGGGATCAGGTGGTACAATTCCTGGATGAATATCTCTTTTACAACCAATAAATAACAAAAATCCCAAAAAGAAATAGGCAATTCTCTTAAATGACATATAGATCAATAAAAAATAAAATATGAATGATAGTCCCTTACGGTCTTACTTTCCCCGTTAATCTTAGCTAAATGATAGCAAAAATGATCTATTTTTTTTATTTCTCAAAATCGATTTTAAAAAATATTTTATATATTATAAATAATTGGTTTTCTGATTTATAAGTGTCTTTTTGACCTGTGTTTATGAAAGGTATTCCTGGCCTTATCCCCCTGTTTAATCCATCAATTGGGAAAGGTCTGAAGGTGAAGCTTCTTTGACTTTGGTCGCCAATCGTTTTCAGCATGAAAGAACGTTTGCGTAGCGAAGTTATTCATTGTTTCATGATCTAGTGGCTTAGTAGGGGAAATAAGTTCGTTGGTGATGACGTCAAGACCTTATTGTTCAGGTTTTAGACAATAAGTAAACTTAAGAATTAATCGTTAATTTTATGTTGTTATATCAATTAGCATACTCAAAATACGAATGATAAGGACAATTGATGATGGAAGATGGCCTACAATATACAATAGTTAAACCTGATGAAGCGATCGCAAGTTTTGTGGATAGCTTTTGGTGTCTCCGTAATGAATCAGGCGTAATAAAGGAAACCATCGGTTTGCCAGATGGACGTGTTGATTTGTTTCTTTTCAAATCTTCTGTAGATAACTTTAGGATCGTTTTACTTGGTCTAGGAACAATGCCCCATGAAGAAGCGACTATTCCTATTGACGGACAACTATTTTGTATCAGCTTTAAATTGCTTGGGGCGGAGTATCTTTTAAAGGAAAGTATTGCCGGCATCATCAATACGGGTAAGTTTCTTGCGACTGATTTTTGGGGTTTTTGTGAGTTTGATTTATTTGATTTTGAGTTATTTGTGGTCAAATCTATACAAATTATTAAGTCACTTCTTCCTTCTATGATTGATGAGCGAAAGCGTAAGTTATTTGAACTCATCTATCAGCGTAAGGGAGCGATTTCAGTTGCCGAACTCTCCGAACAGATTTTGTGGAACAGCAGGCAAATCAATCGTTATTTTAATCAGCAATTTGGACTTTCTTTAAAGTCGTACTGTAATATTTTACGTTTTAGGTCCTCATTGGATCACATTGCAAAAGGGAAACTTTTTCCAGAGGAACATTTTTTCGATCAGACTCATTTTATTAAAGAGATTAAGAAATTTTCGGGAGTAGTTCCCAAAGAGCTGTTAAAAAATGAAAATGACCGATTTATACTATTATCATCGCTTACATCTCAATAGTTTTGTTTTATGAATTTTAAAACAAATAAGATGTTAATACAAAATAAGAAAATAGCCATAATTGGCGGAGGAATTGGTGGCCTTACATTGGCTCGATTATTACAGTTAAAGGGGGCTGATGTATCCGTTTATGAACGGGATTTAAATCCTGAAGTTCGTGTACAGGGCTCTACTTTGGATCTTCATGAAGGTACGGGGCTTGAAGCGATGAAACGCGCAGGATTAATAGAAGAGTTCTATAAATATCATCGACCGACTGCGAGTAAGCTGCGTATCGTTGATCAGCATCTCATCGTAAAATTTGATGACCATGGTGAAGACCAGTCAGTCGCCGAAAGTCGACCGGAAATAGACCGAGCCCCTTTGCGAGATATCTTATTGAATGCCTTGGAACCGCATACCGTTGTTTGGGATAGTCAATTTATTGCAATGGAAAGATATGGTGAAGGTTGGTTGTTGCATTTTAAACATGCAATGGATGCATATGCCGATCTAGTGATCGCAGCAGATGGAGCAAATTCAAGAGTACGTCCTTACTTAAGTAATCTAAAGCCTATATATTCAGGAATTACATTGGTTGAGGGAAATATCTATGATGCTGAAAAGAATGCTCCTCATCTTTTTAAATTGGCGAATGGTGGTAAAGTGATGGCTTTTGGATCGGAACAATTTATTGGATATGGTACAAAAGGTGACGGTTCAATGATGTTTGTTGCAAGTGTAAAGATTCTAGAAGATGATTATAATAAGGCTAGAATTGATTTTAAGGACAATAAGCAAGTATCGCAATGGTTTAAAGATTATTTCCCTGGATGGACCACGGGTTGGGATGAGTTTTTTGTGAATGACAATGTACAGTTTATACCCCGTCCCCAATATTATTTTGCTCTTAATCAACACTGGGAAACACAGACTAACCTTACAATGATCGGAGATGCAGCTCATCGCATGCCGCCATTTGCTGGCGAGGGGGCGAATGTAGCAATGCAGGATGCCTTCGAGTTGGCTGAATGCCTGACAAATGGGAAATATGAATCTTTGCTGGAAGCATTATCTTATTTTGAAAAAGACATGATAAGAAGGGGGGCAGAAGCAACACAGGATACATTGGAAAATAGTGATCGCATGCATTCGGCTACTGCTTTATCTGCTATGTTGGAATTTTTTAGCCATCCATCGGGGGATTAACAATCTTAAATCGCCTTAAGCTGTATGGAGTAACAAAGGGAGTTTCCAGAAAAAGAATTTTTATTTTTTCTGGAACTTCACAAGCAGTAAGCTACCGAAAATAAAATAAAGTATCAGAATTAATGTGCTGCCAAGTGCAAAACCATTGCTAAAAAGTTTATCTAGCCCGTATTTGTGATGAAACAGACCGATTCCGACTATACATTGGCATAGTGCATAACAAATATTTGCCGTTGCCGTATAGCCAAAAAGCCCCAAGAAGCGAACTTTTGTTATTCCAAAAATAAAATGGGGCATCGCGTTCGCGAGCAATACAGCTATACTAAAATCGATAAAGTTCATAATTTTATTGTTTTTTCGTGATTCATAAAAAATGAGACCGCCGGTATTTCGAAAGCAAAACACTTTTCATGTTGAACAATATCAGCTAATGTTTCGCTTCTAAAGAAATCAATTTTTAAAGGTCTTATGTCTTTTGGATCGAATTTTAACGCAATATTCGCCTGTCGGAATAGACCATTGTTCAGTGGAGTTAAGGCTTGGTCCTGAATAATTATTTTATTCAGGAGTTGATTGATATCTTTCGACAGATGGAGAAATTGACTTGGAATATTCCAGTGATCACAGGGTTGGCAAACAAACTCCAAGTCTGGTGCATTGCTTCTCCCGGGGATTATTTTGGTGTGAGTTTGAATGCCGATATGGTCATGTTGGAAAGCCAAAGGTTGATGTGTATACATCATGCTACTGAATAAACGACTACCGATGCAATAGATCTGGCTACTCATTACATTGGTGAGAAATAGGACTGTAGGCGCTTTAAATTGCTCTTGGGTTTGACTGATGTAAAGTCTCCAATTACTCTGTAGAGGTGACCCATATAAGGATTTTAAATGATATAGTTTTGCAGGGCCGAAATGGCCATGGCGGTAAGTTAGCACTGAAAATAAAACATGGTCACCGACAGGATCGAGGGCAATTCCTGGGGGGACGAATTGTTGAATTTTGGCGAGAGGTACCATCCAGTTTAAATAAACTACATGGCTAATTTCACTTTTCAATTTTATTGCTGAAAAGGGTTTGGTAAGTATAAACTTTGTTTTCCTCAAGAATAGACTATTCAGAAAGTTTTCAATGCTTAATGTAAATTTGTTTAGTTTGGCAGCGCGAAATTCTTTTTCTATTAATGACATGATAACAAGTTGAAAATCTATGAATTGCTGTATGGTTCAACTTAATATTTTGCTGGGTAGCTTATATCTGTTTTTTATGCTTGCGAGGACTTTTTTATAGTATTTAGTTTTATTGGTTTCGTCAATAATGACAATTTCAACATCGTTTGCTTGAAGTAATTGCATTTTATCTTTGGAGAGTGCATACCATTTTTTAGTTGTATAATAAAAGAGTTGATTTTCAATAAAGGCGCTTCGTCTATAATACTTATTTCTGGCGCGATAGGTTAGCAGCCACCAAAGGTCTATTTCTACAAAATCAAGCGATAGACCTAGAATGTGGATATCCTGCGTGAAAAATAAATCAATCCAGGATTGGAGTTTAGTATCCTTTTTTCGGCTTAATCTTTTAATTAGTGCAGCCTTGTAGACCGTTTGCGAATTATAATTTGTCCCATTAACCACATAATCCCTCATTTTTTGCAATTGGCCACAGTAATGTTCATAACCTAGGTTAATGGAAGATGGATTTAGGCAGTCACCGTGTATATGCCAATAGCTCGTGTTGCCGATTTGGTGTTTACGAAATACACTGTAAGTCGTTTCACGGATTAAGCCGGTATTTGCTGTGGCGATTTCTCCTTCTAAACTGAATTCATAGTTAGTGGTGATTATGTTTTCGATTGAAAGATCCCGAATTAATTGGTGTATTTCGTTTTGATTGATTTGAGAGACGCAATCCGATATATAAGTTTTAAGTCCTCTTTCATTAATATGTTTTTCTCGAATTGCGTTAAGGAATATTTCCTCATACAACATAGGGAAAGGTTTTTGTCCATTTTCTAATGAGCTGACTTTATACTTTTGTTTGATGTTGTGTAGCAAATCACTCCAGCTTATTCCTGCTGAAATATTATTAATGTCGTTTCCGACTAATAAAGCAAACTTGTTCATTGTATTATAAATCAAGATTCATGCATGTAAAGTCAAATGATGATGTCGATCAATCGCATTTTTGGACGTAACATATAATCTATTGAATTTAGATTTCTCTCCTACGAATTTAATAAAAAATCGTAGGATTTATGTCAAATAGATTTGTGATGATACTGTAGATGGTATTGTCTGCAGGGTTTGACTATTCGTAGGAAAATGAATGTGAAAAGTGGTGCCTTCATTCATTCAATCTACTATCTACGGTGATTTTTGCATTTAGTCTTTCCACGATTCTTTTGACGATGGACAATCCACCCGAACCATCAAATTGGACCGCATTTGGTAGGCGATGGAAAATTTCGAAAATTCTTTCAGTTTCTTCTGAAGAAATTCCAATACACTAGAAAACTCCTGGTTCAGTCCAGTCGGTCACGAATCATTTGGGCTGTCATTTGTAAGGCTGCTAAAGGATTTTTTAGATCGTGGCTCAGTGTATAACTAAAGGTTTCAAGGACATTGTTGATCTCTATCAATGAAATCCTGTTTTTTCGTAATCTTCGCTCCAACCAATACAGTGATGGGATTTGTCAAATACAATAAGACAACCATAATTTTGTACATGACCACAGCGATGAATGGGTTCTTGATCGCAATTAAAAAAATCAGGGTCGTCCATACCGGCTAACTTACAAAAAAAGATGTATTCTCACCATAAACTGCATGGAAGCAATATAGTGTAAATTGAAACCTCTGTAAAAAATGACTATGTCATTGCGATGGGCGGATCAGTCAGATATGTTGTTTTTATTCGTCAAAAAAGGCTAGGCGAACCAACTTCCTAGCCTTCACGGTATAACTCATCCTATGCTATAACAAACAAATAACAAAGCAGTACAGGAAATGTTTGATGCCTCGTCAATGATGTGAGGTCTGTTGTGATATGACTTGACAATGATATCACGGTCTTGGTAACATGTTCCCTCATAAATTTCAGTAATATTTTGTTGTGTTATTATCTGCTTTTGAGGGCACCATGAAGAGTTGGTCCTGTTAAACTCACTTTTGGTGAACGCATACACCGAAGAAAATTTTGTGTAATATTCGGTATCTGTAACCTACCGCTTACATCCAGCTAATAGTCCGTTCTGCGACAGAGGATCACACTTAACTTTGTATAAAAATAGAAGCTAAATGACGATTGATAAAGTGTGTTTCCCTTTTTTAATACACAATGGCAATTTTTTTAGCGTAGAAACAGGTTAAGTCATAAAAAAAGTTCGTGATATGGAAATTAAAGAAAACAAATTGATCGGTGTTTCTTATAGAGATACACCAAACAAAGGTGGAATTATTAAACCCGTTTATATTATTATGCACTACGATGGTGCATCCAATGCAACGAGTGCAATTGATTGGATGACTGATTCCCGGAGCAAGGTCTCTGCCCATCTTCATATCAGCCGTGATGGTGTTATAACGCAATTGGCCCCTTTTAATATTAAATGTTGGCATGCGGGCCTTAGCACTTGGGCCGGTCAAAGAGATTTGAATAATTGTAGCATTGGAATTGAATTGCAAAATAAAGGTACGGAGAGCTACACCGAAAAACAGATCAATGTGGCGATAGCTGTGTGTAAAACAATTGTCCGTACTTATTCAATTCGGAAGATTTTGGGACATTCGGATATTGCGCCTGGAAGAAAGGAGGATCCAGGGATACAGTTTCCCTGGGAAAAATTTAAACCGTTAACAAAAGGAAGTTATAATGGAATTACTTGAGATTTTGGAGAAATTGATTATCCCTGTAGTGACAGCTGTAGGGGGGTATTTTGTTGGAAGGCCCAAGCAGCAAGCTGAAGTGGAGGCAACAAATGTTGAAAATGCCGGAAAGGTAATTGAAAAATGGGAAGGATATACCAATAGATTGGAGAAAGATATTGAGCAATTACGGACGATCATTGAAGATCTTAATGAAGGGTTACGTTTGGCAAATGACGAACGTACGTCTTGCGCTAAGACCTTAGCGGATTTGCAAGTGAAATATGATGATCTTATGAAACTTTATAATAGGTTACAGATTGAATTAAAACGCGTTAAAAATGAAGAATACACTACAGATAATCGCAATGCTGCTACTGGTTAGCAGCTGCGGTTTGTTTAGAAAGGTTGAGAAAACCAAGGGATCACAAGAGTTTGGTGTCAAAGAGAAAAATACCAATTATGCTACTATAGCACAGAACACGGAACATATACAAATTGTTCGATCAGATAAAGAGGCTTTGGAAACAGATGAATATGTGATGCAAATTGAAGGTGAAGGGATCCGGATTATGCAGGATGGTGCTGTTCAGGTACATAAGGGAAAAGTCTATACGAAAAAGGAACATTATTCTGAAAAGCTGCAGCTTGAGAGTAGGTTCGATACCAATTGGAAAGCTCAGAAGGTAAAAAGTCATCAGCAAATTGAAACGAAAATGGAACTACGTAAAGCACAATCAAAAGAGGTTTCAAAACCAGCGGTGTCAAGCCTTCTTTATTTTTTAATGGGTTGCGGTGTATTTGTCGGTTTGATTATTTGGTGGATAAAGAAGCGTAAGTTTGTTGAGCCTTGGTAGTTTCCGATAAAAAAATGTTACTATTATTTTTAATGAAATTCAGATAAGAAGCACAAAATAGTCCTTGAGTATTTAAATTCAAGGACTATATTTTTGGAACCAGGCAGAATTGCCAAATTAGCAGAGCTGATCTGATTGTACAAATAATACTAATCCCCATCGAAATGTCTGTCAATAAGGTAATAATTGGCAATCTGTTTAATTTCCTTTTTGAAATCACGATAGAGGTCAAATTGATTGCAAGCACAGATGATAGATTTCTGTAATGTGTCATTATTTATTTTTAAATAAGGGCCAAGTTCCTTATATATGCTACTTTTTACTTTTGTTTTCAGATTATCTAATTTTTCCGGCTGAAAAATACGTAGAACAACGGCGATAGCTTTGTAACGATGCTGAATATCCTTATAATTGATATATTCACCCATAATCTGTTGAGAAGGTATACCCACAAATTTACAATAGCAATCAATTACTTGACTGATTTTGGAAAGGTCAGATTCATATATCTTATCGATGGATTTTAGTATTTCAGGATGATTTTCTTTCAAGAAACTCATGATGAATGAATAATATAGTGAGTTCATACCTTGTGAGCTATTTTTGTCGGTTATTGTACTGCTTTCTTCTTTTCTTAAATTACTGTTGTGTTTTTGTCGTTGATGATAATCTACTGCGTAAACAATGTGCTGTCTGGGATGTTGTGTCATGAGCTGTTCCATTTTCTTTTTATCTTTAAGTATGAACTGATTTTAGTCTCGCTAATTGCAAATCCAGTGAATAGCTAATTTACTTACTACCCTGTTCGTCTATTCTATGAATTTAATATAGTCTATTTTTGTTAAACAAATTTGTTAATCATACAAGTTTGTTCGAAGCTTATTTTTACTTTTTATATGAAAATGTAAACTTATTTGTTTAACTATAATGTGTTGGTAATTAGGTTTTTATTGTTTTATTTTGATTGTCTGTTTGTTTAGGTTTAATAAGTTGTGTAACTTAGTGTCAGATTGTTATATATTTGTGTAACATTTGTTAAATACCCGATCGACTATGGAAACTTATCCAAATAATAACTTTGAAGTTTTACGCTTGGAGATGCGCGTTACTAACCGTGAATTCGCGTCTTTATTGGGGGTACGCGAACAGGTGTACTCGCGTATTAAAAAAGGAGAGTATCCTATTGGACTTACGATGAAAACACGTATTCAAGCGGCTTTTCCTCAGGTTCAGTATGACTGGTTGTTGTATGGAAAAGGTGAAAGAGTAGAGATAACTCCTTTAATGCATCCCGACACGATAGCAATGCTTAGTATTGGTAACGGTAAGTCAATAGGGTATTTTTCGGAGGACGTCAAGTTTATTGACGAAAATAAGAATAATATATTTTTTGAAGTTTCCCCAGGACGATATTTGATGCAGACAAAACTTGTGACAGAGAAAGCTAAAGCGGGGTATTTGTCTGGCTTTTCTGATGCTGAATATATGGACGATTTACCGGCACATTTTATTACGGTCAATGAGTTTCATAAAGGTGCCTATCGTTCTTTTGAAGTTAGTGGTGATAGTATGACCGATGGAACCGATGCAAGTGTATTGGACGGCGATATTGTGACGGGACGTTTGATTAAAAGGGAGTTATGGCAATCAAAATTTCATACCCACAAATATCGTTATTGGGTTGTTGTACATAAATATGAAGGAGTTATTATCAAAGAAATTGCTCATCATGATGTCAATAACGGAATTCTTACCCTTCGTTCGCTAAATACTGATAAAACAAGATACCCGGATTTTGAAGTAAGTCTAGATGATGTTGACCAAATTTTTAATGTTGTAGATATTAGCCGTTCGCTTTAGGAACAGCCTAACTCAGAATATGATCGTTTTGATAATTCGTCTTTTCATATCAACGTTTATCGGTGGACCTTTTTGTTTCGACTATAGGTGCGATAAATTAATCCAATCGCCCGCTATTAAATTGAAAGTTCTCCGTATCAAATCTTTATGATTTTGCTAAAAAATATAGAAATAAAAACTAATATAATTAGTTTTTATTTCTATATTTGATTATAAATTGAACGTTTGCGGACATGTTGTTACGTGCTGTCTTGGCGCACCTAGTATATATTTAACGTTAAGAAGGCTGATAACGTGACGAGAATATTGGTTGCTCATTATTCAGGCATGTCCGTGACGTTCAATTGAAATAATAGGTACATGTGCGTAGGTTGTAAGGGCGGGGTGGAGGCATTTTTGAATAAATCGAACTATTTACTAAGTTGTACCTATGGACTTACCATTTACTAATCATCATATGTTTATTTTTGAAGCCAGGTTTTGAAATCTGGCTTTTTTATTTCTTATGCTATCAATTGTTGTTAATTTCAGTCTTTTACAAAGCTTACATCGGTTATTTTATAGGAAAAATTATCTTTTTCCCGTTCATTTTCAGGTTTTTCCATTTCACTGTAGTGAACAGTTCCCTTCATCTTGAAGGTTGTATGGGAATCTAGATTGATTTTTTCTCCCTTATCGTCAAATACATAAAAGTTTTTAAGCGTATAATTTTTCTGATCTGCGGGAATTTCAAATAAAACATTGTTTTTTTCTGTTCCCACAGGTAATATAACGCTGAATGCAGTGAATTTTTCAGAACTAAATGCATGGGATTTAACTACGAAATTCATGGCCATAGTTTTTGATTTACCTGATGAGAATGTAAAGGATGGTGCATCAAATTCACCTGTTAACGTAATGGTTTTGTTTTGATTGTCATAGTTTGATTCGATAGCTTTTACCGTATCAACAGAACTGCCATTGCAAGATGTGAACAACGCTATGGCAGAAGATACTAACAATGTTGTCGAAATTAAGTGTTTTGTTTTCATTGGGAAAAATCTCATTAATTGTATATTATTTTGAGCATAACATACTTCATACTGCTATGCTCCTTTTTTAATTGTAAAGACTCTTTTTATTGATAGACAACTTCTGCTCATTTATGTTTTGGTAGTTTCGTGAAGATTTCTTTGAATCATCAATATACATGCCTTCATGATGATTTAAGCTCACATTCAATAACATCCGTTGATCAATTTTTATAAAAGTAAGGTATTGAGGAAGAGGTTTTAGCACTTGATTTAAATTCGGGGGGAATGAATTTAAATTCGCATGCATTGGGCTTTTTTTCGTCTATAAGAGATAGGTAAATGATAAACTCGAGTTTTATTTTGGCGGAAATGCCAGTAAACAGGTTGTAAGGGATTTGATCTTATACTATTAGCCCAATGTTATGATCAATTTTTTGATTTAAAAAAGACCAAGTTAATAACTAAACAAGTGAGTGAAAGTAAAGAAGAGCAAGTTCGGATGTTATTCCAAAATACCCAGGGTTTTTCAAAGGCGTCACGTGCAAGTCTTAAAGATTTTTCTGAAGATATCAATAGGTCTATCGAGGCTAATTGATTGTTTAAGGGTACATTTTTCGTGCCTGTAACCACAAATACACCAATAATATAGCTTAGGCATGCTGCTAGGATTAGATAAAATTTTGGTGAATACAGATCAAAAAATAATATGGTAGCCATGAATAACAAAATTGGTGCACCTAGAAAACAGCAGTAAAAAGCTGAGTTTAATATTTCTTTATTGATATTTTGCATGGCCATCAAAAAGGCTTTATCGTTGAGTTTATGTAGACCCAAATTGACCGAAAAGGTATACGAAAAAAACAAGCCTGATATGATAGCCGAAAATATTGTTGCCAGCGCTAAAATGATGTCTTGCGATTTCATGTCTATATTTTTTTTGATGTACAATGTTTCACTGAACCTAATTCTCTAGGTGCTCTAATTTATCAAAGCATTGTTTTCTTATAGCAAATCTTTCGAAGAAGTTGAGGCTTTAAGAAATTACACACTTTCGTTGAGCTCGCCCTTAGACAATACAAAAGTTGTGATAAACAGTGAGTCAATATAGAATAAAAACGACAGTAACCTACTTTTTGTTAAATGATGTTGGCGTTGTTCCTGTGAAAGTCTTAAAGACACGAATAAAGTGCGATTGGTCGGAGAACCCATTTTCATAAACAATTTCCGTTAGCTTTTGGAAATTTTTGCTATTAAGCTGTTTCAAAGCGGCCTGAAACTGTACCATTTTAGCGAATTGTTTAGCGGACACCCCAGTTTCCTTGAAAAACCTTCTTTCAAAAGTTCGGATGTTCAATGCTTCTTTTTTTGCAATTTCCTTAATAATGATTTGGCCCTTTTTTTCGATGATTTCGAGAATTGCTCGCTGAATCGAAAAATCTATGTTATATTTCTTGCTATCGAAAAAGCTGAGGAGCGATTGTGTTAATAGTTGGATGCTGTTTTCAGCGTTTGAAGATGAGGATAATGTACTGTTTAGTTGGTGGAAGGCTCTATTTGAAGGAGCATCTAGATCATAGCAGCCGTCATTTATGCTTTCGGGCGAGATACCCCAAAATCGGCGTAATACAAATGGGTAAAATTGAAAAACGATAATCTGAAAAGGCCCTGTTACATCTATTGAAATCGGTTTTATTGTCTGACCATAGAGAAAAATCGTCGGCATCTTTTTATCATGAGGCTTGATTGTAAAATCACCATAGCATCGTTGAAACAATAGACCGGGGTAACCATCAGCATAAAAAGGTAAGTTTACGCGATCATTTTTCTGACTTTCAAATACCAGGATCGCCTTTACAAATAATGTAATGGATGTATCAGGGCTGATAATTTGAGAATTCATCAATTAAGTTCGTTGGCTTTTGATTACGACCTGTTGTACGTTTAAATATACTGAAAAATCTAATATAAGATGGAGCTGCCCTAGGATTTTCATTAGCGGATTTGTAATATTATGGTATATCTAAAGTCTACGCATGTAATCCGACTTATTTGAAATAAAAAAGGGGATTTTTTCTTCTCACCTGAAATAATTGTGCATGTTCCAGTAATTTAACATAATTATTTTGCCAATAATTGGCAATCCAATTTGAATCCAATGAAGGGTTGTAATGACTCAGGTCACTTTTTAAAACGACCGAATCCACTGCTGTCCCAACATTCCAAATGCTTATTTTGCTGTAACGTCCCCTGTAGGGAGGAGTATAACATTTAATAGCCTGCACGCAACTGTCAACCGAGGGATAATCATAACTGTCGAAATTATCCAATGTTGCAATGCTGATTTTTCGGTAATGCTCATCGATTGCAAAGAGTTCTGAATGTGTTTGAATTATTTCTCCGCAAATTGAGTTCATGGATTTCTCTTCGTTCCAGAAATACTGAATAGGAAAACTATGCTTATAAAGCATGGTCTTCCCTTTGATTTTAAGTGGTTTGCTATTGTGGTATTCACCTATCTCAATAAAGTTCTCAACCTTTGGATTAAACAAATAAGCATGTTCTTGCCACTTTATGTTCCATACAATGTCCTCAAAACCGTCTTTATTTTGATCGGTAAACGATAATCCTGAATTATTGGTTTTATAATCCATATCTCGCATAATGAGGTGCCACTGATTATCCTTTAACTTTTCTACCTGAAAGAAACAAATTGTGTCCTTCTTAAAAATGGAAAATCTATAATGCTTATCGGCTATAAAAGAACTGTCCTGTTCTATGAGATTATAATCTTGGATTTTTAGGCTATCGATTTTTTGATAGACTAAAAAAGAATCAGTTATATGCGTATTATCTTTTTGAGAATTGCAGCTATAAAATATTATTGCCAATAGTCCCAATAATAATTTCCAGCTGTGGTTTATTATTTTTGTGCGGAATTGCTGTTTGCCATATCTCATATTAATTAAACTGTGCTGGTGCATATTATTGATCGTATGTAATATACTTTTGTTTCAGTGAGCTGTGACAATAATGGTTTTAATTTTAAGATTCGTACTGTTGTTAAGTAGCTTACAAAATAAATTGACTTTTTATTATTGTACTCAAAATTGAAACTACCATTATAGTTGGCCCCCACTAAATTTATTTGTGTTCAGATCGGCAGCTGAAAGCGTTTTTAGAAGTTCTCTAGCTGCGGCGCTACCTGCACGGTTTGCACCGATTGTCGATGCTGATGGACCATAACCCACAAGGTGAATTCTTGGTTCTTTAGCGACCATAGTCGCTAGTCTGCCTGCCATTTGGATGCCGCCCTGTTTTTCTTTTGGTAGCACTGCGTCTAGATGGCTCAATGAACTTTTAAAGCCTGTATTCCAAAGTATAACATCTGCTTTTTGTTCTGTTCCATCGGCCCATTTGATCCCCTTTTCGGTTATTTCTTGAAACATTGGAAAACGTTGAAGGACACCCCGTTTTTCCATCTCCTGGATTTCTGTAGAATAGGGGAGGCCCGTAACGGAAACGACAGACAAAGGTGAAAGCCCCAATCGTACACGTTCCTCTACCATAGCAACCGCATTATGCCCGGCCATGTCATCAAATGGCCCCTCTCTGAATAAAGGCGATCGTCGTGTTACCCAGGTTGTCGTTGTAACCTTGGAAATTTGGTCCAATAGCTGAATGGCAGAAATACCAGCTCCAACAACAATAACATGTTTGCCACGAAAATACTCTGCAGTTTTAAAATCCTTTGTGTGAAGTTGCTCGCCCCGAAATAATTCTGCACCTGGATAGGTAGGAATATAGGGGTTTTCCCATGTTCCAGTGGCGTTGATAATACCGAGTGCTGAGAAGAGAGTTTCTGCCGTATCGATATGAAAGCGATCTTGGTACATGTAGACTTTTTCTACTTTAGCTGGTCGATATACTTGAAGTCCAAATTTTTCTTCATAAAGTTTAAAATAATGGGGAACAGCGGTGTTGGCTTGAACTTCCACCCCTTTTGTTGATAAAGTCTCCTCAAACGACATGCCGGGCAAATCGTGTATTTTATTGACTGTACTTAAGGTAAGGGAGTCCCAGCGAAATTGCCAGGCTCCTCCTGGTGCAGAGGCTTCATCCAAGATGATAAAATCCGGCCCGATTTTAAGTCCGAGCTTCTTCAAATGATAAGCAGCAGAAAGTCCAGCCTGACCCGCGCCAATGACTGCAATTTTTGTTTTGTAGCGAATGTTCTTTATCATACGAAAGAGGAGTTAACGCCAACCAAGTTCGGGAGCTACGTGTTCCAAAATGGCTGAAAGAATGTGGACATTGTAGTCGACCCCTAGCGTATTTGGAATGGTCAATAATAGCGTGTCTGCTTCCTGTATTGCTTCATCTTGCGCTAATTCTTTCACGAGTTGATCTGGTTCTGCGGCATAACTTCGCCCAAAAATCGTCCGCTTGTCCGATTCGATTACCCCAATTTTATCTGTTTTGTCAGCCTCTTGCCCGAAGTAATAACGATCTAAATCATCGACCAGAGCGAATATGGATCGACTGACTGAAACGCGGGGTTCACCAGCGTGCCCTGCTGCTTTCCAGGCCTCTTTGTATAAACGTATTTGTTCGGCCTGCTGAATATGAAAAGGTTTGCCATTTTCATCATATTTCAAAGTGGAACTTTGCAGGTGCATTCTGTTTTGAGCAGCCCATACAGCCGTGGCGTTCGATGCTGCTCCCCACCAGATACGATCACGTAACCCTTCCGAATGGGGTTCGAGCCTCAGCAAACCGGGCGGGTTTGGAAACATTGGATAGGGATTTGGTTCAGCGAAACCAATTCCTTTAAGTTTTTCTAAAAATTCCAATGCTTTTTGCCTTCCCATATCAGCATCTGTTTCGCCCTCGTTGATATTGTAACCAAAGTAACGCCAACCATCTATTACTTGTTCAGGCGATCCTCTGCTGATGCCGAGCTGCAATCTGCCCCCGGAGATTAGATCTGCAGCTCCTGCGTCTTCCACCATATAAAGGGGATTTTCATAGCGCATATCGATGACACCGGTGCCGATCTCAATTTTTGAGGTTTTGGCTCCAATGGCCGATAATAAAGGAAAGGGAGATGCTAGCTGATTCGCAAAATGGTGTACACGGAAATATGCACCATCTATGCCTATTTCTTCAGCAGCTACTGCTAGATCTATGGATTGCAATAAAGTATCGCTTGCGGTCTGCGTACTATATGCGGGATGCTTGGACCAATGGCCAAAAGATAAAAAGCCTATTTTTTTCATAAATCACAATGGGATTTGATGTCAATCAAATTTAATAAATGTTGCGATTATATCGGTAGTTTGGATTGTCCGATGGGTGTCAATAATATATGTTTTGAATGAATTTGCCAAATGACAAGTGGGCTGTGGCTCAAAAAGAGTAATTTTATGTATTATTCAATTGTATAAGTGATTCAGAGTGATGCTTTCAGACAAATTATTACAACAGATCGAGTTTATTAAGGAGATCGACAAGATTAAATATATCCAGCGCAGGACAAAACTTTTCAATAGTGACCGTCCCGAAAATGACGCTGAACATAGTTGGCATCTTGCCCTAATGGCTATTGTGCTTTTAGAACACGCAAATCAATCAGTGGATTTATTGAAGGTAGTCAAAATGGTATTGATACATGATATCGTCGAAATCGATGCAGGCGATACTTTTATCTATGATACAGAAAAAAATCATACCAATACAAGTGCGGAACGTTTGGCAGCTCAGCGGATTTTTGGAATTTTGCCTGGGCAGCAAGCAGCGGAACTCATTGCGATCTGGGAAGAATTTGAAGCTGGTCAAACGCAGGAAGCACAGTTCGCACGAGCGATGGATCGATTGGAGCCACTTTTACAGAATAGTTCCAATAATGGTGGAACCTGGAATGAACCTGGTGTAAATTATGAAAAGGTTTATGCAAAAAAATCTGTCATTAAGGATGGCTCAGCAGTATTGTGGGAATATGCAGAAAAATTGATTGATGCTGGAGTTGCTCGGGGGATTCTGAAAAAAGGAGAGTAGGTAGGATACTGATCAATGGCCAGCAGTAATCCCGATATTATTGCTGACCATTGTGGTTTTATAAATATACATTAATCGTCGTCATCCTCTTTTTTTTCGCTTACCTTTAGGAAGGCGGCTCTTTTTGGAGCGGGAGCGGATTCACCTTTAAGTCCCTGCCATAGAATTTCATTGAATACCAAATCAGGTATAGCGTCTTCTTTCGACCAATCATATTTGTCACTCCATATAGCTAGTTTTCCTTTACTTGGATTGCGCTCGTTGAGATCTACATTTGCGTCGATATGGTCAAATGGAGTATAGTCGGGGCTAGTGCTAAACGATCGCCACATGGGTGTTGCAGCGGCGTCGTATTGCGTCATGGGTTTCATTCCTAAAATCAGCTCTATTGTTCTAATCATCCCTGAGGTTGAATACATGGTGTGATCTACAGATCTTCTTTTTACATAGGGGCTAATCAAATAGGCCGGACTACGGTGTGCATCCACATGGTCAGGACCATTCTGGGCATCATCTTCCAGTATAAAGATCGCAGATTCTTTCCATATTGGACTCTTGGTGATATGATCGACAAACATCCCAACAGCGAGGTCATTGTCCGCTACATGTGCATAAGGGGACTTTTTGCCGGCACGCATCCCTTCCGTATGGTCATTGCTGATTCGAATGGTTGTCAATTGGGGCATTTCTCCTTTTTGGATGAGTCGATCAAAATCAGCTTTCCATTGTCTTATACGTGTGGTGTCGGCAACACTCAGGTCATAACTTGTATATCCAGTAGCAACATGCTCTTCCAAAGATTTTACGTTAGGTTTACCTTTGTCTGCGAATTCACCATAGGTGCGATAAAATACCTGATGTCGCTTGGCATTATCCCAAATAAATCCGCCTTTATTGTTGGCTATTTCTCGTTCCCCTTCCCCCCCCATAAGTACCGCCGCGACCACCATAGCTTGATGGCCAGGTTTTCTCGAGATAGTCGGTGGCATAAGCACCCATACTCCAATTGTGCCCATCCGCACTAACTTCCGCATCGACATAGAAATTGTCTAGAAGTGCAAATTCATTGACAATTTTGTGTTGATTAGGCGTGATTTTTTCGCCGAATAAACAAAGTGAAGTGTCTCCATTCCCTTGTTTAACATCACCTAGAACTTGATCGTAGGTACGATTTTCTTTGATGACATAAAATACGTATTTGATCGGAGAGGGGGCTCCAACTTTCATTGGGATAGGGTTGCCAGCTTCACCTTCTGTTTGCAGCTCTTTTTCTTTCGAATAGGGCGTATTCCGGTATACCGCACGAGAATATAGGGCGAGTTCTTCTGGTTTAGGATCAGGTATAAAGCTTAGCGTTCCCCTAAAAAGACCAGCAATATATTGTATCTCTTTTGGTTTGTTGAGGTCGCCTGCATGACGATCGACTTTTTCCTTTTGGTCTGTCGGATTAGGTCCTTGTGGATTAGCTTTGGATGATAAGCCTTTACCATTTGTAACCAGAATTGTTTTATCGATTACTTTTACATTCGTTGGATACCAGCCCACTGGAATAAATCCTTTCGAAATTGATCGGCCAGGCTTACTTACGTCGAATACTGTTAAACAATTGTTGTCCGCATTGGCTATGTAAAGGGTTTTACCATCTGTGGACAAAGCAACACCATTGCTGGTCGATCCACTTGGAGCATTAGGATACAATGCCGCATTCAATGTTTCTACGACTGCTCCTGTTTTGGTATCGATTATGGATACCGAGTTGTCATTTGCGTTGGCGACAAAAAGCCATTTACCATTTTTACTAAACGTAATTTCATTTGGGTGGCTACCCACAGGGATCTCTTTGGTTATCTTATTTTGTGTAACATCCCATACTAAAATCTTTTCTCCGCCCCAGACACTGATATAGAGTTGTTTTGCATCAGGTGTTAGCTGACAGGTATACCCCTCCGCTCCCAAATTATAAGTTGCTTTCGTTGCTTTGGTTTTTAAGTCTACTACATATAGTTTTTTATCTTCTCGGGTGACGGTGTATAATTGCTGTTTGTTTTTATCATCTACAGCCAATCCAGCTATCCCTATTTTATTGGGCCATGGCTTGCCAAGAACAATAGAATCTTTGGGTGCAATTTTTCCACCGTTGATTGTATAGATCCTGATCATATTATCATGTCCCCCAGAAGCATACAGTGTATTATCATCGCTCGAAAAGGCCAATCCATACCAAGATTTTGGTATAGCAATACTATCGATTTTTCGTTGTGAAGCTAGATCGATAAGATCTATTGTTTGTGTACTTTGTCCATTGTTGCTGACAGCTGCAAGTTTTTTATGATGACTGATAACTAAGTTCAGCGGTAAATCTCCGAGCTCTACTTGTTTCCCAACAGGGGTTAGTGTCCAACCATTTGGTAGTCCAACTTTATTGCTTTGCAAAATTGAACTAATCCTATTTTGTATATTGTTTTGACTGAATGTGAGTTGTGAGGTTGCAAACATACACGTTGTCAAAATAAATGTCCCTATTCTTTTCATGGGACATATTTACGAAATTGAGTAGTCAGACTAAATAGGAAGCTTCAAAATTAAAGAAAACTTAATATTGGACCGCGAGCTTAGCGTAGGTGATAACGCTCTGTTTTTTTTAGTATGGTCAAGAGCCTCTGAAAATCTGTTTGTAAAAAAATATATGACAGAAAGTTTAGTATGGAATTCTCTTGTGTAATTGTTTATAGCAAGAGTTGGTCGGTTTATAGGTAAAAGTCTGTTGTTTACCGATGGAAATTGTTCTTTCACCGAAAATTTATGGTTTTTTAAAGTTTATTTTTTGAAATTGGATTGATAAACTATTCAATCTTTATTTATGATACACTTCTTTAATTCATTGGTAATTTTAACTATAGTAGGATTGATAACTATCTCTACCAGCGTGAAAACCAAAGATTCCCAGGCCAATATTGGGGACACTATAATAGAATATAAATCTTCAATCAATCGCGCTATTAAGCCCAGTATCCTACACAAGATGCGACATGATAAGGTTCCACTATACATGGATTACAAAGATTCTATTTTGTAAAATTGACTTTCTTATTTGAAGTAACTGTTTTTATTTTTTGAAAAATATAATTTTTAAATTACTTTATTATTATATAGATTAATTTCGTATATTGAGTTATATTGAAAATCAAGAGGGTATGTTATGGTGTCTGTTCTGTTTTGCAGCGCTCTAGCGCAATTTCCGTCTTTGTGAAGCCTATATTTTTAAATTGATTATTCTTAAATAGCTTGTTATGAAAAAGAAAAGTTCGTCGTGGTTTTTTTATGCCATTATTGCTATTGTCATTTGCGTATTTCTATTATTGAATCTACCTGAACTTATTCAGGGATTTATGAACGGTTATAATTCAATTATTAAATAGCAGCCTGGTGTTTACCGTTTAATTTACCATACTTACCGAGTTTTTTACTGTGTTTATCTAAACTTTGTAGCTGTTGTACGCGCTGTATTGTAGTTTAGAATGAGTAAATGGAATAGGATTAACACCGTATTTCTTGAATGGAACTTAATCAGATCTAATGAAACGAGTCGAAATATTTAAAACCAATGTTTATCGAATGAAGGATGCACAGCGAATTGTTGCAACTCTTGTCAGCCTGTTTTCCGCTTATAAAATTAACTTCGATCTTGACGATGAAGAACGTATTCTAAGAATTGAATCTTCACAATTGGAAATTGAGACCAACAGCATTGTTAGAAAGATGTTTGAGTGGGGTTATCGTTGTGAAAGAATCATTTAATTATGCTCAAAAAATAAAAAACTAACAATTATATTAATTTTCATTGTAAATTGCGCTGGTAATTTGTTGAACAAAACTGTTGGCTGGTCTTAGGGATATTATGTCGAATAGTCAAGGATTTCAATATAAGATTATTCAAAAAAACAGTGTTGGTAAGCGCGATATATCGGATATGATTGGTAATAGAATGCTCATTCTTTTAATTCTCTTTATTTTTAATACAGATTGTTTGGCACAAAATGGTACTCCTTTATTGATGGGGAGGTCAGAGATTTTGCATTCAAAAGTTTTGGGTGAAGACAGAATGATCAACATTTATCTTCCCGACAATTATAACCCCAATGATTCTGTTCGCTATCCAATTGTTTATGTTCTTGATGGTGGTATTGATGAAGATTTTTTTCATATTGCGGGTATTGTCCGTTTCAGTACACAACCCTGGATCGATAGATTCCCTCAAAGTATCGTTGTTGGAATAGGTGGAAATACACGAAGGAGAGATTTTACCTTCCCTGTTGAAAGTACAGATTTTATAGAAAAGGAAGGTTTTCAAAAAGCTAGCTTTCCCTCGTATGGTGGTTCCGAAAAATATAGAACCTTCATGAAAAATGAATTGATTCCTTACATAAATGGCAATTATAAATCGAATGGAAAACAGACTTTAATAGGGGAATCACTGGCTGGGCTTCTTTCAGTAGAAATACTATTAAAACAACCCGAACTATTTGATGACTATATTATTATAAGCCCAAGTTTGTGGTGGGGCGAGGAGTCATTATTGAAAAAAGCGGAGAAGTTTCTACAAGGTAATTTGAAAAAAGATATAAAAGTTTATCTTGGTGTGCCTAATAAAGAAGAAGATGTGAGAATGTATGATGAGGCCATAGCATTATCTGATATACTTAATAACAATAAAAAAATTCATTTTGTATTTGATTACATGCCTGATGAATTGCATTCCACTGTAATACATCAGGCGGTCTACAACGCTTTTAAGAAGTTGTATCCAAAAACATTTTATTCAAAATAGTGTGGGGATATGTAGCGATTAATTTTATTTTACACCTAAGTTTCTTCTATCGTGCCATTCATCTTCCAGAATTGACATCAATAGCTTGTCGTGAAATTGATTATCCCTAAAACAGGCTTTACGCATTCTTCCCTCCAATTGAAATCCTGCGTTTTCATATGCTTTTATCGCTGCATAATTCGGTTCAGATACCGTAAGCATAATTCTATTGAGCCCTAGATTTACAAACCCTATATCTAGAATTAATTTGGTCACTAAAGAGCCTATCCCTTTCCCCCATTCTTGGCGATCCCCTATAAAGATAAAATACTCTCCGGATCTGTTTGGCTTGGAAATATTACAAATGCCTGCATACCCAATCAGTTTATTCGAATCGTTTAGGAAAATTCCACGATTAAAATTTTTAGAATCGTTGACAACGGATAGAAACCAATTGTCTATGTGATCCTTTGATTGGAGTGACTGAAAAAGAGAGAGGGAATATTTAATAGATAAATCGTCATTGAGCCATTCATAAAATGGTGAGACATCTTCAACAGAGAGTGGTTTTAAGTTGACCATGGTTTAAGGTATATTGCATTTATTATTTCCAAAATTTATTAAGGTTCAAAGGCTCTGCAGCTAATGCTCGTTCCCCTGATAGATCCACATGGGGTCGTTTTTCTTGGCTCTTTCGAAGCTTTTTTGTTAGAAATTGACAGCAGCACGGTTTGCTGTTAGCATTTGCATATGAAAGTGCAGGTAAATTTCCTGCGCTATTTTCTTGACCATTTTATTTTAACGGCTTAATGATCACTTGGCTTAATGATCACTTGGTCCACCGTTTTCCCCTGCTGATCGAGAATTTTGAAGATTCCTTTTTCGTCGTCTAAATCTACGCGAAGCACATTATTGTTGGAATTTACAATGATCGGAAATTGTATTGTATTTGTCGCATTTTTGATTATGTGTCTATGTAAATGTCCTGATAGCATGATCTGTGTTCCTGCTTTGTTGAGGATAGGAACAAATTTCTCCAAAATCTCTTGTTCCCCATGCCAACCACCAAAAGGGGGCATATGACAGATTACGATCTTATATTTGGCATCTTTAAATAACGGATCTTCAACAGCTTGAGCTAACCAGGCCGCTTGTTCACTTCTATAGTTATCCATATCTACAATACCACTATATTCAATGTCGGTATCGGGTTTATCTTCACCACAATCTAAAATGATAAAACCAGCATTTCCATGCCTAAATTGGTAATATAGTTTACCTGTTGGTGTTGGGAAATATTGGGGATATTCAATGGCAAAAGGTCCACGTGTTTCATGATTGCCTCTCGAATAAAACATTGGTTTTTCGCTGGCGAACTTTTTAATGGCGGTATCCATAAACCCTTCATATAGTTGTGTTTCACTTAATAAATTATTAACCATATCACCGTTGAATACCACAAAGTCACTGGTCTTTAGACCGCCGATATCCAATAGCTTATCGAGAACCTCATTGCGTTCGTGAATATCATTAACTACCGTAAAATGGGTAGATTTGGCCATGCCAAAGGTTTGGAAAAATAGGGGTGCCTTTTGATAAACATCACTGGCCACTACTTTTCCATATTGCACATTGACTCCAACATGTCTGAGAACTTCCTGACTGTACACACGATATCTATAGCGTGTTCCAGGTTTTAAATTGGTCAATGTAACTTGATGTAAAGTGCCTACCTTTTTGAAGCCATAGGCAGCCGCATAATATTTTGGTCTTTCCTTAAAGTAAAAGTGACTGGAGTCATCTGGGGCCAGCTCAACCCAGCCAGTAGCAGGCTTGTCTGTCGTCCAAATAATGGAAACAGATTGCTCTGTCAATCCTTGAATGAAAGGTAAGTGATTTATTCTGATCGCATCCTGACCAACTGCCATAAAACAATGGAAGAACAACAATAGGATGATGCATTTTAGTTTCGTCATTGTAGTACCTGGGTCTATAATTGATTTACCGATGTAAATCGGTTTTTTCTTAAGCTAAAGATATAAAATTGTGTAAAAAAGCCATCAATCAAAATGTAACAGTCTTGCTAGACTAAATGGCACCCCGTTTTGTTTTTTGCTAAAAAAGTGCTGTAAACAGGTAATAATTAAGAAAATTAGACCTGTGTTTGGCACTTATATTTGGAATAACCTAAGTATGAGTACCTAATCAAACACAAATGAAAAAGATAGTTTTATTTTTATCTGTGTTTCTAGCTTCACTAATTGCACTAGGCCAGCAGATCACGGGTACCGTACGTGATAAGAATGGTAAGCAATTAGCCGGAGTAACTTTAAGAAACACGAGTACTTCCAATAGTACACAGACCGATGATCAGGGGAATTTTAAGATTTCAGGTAAATCTGGAGATGTCTTGGAGACGAGTTTTATCGGATACGAGCGAGCGCGTCAGCCTATCCCTGTAACCGGTAAAATGACCTTTACCTTGGTCGAAACATTAAGTATTCTTGACGAGGCTGTGGTAATCGGTTATCAAAGTACTTCCCGCAAAAAAGCTACTGCAGCTATATCAAGTATTTCAGGTAAGGATCTAGAAAATCTTCCAGCTGCCAGTTTTGACATGTTGCTTCAGGGAAGATTAGCTGGCGTCAACGTTCAGAATTTTTCTGGTGCTCCGGGTGCTTCGCCAACATTAGCTGTTCGTGGTACATCGGCAATTAGCCTGAATTACTCCAATGACGACTATTACAATGTCATTAGTAATCCACTCTATGTTATTGACGGAGTTCCGCAGCCTACAGAACAATTTGTGGGGCCGAATACAGGAACCGGAACCAACTACCTTGCAGGTCTAAATCCGAATGATATCGAATCTGTGGACGTGCTCAGAGATGCTTCTGCTGCTGCAATTTATGGGTCTAGAGCAGCAAATGGGGTGATTATGATTACGACGAAAAAAGGGCGTAATGGGGATCCCCGTTTTATGCTAACCGGATATGGAGGTCTAACGCAACGGCCCGAATTACGTGAAGTAACACTCGGAAGAACCGAGCGTGAGCAGAAGATGAGGATACTAAAAAATCAACTCTCTTCCAACGATTTTAGAAATCTACCTTTTATGCTTACCGATTCGCTAAACCCTGCATTCAATGGAAATACAGATTGGCAGGATTTATTCTACCAAAAAGGAAAGATAAAGAGTGCAGACCTTTCTGTTAGCGGCGGATCGGCAATTAGTTCATATCGTTTTAGCGGGAATTATTACGATGAGGCCGGGATCATTAAAGCAACCGGGTTTAAACGCTATACAGGAAGACTGAATTTGTCCAGTAAGGCTATCAATGAGCGTTTAACGATCAATCCCATTGTTGCCTATTCGTATAATAAGCGAGCGCGGGGGAGCGGGAGTGATGTGAGCCCAATAGCATTGAGTGCGGGTAGTATGCCATCGTCACTTTTTAATCTTTCAGATGCTAAAAAAGCTTATCTTTTGGGTACCTATGATAGTAGTCTTGACAATAATGAATCTTCTAATCTGAATACCAATCTAAATCTGATTTTCAATATTGCACCTGGGTTAAGTTTTACCTCCCAATCTGCCTATATCAAAGATATGGCCAACAGGGCTTATAATAGACCATCAGCCTTGATGAGTGGGGCGGGTAATTATTCGTCAGCTTATTCTTATGAGAATAGCCAGGTCAGGATATCGAACTTTTTAACCTACGTCAAACAGTTTGGAAAACACTCGCTCAATGTATTACTGGGCCAGGAAGCTGAAAAGAATAGAATGCAAAATGTATCAGCTTGGGGCAGCCAGGGCGTATCGGATCAGATCCAAGTGGTTACAGGTTTTCTGCAAAATAATATTGGTGCCAACTCCGATTTGCAAAAATGGTCACAGCTATCTTATCTCGGTCGCTTTTCCTATGATTTTGATAGTAAATACCTTTTTTCAGGTGCTGTACGTGCTGATGGTTCGTCCCGCTTTGGAGAGAACAACAAATGGGGATATTTTCCATCGGCATCTGTTGGCTGGATTTTAACTGAAGAAGATTTTCTAAAAAATAACCCTGCATTGACCTTGCTTAAAATTAGAGGAAGTTATGGATTGACTGGATCGCTCCCTTCAAGTAACTATTTGCAGTATAATCTCTATAATGTCAATAATGGTGGGTATCAGGGTAATTCCGGAGCAACTTCCTATAATGGTCAGGTGGCTATTACGCCAAACTTTAGAAATGGTGTTGCACAAAAGAACCTGAGTTGGGAACGTAATAGACAGTGGAATCTAGGCGTTGATATGGAATTGTATAGAGGGCGATTTACAGCTATGGTCGATGTCTTTAATAAGGAAAATTATGACGGACTATTTGATGTAATGCTCCCGGTGACTTCAGGATATGATTATGCCAAAACAAATTCTGTCGGGATTCGCAATTCAGGTGTCGATATTCAATTATCAGCTGATGTGCTCCCACGTAGCTCCGCATTGACCTGGCGATCCAATTTAAATATTTCTTATGTCAAGAATCGAATTATGAACCTTCCAAATGGTGGCCGTGATATGGTCATGGACGGCGATCGATTTGATAAATCACATATCCTTTCCGTAGGTAGTCCAATCAATGCATTCTATCTCTATAAAACTTTGGGTGTTTTTTCTACCCTGGATGATATTCCTGTTAACCCCTACACAGGTGAGCGTTATCGCAATTCCAATGGAACGTTCAACCCAGGAGATTTTTATTTTGAAGATGTTGATGGCGATTATTTTGTAGACGTGTTTAACAGTGGTATCAATCCTGATAAAAGGGCTATTGGAGATCCCAATTTTAAATGGACAGGAGGTTGGAATAATGTCTTTAACTATAAAGACTTTTCGCTTACTTTATTTTTTACCTATGGTTTTGGAAGAGATGTATTAAATCTTTTTGAATCAGATCAATTTAATAATTCCACTTCTGGAGATGCGGTATCAAATTTCACTTACTATTCGATACGGGATTTAGATAAACTGAATATTTGGAGGCAGCCAGGTGATAAAGCTGAATATGCCAAATATGATATTGGTACCTATCGCTACTACTATACCTCTGCACAGACTTTCTTTTTAGAAAATGGTTCCTATATGCGTTTCAAAAACCTTATTTTTTCTTACAACCTCCCTGAACGCATCAGCAAGAAATGGAGTATTTCTAAAGTGAGATTCTTTGGTATAGTTGACAATGTAGCCCGTTGGCAAAAATCAAAAAAATTGCCTGATGCCGAGGCAGTAAACCCATATGGAGAGTATAACGGTGGAGGTTATCCTATTCCAAGAAAATATACATTAGGATTTGAACTAACTTTTTAAGACGATGAAAAGATTTTTTTTAAACTATAGACTAGCTGTGCTACTGATGCTGGTTTTCTTGCTAGGGTCATGTAAAAAGTTTTTGGTGGAAGAACCTGTCAATTCAACCTTTGCGGGTGCGTATTGGAAAAGCTCCGGCGATTTGAGAAGTGCTATGGCCGGTAACTATGCCTTGGTGCGGGATGTGATGAATTCTGGTAACTGGAATCCGAGTCCTCGATACTTTATGTATGGCGATGCAATTGCCAAGAATTATTTTACAATCCAGTATAATGGCGATGGTCTGGAAGGAATTCAAGACGGAGATTTCACATTTCAATACAACGTAGAAAACTTCGGAGACTGGACCAAGTATTATAAAGCGATTACGATGAGCAATATCCTTATTAATCGAGTTCCTAAGGTAGCGGACGATTTGCTGACCGATGTGACCAATCCGACGAAATTCAAAAATGAGATGCTCGGAGAGGCCTATTTTTTACGGGCGTTCACTTATTTTATGATGCTACGTGTTTGGGGAGATGTCCCCTTGGTAACTGAAGAATACGATGATCCTATTTCTGCTCCGGAATTAGCACGAAGTACCAAAAAAGAGGTTATGGCGCAGATTGAGAAGGACGCACTGTTGGCACATGAACTGCTACCTTGGCAATATTCACTTGTTGGGAATGCGAAAGTTACAGCCAATAAAGGCGCGGTAAATGCATTGTTAGCTCATTTTTACCTTTGGAAGGCAACAATGAGCGATATCAATTCAAGCCAGCCGGATCTCGAAACGGTAGACAAAGCCGATAAAGCCATCGATGAAATCTTAAATAATGGTATGTATTCATTGACCGATACATCTAATTATTACAAGACTTTCGAAGGACTTTCGAGTGAAGGTATTTTTGAAATTGCAATGAGTGAAAATACGCGTGAAGGTACCAATCAACATATTGCCAATATGTTTTTGAGAACAGCGCAGCTGGCAACTACTGGAACAAATTCGAGGTGTTATGTCAATGCAGATTATTTGACAAATCATTTTTATAAAATAGACCAAGTTTGGGATTGGTATTGGAATACAAGTTTGCAGCAGTGGGAGTGGAAAGCGATGCCTTCACAGGTCTTTGACGACAGCGATATTCGCTGTCGACGTAATTTTACAGATTTAAACAGCGATAAAGCTACTTGCATAAAATATCAAAATGTTGTCTACCGTAATCCCTCACAAAAGCAAGATCCTTATGTTAGCAATAATTTGATTGTCTTTAGGTTAGCGGATATGCGCTTATTGAAAGCCGAAATTGCACTCTACAGAAATCAAGTTTCCAAAGCGATCGATATCATCAATGAATTTAGAAAAAGGAATGGCGCCGATGAATCTGCATTCGTGGATAATACATTGAGTAAAGACGATGTCATGTACGAATATATTATTGAAAGAGGTAAGGAACTTTATCTCGAAGGGCATATTTTTTATGATCTATTGCGAACAAGGCAATACAGCAATTTTGTTCCATGGCTTTCAGAATCCCGTTTTCGTCAAGAAGGATTTTATTGGCCGATTAATCCAGCCCTATTCAAAAATAATAACAAGTTGACACAGACCTCTTACTGGAGAGGAAAGGTTTAAGCACTAACTAAAAGAATTATGAAAAAGATAACAGGATTGTTTGCGTCGTTATTGATCTTTCTTTTTGCTTGTAAGAAAGATAATTACAAAGTAGATGGAGGAAAGAGCGATGCCCACGTGAATCAGACAACCTATGATTTTTTAAAGCAACACGGAAGCTTTGATTCATTGGTTAAGATTATAGATCGCGCTGGTATTAAAGATATTGTCAATTCGGATGTCACTTTCTTTGCAACGAGTGATTATGGCGTACGGGATTATGTAGCCGCCAAAAAACAACAAAAGATCATTGAAGTAGGAAACGAAAATATTCAGTTTGGGATAAATAACATCCCAGTCAAGGAACTACGTGATTCGATGATGATTTATCTATTCGATGGAAAGATTACAAGAGAGAATCTCAGCCCGGATAATAAATATTTTGTGAGCAAGCTTGGCGCGATCCCAAATGTCAGGTTCAATATTAAGTTGCGCAGAACGCGTGATTACAGCGATTATTTGGTTTATGTAGACTATCTCAATTTTACAAAGGTTATCGGGACTCTTGATGCTGAAGAACCAGATTATAATGCGATTCCCAAAGATCAGCTCGATAAATCCTATGATTGTCAAACCTCAGGAATTATTACGACGACAGGTGTATTGCATGTATTGCAAAACACGCATCGTTTATTTTTTAACGCCGGAAAAATGGCAGACTAAAAACAGATATGAAAACGAATTTAAAAATTTTATATAGCCTAGTGTTTGTTTTTACACTGACTTCTGGGTGCAAAAAAATTGAAAACGGCTTTTTGAGTGAAGGTATCCGTTATAAAGACAATACCATCTTTTGTAAACGGGGGATGTCGCTTACGATGTCTGACCGTATCAATACAGATGGCTCCACTCCGCCCTATACATTCGAATTGTTAAACTTAAACGATGAAGCAACAGGTCAGCCCGCACCGGATGTCTTTTTTAAAGAATTTGACATTCTAACCTTTAAGCCTGGTTTAGTGTTCAATGCCGAGACAGATACCACAGTCGAGCTTCTCAATAAAAAGAGAGAAACAGTAAAAAAGGCTCCGATGGAATTCAATACCGTCAGTGGACAGCTGGTTTTTAATCGAGCTTCAGCCAACCTACCTCTAGGGCGTTTTAATTTTGATGTCAAAATGACCAATCCAAGAGGGGAACGGGTATTCCCTAAATTGGCAACCATTGAGATTGTAGAGCCTACGATTGATGATATGTTTAAAGTAACTTATCAGGCGGCGACAGGATCAAGTGCTGCTGAAGTTTTTACTGGGATCACGGCTCCAAAGGTGACTTGTACAAAAATTTCAAACGATGGCGCTCGTGTTATTCTAAAGATCGTCGATAAAAATGGAAATGCATTCAATCCTAAAAATGGAGAAGTGATCAAAAGAGGGGATCGTCCGATGTTTGAATCTCATGTGAAGTTTAATCCCGTACAGGTTACAGATAATTCAATGATCTGTGATTTTGAAGTTGCCCCCTTTCCATTGGCTAAATTAATTGGAAAAGATGGAACAGATTGGGGATTTCTCAATTATTATCGCATCCCAATGAAGTACGCGCAGATAGATGGTTTGAGTGCTAATAATGTTAACCCAGTATTTGGATTCCAACTATTGATGGAAGGTACTTATGAGGTTCAGGTGAAACTGCCAACAGTAACGCGTATAACACAATAACGATTAGGGGGGCAAAGTGGGGCTCCCCTTGTTTTTAATAGATCCAAATGATCAAAGTGCAAAAATTATCCAATAATGAGCAAATTTTGATATTTTATTTGATGTCAGATTGACGTATAATAAATATGTTGTGTTTGTTATTTATATTTAGTACACCAATGTTGAGTAACCTAAATACCGACGCACCATGAAAACACTACAGTTTAATATTCCTGTGATACAAGGACAGAGTATAACTGTTCAAGAGGATATATCGGAATCTTTCTATCCGCATTTGCATCGTCATCAAGAAGCGCAACTGATGTGGATTACAAAGGGTAGAGGTGTATTGCTCGTGGATGAAACCTTGCATAGCTTTAAAGAAAACGATATCTTCTTCATTGGCGCGAACCAGGCGCATGTATTTAAATCTGTTTCCGAAGATAAGGCGAGCGATGCGGCACGTTCGATTTCCATATTTTTTGATCCTGCTGGGAGATTAAAACAGCTCTTTATGTTGGGCGAATTTGAACCATTGGAGCAATTTTTAAAACAGGATTCCAGGGGTTTTAAGATTCCTAAGATGGATTTCGAAGTGGTATCTAAGCGTATTATGTTGTTAAAACAATCCGAAAAGATAGATAAAATGATGCATTTCTTTTATTTGTTAAGAATACTATCTCAAATTTCAAAGAGAACAGATTCACTCTGTCCTGAACCTATGGAGGCTGCCGTCTGTTCGATTGGAAAAAATGACCGAATTGAAAAGGTTTGTCATTATATCAATACACATTTTAAACATGGGCTTACTTTAGAAAGTGTAGCAGAAAGTGCACACTTGTCGCCACAGGCATTCTGCCGTTATTTCAAAAAACACTGTGGAATCACCTTAGTTGGTTATCTAAACCGGATACGAATTAATGAGGTTTGCAGTCAATTGGGAAAAGATCATTTACATTTGGAAAATATCTCATTTATCGCTTATAACTGTGGCTTCAATAGCATTACAAATTTTAACCGCGTATTTAAACAGATTATCGGTTGCACACCGAAAGAGTATATTTTGCGCTATGATCAGCGATATACAGAAAATACAATTGTTTCATATGTTTAGTTTAAGGCCACGTCGTGAGACGTGGCTTTTACGCTTATTTGACATTACTTTCAAAATGATAGGTACCCGAGCCTATATCGTGACTGGAATCAACGAGTACAATTTTTGCCCGTGTATTTGCTGGGACGGTGACATCTAGTTTCAATAGATTATTCTCTAACACCCAGGCCGATTTTGCCGTACCGTACACCGTTTCAAGTTCTGCAGATGCATGTGTTAATTTACCCCCCGGTTTTGGAGCAATAACGATAGATTTATAACCCGGAGCATCCGCTGCCGAGTTAATTCCAGCTATTGTTCGATACATCCAGTCTCCAATGGCGCCATAGGCGTAATGGTTATAGGAATTCATGTCTGGAGTTTGAAAAGATCCATCAGGTTTAATACCATCCCATCTTTCCCAGATGGTGGTAGCGCCCATTTTCACGGGGTAGAGCCAAGAGGGATAACTCTCTTGCATCAATAGATCGTATGCAACGTCATTATGTCCAAATCGAGTCAAGACATGGCATATATAAGGGGTACCCAAGAAACCTGTCGTGAGGTGGTTGCCATAATCCCGGATGTTGGCAACAAGCCGATCAGCACATGCGGCTCGTAGTCCTTCAGGCAACATATCAAATTGCAGTGCCAGTACATAAGCAGTCTGTGTACCGGATACTAGGCGACCTGTTGGAGTCATATACTCCTTTGCAAAGGCTGCTTTGATGTTAGAAAGTAATGCCGTGTATTTGGCAACGTCTTCTTTTTTGCCTAAGACCTCCGCTGCGTTAATCAGTAGTTGCGTCGAGTGAGCATAAAAAGTCTGTGCGATTAGATATTTATCGGTTACAGCGGCTCTTCCATCATTATCATCATTCGGACGGTAAAAAAGCCAATCCCCAAAATGAAAACCTGAATTCCAGAGATTATTTTTCGCAACAGAAGTAATATAACCCACCCATTTTTGCATACTTTCGTATTGTGTTTCTAATATTCTGCGATCTCCATAAGCGCGGTACATATCCCAAGGAATAATTGTGGCTACATCGGCCCAACCAGCTGATGCGCCATCATTGATCCCGAGTACATTTGGTACGACATGAGGAATGAGTCCGCTGGGTTGTTGGTCAGCTTTGACATCCTTTAGCCATTTCGTAAAGAATCCTGCTACATCCATGTTGTAAGCCGCGGTATTCGCGAAAGCTTGTGCATCGCCTGTCCAACCTAAGCGTTCATCGCGTTGTGGACAGTCGGTAGGTACATCTAGGAAATTTCCTTTTTGTCCCCATTGAATATTGTGCTGCAATTGGTTGATTAGGGGATTGGAAGTCGTAAATTTACCCGTTGTCGCCATATCAGAATAGAGAGCCACGGCCGTTAGATCATCGGATTTTAATTCTCCGGGATAGCCCTCAACTTTAACATACCTAAAACCCTGAAAAGTAAAATGTGGTTCAAAGACTTGTTCGGTCCCACCTTTTAAAATATAGCTGTCCTGAGCCTTGGCAGATCGTAGATTTGTTGTATAAAAATTACCTTCTTTAGTAAGTACTTCAGCATGACTTAGTGTAATCTTTGTTCCAGTAGGGCCCTGTGCCTTTAACATCACCCATCCGACCAAATTTTGCCCAAAATCTACCACAGTTTCCCCTTTTGGAGTTTTAAAAATGCTGACGGCTTTAAACTGCTCATGTTTCCTAACAGGAGGACCGCTCATCGCGATAAGCTTTTCCGTTCCTTTGTTCATCACATTTACATTCTTCCAGTTGTTATCTTCTTTAAAATCAATATTATCCCATCCAGTAATCTCCATTCTAGCATCGTAAATCTCTCCATCATAGATATCCGACGACATAATAGGCCCATAAGTATACTTCCAGTTCTCATCCGTATTTATTGTTTCCCTTGTGCCGTCGGTATATTCGACCTCAAGTTGTAAAAGTAGTCCCCGTGTATCGCCATAGAAATTATGCTGGTTTCCAAATCCAATACGGCCTTTATACCAGCCATTGCCAAGACTTGCGCCCAACGCATTCGAACCCACTCTAAGCAATGCTGTAACATCGTAAACTTGGTATTGCAAGTGGTTCTTGTAACTGGTCCATCCCGGAGCAAAATATGTGTCACTTATACGGGCGCCGTTAAGCTTGGCTTCGTATAAGCCTTTTGCCGTAATGTAGGCCATCGCTGATTTTATCTTTTTTTTCAGGCTGAATTCTTTTCTGAAAAGCGGACTTCGGGACGAAGTGTCCTTTCCTGATACAGTGATCCATTGTGCAGACCAATCTGAGGCTGAGATTCCCATTTGAAAGAATCCGATTGTGGACCAGGCAGATGTATTGCCATGATTGTCTGTTACCCGGACTTGCCAAAAATATTTTTTCTTTGACTGAAGGGGAGATCCCGCGTAGTCAATTAACACAGATTGGTCTGTGGAAGCACGATGTTTCCAAACTAGATCTTTATCTTTATTTAAGAAAGTTTTGTTTGTTCCCACTCGGATTTCATATTCGGTTTGTTGTGTGTTTTTCTCCGTAGAGGTTATTTTCCAGCTCAATCTCGGAATCTCGGTTTCAACGGCCAATGGATTGCTCAGATGTTCTACCTTTAGGTCAATTACCTCTAGTTTTTGAGCGAAAGTGGAGAGATTTAGTACGATCAGAAATCCTAATATTCCTAATTTTTGAAGCATAGTCTTCATAGATGGTTTTATATTTGATTAGTAACGTGTTGTTTGGAGTATAAAAGTAATATAGCTATTATCCGCAATAAATTTTATATAAGCGTCATGTACTATCCTGACACTAAAGAAAAACTTGTCTTATGCTAAGGTCGATTGGGAAATCTATCTATAAATTCGTTAATAATAACGGAAAATCGAGGCCGTGTTTAATATTCAAAAAATAAAAATTGACAATGGAAAATTATAGTCAAACTATCCAGTTGGGTGTAACAAAGGATCGGGTCTTTAAAGCACTAACCGATGAAATACCATTTTGGTGGACAACCATGTTTGAGGGCTCTTCCAATAAGAAAGACGATAGATTTACAATTCGCTTTGGCGATCTTATTTACAAAGTAATGCAAGTGGAAGACTTACATGAAAATGCAAAAGTTGTTTGGCATGTCGAAGATTCATTGATAGCCCTTCCCGGATTGAAAAATCAAAAAGAATGGATTGGCACAACGATCGTTTGGGACATCACTGAAAAAGAAAACGGGATTGTGTTGCAACTTGAACATATTGGCTTATCCCCTGAAATCGAATGCTATGATATTTGTACAGATGGGTGGGGACAATTTGTGAAAAGTTTAGAAGCATATATTGAAACAGGTAAAGGACAGCCTTTTTCAAATTGATCCTTGCTAGCAAATATAGCTTCTGTTAAGGTATTACTATCTTCATAGTGGGCTGGATGTGACAACCAAGCTTCCGGAATGGATTTTTATCATAATAATATATAACTGTGAGCCTGCCCTTGGGGGGCTCCAGTATCTGTCTCTCCTCCGAGATTAATAATCCCTAAAACAGTGCCTCTATAATTTTCTTTCCCCCAAAAAGTACCATAGCTTTGATTCTAAGCTGTTTATCATATATCCATTGGATCCCAGCTCATCTTCAGATTTACTCCTGATGTTATGTAGAATGATACGGTCGAAATAAAACCTCTCCACTGTGGAAAAATTGGTTAGATCTGAATTCAATGGAACTAGGATAGCTATAATTTCTGGTAGAAGCTTTGTTAATTGTTCGATTAATTTATGAAAATAACAATTAAATTAATAATCTGTTTGAAGAAATAATTGAAATTATTTACGATATTTGAATGAATTATAAAACTGTTAAGAAATAAAAATTAATATGCTTTCTGAAAGATCAATGGCCATATGGACCTGCATTGGTGTGGAAAGCATTTATTTCTAGAATTGAATAAGAACAATGGAGTATTTTTCCCAACTTGGATACCATTCTAACGAAATTATAAAATTCGCTGCCGCTAGCGGAATCTTTTCGCTACTTTTAAAATGTGGTGAAGTAATCCATTTTACACCGCAAGATCCGGAGCATTTTAGAGCATGGTTGATTGAAAAAAATATTGAAGATATTAAAAGCGAAAAACAGCAGCGAGAATTTTTGGGGACTAGCGTTTAATACCATAAACAGTAGATAATATTTTGGTGAAAAGCCAAAAATTATATTTTTTTATATAAAAAATCAATTTATACGATCTTATGAAAAAGACATTACTTCTATTGGTGCTGCTGATTTGTATGGCCATTAATAGCTTTGCCCAAGAGAGTTCGATGTTATGGAAAATTTCCGGTAATGGTCTAAAACAAGATTCTTATTTGTTCGGTACGATCCATATGTTGTGTCCAGACGACTTTGTCATCAAACAGAAGAATTTAGATGCACTCAATGCTAGTAAAAAGGTAGTTTTTGAAGTTGATCTTTCCAAACCAGAAAATGCAAAATCTCTACAGGCATTTACTGTTTCGGATCCGAACTTTATAAAGTCATTTTCTGAAGACGATATCAAAAAGATGGACAGCGTGTTGATCGCACAGCAGCTTTCAATCAAATTGTTGGATTATGTATCACCTGTTGCTGTTATATCCTTGTTCTCGATGAAAGGATTTAATTGCCCGGATCCGACAAAGATGAAGTCTTATGAGGTAGAGCTGTCAGCACTTGCGACCAGCCAAGGAAAGGTAATAGGAGAGTTGGAGACACCTGATTTTCAATTTAATTTGCTGAAGGATCTCATTACACCCAAATTGTTCATGGAATCTGTTTTTCAGTTGGACGAATACCCTGCATTGACAGTCAAGATGGTTCAAGCTTATAAATCAGAGAATTTGGAAGAGTTGACAAAATTGCTCCAAGATCCAACCTGGATGACGAAAGAACAAAAAGAAAAATTGTTAATTGGGAGAAATTTGAATTGGAGTAACCTGATACCCCCTATGATCAATGAAGAATCCTGTTTTATTGCCGTTGGCGCAGGGCATTTGGCCGGTGATCAGGGGCTGATTACCTTACTCCGAGAAAAGGGATTCAAAGTGGAGGCTATAAAATAAATCTTATCTTAGTGGTTATTTAAAACTAAGAAAAAAATGGCATCCGAGCACAACAAAACAGTAGAGATATTGAAAACAGGTGGCAAGACATATTTGATTTTTGGTATAAGTAAGGGATTAGGCAGAGCTATAGCGTTGAATTTGCCAAATGAGAATGATCTAATATTTGGTATTTCCAGGAATGAACCAAATTATTTAAGTGCCAATTCAAAAATCCGATGGATTGCTACCGATCTATCCCAACCGAAAGAATCTTCGGAGAGGATAAAGGCGATAATAGGAAATCAGCGGATTGATTATTTTATCTATAATGTTGGGATATGGGAAAAAGATGCATTTACGGAAGCGTATAACTTTGCAGATAGCAGCGCCTCCGAAATAATAAACTTAATCAATACGAATATTACGTCTTGCATTTTAAATGTACAGTCGGTAATAGATAATTTAAGACAATCGTCCAACGCTAAGATTGTATTGATTGGTTCTACTTGGGGTTTAGATAACCACAGTGGAAAAGAAGTTGCATTCTCTGCGACAAAGTTTGCATTACGTGGTGTTGTCCATTCCTTACGAGAAAACCTTAGAAAAGATAAAATAGGTGTTTCCATATTAAATTTGGGCTATTTAGCGACAGAATTTGATCATAATGAAACAATAGAAAACGTTATTGTACAAACACAAGGTAATCTTATTCCATTGCAAGATGTAATTCAGGCATTACGATTTATTATCTCTACTTCGGCGGCAAGCTGTGTAAAGGAAATTAATATGCCGGCAATGTGTGATTTTAATCTATAACATTGCTTTTGATCTGCTTTTCTTGCCGTTATAAATTTTTTGACATCGCGATAAATTTGCATTTGGTCAACGTATACATGCACTATATCAAAAAGATTGGTGCTTGAGTAGTCCAAAAGCTTCCTTTGTTGAAAAAACATGAGGAAACAAGTATTATGTGCAGTTATACTCAGCGGTTTTACTACGCTGACTGCACATGCTCAAAATGCAGTATCGGGACAGGTTGCTGTGGATTATGTCCCACTATCAAATTATATTCGCCCTGAAGATAGTGTTAAGACAGGTTCAAAGAGCGATTTTAGGAGAATACAGTTTAACCTGGAAGTTCCACTATCTATCAAAATGGACTCTTCTGGCAATATAAAACGCTGGTCCTGGAAGATAGGGGCAGCTTATGCAAAGATGGAAAATAGAGGGTATGAAGAACCCTTATTTCCGACTGAAATGCTCAATGCAGAAATGGGACTTCAATACCTGACCTCATTAAGGAAAAATTGGTCTCTATTGACTTTCGCCTCCGTTGGGATTTATTCAGACCTCGTTAAAGTAAATGGTAAGGATGTACTGGGTCAGGGGGGAGTGCTTTTTATCAAAAAATTTAGACCGAATTTAGCTTTTGGTTTTGGCCCTGTGTTGAGCAATAGTTTTGGGGTGCCAATGATCTTACCTGGCTTGTATTTTGACTGGAAAACAAATGGAAAAGTGAAGTTCAATGTAAATTTCCCACAGGGTCTTTCCGCATCCTATCACCTCAATGAAATGGTTGATCTTCGTGCTGTCGTTAATCTAGATGGTATGACTGCAGAGCGAGAAAAAAATGGGAAATCTACTTTGGCTGGTTTTATGCTGTTGACAGCTGGGCTTCAGCCTCAGTTCAATTTGGGCAAGAGCCTTAAGCTCCAGCTGACCGGCGGAAGCACACTTGCCAGATTGTATGTAGAAAATGATAGATCGCTGAAAAGTTTATTCAAGAACAAAAGTCAGGCGGATCCCCGGTTTTCTCCAACCTTCTATACTTCCGTAGCACTTAAATGGAATATGCCTTAATCATCTGCTGAGGAGCTTCTTAAAAACAACATTTTGGAGAAGCTCCTCTCTTTTTGTACGCGATATCGGTAATTCTTGTTCCTGTATATATACTCTCCCTCCAGTAATTATATCAATGTGGTTTACATTGACTAGGTAGGATTTGTGAATACGAAAAAAATGGTTGCCGGGTAATGCCTCTTCCAAAGCTAACATGGTTTGATGGATTGTAATTGTACGCTCTTTAAAGTGAAGTTTTGTATAATTTTGCATACTTTCCGCGTACAGAATATCTGTCCAGGAGATTTTAACAAAAGCATCCCCCTGTCTTACAAATAACATATTGTCATTCGGACTACTTTCCTGTAAGGGTTTGTTCCGCTGTACAAAAAGCTGATAAGCTTTGGTGCTGGCCTGATAGAAACGCTGGAAAATTATAGGTTTGAGGAGGTAATCAACAGCTTGAAGTCTGAATCCTTCCAAAGCATATTCTGAATAAGCTGTGATGAAGATACATAAAGGCGGGTTTTCAAGGGAGTCTAAAAAGTCTATACCATTGAGATAGGGCATATTAATATCTAAAAAAATAAGATCTATATCGCCCTGCTGTAACCTCGAAGTTGCAGCTAGTGCTGAAGGAAATGTTTCCACTAAATCCAAAAAATCGATTTGCTCGGTCATTTCGGCAATATGTTGGCGCAGCATAGGTTCATCGTCTACGATGATACATTTCATTTTAATTTCTTCCATTGTCAATAGTTAGCTGTTAAGATCGATTGTCAGTTGTATAGTAAAACTGTTGTCAAGTTTATGGATTGTTAACGAATAGTTGTTTTCATATTGCAGTTCCAGTCTTTTTTTTACATTTTCCAGCCCTATGCCCGAGTGCCCTGTCGAAGCTAATTGCGGATAGTCCTGATAACTATTACTGATGTTGAATTGAAGTTTTCCTTCTTCCTCAATACAGGATAGCTCTATGCTTCCTTTTTGATTTGGAAGACGGTTTACGTGTTTAAATGCGTTTTCGATAAAACAGATGAGCATCAATGGTGCAATATATAAATCCTTTGAAGATTGATTCCATGAACAGCTTACATCTAGTTCGTTACCCCACCGCATTTTTTCTATGGCTATAAAATCCTGTAAATATTGCAGTTCGCGTGTTAAAAGTACGAGCGGTTGGTTGCACTCATAGAGCTGGTACCTCAGAATGTCCGAAAATTTCAGAAGCAAATAATCGGCCATTTCCACATTCTTTTTCATGAGGATATGAATATGGTTCAAGACATTAAACATAAAATGAGGATTGACCTGATCCTGTAAAAATTTTACCTGACTTTCAAGGGAATTCTGCTGCAATTGACCATGGATACGTTGAATATCTGCATGTTCCTGATAAAATCTAATCCCGCAGGCCGTACCATTGATCAGTAGGGAAGATGGAATAGCTTGATAGAAATGAGTGAGTATTAGATCTGTCCGTTCATGGTTAGATATTCCTTCTTTGGTGAGAATGAAGTAGTAATCTATGCCACCAATTAAAATAGCTAAAATGATCACAAAAGCGATCGCTTTCAGCACAAAAGGTTTCATTTGTCGAGTCTTGATCGCTTCAGGCAAAACCCGGTCACTCAGCCATTGTGATACAACAATGGACGAAACCATAATTAGTGATGTATGGAATAAGGCCTGTAACGCATTGAATTCATCTTTTATTTGAATCCATACTGCAAATCCAAGTACAAGCCAAAATAGGCTAAGGAAAAGATGTTTATTTAAATAGTCTTTTTTGAACATATCACGATTTAAAAAAATACCTTTGGAGCCTGATTCCTAGGTAGCTCCAAAGGTAAAACTTATTCATTGTTTTAGAAGATAAAGTAACCCAATCCAATAGAAAATGCCTGTGGTTTGGATTTAAAAGATTTGTTAAGGTCAGAAAAACCGCGTTCATAGCGAACATCAAGTGTAAATCGCTGAATATCGACTCCCAGACCGCCGGTAACTTGTAAGTTCGATTTGTCAAAATGTTTGATTCCCTGTTGTATTGCTTTGAGAGGCGGCAAATTGTCGTTTAGCGTATAGCTGTAAATTGCACCAGCTAATACTCGGAAATTGATGTCCTGATTTTGGTAGATTTTGTAACCTGCAACGATGGGGATATCAATCGCATTCCATTTGAGCTTGCTTTCGGTTTGCCCTTGCGGTTTAAGTGCTGCTTTGCGTTTATTGAAAAGAGCTTCACCCTGGATATAGGCTCTTCCAAGATTAACTCTTGCCATACCCCCTACGTGTAACCCTATGGCATATTTGTCATCTAAGTCTGCTAATTCGGTATTGAGTTTGTTGAGACTACTTCCCCCTTTAATACCCAATTGAATGAAAGGTTGCTCCTGAGCAAATAGTTTTTTGCTAAACATCATGGCAAATAATACGATGCATGATAAAATTGCGTTTTTATTCATTTTATATTGTTTTAATTTGTCCAAAAGAACAAAGGATCAATTCCTTGGCAAAAAGAGTTTGACGAACGGCATTTTTGTAGTGACGAAGGTTAATATAGGGATGATTAGTCTGTCAAGATTTCTATTTTTTTGTCAAGATTTCTGGCTTAAGCGTATTTTTTCTAGGATTGATGGGAAAAGGTCTATTATTTTTTTTTAACTTACAAGATAGATTTTGTTTGGTCAATTGTGTTGTACAAATAATCGATTTCATGAAAAATCCATTGAAGCGAACGTTTTCCTTTTCTTATCTGGTATGGCCGTTTTGTCTGCTTATATTAACATCCTGTTCTAAAGAGGGACTTAATTCACAAGGAGGTCTAATAGATCCCGGTTTTAAAGCTGTCAACTTACAAACCGGAATCAAGGAAAATGTAATTCCGATCAAAGCGGATTTATGGTATGTGTCCTATGTCAAAGATGCCCTTACAGGAGAAATATTGAAAGATTCCACTGGGAAAAAGCTCAAATTGGAGCGTATGGGCTCGATTGGGGTTGACGGCGGGTGGCTACAGTTGGAAAAAACAATTAATAACGAGCTTAAATTGACCTTATTGGAAAATTTTAGTGATCAGCCCAGGAATTTTGCCATTGGCATATTGTCAGCGGATAAAATGGATGAAGTGAATTTTATTCAAACTAGGGCTGATGGATATGAGCTGGTCAAAAAAGAAATCAAAGAAGTGAAAGAAAGCCGGAAAATCTATGTCAGTACCGAAGGGTGTACTGCGATGAATCTGGTAAATAGCTCAAATCGAGAGCGAAAAGTCGATATCACTGCCATTTTTAAGGACGTAAAGTATAGTTCCGAATTCATAAGTGACAGCTACGGTGCTTTTGACTGGCTCAATAAAACAGATTCTACGATTTTCATGGATGAATTAATGGTAAATGGTGGAGTTCGCTGGCAAGGTCAAGTTCCTTACAGCAAAGGCAAAACTTTTGAAAATTATATTAAATCTGGAGATAAACAAGAACTGCTACTCAAGCCCAATGCCCAGATGAACGTGAGAGGTGAATTCAAATACCTCGAAAGAACTTGCAATTATATCTTCACGATCAAGAATAAAACATCCGGGCACGAATTCCAGGTGAAGGGTATCTGGAAGCAAAAAGTTCCGCTGACCCCACGGACTATTTTGCAATAAGATTATTTATTCTATTGAACTAGCGAAGTCGGCATTTACTTTCATGAGGAGTGTAGTGCATGGTTTTCTGTTTTGTAGAATACCTTGAAATTCGTCGTTAGTTTGGTTCTTTTAACGAGAGACTAAAGGTAAACTTCTTTTGCATTAAAAAGCTATAAACAGTAACAATAAAAGTGCAGAGAATTTGTGATGGAGTAGGATACCAAAGAAATTGCTCAACAAATAACTTCAACAGAAGGTAATTTATCAATAAAGAACCGAGATTGGAGAATAGGTATCTACCTAACATCGTATAAACCGTAAATCCTAGAACTTTACAAATATATAAATCTGCCTGCCTATAGCGGGTAGATGATTGACAAATTGTTTGAATTGAGAAAAAATTAGGATTACATCGCGATCTTTTCTTATACTTGCATTAAATTAGATTTATTCTAAATAACTGTGAAAAGCGAAAATACCATAATTGTTGATTTTAAGACTCCTAATGATTTTGAGGTCCTTTATAGGAATACTTCCGAGCAGTTATTCAATATTATTTTTAAACAAGTAAGAAACCACGCGATCACAGAAGAACTTGTACAGAATATTTATCTCAGACTTTGGGAAAGACGGTTTGAAATCCAACTATCTATCCCTATACAACATTATTTGAACCGTGCTGCTAAACTCGCAGCTTTAGATTACCTCAAAACCAATAATCGTCGGAACATACACCTTAAGCAGCTTTATATTGAGCAGGAAGAAAGCGATAATGTCACAGAGAAAACTATCTTTTTCAGGGATTTAAAGAAGAGAATTCATGCAATAACCGATCAGTTACCTCCCAAGTGCAGAACAGTGTTTGTTATGAGCAGAGAACATGGGCTTAATACCCGTACGATTTCGCAACGTTTGTCAATCGCTGAAAAGACTGTTGAAGCACATCTGACCAAAGCTTTGAAAGCGATCAAAAATAGTATCGATCGAAAAATATAAAAAAAATCAAAATAGACTAAGGGTATTAGGTACTTTAACCAACTATACTAATAAAGGGGCTATAATTAGATAATTGCTGTTTCCTTTGAAAAATTGATATAACAACGATACGTATTACACAATAGCTGTATTTTGGAAATTAACCCGGATATTTTAAAACGATATAATGAGCATACGGCCAGCGAAGCCGAACGCAAAGCAGTTGAAGAATGGCTCGATGATCATTCAGTTGAAACTAATATTATCCCAACGAATGAATTGTATGCCATGAAAGCATCTGTATGGGATCGTGTTCACGAAAATATAATAGGAACAAATGTAATCAAGCTTGTGCGTATACGGAAAAAAAGTGATTACCTTCCGTTGACAGCGGCTCTTGGATTACTGTTACTAATAGGTTTAATCTGCCAACAATGGACTTCTCGCAATCAGCGCTACTCCGATGCTATTGTCATTACTTCTGCCCAGGGTGATGTTGAGATTTTGGACGACCACTGCAGATTACAATTTTCGGGATATCTTCAGGTCTTCAACCGCTCATCCAAAGTTAAATCGATTGAATGTAGCAACGGCGAGAAATACACCTTGGCACCGGGCGAGACCTATTATCTGGAAACCATCGATGGCAAACATTCTATTGTACAAGAAAGCAATCTTTCACCAGAAGATAATTGTTCGCGTTTCATCCGCGGTGGCGTGAAAATATATGCGGGAAAAGCTAAAAACAATGTATAAAACTTATAGATTTCGAATCACAAATTACGCTATTTTAACGATCTGTCTGCTCGCTCTCTTTCTGACGGCTTGTAATAGTCCGTCAAATAGTAAGATGAATAACGATAATGGATTGATTGTGATCGGAACGCGTGTGAATACCCCCAAAGGGCGAATGTTCTATTTGGGAGCCTATCGGGATATACCCCCAAAAGTTGATCCCAAAGATATGTTGCTCTTGGGGCGCGAAAATGCGATATATTCCTATGGCGAGCATCCTTACATTTGGGATGGTATCTCCGCTATGCTGAGAAAGTATCATGTAGATAAACGGATGAATATATCGGCGACCGACTCTATTCATTTCAAAAGCTTAGTTAACAGTGAATCATTTGGTTCGTTAGCCTTTATTTCCGAAGAAGAGGCTTATGCATTCTTTCTTGCCGACGGAAAGATTATCCAGTTCAATCCAACTACAATGCGTGTTACAGCATCTCTGAACGTACAACCACTTCCGAAAGGAAAAGCTACAGAGGTCAATACAAATACCTATTATTCCTTTGTAACGGACGATCATACCGTACTATTGCCTATAGGAACAAATCCCAATAGCTTTGCTAAATTTCCGACCAACGCCCAGGTTGCTGTTTTCAATTACAAGGAAAAGAAAATACAGTATACAAGTGATTCACGTATGTCGCTAGGGTATAATAATTTTGCTGTGGATATTTTGAATGGCGACCTGTATTACAGACCTTCTAAGTATATTGCTCGATCACAGGATTATTCACCAGTAGTAGATTCACCGCCAACAGGAGGATTATTGAAAGTTCAGAAAGATGGGAACTTTGATACGGACTTCTTTGTCGATCTTCAGAAAGTACTCGATGCGCATCGTATCGTGTCGGTTATTTATATCAAAGGTAAAGATGTGCTGGTGCAGTATATTGAAAAGGGATGGAGAGTTCCAGAAGATCCCGGGGCCTGGTTTAACTGCCCGACCAAATTGGCGGTGGTTGATTTGCATAAAATGACCTATAAGGATCAACCTCTTTTAGAAAAATATGGAACCATTTATCCATTGGGTGAGGTGGATGGTAAACAATATTTTTCCAATTTCGGAGCGAAAGATGGTACCTATCATTTTCTTGAACAGGATGATGACCAAATCTTCAAAACTAGAATAGAGGCCCTTGGCGGAAGTGGTATCTATATCGCCCGTATCAGATAACGATAAAATATTTGTCGAATAATTGAAGTGCTGTTTGCTAACAGCAATGGGAATGTTATTGATTAGTATTTTCGTTTAGTGTAAATATTTATTGTTGTATATATTATTCATGTTTTTTTATTTTTTCAGTTATGAAATCAGTTTTATCAATTTTCTTATGTTGCATATTATCCTTTGCTGCCACGGCGCAAACGCAGGACAAAGTCAAAGGAAAGATTATGATATCCGAAAGCATTCCGGCAAAAGATGCACTATTGAGACTCCTGAATACGGCCTACCAGACTAGGACCAATGCCGCTGGTGAATTCTATTTTAATGATGTACCTCCGGGAAAATACATTCTTCAGGCCTCTGTCAATGACGTGGAGATTATCCGTGAAAATATCAGTATTAACGAAAATACAGACAACCTTCCTGTCATTTATGTGATCAAAAAAATGAACAATTTAGATGGGGTAACCGTGTATGGATATAAAAGAAACAAATTCTTGGATCAGGATACAACAATGATTGCCAAGATGCCGCTATCTTACATGGAAAATCCGCAGGCATATACCAGCATCAACCAAACGATCATGAAGGAGCAATTGACTACTGACGTTTCCGATGCATTGCGTAATGTACCTGGTATGATTAAGATGCAGGGTAGTCCTGGTCGAGGTAGTGGCGACGGTAGCTTCTATTACAGTTTGCGGGGATTTCCAACGAAGGTTTCTATGGTGGATGGCGTTCCCGCTACCACAAATGGGGAGATTGATCCAGCAGATATAGAACGTATAGAAGTAATCAAAGGACCAGCAGGAACCTTGTATGGTGGTGCCGTGACTTCTTTTGGCGGATTGATTAATGTGACGACAAAGAAGCCCCGTGACTATTTTGGTGGCGAAGTAGCCTATACATTTGGAAGTTTTAATCTCAATCGACTGACTGCCGATGTCTATGGTCCTGTAGATCGCAATAGAAAAACACTATTTCGATTGAATAGTGCTTATCAATATCAGAATGGATTTAGGGATTCCGAATTCAGAAAATCATTCTTTGTCGCGCCAACGTTCAGTTATCAGGTCAGTGACCGTTTGACATTTAACCTTGGAGCACAAATCTATAATTACGAAGGTACTAATACGCCGATTATCTTCTTGAGCAGAAACCGTCAATTTTTTGCCAGAACACCGAAAGAATTAGGTTTTGACTGGACAAGATCCTATTCTAATAACGACATGACATTGAAAGCTCCGGCAATTAATATCAAAGGTGAGATCAATTATCGGATATCCGATACCTGGACTTCCCAGACCATTATCTCCAGAAATTTCCGTAAGACAGAGGGACTTTATCAGTATCAGTTCATCCGCGGGAATACCAGTGATGCATTGCTTGAGCGCAACGTGCAATGGAACAATTCTGAGGCTGCTTCTACAAGCATACAACACAATCTCAATGGTACATTCCAGTTGGGAAGCATTAAAAATAAACTACTAATTGGAATTGATTATCTCAATCAGTCCTTACGTAACAACCATTCACCTATCGTGAAATACGATACCGTAAATGCCCAAAATCTGACAAGTGGCTATGGTTTTATTTCCCGGGAACTGGCAACGGCAAGTATTCAGAAATCAAAAGGCAATATGATCAGAACCTACGCATCTAACAATGTTTATGGCGCTTATATCTCCGATGTTGTCTACCTGACAGATCGCTGGACTACCCTTTTAAGTCTGCGTTTAGACCATTTTGATTCAAGAGGACAGCTCAATCTGAACACCAACGTTCGAGATGGAGAATATAAACAAACAGCTTTATCACCCAAATTTGGTATGGTCTATCAGTTGGTAAAGGAGCAGCTTTCAGCTTATGCGAATTACATGAATGGCTTTAGTAATGTTGCACCGGTTGACAATAAAGGAATTGTAGGTTATAGTAATATTTTAAAGCCGCAAATGGCTGGACAATGGGAAGCGGGATTAAAGGCTAATCTTTGGAAAAATCGCTTCAACATGACTGCTTCTTATTATGATATTACAGTGAATAATATGAGCAGGGATATTGAAGTTACACAAGATGGACAATCTGCTATTGTCACGATCCAGGATGGTGAACAACGTAGTAAAGGTGTTGAATTTGAACTGATCACTAACCCGGTGAGAGGATTAAATATTATGGCCGGATATACTTACAACGATAGTAAATTTCAGAAAGCTGATGCTTCAGTTGAAGGGCGAAGACCTGCATCTGCAGGACCGGCAAATGTCTTTAACTCTTGGCTTAGCTATGTATTTCAGAATAGAACCCTTCATGGATTTGGAGTCGGGCTTGGTGTTAACCGCGTCGGTGAGCAGATTACTGTAGATCAAGAAGCGACAGGTCGGTTCACCTTTCCGGCATACACGCTGGTCAATACATCCCTTTTTCTGGAAAGAGATAAATATCGATTTGCTGTGCGTATGAATAATTTGACCAATAGCGAATATTTTGCAGGACAGGGGGTAATCGTGGCTCAGATGCCACGTAATTTTGCTGTGCAGCTCAGCCTGAGGTTTTAACTAGATCACAAAAAAGCCACATCATCTGATGTGGCTTTTTTATAATCTGCTTAAAAGCTATAAAATGTCTTATTTGACTTGTGTAATTGTTCCGTTAGTAACGCTTCCCCAATTTGTAAGACTTCCATAAACAATTAATTTAGACTTACTGTTTGCAAATTCTACTTTTCCGCTACCATTAATAGTCAAGTTACCGTATACAACAACTTCACCGTCAATAACCATCTTGCCATTGATAAATGAAGTGGATTTTGATCCGACAGTTCCCTGAGAAAGTGAGCCTGTTACGCTCAATATGCCACTTCCGTTTACGGTAAAGGTTCCACCAATAACGCCTGAGCCCACCAAATTCATCGTTGAATTGACGTTAATGTTTTGCTTCAAAGCTATTGAACCGTACATGTTGAATACGCCGCTGTTGATGTTAACGGAATTTCCGTTGATATTAAGTGTTCCACACCAGTTAAAATTCCTGTTGATATTAACGTTTGAAGCAAATGTTTTTGTATCCGAGTAGCTCGCTTCACTATTAACATTCAGGTCTCCCTGTGTACTGCCTGTGAAGGCTGGATAAGTACCATTACAGCTTGGAGTTGTTGGTTTCAGATCGATAAGTTTAAGAATTTTTAAGCCTCCTTTTCCCGTTGCCACAAAAACATAGTTATCTCTACTGATCACAAAATTACTTGAACTGTTGTCAATCGCATTGAAACTTGCACTACCGATATAGTTAAAGTTGTTTTGTGTGTCAAATTGATAAGCTGCGATACCAGCGCCACCGTTGGCAACAAACACACGTTTGTCGTTTGTGGATACAGCATTGGTCACAATATCTTCCGGATCCATGTTGCTGTCATCAGGACTTACTGGAATACTAATGCGTTTATCCAGAGCTCCTGTATTTATATTATAAATACCCAAGCCCTGAGCGCCTTCAGAAGCTAAAAGATAACTGCTGTAAAAATCGATAGTACGCTTTGCTGAACTTGGATTTTGACCCACATTTATTGTTTTAACCGGATCAAGATTATTGGATACAACTTTTATCCCCTGTGTTCCTGAAAGCACATACACTTGATTTTGGTATGTTCTTACAGATAGGAGATCCGCAATAGTTACCGATTTTTCGATAGCACCCGAAGATTTATTGATTTTAGAAATAGCACCCGCATTACCTGAAACAGCATACTGGCTTTCGTTGTTAAAAGTAACATCTGTTGCCACATAGCTTGGCAGACCTGTATAACGATAAGCATCGGTAGGTAAGCCATTCTGAAGCGGTAAAACAATAAGAACTGCAGGGGAGGTCATTTTTGCCAATACACCCTCATCTGCTGCTCCAGCTAAGAGTAGGCTATTGCCATCAACTGCCAATGAGCTTATGTCGATATTCGGCAATTTGGCATTTATGATAAGACGTGGGTTGTTAATATCTGAAATGTCGATGACATCGACACCACCAAGATATCGATCGCCTTCGGTATTGTAACTTACATAAGCGTAGTTGCCCGAAACAGCAACATGGGTTGCCCGAAGCTTATTGCCTTCATAATCCGGAGGAGCGACTTGTGCGACCAATGCTAATGAGAAGTCTGGGTTTTGAGTAGCAGTAACTGTCGAACCATTGGCTGCTCGCTTACCAGATGCTAAAAGATTAGATAACGGCAATAAACCAGCATTTTGGTGATCTAAACGTGCATTCAGTTGACTTGCATTATTGTCAATAACAACAGATTGATTTTTAGGATCATCAATGTTATCATTGTTTTTGTTAGCTAATAATTGCTGTCAATGTCAATGCTAAAAGTGGCAGGTAAAATTTCTGTTTCATAATATTATATATCTATCACAAAAGTAAACCAAAAATCTTATAGTTAAGTTTTGTAGCGGTTAATTTTTATAAAGCTGTAGTTGTTTTACTACTACATTTTATGTTGTGTAAACTTCTAATGAACATAAATTTTCCCATTGCATGCTCAACTGAGTTTACACGTATAGAAAAGGGTCTGACATAAATCAGACCCTTACTTTTGAAGATGAAATCCTTTGTTTCTTCTTGTCGTTGTGGTTCCCTTTTATATGGAGTTATTCTTTTTTTATTCTCATTTGATGTTCAATGCAGTAACGCAGCTTAAAGAAGGACTTCTCTATTGTTGCTCGTTGGGCAATTATTTCTTGAGGCTCAAATGTCATAAACTGCAAAGCTTTTGATTTGTGGCGTTGCTGTCGCTTCGATGACATGAAGGCGAATTTTAGATGTTTTGATCTTGTCGAACTTATGTATCCTTTTGTTGCCAACTGATTCACCAAAAGCAACGTTTACCCAATTATTATCAATCCAGGCGGCTATGGTGTATTTTCGAATACGCTCGCCACGCTGTATTACCTCACCAAAGATGACCTGATTTACAGTTTTAGGCGTTTTCAGGTCTAGGGTAAAGTCTTTTGCTGCTTTGTTCTTAACGATTGCTATGGGATGGGATATGATGGTGGTCAATGCTCTGCCGAACTCTGCTAGTCGATTAACATCCTCTTTTGGAACCAAGCCGCTCGTATCGACTACAATGCCCAGTAACATATTTGAATTTCTGCCTACACTGGTATAGTAGGAATCCACCAGTTGATCCACCGAAAGGAGCTTCTGTCCATTTTCTTTCCAAAACCAGCCACCTTGCCAACCGGTACGCATTGGGAAATCGGCTTCCCCCGGGCACCATATCGTCCCATTTGGATTGCCGTTCAAACCATCGATAACAATTGTCCCCGTAGCTGATGTCGTGAAATCCGAACGGCTCCAATTGGGATATGGTGCTCTTCCTTCTTCATTGCCTATCCATCGGATCAAATTTTTGGCATCACTTGGACCTTGAAAAACGACAGCATCAGGTTGTAGTTTTTTTAGTAACGGAGCAATATCCGGTCCACCATCTTTTATGGGCAGTACTCCCCCATCAAACCAAATTTCAAACAGCTTACCATAATTTGACCATAATTCGGAAAGCTGCGTTTTCACCACCTCATTGTATTGCTGCTGCGTAAGTGGGCCTCCGGGTTGAACTTTACCTGGGTTATTTACATGCAAATATCCATTGGCGGAAGCGCTGGCATAGATGCCAGGTCTGATGCCATATTTTTGACAGGATTGGATAAAATCCTTTACGATATCGCCTTTTCCTGCTTTCCAAGGTGATTTGCTGATATTATAGTCATGTGCTTTGGTAGGCCATAAGCTGAATCCCGAGCAATGCTTTGCGACGAGCACAGCATATTTTGCACCCGCAGCTTTGGCAGCCTTGATCCATTGATCGGTGTCCAATTTGCTTGGGTTAAAGACTGAGGCAGGAGGGTGCGAGCCCCATTGTTGCCATTTATAGTCGGGTACATAGTTCACAACATCGAAGTGAAAAATTACCCCGATCTCTGCTTCAGCCCATGCTACATGGGCCGGAGAAGGGATCACTTCCTTTTGTTGGGCGTTACAAAGTAAGCCCAACAAAAGGAAGTGGATCATTAAAATATAGTTCTTCATTTTTATTAGTGTTATTGCCATCCTGTATTCTGTCCCAAAGCAGGATTTAAACTGATTTCCTCTAACGGGATTGGAAATAAATACATTTTGTCATTCCATGATCTTTTTTCTAGTGCAGTGTAGATTCGAATATAAAAATCGCTATTGACAGTTATACCATTGACTTGTGCAGCTGGATATTTGGCTCTTAATGCAGGAGTAAGTTTCATCCCTAATATTGTTTCAGGACGTTCGATTCTTTTTCCTGCTTTCCAGCGTAACAGATCGTCAAACCTGAAACCTTCATCAGCGAGCTCGACTCTGCGTTCCCTTCTAATTTCGTCTATCAAAACCGGAACCTCTGGAAAGACCGAATTGGGATCTCTTTTTAGCGATGCAATAATCATATCTGGCATACCTACACGTCTTCGCAGTAGATTGATACTTTTGTCGATATCAGTTTGTTTGATATCGCCCAGTTCGGCCTTGGCTTCGGCATAGATCAATAATATTTCAGCGTATCGGAAGATAAAAAAGTCCAGAGTCGATTGATTGGCTTGCCACATAGCAGGGTCTGAGCTTCGTCCTTTAATCAACTGATACCCTGTATTGGCAGTGTTTGTTCCAATTCTGGGTAGATCAATAATGTCTTTCGATCCGTCGCTGTTTTGTAGTAATACAAAGCCTTTGGTTGCAATTGTCTGTTTGGCCCTTGGGTCACGATCCGCAAATTCATCCTCAGGTGTATTGTCTCCTTTATATTTTGTGCTAAGCGCGGTAGGTAGTCCATCTGAACAAAGATAATTTTGGACGAAATCTTTGCTGTAGCCTGTCCCTGTTTCACCCAAAGTCCTACTGATACCATTCATAAGGATGCTTTGAAGGTAACGTCTTCCAAGAATAGACTCGGTGTTGCCATTGAGTTCCTGTTGGATAAAGAGATTGTAGTAATCCGTTGTTGGATTTCCGGTAGAGTATAAGGAGTATTTATTTGATCCCATGATAAGTTCGGCAGCATTTAGTGCTTCGCGAAGATATTTTTCGCTCCCTTCGACACCAAAATATTTTCTTCGGGTTCCCTCCCATAGACATATACGGGCTTTTAGTGCTGCGGCTGCATATTTATGCAATCGTCCCGCAGAAACGTTATCGGCAGGAATATTTTCGACGGCAAAATTTAGGTCGGCCAATACCGAATCCATGACGATATTACGAGGTGTTCTCGGCGCATAGAGCTCTTCACTTTTTTCGGTAAGATCCTTACTGTACCAGGCAACGTCTCCATAACGTTTGGAGAGCCCCCAATAAAAAAGAGCGCGAAAAAACCGAATTTCACCAGCATATTGATTTTTAATTGCTGCACTAGCTTCGGCATTGTTATAGCGCTGTAAGAAATAATTTACATTACGGATATTTGTCCAGTTGTAACTGGCATCCGTATTGGGAACAACATATTGACCAGCTAAAAAAGCGTTTATACTGCTTGGGACTTTATCATCTGACTGATTGTCTTGGATAAAATTTTGGGTAGGCAGAGAAGTATAAAACTGATTCGCATAGAGCATCAGGTCATTTTCATTCTTGAAGAAGGTTGGTTCGGTGATTGAGGACAAAGGTAATCTATCCAGATAGCTGTCTTTTTTGCAGGAAGTAATAAACGCCAATGAACCAAGTATGAGTAGTGTTTTTAAAGTTTTCATAATCTAAAAGCTAAATCTTATCAATTAAAATCCGAGTTGTAATCCAAATGCCACCGATTTACTCTGTGGAGCATCTTGAAAATTGAGGACTTCTGGATCGAAGGCATCAAATAAGCTCGTAAACGTTAGAAGATTCTGTCCTGAAATATACACGCGTGCACGCCCAAGTTTGGCCTTTTCAGTCCATCTTTTAGGTAGTGAGTAACCAAGCGTAAGTTGTTTCACCCGAAGGTAGGCCGCGTTTTGAAGGTATTTTGTCTGTTGTTGCGAGTTTCCACCATTACCAAATCGTAGCCTCGGAAAATAAGCATCTCTGTTTTCTGGTGTCCAATAATCTGTTGCATAGACAAAAGGGACATTCCATTCGCTCGTAAATCCCCAGAAAGCACTATTGCTGATCCAGGTATCGCGCTTGCCTATACCTTGTAAGAAAGCCGAGAAATCAAAGTTTTTATAATTCAATCCCATGTTAAGGCCAAAAGAATACCGAGGTGTAGAATTTCCGATAATTTTTCGGTCTCCTGGATTGCCGACTGTGTTGTTGCCAAAGTCGATCTTTCCATCATTATTTAAATCTGCATAGCGGATATCGCCCGGTCTCCAGGTGCCACCCCATATTTGTGTCTGTTTTGGTGCCGAATCGATCTCTTCCTGACTTTGAAAGTAGCCTTGTGTTTCAAATCCCCATATTTCACCGTCTAATTTACCTTCATACCAGTTATTGAATATTTTGGTTGTATTCAGCGGATATTTCGTGAGCTTGGCATGATTGTCCGATAACGAAAGCATCACGTCATAGGAAAGGTCATCGCCTATGCGATCATTCCAACCCACACTAAGCTCCCATCCCTTTGTGATCAATGTACCTGCATTTTGGCTCGGAGCGGCAGTTCCCAGCACGGATGGGAGCGGAACTCCAGCAACAAGCATATCTCGTGTGCGCCTTTCGTAAACGTCAAAGCTACCTGTTAAGCGGTTTTTAAGTAAGGCGAAATCTAAGCCAAAATTGGTCGTTGCCGATTTTTCCCAGGTAAAGTTTGTGCTCACAAGCCCTGGAGCGCCTACACTTACGCCAGTTTGATTACCAAAAATATAACCTACACTATTGTTTACGGGCATTGTCGGTAGGTAAGGATAGAAATTAGTCGCAGAATACAGATCATTACTATTAAAGCCTTGGTTAGGTAATTCACCGTATGAACCTCTCAATTTTAAGTCATTGACAACATCCTTAATACCTTCCATAAAGTTTTCTTCAGAAATCCGCCAACCTGCAGAAACAGAGGGGGTGAAGACATATCTTTTATCCGCAGAAAAACGGGAGGATCCGTCGTAACGACCATTTATTTCCAATAGGTATTTCTTATCGAAAATATAGTTCAATCTGAAAACTGTTCCAAAGAGTGCCCACTCGTTCTCGGCCCCAGTGACACTTGGTCGGGGATCATTATTTAGATTGATTGCCGGTTTGGTGGGGTCAACTAGATTATTGGCGAATATGCCTAATCGTTTGTAGCGGCTGCTTTCTCGATTAATACCCACCATTGCTTTGAAATAATGTTTTTCGGCGAAGGTGTTTTCGTATGTTGCAAAAGCATTTAAGGCAAAGTAATTATGGTTATCTGTTGTTTCTGATACAGATGAAGGGTTTGTCCAAGGAAATGTTCCGAGCAGAATTCCATTCACACCATATTCCTTAAAAGGAATCTGATGGCTTTGTAGAAAGTTGTTGTAAGCATTCCAGGTATAATCAGCGACGACAGAGACATGTTCGATAGGTTTGATTTTTACTCCTCCAGTCAGCCATAAATCATTAGAATATCGTTTTCTTTTTCCGTTGTTGGCAGCTACAGCGAATGGGTTGGTAAAACTGCCTTGTCCTGAAAAGTTACCGTCAGGATGTCGAATTGGCATAGTCGGTCTCAAGTCGCCGGAGATCCATCCAGACGAGGTTCCACCGGTAACGACTCCAGCTGTTTCTTTATCGTCTATATGAGTGAGGGCGAAATTTCCTGTTAGGGTCAGCCAATCTGTAATTTCCGAGTTTACTTTCATTGATGGATTCAAGCGTTGATACTTTTGACCAGCTTCTTTAAACAAGCCCTTTTGTTGTAGATAACCTAGGGAGGTGATCACCGAAGTTGCACCGCGGCCTCCTTGTAACGATAGATTGTGTCGCTGCATCGGCGCCCATCCTGGATATTGTTCCTTAATCCAGTCTGTATTTCCAACATAACGATACTTGGCTGGATTGGAAGGGTCTACATACACCGGAAGGTTGTTGGCCGGATCATTAAAATAGGCATTGGCAAGAATAGAATCTTGCTCTGTAAAAGATTCTGTTGCTGTAGTTCCACCGTCTTGTCCATTTCGATTTGCCTGGCGGTGCATCCTAATGTAATCGATCGAATTGATGTATTTGGCCATTTTGGTAGGCCTGGAGACGGTATATTCTCCTGTATAATTGATTTGTGGATTTTGGCTTTTCGGGTTTTTTGTCTGGATCAAGATGACGCCATAAGCCGCTCTACCGCCATAAATAGCTGCCGCTGCGGCATCTTTTAAAACAGTTACATTTTCTACATCTGAAGGATCAATAGAATTGGGGTCACGTTGTACACCGTCTACTAAAATCAGGGGGCTTGCGGTACCACCATTGATCGATCCTGTGCCGCGAATGTTGAATTGAGAACCAGTTCCGGGTTTGCCATTGGCCGAAGTGATGTTTAAGTTCGGTACTAAGCCTTGCAACCCTTGACCCAAATTTGCAATTGGACGATCTGCCAAACGTTTGGCACTCACGGTTGAAACTGCTCCGGTCAGATTCTCTTTCTTTTGGGTCCCAAATCCGACAACAACGACTTCCTCGAGGTTACTGTTTGCTGCCTTTAGAACAACATTGATTTCGTTTTTCCCCTGCGTGGGTATTTCTGCTGTTGCATATCCAACGGAACTAATAACCAATAGGCTGTTTGATTCTGGTACAGTAAGGGAAAACTCCCCTTGGGCATTGGTACTTGTGCCGATGGCACTACCTTTTAAAAGAACATTTATACCAGGAAGAGCTTGCCCATTTTCATTCGTCACTCGCCCTGTGATTGTCCGTTTTTGAATATTGTCATTGACGTTTTTAGCGATAGGCTGTATCGTAGGTTTGCGCCCTATTGCGATAGAGCGCCCCTTTATTTGATAATCCAACGATTTCTCAACTAAGAGTTCATCCAATAGAGAGGTGATCGATTTATTGTTTGCACTGATTGTGATCGGTTTAATATTTTTTAGGTCGTTCTCGTCATAAATGAACGTGTAACCCGACTGTCTGCTGATCTCAATCAATATATTTTTCAGTTGTGCTTTATGCTGATTGAGGTTGATGCGCTGTGCGCGAACATTTCCCATAGCCACCATAATGGAAGCCAATAGTAGAACAAAGGTTAGTTTCATAGACAGATGTGTCTTGTAAGATTTCAGGTATTGGTAATAATACCTTGGATGATCTTTTTTCATATTCTTTTAAGTTTAATAAACAATGCAGGTTGACACCTATACAGTCCTTGGTTGCGGAGACCATATGAGTAGATTTACATTGGCGGTTATAGGTTTTCGTTCCGGGTTTTGGCGGAACTAACACAATAATTGGTTTCGGATCTCTTCTCGAATGTCGATGAAAAAGCTTTTTTTGTCAGGTTATCGCATAGCTACAATCCTCCTTCCTTCTCGCGTGAATTTTACGTTTGACTTCAATTCAATTGCCAGCAACACTTCAGATAATTTGGCGTCCCTTGGGATAATGGCTGAAAACTTACGATCGCCATAGGGGCCCATGTCGACTTCAACATCATACCAACGTTCGATCTTGAGTGCATATTGGCTCAAAGGCTCCTCATGCAGTACATAAAGACCGTCCTTCCATGCATAACTATCTTCAATACCGCTGGTTGTTATTTCAATAGCATCTTTTCCATTGACAATTGCCTGTTGCCCCGGACTTAAGAGGGCCTGATGTTTTGTTTTTGTGTCCATAATACGCAGACTGCCAGTGACAAGTGTCGTGTATGAACGGCCATTGTCATTATAGGTATTGACGTTGAAACTTGTCCCCAGCACTTCAATACGTTGTTGTGCTGTTTGTATGACAAATGGTTTATGTATATTTTTGGTAACTTCCAGGTAGACTTCACCTGTCAGCTGGATTTGTCTTTCTTTACCAATAAAGGCCGCTGGATAAGTGATAGAAGATAAGGCATTCAACCATGCTTTGGTACCATCAGGCAGCACGACTTCAAATTGACCGGCAGCTGGTGTTGAAAGCCGGATTGTTTTTACATTCTCCGTTTCAATGATCGTCGTTCCATTATTGTATCCCAATGAGCCTCCTTTTGAGATAATGCCGCTATTTTTTTCGTCTAGAGCAATTGCTGGTTGTCCATCTATTGATAATAACGCTTTGTTTTTGCCAGGCGCAATGTCATCAACAAACAATTCATGTTTGCTTTCTTGATTATTATTCCGTTGTAGATATAGTATTGTTCCAATTGTAAAAAAAGCGAGGAGAATTGCGGCAATTGCTATAATGTACCCTTTATTATAATAAGGCTGCTCTTTAGAGATTCCCTTTAATCTTTTTTGTAGTTCGATTACATCGGAAATTAGCTCTTTGTCAGATGGAATTTGGTCTTCACCTAGATTAAGATACCATTCTTCAACAAGCGCTTGTTCTTGTGTTGTACATTTCCCTTCTAGATATTTCTTAAGTAAGGACGGGCCATTTCCATGCTCTTGGTTCATCATGATAATATAGTTGGTTACTTCTATATGACGGATGAGAAGGGGGGAGAGGGGGGGCGATTAGAAAATTTTACAAAAAAACAGGAAGCTTACCCAAAGCAAGCTTCCTAATTTACTGCGAAGCAGACGTAGGGCTTCTTTCATATAACTGCGAACACTATGTTCTGATAGATTAAGCTTTTTTGCGATATCCTTGTGACTGAGATAGTGCTCCCTACTCAGTTCAAAGACCTCTCTTACGCGTGGGGAAAGCTTATTAAGCACACGATCTATTTGTTCCTGAAGCAATTTCTCCCTTAGGGAATGGTCTGTACCTCCGGTATGATGTGTTGTAATAGGAGGTAATGAAGCCAAATACTTGGTTTTTGATTGTTCCTTGGCGATATGATCTATTACACGGTAGCGTATGGCACTGTGGAGGTAGGCAGATATTTCTCCCTGGATAGCTAATGAATACCTGTTTTGCCAAATCGAAGCAAATAAGTCATGGACGATATCCTTAGCGGCTTCGCGATCGTGCAACTTATTGGTTGCGTGAAGATATAATAAGGCAAAATAAGTGTTATACAGTTTCTGAAAGGCAAGAGAGTTCCCATTCTTTAGCTCTTGCAGTAGATCCCTTTCTTCTATTTTTTGCTTATTGTACATGATCAATGGACAATATTAGTAAACAATGCATAGTTGAGCAAATCTATTCAGCTTTTGTTTGCATGCACACGATTGCGCAATATTTCTTCAGGGGGCAACTTATAGGGCTATATGTTTCTTTAAAAGTTATTGTGCATAGGGCAGATATGCATTGTAATCTTGCGAGTCCCCATCCTTAATATAGTCTTTCATATTTTGGAAGTCCGCGTGAATGGCATCGAGAATCAAGTTCTGAAGCTAATTGTTTATTTATTTTTTCTGGATCTAGCGTAAGCTAGTTACCTGTCCAAAAGTCATAAAATGGCTAAATGTGAGGAGTAAATATAATTTGGCGATCTTTGGGTATTCCTTTTGGTTTAAAAATTAGCAGTCTTTAAGCGGAGGATTTTTGTTTCAATAATTTTTTAAAGTTAAAAGGGCATGTTCATCAGAAGTGACAGATCAAATTTGATAAGTTTTGGTAATATGAAATATTATTAGGAATGTAATTGTTTATTTTTAGAAATTGAATAACAGTGTAGCCTGTATCGATATGAAAAGAATATTATTTTTTATAGTAGAAATCCTAATTTTTAGTTTTACGACGTTTCAAGGTTGCATGTGGGGCACAGATTCTGCTAATAAAAGTAAAGACGACAATCCAATCCCAGTATCGGCTGCTTTTGATTCATTGGAACATTATTCAATCGATATTGATCTGTTTAAAATAGGTGAACTGGAAGATAAAAATAATAAATCTGAAAAAGAACAACTTTTGTTATCTGTATTATCGAATAATCAGGTCAATATTTCATTGTTGCCTCGTTTGAAGGAGATTGGGTATGCGAGCAATTTAGTTGATAAATCACTTTATAAAACTATAGACGCTTTGTTTTTTTTAAAAGCACGAAAGGACAATGTTGAAAGTTCATGTATACCTGAGTTCAGGGATATCCTTGTTTTTTATAAAGATAAACAATGTGTTGGAATTGCTAAGATTTGTTTTGACTGCAAGACGATGGTTTCATGGAGTGAAAAACTTAATTTCGCAGGTTTCGGTGATTTGGATGATTATGATAAATTGCATCCTTTGCTAGGGAAAAACTGAAATTTCACCTTCCTATTTTCCTTTATTTACCGAGTTTTCAGCCGTGTTAGTCTAAACGTCATAGGTTAGGCAGGTATTGTGTTATAGTTTTGAATCAATAAATAAAACGATACTACTAACACAATAAAAAGAAAAATATGAAAACGCTTATAAAAACAGTCGTAGCAGCAGCCTTAATTGCAGTATCAACTTTCGTTATGGCAGCAGATAAAACAGCATCAATATCGGAGAAAGCAATCGTCAATCATTTTACAGCAGACCTTGCACTCGGACATTACGTTGCGGTTATTACAGAAGGGGAATCGATAGGAGTGTATCAATTGTTTACTGAGGATTTCAATCAAAAGATCCAGTCAACAGAGGCCAAAGCTATTGGTCGCGATGAACTGGTTAAATTTTTAAAAAACCAGAGGGGTGAAAAGCTAGACTGTCGGGTTAATACACAGGTTATTGACGAATCAGCGGACTATATGATCGCTAAGGTAACAATGAAATTTGAGCATTTCACCAAGACTGATCTTGTTACACTAGTCCGTGAGGAAGATAGCTGGAAAGTGTCAAAATCGATCAACTCTTATAAATAAGAGCTTTTTCAACTAAAAAGATAAATAGGAGCCACATTGAAAGATGTGGCTTTTTACATGAATAGCAGAGCCCGTTGGACTTAATAAGCTAGTTGTATTCAATAAATATATTTTTAAGATTAAGTTTTTTGCATAATTTTATAAACTTACTAGAAGTCAATTTTGAAGTTACTGTGGTCATATGAAGAACGAACTGTATATGAAGGAGGTTATTTAAAATATAGTAAAGTAAAATTGATTTAAAAACAGCATTTTTTAAATGAAACAAATTATAAAAATCGCGCTGATCGGACTATTCTTCACATTGTCTGTAAGCTCCTGTAGCGAAAAACTAAATGGAAAGGATGAGTCGTCCTTTGACAGTTCCCGTAAAAAGGTAGAAGCGAAGCTGGATGACAAAGAAAAAGCGAACTTGGAAAAGGCCTTGCGAGTGGCACTATCCGAAGCGATGTGGCTCAAAATGAACGAACCTAAAAAATATAATGAGGAATCAATAAATCGTATTTCGTTGGGTATGATCGATGGAAAATCTTACGGTGCAGTATTGGACCTGGCCGATGACATCCTTCAAAAACAACAGGAAAGGAAAATAGCTCATCTTCAAAATGAGATCGATAGTCTACAAAAACATAAAACCGAATTTGAACAGGTAAAGAAAGAGCTGGCTGTTTTTCAGTTGGAACCTATTGAACTGGGACTCGAAGATTTCTTTGGCGAACCTGTCCCCAGAATTATAGTGACTATGAAGTATATGGGTAAAAAGCCGCTAAAAGGAAGTCAGGGCTTTTCGTATGTGCTGAAAAAACGTTCTTCACAAACTATTATCAGTAATGAGCAGGCTGTTTTTGGCGAATCTGACAGTGTGCTCCAGCCAGGCGAGTCTCATGTCAATACGATAGTCTTCAATCAGCAAAAAAAAGATTATCCTAAACTCTGGAGCTTTCCTCGCTATCCAGTCAAAGGAATCAATCTGACAGATTACGATCTAGAATTAGTTGTGACGACGCAATCGATCAAATCGAATGACCGGGAGACCGTTCTTCCTGAAGGTAGTATAGCATTGATTGATGAAAACTTAAAAAAATTAGAAAAGGAAATTACTGAACTAAAGAAAGAGAAAATTAGCCTTGACGATTTGGAATTGACGTAATTTGAGTATAGTACGTAAAATCTTTTTTTTCAAATCGCTGCCCAACTTCCCGTTTAATACATTTGTCGATCCTATTTTCGTAAAAATGTCCCTGAATTAAAAAAGGGACATGAGTTACAGTTTTATTTTTGAAGAAAGTACCATTTTAAAAGCATGAAATTAGACTTTTATAAGCCGATTAACGAAACATTAAGAAAATACATTAAAGGATATTATTTCATTTCTAAAAATCAAGATAGTGGGCCTATTAGGTATTGGACTTTTCCAAATAACTACTGTATTTTAACGGTGAATCAGCAGTTTGAGGTGGAAGATAAAGGGGACCTCGTCACGATAAGTTCTTCTGAAACAAATAATATTATGACTTGCGTTGTCTCTAGGTATACCAAACCGATGCAGATTTTTTATAAGGAACTTGTTGATGAATTAACTATTTATTTTCATCCCTTAGGCATCAATCATTTCATTGAAGATCCTGCAAAGCTCTTTATAAGGAAAACACAGATTGATATAAATTTTTTGGATGGATTTAATGATAAAATGAGGACACTCTTTTCTTTGGATAGAACGTCTCAAATTATTGAACTAGAGTCTTACTTATTGTCTAAACTCAAAGTGGATAAAGATCTTACGATCTTTAGACAAATGCTGGCAGATCTCGAAAACGAACTTACGGTCGATCAATTAGCTAAGAAGTATCATTTCTCCCGACAGTATATTAACAGATTATTTTTGCGGAATTTAGGTAAATCCCCCTCTGAATACAAAAAAATACATCGTTTTAGACAGGCCTTGAAAATGCAACATAAATCCAAGCGTTTTTCACTTTTGCTAAATACAGGGTTTTACGATCAATCGCATTATATTAAGGACTTCAAGGCATTTACAGCTTTAAACCCGAATAGCTTTTTTAAAGATGTTGATGTGAATAAAGAAAATGTTTGGCTAATTGTAGCGTAGTTTCCATTTTTACAATTTTACTCTTTTCTAAAACCATAAATTTGATGATCAGATGTGCATCATCTGTTTTCACTTTAATTTAACCTCGTATTCCCACAACATGAATTGGAAGACACTACATCTTTATCTGTATACATTTTGCCGGTATTTTATGGCAACTGTAATCATTTCGTACGCTGCCGCTAAGCTCCTGGAAACACAATTTACCTCGCAACCCAGCGTGTTTGATAAACCGCTTTCAGCGCTTTCAGGATTCGAATTGACATGGTATTATTTTGGCTATTCCAAATGGTACGGCAGTGCAATTGCTGTTGCGCAGCTTATCAGCGCGCTATTGCTCTTTTTTCGCAAAACTGCCAGAATCGGTGTGATCCTTTTTCTGACCTTTATTGTCAATATTTTGTTAATGGATTTTGCCTTTGACATTCAAGGTGCAAAAGGTATGGCAACCGTTCTTACCCTAATGGCTGTTTTCGTGCTTTTATCAGATTATAAAGCTTTTTATGCCTTTTTTATTGACAGCGCCCCTTTATTTACCGATGCAGATAGACCTAATTGGTTCAATAAAGTCTGTAAAATTAAATTCATCTATATTCCATTGGCAGTGATTGGAATTGTTACATTATTAGTGGTATTGAAAAACAAGTACCTCGCGAAAGATGAATTGTATGGAGCCTGGGAACATGCGATTACGAAGGAAAGACTATATTTTGAGGCAGCCCGGCATTTTCAGTCAAAATTACCTTGTTCGGTAAAAAATGCAACTGACGGATCTTATCGTGTTTCAGCAGACTCACTGTTGTTTTACCCTCCAAAGGAGAATGATGGCTTGAGTAAAGACAGCTTAATTTATTACTCCGGAAAATTTTCCATCACCGGTAATGAGTTGAAAATTATACAGCACAATAAAACGGAAATATTTAAGAGGATCCGATAGTATCGTTTAGCTTATATTTTATTGATAAGGCCTGACAACCACGCGAATTGGAGATGAGAAGAAACAAGTAGGGCCCTGATATTAATATCAGGGCCCTACTGATTAGCACTTCTTTGAAAGATTGTTAACAGCTTTTTCTGTCTATAATCTCGGCTAAAAAAGTGCAGTTACTTCTTGTCCCACCAGACTTTGGAAAGGAAAGAGTCACCATTTGTCATACGTGCTGCAGCCTCTTTTAAATTTGCAGCGTTTAACTCTGCCTCTTCACTGGAATAAATAGCTCTACGCGGAAAATCGGCTTAGCATAAAAATCTCCTTGCGTTTCTCCGGTAGTTTATCGACAATTTCATGGAGTGTGGATGTAAGTTGTTTGGCATAAAAATCATCCTGGGGGCTATGGCGCAAAACAAATGTCTGACCGTGATCCAGAAGTTTCTTTCGGTTATATTCCGCCTTGACCAGATCAATCACCACTGTTCGGGTGATACAGAAAATTTGGGATTCTATGGTGGCATCGATATTTTTGCCACTCATATTTTTCCAGAGTTTGATAAATACACGCTGTACAGTTTCTTCGGCTAGATAAGAAGATTTGGTTTTATGGACTGCATATTGATATACTTTGGAACTCCATAGGTCAAAATATTCCTCGAATCTTCGAACGATAAGCGCATAATTGATTTCCATAGTGTAGGCTTGGAATAAATGAATTTAGCGATAATGCTCTTTCGCACCAAGTTTTTTAAAAAATATTTTGCCTCCTTTCTTAGTGGATGAGATTTGTTTTCTGAATGATCTTCGATGTATGGTTATAGACTCTCAATTGGATATTAGTTCCTTGATCGGATTGATTTAGGAATACAATGTTCCTTTTCTGGTTGACTTTCAGTGTGTATGTTTTGTTCTTCTCCATCTCAATCTCCTCTGATTCATTCAAAATTTTTATCCGACCAATCGACGTTTTTTTAGCCGCAATGGAAAATAGACTGGCATCTTCGGTTGAGATGGCTAAGGAACTATGTGCGGGGATTGATGTATTGATATACAAAGAGCCTTTTTCTTTTTTTTCTATCCGCTGAACGGTGCAAGACTGGAGGGCAATAAAAAATAGAAAGACGGAAAATAATTTCATAAATAAGGCTGTTTTTTTATATGGGATCTAATCATGCATCATACCGGAGGTTTTTCCCACCACATTGGAGTTAGATTACTCCAATGTGGTGGGAAAAACCAGTTATGGTCTTAAAAATACAAAAAATCATAATGATTTATTAATAGAAATGGGGTATTTAACGGATATCTCTATACGATCGTTGTGTATTTATTCGCTAGTTCGGTATTTATACCTCTTCTTGGGTGTTTGATACGGGTGTTTCTAAGGCTGTATTTGGACTGGCATAAAGTTTGAATTTTACCCAGCTGTAATAAAATAGAGTATTCACATTAACACATCGACGTATGAAAAAATTAATTCAAACACTGGGACTAGGTATGCTTATTTTAACGGTTTTAGTAGGCTTTACATCATGTAGCAAAGACGATGATCCGGCCGACAACGATCTTTTTGTTGGTAAATATGAAGGCACTATATCGTATGATGATATGAATAACAATGACAACGATGTTGCCGCTGCAGAAGGAACAGTTACCGTAACAAAAGTTGGCGATACCTATAATTTCGCTTTTGGAAATGGTATTCCAAATCTCAACGGCGTAGATTTTGAAAAAAAGGATAACGTCTTGGTCAACATTGGTTCGGCAGGTACAGGAGTTATCCGTATTGATGCCGGTAAATTGACAATTGGTTATACAAAAGACAGCAAGGTATGGACGGCCAATTGTAACCGGAAATAATAATATGAAGAATAGAAAGTGCTTGTTTACCAGGTGAATGTTATAGAATTAACATTTTATAACATTATTTTTTAAACGATTAGCTGTACGTTACTGTTCTATTAATAAACAACGAAAGGAAAATAATTATGAGCGAATTAACATGGAAAGGCCGTTGGAACGAAATCAAAGGTAAGGTAAAACAACAATATGCAGATCTTACTGATGATGATCTATTATATGCCGAGGGCAAAGAAGACGAATTGGTAGGTAAGCTTCAAAAGAAGACCGGTAAAACACAAGATGAGGTAAATAAGTGGTTAAATGATTTGTAGATTTAATATTGTGTGATAAAAAAGCGGGTAACAGCATTGTTATCCGCTTTTTTGATTTAAAAACATTTCAACCTATGATGCTTTTAAGTATTTTGAATTCTTATTACGTTGGACAGATTATTTTAATTCCAAGTCCACTATGGAGAAATTGCTTTTTTATTTTTTGTTAAAATTGAAACGGCGAGCAATGCTAAATCCCCAACGGAATTGTCCCTTACTCCAGGAGCTATTGGTTTCGCTAATAAACTGAGATTCTTGTATTGCCGTTGCATTGGTAAAATTGAGATGGAAGATATGGCCTCCGGTATCCATTTCCAAACCCACCCCTAGTGCATTGTAATAATTTTGTCCGCTTACTTCTTCACGGTTTTTTTTGTTCGACGACTTTCGGAAAGGTAATGTATAGTCTGCTACTAATGCGATCCGATTACTGACCTTGGCCCGTCCACCAATACCAAGAGCAAATACATCATTCTGATCGTTGTAAGCTGTGTAGTTCCGGTGAAGATAGCTTGGGACCATAACGAGCGATAGATTTGAGCTAAATTTACGGGCAATGATGAGCTGCGTCACATAACTCAATCGGTCATTGAAGTCTTCAAAGCTTGCTGCCGAGGACTTATCCGGGCTGGCTTCCATGGCAGATAGGGTTGTACTTCCAAAAAAGGCAACGGAAACAGGTACATTATTGTCGACTGTTTGTTCGATAAATCGGTATTTCACATTACCCTCAAAGAGTTGTCTAACTTCTGTTGCACCCTTCGCGCGGGCGATTCCAATGTTTAGGTTATCTAATAGACCGTAATCAAAACCGATTCGGATGTCGGTCGAATTATCGAGACCGAAGAAATTCTTCCCGCCACCGGCGCCGCCTGCGATATCACCAAAACGGTGATCTACTCTAAAGTCCATTTCATGTTGGTGAATTGTTTCTGTCGTCTTGAGATTGATCAGGTTACCGGATTTAAAGGTTGCGGTGACTTTTTCATTTTTAACCCCATCGATATGGATTAATTTATCAAGGTCTTCCTGAGCAAATGATCTTGCGGAAATAAAGCACAGGAGTATAAATAGTGTTTTTCTCATTTGCAATGAATTCGAGTTATTATGGTTTGTAGGTCGCATCAACGGTGATCTTTACTACTTCAGCAATTTTTTTCCCGACGATGGAAGGAATAGAAATTTTGTGATCGGCGAGTTTTACCTGAAAACTTGTAACAGCTTTTAATGTCCCATCTTTAACAATAAATGCAGCCCTGGTGCTGTAAGGTTTGGTAACCCCATGGATCAGAAGTGTGCCCGTTACGTTCAGCGTATAGTTGCCATCCTTTGTTAATTTGTCTGCACTTTCGACTTTACCTTTAAATTCTGATAGGGGGTATCGATCACTTTCCATGTAATTTTCATTGAAATGCTCTTGCATGAGCTTTTTGTCAAATTGAAAAGATGTATTTTTTACCCGAAAGATGATATCTCCAGTTTGAAGGTTCATTGCCGAAGCGGCTAAGGTACTTTTGGCTTCGATGTCTTCCAATGGTGCATTACTGAAAAAGGTGATGCTGGTCTCTTTTGAAACAAAGGAAGCTTTTTGTTGCGCAAAGGTCTTCATGCTGATGAGCATCATGAAGAGCGCTATATAAATGTTGATTTTGTTCATATGCATAATATTAATTTTCAGGTGAATTTCTCTTAATCCATGCATCCAACAGTTCGATTTCTTTTGCTGTGAGCGAGCCGCCCAGTGGCATGGATTTGGTCACCAGTACTGCATTGTTGATCTTTGCAATATTGTCTTTGACAGAGGTATAACCATTGAACGTCCATCGTCCACTAGCCGAACGTCCTGCTGCGTGGCATGAACTACATTTCGTTTCAAAGAGTGCTTTAGAAAAATTCGTATAGGACACATTTTGGAGTGTCACCGTTTCAGTTCCGTTATCTGGATTGGTCGTAAGTTCTTGTGCTTGCTTTTTGGTACAGGCCGAGAACGAGAGAACCGTTAAGGTCAAGAGTGAAATAACAAAGTAACGATGTGCGCCGAGACAAGGATTTGTCGTTTTTAGATTTTGTTCCATAAGTTTGAATAGTTAGTCTTGACTTAGTTAGCAGGAGCAACGGCTGTGTTGTCATTTATGATTGGCCAAACGCCAACGCGTGGGAAACTTATTCCTTTATTGTCTCCGCGTTGTATATCCTGGCCGAAGTAATATAAGGGCCATCCTTTGAACGTTAATTGTTTCTTTCCATAGACGGTAATGACAGCAATGTCAACTGTACGAACAAGTGAAGGCAAAGCTCCCGTCTCTTTTTGAAAGATAGGCCAGGTCGCATCATTACTGAAATCTGCAGCAGTATAATTGTTTTTGTTGAATTTGTCGGGTTTAAAGGCATACAATGTTCTGCCCTTATCATCTGTCAGATAAATTGTTTTTCCTGTTCCTTCCGTATAGTCGCCTAAATAGTTTTTAGTATCGTGACCGATAAGTTGCGCATTGGCGACCATGAGTAAATAATCGGGTTTGGCCACGTACCATATTTTATTTACAGCATCTCCTTTCACCTGACCAGATTGACTATCGCCTGCATAGTAGTAAAGCGGCCAGCCTTTAAATGTACTTTGTTTGGAACCATCTTCACGGGTTATTTCACCGAGCAGGCTTTTGTCAATTTTTAGGTCTGTGCTTGTTTCGCTGCTGTAATAAACCGGCCAAGTAGCCAAACAATTACCGCTGCAGGTCGAAGTTCCTTTTGTATCATTCGAAAAGAAATAAAGTGTTTTACCATCGGCATCGGTCAGAATATTGCCAAACTGTGTATTCGCAGATATTTGTACGCCCTTGTTTTTATTTTCGACATTGCCAGGCTCACCATCGCTTTTTGAACATGCAGAAAACATCGCTAAGGTCAATAGACCACCTATAAAGGTTAATTTGACTTGTTTTTGGTTTGATTTCATAATTGTATGTTTTAAAATAATGTCTTGATATTACGATCAGGTCAGCGTAAAGGTTGCTTTGAAATCGGATTGAAAAAAAATATTTTTTGCAGGCAACCTTTTCGATTATCTACTCGTAATAGACTTAATACTATATTTATCAAAAGAAAGAAGCAATAGCGAGTGGCGATAACAGAAGTTGACGAAAAATCTATCCATATTATTAAAGGATGTATTGATGAGGACCGCAGGGCTCAGAAAGATCTTTATACCATCTACTACGCTATGTCTTTAGGGATATGTCTGCGTTACGCTAATCACAGAGAGGATGCCATAAGTATTTTAAATGAAGGCTTTTTCAAGGTTTTTAAAAATATCAGTAAATATGATTTTCAGAAGCCTTTTTCTATATGGATCAAAAAAATCATGACAAATACTGCAATTGATTTTTATCGAGCAAAGATTAAACAGGGCATTTTGGTAGATGTATCGATGTATGAGCATACCATTGTTGAAGATGATAGCATCAGTCAAAAGCTAAACTACGAAGATTTATTGGCGATGGTGCAGCAGCTTCCACCTGCCTACAGGACAGTGTTCAATCTCTACGCGATCGATGGTTATGGACACGAAGAAATTAGTGGCATGTTGGGTATTGCCATTGGAACATCAAAATCTAATCTGCATAAGGCACGCGGTCGACTGGCAGAAATGGTGGAAGTTCAAGGGGTAAAATTTGGTAAAACGGAAGAGAAAAGATGATGGAAAAGGATAAGAACAAGATTGATGAGTTATTTAAGGAGGGCCTAAGTGATACTAACTTTGACTTTGATGAATCACATTGGCAAGATATAGAATCGCGGTTAGACAATGAAAGACGTTCAAAGAGACGCAAGATAGTCGTTTTAATGACTTGGGCAGCCACGTTGGCAGCAGTTTTAGTGGTCTTTTTTATTTGGAATAGCGCGTTATTTAGATCGAGTCATTTACAAAGTGAAATAAATGAGGCCGGTATTTCGCCGAAAAAAGAGGCTCCGGAGAGCAAAACTGTTCAACCTAAGGAAAATTCGCTAGACGAAGCCAAACAGGATGAGAGTTGGGCTGCATTTCAGCCGATTAAACGCACGAATCGTGCATTACAGATTTTAAATGAAACCATCGTCCTGCAGGATATTCGTTTGGGAAAGATAACCAATGCATATCCGATAGGCGTGCAAGAAAGAAAACTGAATACTACATTTACAATTCCACGCATGGACTATAACAGTCCGAGATTGCCTCATTTCAACTTAAGAGAAGAACCGGTTGAAGGGCTAGGGGAGCGTCTGGCAGCCATCTATCAGCCTAAAGAAAGTATCGGATCCGAAGCGCAGGAAAGAGAACGGTCGGTTGTAAGTTTCTTGGCCGGGCCAGATCTGACAAGCGTGCGGGGGGCAGGAAAATCCTCACTTAGTGAGAATATCGGTTTGGCCTATTCGTATCCCCTCACAAAAGGATTGAGTGTGTCTGTGGGAGCTACCTATGCTAAAAAGAATTATAAGTCAGCTTATAAATTTTATGCGCCATCAAATCCGCCGGAAATGACGCAATTGCCAAGCAATGTGAGCGCTGTATGTGATGTTATTGATGTACCATTGACAGCAAGTTATACGGTATTGAAAAGTAAAAAAGTGAAGTTTAATGTTAGCGCAGGACTTTCGAGTTATTTTATGCTAAAGGAAAAATACACTTTTGATTATGAAAACGGAGGTAGCTACGGTGGATCTCAGAAAAGTGCCGTCTATGAAGTGAATGGAGAGAACCAGCATATCTTTGGTGTTGCCGATTTTTCGATCTCCATTGAGAAGAAAATCAATGATAAAATTAACATCGGTGTAAAACCTTTTGTTAAAATGCCATTGACAGGGATAGGCTACGGAAATGTGGACCTGGAATCTAAAGGCGTCGCGTTTACCTTGGGAATGAGTTTGTAATTCCGATATATTCCCTCGAAGATGATCAGCTAAACCTATGTTTAACAAGCTTGTACCGTGTTATTAGCCTGTTTGTCCCCCCGAAAAAAATTGGTATCTGATCTTTCTGATCAGGCAAATAAGTACGTTTCTTTTTTACTGTATATTGTCATTCACTTCAAAATGCACAGAAAATTAAACTTCTATTGCATTTTAATGTGCTGTACGTATGTGAACAATTCGGTTAATAACTGTTCGCATACGTACATTTCGTTTTTTGAAGAAGAGCTTAGATCGCCCATAATAGGCTTTAAAAGGCATAAATGAACCTTGGGGCCAACTGGTATGGTCTTTGGCACGGAGCTATTAAAATTGATCGTATGTTCTTTGTGCATTTTGAAGTTTACTTTTTCATTTCAGTCATTCAGCGACTTTTGCTGGTTATTGATCTAAAATCCGTGCAACAAGCATTTGGAGCGATAGTTTTGAGTCAACAGATAAGCAATGTAAAAAAAACAAAAAAAAGATAGTATGAAAACTCTTGTAAAAACATTCACAGTGGCAGCTTTAATGGCCGTATCAACGTTTGCTATGGCAGCTGAAGGACCGGGTTCAAAATCAAACCCAGTCAGCGTTAATTTATCAACCGCAGACTTTGCGCTAGAGCACTATGTCGCCGTGATCACTGAAGGTGAGTCGGCTGGAATAGAACAGTTGTTTGCTGAAGACTTTAATCTAAAGGTACAAACGGGCACCTTAAAGTCATATAGCCGCTATGAAGTGGTTAAATCCTTGAAAAAGCAAAAAAATATCCACCTGAATTGTGCGGTGAGCACAGATGTAGTTGAACAGTCTACAGATTATATGGTAGCCAGGGTTACTTTGAAATTTGAAAATTTCACCAAAACTGATCTTGTTACCTTAGTGCGTGAAGGTAAAGACTGGAGAGTATCCAAATCGATCAATTCCTATAAATAGAAGCTCATAATTTGGGGGGCAGCTCAGTTATACCAAAAACTGATCCCTAGTGAATAACATGTTTATAAATTTAGTTTAGAAGCCACGTCGGGAGATGTGGCTTTTTTTGTCTGCCTAAACCAGAATAACCTTTAACAAGGTCAAAAACCCTAAATTGACGAATTTACCCCTTAAAATAAGAAGATTCTACCCCCCTTCCTCTGTAACGTTTTTGATAATATTGCAAGTGTCAATATGACGTTTTATTATGTTGACGATGTTAAATAACCAAGAGTGTTTGCCTGATTAGATGAATACCCTCTCCAAATCACATAAAAAATAGGTGGAGGGAAAGTAAGTTGGCTAAAACTCAAAAACAGCTAAATAACCAAGTTTAATTATGATGAATTTACCAATCAAAAGTGGATTGTTTGATCCTTGAATTCCTAACGGAACGCAATATTCCTACCTCATATTGCCATGTTACTCTTCATCAAAATATTATTTAATCACTAAACAGTTTTACTTATGAAAAGGAAAATAGTATTAACACAGCGCTGGCTTTGTTGTATCTGCTTTTTACTTTTAAGCTTTCAGCAGACTTATGCACAGTCAATAACTGTACGGGGCCAGGTTACCGAAAATAATAGGCCACTTGCTGGAGTGACCGTTAAAAATATCGGTTCCACAATGCAGGCACAAACAGATACACAGGGGAAATATACACTCAGTGCTGCGACAGTCACGGCATTAGAATTTACCTTTCTAGGCTATGCAAAACAGCGCTTTGAATTCGGTCAGCTAAAACAGATCAGCCAAGGGAACTACGAGCTTAACGTGCAGCTTGATGCTTCCGAAGGAGATGTTTTGGATGAAGTGGTGGTCGTTGGTTTTGGCTCGCAGAAAAAAACAAACCTGACTGGTTCTGTTGCGGTGGTAGATGCCAAGCAGCTGGAAAATAGACCTGTAAGAAATGCTATCCAGGCACTGCAAGGACTGGCCCCCGGTCTAAATATTTCCCAAAACTCGGGAACGATGGAAACCAATCCATCTATTAATATCCGGGGTACAGGTACAATCGGCACATCTTCTTCGGCACCATTAGTCCTAATTGATGGTTCTGAAGGATCTTTGGCGGCATTAAATCCACAAGATATCGAAAGCGTTTCTGTCTTGAAAGATGCTGGTGCTGCTTCAATTTATGGTTCTAGAGCCGCTTTTGGGGTTATTTTGGTCACCACAAAATCTGGAAAGGCTGGACGTACTTCGGTAAATTATAATAATAGCTTTCGTATGAACGCACCGACATTGATGCCTAAGATGATGGATTCTTACACTTTTGCTCAATATTTCAATCAGGCCGAAGTCAACGCAGGCGGTTCACCGCATTTCTCCGCGGAGCATCTACAGCGCATCTTGGATTATCAAAACGGAAGCCTGAAAAATTCGACCATTGTCGATCCGAATAATAAGTTATACTGGGCTGAAGGATATGCCTATGGTAACGACAATAACGATTGGTTCGATGTCATGTACCGGGATCAGGCTTTTGCCCAGGAGCACAATCTGAGTCTCAATGGTGGAACCGAAAAAACAACCTATTACCTTTCTGGCAATTTCATGAAGCAACAGGGATTGATGGCCTTCAATACAGACCATTACGACCGTTACTCTGTTGCGGCTAAAATCAATTCTAAAGTATCTGACATCTTTCAGGTAAATTACAACGCTAGGTTAGTACGGGAAGACTACGACCGTCCTGCAGCATTAACCAATAGTTTTTACGATGATTTAGGAAGACAGGGCTGGCCAACGCTGCCACTTTACGATCCGAATGGATACTTGTTCAGTTCTCCTTCACCTGCACTTGCCATGAAAGAAGGCGGACAGGATAAATCCAGTAAGGATTACATTTATCAACAGTTACAACTGATCCTTGAACCAATTAAAGGATGGCGTACAACCGGTAATTTTAACTATAGGACCACAACTCAATTTCGTCATTGGGATTCGCAGCGTCTTTACAATCATGACGTAAATGGTGATCCTTATTTGTATAAGAACTCTTCAAACGTCTACGAGTTTGGTTTAAAGGAAAACTATTATAACATCAATATCTTTTCTGATTACGATAAAAGCTGGGGCGACCATCATTTTAAAGTTATGGTCGGTGGTCAGATTGAACACACTGCCTATCGCAATCTCGGTGTGCAACGTGACGGAATCATTATCCCGGATCAACCGGTATTGAATCTGACTTCCGGCACAGATATCAATGGAAAAGCAGTAGTGCCTTCCGTCTCTGGCGAATATCAAAAATGGGCAACAGCGGGTTTCTTCGGCCGATTGAATTATAATTATGCTGAAAAATATCTACTGGAAGCTAATTTGCGCTATGACGGTTCATCACGTTTCCGTAGCGATAGCCGCTGGGGCTGGTTTCCTTCAGTTTCTGCAGGATGGAACATCGCCAAAGAAAACTTCCTTGTAGAGTCGGCACCATTTATTAATATGCTGAAATTAAGAGCTTCCTACGGAGAGCTAGGCAATCAAAATACCGATGTCTGGTATCCGACTTATGTTACCCAACCAACGGGTACAGCCAATGGTGCTTGGCTGATCAATAATGCGCGACCAAATTCTGCATCGGCTCCAGGCCTCGTAAGTGCTTTATTGACCTGGGAATCTATCAATACGAAGAACTTAGGCGTCGATTTCGCCTTTTTAAATAGCCGCCTTTCTGGGTCTTTTGAGGTCTTCGAACGGAAAACATTTAATATGGTCGGCCCAGCTCCGCAGTTGCCAAATACATTAGGGACAACAGTTCCTCAAACAAACAACACCGACTTAAAAACAAGAGGATTTGAAGCTACCCTGGGCTGGAATGACCGTACAGCCAGTGGATTCGCATACGGAGCAAAGTTTCTCCTGTCGGATTACACCACAACAGTAACACGCTATCCTAACGCAATAGGGTCATTATCAAACTATCGTGAAGGTCAAAAGCTGGGTGAAATATGGGGGTATCAAACCCTTGGTATTGCCAAGACAGAAGAACAAATGAGCCAGCATTTGACGAGCTTGCCCAATGGTGGACAAAATGCATTAGGAACACAATGGGGGGCAGGAGATATCATGTATGCTGATCTTAATGGAGACGGAAAAATAGATGGTGGAAGCAATACAGAGGCCGATCCGGGTGATCGTCGTGTGATTGGAAACAGCACACCGCGTTACTCCTTTGGATTGAATCTGAATGCAGACTACAAAAATTTTGACTTTAGCATTTTCATGCAAGGTGTCATGAAACGCGATTATTGGCAAGGGGGCTACTATTTTTGGGGAGCAACTTCAAAATGGTGGTCAACGGGCTTAGTCGATCATCTTGATTATTTCCGTACTGCAGACAATCCCCTAGGTGAAAATCTTGAAGCATATTACGCACGCCCTGTTTTTGGTACTGCTAAAAACCAGCAGACGCAGACGCGCTTTTTGCAGAACGCAGCCTATATCCGCATAAAAAATATTCAGCTGGGCTATACTTTGCCGAAAGAAACAACAAAACGTTTCGGTGTGGAGCGTTTGCGTGTATACGTTTCCGGAGAAAATATCTGGACCGGCTCAAGTGTAGCGGGAATGTTTGATCCCGAAACTATTGATGGCGGAAGCAACGGAACTGTTTATCCATTGACTAAAGTCTGGTCTGCAGGTTTAAGTGTTACATTTTAAGTCGATTTATTATGAAATTCAATAGTACTATTTTTAGATTGATGCAATTGGGCCTTGTCGCTTTGGTAGGTCTAGCTTCCTGCAATAAATATTTAGATATTGCCCCCCCTTCGTCCATTATACCTGAAGCTTATCTGGATGAGGAGTCACAACTTGCCGCTTATACCGTAAATCAATATGCTGGACTATTTCCTTCGCACGGCAACTGGTCATTTGGCACTTTCGGCATAGACGGAAACACAGACAATATGGCTATTCCTACACTCGATAACAAGTTTATTCCGGGCCAATGGCGCGTAGGATCGAATGGCGGTGACTGGGATTTTTCAAGTATTTATCAGATGAATTATTTTATAAATACGGTTGTGCCCAAATGGAAAGAAAATCGTATTCTCGGAAATTCAAGTAACATTGCACATTATATTGGTGAAGCGTATTTTTTACGGGCCTACGTTTACTTTGGGAAATTGCAGGTCTTAGGTGATTTCCCAATTATTCGCAATGTGATGTCGGATAAGGACAAGAATATTTTGGTAGAAGCAAGTAAGCGTTCGCCAAGAAATGAAGTCGCTCGTTTTATTCTTTCTGACTTGGATTCGGCTATTACCTTGCTGAACCAAAGTTCGCCTGATGGCAAGAAACAGCGGATCTCAAAAAATGTCGCGCAACTTTTCAAATCCCGAGTGGCTTTGTATGAGGGTACATGGCTCAAATACTTCAGCGGAACAGCATTCGTCCCTAAAGGACCAAACTGGCCGGGTGCTGCAAAATCATACAATAGCAATTATGCATTCCCGACTGGAAGTATTACCGGAGAGATCGACTACTTTTTAACGCAGGCCATGGAATCGGCTTCTGCTGTTGCTGACAATATTCAACTGGAAAATAATACCGGAATTATAGAATCTGCCAACAACGAGAATCCTTACTTCAGCATGTTCGGCGCAGTAGATATGTCGGCTTATGGTGAAGTACTGCTGTGGCGTCAATATAATCAAAGCCTGGTGACACATAATGTGCCTGTGTATGCACAACGTGGAAATTATGCGGTTGGTTTGACACGCGGTCTTGTCGAAAGCTTTCTGATGTCCAATGGACTGCCTATTTACGCTTCGGGCAGCGGTTATGCCGGCGATGATTACATCGCAGATGTTCGGAAAAATCGCGATGGTCGTTTACAATTGTTTTTAAAAGAACCTGGCCAAAAGAATGTATTGGTCAATATTGGACAAGGTACGCATTACACACTCATAGAGCCCACCCCGACTGTATACGATACCGATTGGGAACGACGTTACACAACAGGTTATACAATTCGTAAAGGCATTTCATACGACGGCTTACAAACGCTCAACGGTCAGGGATTTACGGGTAGCATTACCTTCCGAGCCACCGAGGCCTACCTCAATTATATGGAGGCCTGTTATGAAAAGAATCAAAATTTAGATACGAAGGCACAGGCCTATTGGCGCGCACTGCGTACGCGGGCTAAGGTCGATCCTGATTTCAATGCGACCATTGCGGCAACGCAAATGGATAAAGAAAAGAAAGACTGGGGCGCGTATTCTGCAGGACAGTTTATATCACCAACATTGTACAATATACGTCGCGAACGCAGAAGCGAACTTATGGCGGAAGGTCTGCGTTGGATGGATCTCAAGCGTTGGCGGGCAATGGATCAGCTGATTACAACAGCAGACCATTTTGAAGGTTTTAAACTTTGGGGACCGATGAAAGATTGGTATAAACCCGAACAGCTGATTTATGGTGCTACCAATGATAAATCTGTCGTTTCGGATCCCGCACGCAGTGAATACCTTAGACCATTGGAGATCCGAAGCAATGCCCTGTCTTATACCGGTGTAAAATTTTCCATGGCACATTACCTCGCACCCATTGCCATAGAGCATTTCCAGTTGGCTTCGGATGATGGTACAGCAGAAAATTCTGTTATTTATCAGAATCCGGGATGGTCACTGATCAGTGGAACTGCCCCAACTGGCTTGTAGAAATATAAAAAGGGATATGTGTCATCTCATTATTACACAAATACGAATATATCCCTCTTTTTGACTCAATATCCCCCTTGAATACGTAGGAAAAGGGGGATATTTTTGTTTACTGATCATCACGAGCAGTTAGCTCAAAGAAACTTAAACTAAATCATGAAAAAACTTTTATCTGTCTGTCTTAGTTTGCTGTCAAGTTGTTTTATCGCCTATAGTCAACAGCCCATCCCACCGCAGTATAAATTGGTCTGGTCGGATGAATTTGATTATAATGGTGCGCCCGACACAACTAAATGGAGTTTCGAAGAAGGTTTCAAGCGTAACCGGGAGGAACAATGGTATCAAAAGGAAAATGCTTCCTGTCATAATGGGCTGTTGGTTATTGAAGCAAAAAAAGAACAACGTAATCATCTGGGTTTTATTCAGGGGAGTCATGATTGGATTGCCGGCCGTAAAAAGATAACCTATACTTCGGCTTCGATAAATACTTTGGGAAAGCAGAGCTGGAAATACGGGATTTTTGAAATCCGGGCACGTATCCCAGTTGGTGAGGGCCTTTGGCCTGCATTCTGGACGTTAGGCACCACCAAAGAATGGCCATCAAATGGTGAAATAGATATCATGGAATATTATAGGGGCAATATATTGGCTAATATCGCAACTGGTACTGACCAACGCTGGAAAGCACATTGGTTTGGTAAGACGAAAGCAGTCAAAGATCTTGGCGGAAAGGCTTGGGCAGATCAGTTCCATACTTGGCGAATGATTTGGGATGAAGACGCTATTACGCTTTATGTGGACGATATGGAAATGCTTCACATTCCTTTGGATCAATTGGTCAATCGGGATGGTACAGGATTCAATCCGTTTACCCAACCGCATTATCTCCTGTTAAATTTGGCCCTCGGCGGTATCAATGGTGGTAAAATAGATCCCAGCTTACTTCCTGCAAAATATGAAATTGATTATGTACGAGTCTATCAAAAAAGGGAACATCCTGAGATGAATAGTTTTACGCCAGGGGAAATATGGAAAGACCAATCCGGTCATGTGATCAATGCCCATGGTGGCGGCGTACTTCATCAAAATGGAAAATATTATTGGTATGGTGAGAAACGTGGCGGAACAACATCACAGGGTGTCAACGTGTACTCATCCAATGATTTGTATAACTGGAAGTTTGAAGGATTGGCTCTCACACCTAGCGTAGATTCGACAAGCGATATTGCTTGGGGCTGTATTATGGAGCGACCAAAGGTTATCTATCACGAGCAGCTGAAGAAATACGTCATGTGGTTCCATCTCGAGTTGAAAGGGCAGGGCTATGCAGCAGCCAAGGCCGCTGTCGCTATCAGTGACTCTCCACTTGGGCCTTTTCAGTTTGTCCATAGCTTCCGACCCAATAACAATATGTCACGCGATATGGGCCTATTTGTTGATACAGATGGCAAGGCTTACCAAATCTATTCATCTGATGAAAATTATGCTTTACGAATGGTTCAATTAACAGATGATTACCTGCATGTAACAGCGAAAGATTCCTTACTCTTTCGGAATCATCGGGAAGCCCCAGCTTTATTCAAGCATAAAGATAAGTATTATCTGATCACCAGCGGATGCACTGGCTGGGATCCAAATCGTGCAGAGCTTCATGTGGCTACAGATCTTTTTGGCCCTTGGAAATCTCTTGGGGATCCAATGCAAGGACCAAATTCGGCTTTGACTTATGGTGGCCAATCGACATTTATCCTTCCTGTCGCAGGAAAAAAGGATTCCTTTATCTTTATGGCCGACCGCTGGAATCCCAAAGATCTTATGGATAGCAGATATATCTGGCTTCCGGTTGATCTCCAGAATGAAAAAGTACAGATAAATTGGAAGGATCAGTGGGATTTAAGTGTATTTCATTAGGTAGGCCGTACAGGGGGTACTTTAGCTAGATGCAGCTAAACAAATCACTCCTTTTTGAATTGATTTACTAATCGATAAATAATAAAACATGCAATTTGTGAATAAATTAGTACTTATTCTACTCTATAGTTTTGTATTCATTTTTGGACATGCGCAGTCCAGTGTTACCTTGACACATGGGCCGCGTAAGATGCAACAGCAAGATACTGTTGTCCGAAAAGGAATCCCTTGGTTGGATGAAACGATTACTGAAGAAAATCGATTGCCCATGCATACCGATTTTGTGACCTTCCCCAATACGTCTCAGATCATCAACAGCGATTGGCGTGAATCTTCTGCTTATTTAAGTTTGAATGGTTCCTGGAAATTTAAGTGGGCAGATAGTCCTTCAAAATTGCCAGCCAACTTTGAATCGCTAACGTATGACGATCGTTATTGGGATAATTTTCAGGTGCCTGCAAACTGGGAACTCCATGGATACGGTTTTCCAATGTATACTACCTCAGGTTTTGAATTCACTTATTTGATCGGAAAACCAAATCCACCAATTGTACCGATGGACTTTAACCCCACGGCTGTGTACCGCCGTGAGGTAGTTATTCCCGAGAATTGGCAAGGAAAGCCCGTAATTCTCCATATTGGTGCAGCGAAATCGAATCTATCTGTTTGGGTAAATGGCCAATATGTCGGGTATGGGGAGGATAGCAAATTACCTTCAGAGTTTGACGTAACAACGTATTTGAGAAAAGGAAAAAATCTAATTACAATGCGCGTCATGCGTTGGGGTGTCGCAAATTATTTGGAGGATCAAGATATGTGGCGCCTCAGTGGAATCACGCGAGACTGTTATTTGCTGGTGCGGCAACCGATATATCTGCGCGATATTCAATTGTCCCCGAACCTCAACGATTCTTTTGATGAAGGACAGTTAAATACTAAGCTGATTTTTAACCAGAGCAGTCAGGCGGATCTAAAGGCAGAGGTTGCACTACATAGAAATGGTCGGCTTGTGTCAGTTAAAACTGTCAAAGTCTCGGCACAGGAAATAGATATTGCACAGACCATAGAGCGTCCTGCACTATGGTCGGCCGAAATGCCAAATTTATACCAGGTGACTATTAAACTTATAGACAACGAGGGCAAACTCAGCGAGGTCGTTCCCCAGCAAGTGGGCTTCCGTAGGATTGAGATCAAAGAAGGTCAGTTGCTCGTTAATGGGCAGCCTATACTTGTCAAGGGAATAAACCGGCACGAAACAGATCCTGTAACAGGGCATGTGATCTCCAAAGAAAATATGTTGCGTGATGTACAGCTCATGAAAAAATTCAATATCAATGCTGTCCGCACCAGCCACTATCCCAATGCAGAATATTGGTTGCAACTCTGTGATCAATATGGACTGTATGTGATTGATGAGGCTAATATTGAATCACATGGCATGGGCTATGATCTGTCATATACGATGGCCAATAGGCCCACTTGGGAAAAGGCTCATGTTGCCCGTGTTGAACGTCTTATTCAGCGCGATCGCAATCATCCCAGCGTAATTATTTGGAGTATGGGCAACGAAGCTGGAAATGGCTACAATTTCTATCGGGCCTACCTCCGGATGAAAGAGCTCGATCAAAGTCGGCCTGTACAATACGAAAGGGCTGTGAATAATTATGGCGAATTACGATTTGACTGGAATACAGATTTGATTGTACCCATGTATGCAAGTCCATCTGCGATGAAAAATTATGCAGCGCGTAACCCTAAGCCTCAAAGGCCCTTTATTCAATGTGAGTATGCACATGCCATGGGAAATTCATTGGGAAATTTTAAAGACTATTGGGACATCATTCGGGCAAATAAAGGAATATTCCAAGGCGGATATATCTGGGATTTTGTGGACCAATGTTTTATTAAAGTCAATGCTAAAGGGGATACTGTTTATACCTATGGCGGAGACTATGAACCTAGAGAAGCCATAACAGACTGGAATTATGCTTCCAAAGGAATTTTTTATGCCAATAGGACACCATATCCGCATGCTTGGGAAATGAAGAAAGTATATCAAGATATCCATAGCAGCCTATTGAACGAGAAAAAGATACAGATTTACAATGAACGATTTTTTACTGGACTTGAAAATGTTGAACTTCAGTGGGAGCTTATTGTTGACGGAAAAAAAGTCCAATCTGGTTTAATCAAACACCTGAATGTATTGCCCCAACAATCTGATGTGCTGTCTATCCCTTTTAAAACAGATGTACGGGGGGAAAAATTTCTGAATCTGACTTATCGATTGAAGAAAGCCGAACCCTTACTTCCTATGGGACATATTATTGCAACCGAACAGTTGTCTTTAGGCGGTGTTTTTCAACCCCAGACAACCATTGTGGCTCAGGGGAAAATCAAGACTGAGCGAAAAGATGGAAATCTGATTATCTCGGCAAAGCAGCTGCAGATGGAGTTCGACCTTAAATCAGGATGGCTGACCAAATATCATTATAAAGGGCGGGTTTTTATGGATGAACATGCCCTATTTAAGACCAATTATTGGCGTGCGCCTAATGATAACGATTTCGGTACAAATACACCTGAAAAACTGAAACCTTGGAAACAGGTCACGGATTCGATTGAATTGATTGAAATTAAATCCGCATTAATTGATAGCCTAGCCTATGTATATGCAACCTACAAGATGCCTCAGGTATATGGACAGTTAGAAATGAAATACTGCATTAATCAACGGGGTGAAATGCGCATTTCCCAATCCTTCACTGCTGACACCACAAAAAAAGTTGCGGTTCTGCCACGCTTCGGTATGCAATGGATCATGCCCTCTGGCTTTGAGGCCATCAGTTACTACGGTAGGGGGCCACAGGAGAACTACATCGACCGTAATTTTGCGTCACAGATCGGAATTTATAAACAGACTGTCGATCAACAGTATTTTCCCTATGTAATGCCACAGGAGACCGGTAACAAGACCGATATCAGATGGATGGAAATAAGAAATAAACATGGTCAGGGATTGTTCTTTACAGCGGATTCTACCTTTAGTATGAGCGCTTTGCATTATTTTGATAAGGATTTGGACGATGGTCCCAAGCGACAACAACGTCATGCAGCTGACCTAGTCAAAAGGAAACAAACGCAAGTTAATATTGACCTCAGACAAATGGGCGTGGGAGGAATCAATAGCTGGGGAGCATGGCCGCTTCATGAATATACATTGCCATACAAAGATTATTCCTTCTCCTTCGTTATAAAACCAGTCGAATAATTATAGCGTCCTGTACAGCAACAAACGACGTAATTGTTGTACAGGGCTTATTTTATTTTTGACAATTCAAACTAAGGCCGATCGACATGGAATTCGTTCTGAAACGCTTTTCGATACTTTTTGACATAGTCGGATGGCGTATGGCCAAACAATTTGCTGAACTGCTGTCTAAAGTAGCGTTGGTCGTAGAAACCTGTTAAATTAGCTACTTCATTAATTTTTGAATCCGTCAATATGAGCATTTCGGCTGCTTTTTTAAGTCTTACCGACCTGATAAATTCATTGATCGATTTACCTGAAATAGTTTTAATTTTTTTATAGAGTGAAGAATGACTCATTCCTGTTTTTTCGGCAAGACTTATTACAGTCAATTCTTCCAACAGGTTCTCTTCAATAATCTCAATGCACCGTTCTATCAATAGCTTGTCTGTGATCGGTATCTTTAGCTCATTGGACTGTAGCGTAATCGCATTAAAGAAAAAGTCCTGCAGGTTCTTTTTGTTCTGCAGCAATGTTTTGACCCGGAGCAACAATATTTCCGAATCAAATGGCTTATGGATATAATCATCGGCACCATATTGAATTCCGGCCAACTTAGTGCTGTCAGAGGTACTTGAGGTAAGTAGGATGATTTGAACATGGTTGAGTGTCGCATTAGATTTTACGGCTTTGCAAAGTGACAATCCATCCATCTCTTCCATGATAATATCACTTATTACCAGATCAGGTTGTTTTTCCTTGATCATATCGAGTGCCTGAACACCATTATGGGCATTATAGACCGTGTATTCTACCTTAAAAATGTCGGTAAGATAGCTGCGGATCGCATCGTCGTCGTCGACCAATAAGACACTGAATTTTTTGCTTGATATAGCTGTCGGGAATAAGGGAACGGTTTCCGTCACTACTTGCGAATCGTATAGCATTTGAATCCCCGACTCATTGTGGAGCGCAACATCTGCCAATGGTTCTTCGGCTGGGGTTTGTTGTGCTAAGATAGGCAAAACGAGGTCGAATGTTGTTCCCGCTGTTGCTGAACTTGTGTAACTTATTGTTCCGGCGTGCATTTCAACAAAAGTTTTGACAAGGTACATCCCAATCCCGAATCCCGTTTGTTTTTTGGGACCATTAAGTGGATCCGAAAAATATTTGTCAAATATCCTATCGCCAAGATGTTCGGGGATACCTTTTCCCGAATCTTTGATCTGAATAGTTAATTCCCGCCCCTGTTGCGATAAGGCAATATGGATAGTGCCACATGAAGGTGTAAATTTAAAGGCATTTGATATGAGATTGCATAAGATGATCTCAATTTTTTCTTTGTCGGCATTGACATAAATCGGATCTGAATTTTCCAGAAACTGATAATCTATATTTTGTAATTTTGCCTGAGCAGCGAAATATAGAAATATTTCTTTTATAAAGCTTTGGCAGTCAAAAATACTGGTTTTGAGCTGTTCGGCACCGTCCTCTGTTTTTCTAAATACAAGCAGTTGGTCTACCAAGCTCAACAGTCTTTTGGCATTTCTATGTACAACCTGAAGGGAAGCGCTGTCCTTGGAATCGTTTTTGGTCTTTAGCAGATCTTTAATCGGATTAATAATTAAGGTCAGTGGTGTTCTAAATTCATGCGATATATTCGTGAAAAATGCGTGCCTCTTCTCATTGAGCTCTCTTTCCTTCTGAATGGTAAATTTTGAAAGCTGTATTTCGTAATTTAAAGCGATTTGCCTTCTCCGATAACGCAGATACCATAGCCCGATATAGACAATAGCCAGCGTGTAAAGCAGGTAGGCCCACCAGCTTCTATACCAAGGCGGAAGAATTTGAATCTCGAGCTTAATCTGTTTATTCGTCCAGTTGCCTTCCGAGTCGGTCGATTGAATATGCAGGATATAAGTGCCTTCATGCAGACCGTTGTAATTTATTGATCGGGTAGACCCTGCATCGTTCCATCCCTTGTCCAATCCTTCCAATAGATACCTGTATTTTATCTTTTGTGGAGAATCAAACTCCAGGGCTGCGAACTCCAACGAAAAAGTGGATTGATTGTAGGGAAGCGTCAATTTGTGAATGCTATGATCTTTTCCAATATCGACCCGGTCGCTCAGGTCGGCAATCTTTTTATTATTAATTTTAAGGCTTGTGATAGCTAAGGCAGGTTCATAAATTTTCAGTTTAATGCTATCGGCGTCAAAGATGTTAAAACCGTTGTTTCCCCCGAAAAGAAGATGGCCGTCTTTGAGCTTAAGAGCTGCCCCATAGGAAAATTCGTTGCTTTGAAGCCCATCTGTTTCCTCGTACCGTACAAATTTTTTAGTGGAAGGATCGAACTTCGAAAGCCCATTAAAGGTGCTTAACCACAATTTTCCAGTTTTATCTTCCAAAATATTAAGTACGGCATTGTTGCTCAATCCTTCATTTGTGGAATAATTTTCGACAATCTTTTTTAAACGGATATCAAATGCCAAGAGTCCCTTTCCTTCTGTTCCCAGCCAAAGTCTGTTATTTTTTCCGAGCTGAATGGCACGAACAGGTTTTCCGATTAAATATCTGGAGGTTTTTTTCGTCTGCTTGTTTAGCTGTATGATCTCATTGTAATTCCCCATCCAGATATTACCTTTCTGATCATCAATCATACAATTGATATCATAGATGTCTTCGCTGAATACTTCAAATTGGTCGCTTGTCGGATTATAGGTATATACTCTTCCATCAGAAAATGTCGCTGCCCAGATCTTTTCATCCTGATCCTTAAAAAGTAACTGTACACTGTTATTTAGAACCCCATTTGGCGTTCTACAAACATAATATTTAAAACCCGAGCCCTTTGTGTAACGCGCAATGCCCCTTTCGGTTGCGATCCACAATTCTCCATTAGTTCCAGTCAAAAGATGGTTTACCGTATTGTCTGGCAATTGCTGTGGCCCTTTTTGAAAAGACTGAACCTGATTGGCCTTGTTATCCCATACATAAAGACCATTGCCTTCGGTACCAATCCAGATCTTGTTATCATATTCAACAAAAGAACGGACAAATTTGTGCGCTAAGTTAAAGCCTGCATAATGTTTCTGCTGTAAATAATTAAATTTATAGCCATTGTTATCAATCGTCTCAATGCCCCCTTTTCCGGTGCCGATCCATATTTTACGCTGGGAGTCTATGTAAACCGTATAAATGGTCTTGCTATTCAGTGAAAATTGAACGGGCTGTAGATCATTTTTGTTTTCTGCTTTTCCATGAGATAGGTTAAGTATAAAAATGCCATTGTTTTGGGTGGCTATCCAAAGTTTGTTTTGTCCTTCCAACGTAAGTGTATTGATCTGACTCGATTTAAGCTCCTGCGGATACAATGTCGACAGCATACCGTCTTTGATTTTCCAAACAAATAGTCCCTCGTAATTACCAATAAAGAGTTCACCACTGTTTGTACTAGCCATACAGGTTGCACTGGTAATGAGCTTTGATACAAGATGCAACTGCTGTGTTTTTTTGTCGAAAGCATATAAACCGCTTCCCTCTATAAAAACCCATACCCGGCCTGTCGCATCAATATGCGTGGCGGATACATGGTAGTATAAGCTGAATAGGTTCGATTTATAATCTTTAAAAGCGATTTGCATGGCATATGCTTCTTTATGACTTTTGTAAAATAGCCCCCAGCCGTTTGTGCCTATATAAATATTATTATCACTATCGATTTGAATGGATTTCGTGTCGGCGTTGAGATGATATGACCGTTTCGATTTTTGGTCTATATAATTTAAACGGGAGAAGGTATCAAAATTTCGGTCGTAGATCCCGATGCCTTGACCGGTTCCTATCCACAATTTTTTATTGAGGTCTTCTGCTATACAATAGATATAATTATGCGGAATGCTATTTTCGTTATTTAGTTGGTTTCTATAGGTTTTTATATCGTAACCGTCGAATCTGTTAAGCCCGTCGAAGGTACCGAACCACATAAAGCCCTGACTATCCTGAAATATAGATTTTACCGAACTATTGGATAAACCTCTATTCATCTCCCTGGGAAATTGTGCTAGGGTCAGCATACTTGAGTGAACAAGGATGAGAACGAATACCAGGATTAAGGCCTGACGAGAATATAGGAGTCTGTTGAAACTAGGCATGTTAGCAGTTTTGTTCGTATGGTATTTCCGATATCAGGTAAAATTATCGATTCATCCTTATCATAGGTTATTATCTTTAAAACGACTTTTTGTGATCGGAAACAGTCAATTTGAAGATTGTATGGCTAAAGATACGATTGTTTTTTAAAATAAGTGTATATTGTACGTTTATTTAAAGAGGCCTGTATGACAGCTAATATTTTTGCTTTATAAAGCAAAAAAATCGGGAAGAAAGTAATGAGTGCTTCCATTAAATAGTGTACAAACCAATTTAAAGCAGCTTTTGTGCTGGTTTATCAAAAAATATTATATATCTAAATATATGCGGATAAATTTAATCTTATGTCTATTGTTTTTAGGACATTTTTCATTTGGACAACAATTGAACAAAGAAACCGTACTTGCTCAGCTAAGTAAGGCAAACCAATACTGGCAGTCTCATCATAAGCCCGAGGTTTGGGCTTTTTGGGATCAGGCAGCTTATCATACCGGAAATATGGAATTCTATAAGATTTCAAAATCAGCGGGCGACTTAAAATATACTGAGGATTGGGCCAGATACAATGATTGGAAAGGTGCCAAGTCGACCAATACGCAACTTTGGAAATACAACTATGGGGAAACAGACGAACACGTTCTTTTTGGTGACTGGCAAATTTGTTTTCAAACCTATATCGATCTCTATCATTTATCGCCAAGCCCTGAAAAGATCGCACGTGCTCAGGAAGTCATGGAATATCAGATCCACTCCAATAAACAGGACTATTGGTGGTGGGCCGATGGTTTGTATATGGTAATGCCCGTAATGGCTAAAATGTACAAATTGACAGGAAATTCACTTTATCTGGATAAGATGTATGCTTATTTACAATATGCCGATAGTATCATGTTTGATCAGGAAGAGAAATTGTATTACCGTGATGCAAAATATGTCTTCCCCAAACACCAGAGCTTACACGGCAAAAAGGATTTTTGGGCTCGTGGCGATGGCTGGGTGTTCGCTGCATTTGCAAAGGTTCTTCAAGATCTACCTCAGGAGGACAAACATTATACCTACTATCAGGAGCGCTTTAAGGATATGGCGGCCGCTATCATTAATTGCCAACAGCAGGAGGGATTCTGGACTCGAAGCATGTTAGATCCCGAGCATGCGCCTGGCCGAGAAACAAGTGGGACAGCTTTTTTTACCTATGGGCTACTCTGGGGAATAAATAATGGATTGTTAAGCGATCTTAAATTTAAAGATGCTGCGGTTAAAGGCTGGAAATATCTTAGTGAGATCGCTTTACAACCCGATGGCAGAATTGGGTATGTACAACCTATCGGTGAAAAAGCTATCCCCGGACAGGTGGTGGATACCAACTCTACAGCTCCTTTTGGTGTAGGTGCGTTTTTATTAGCCGGCTCGGAAATGTATCGTTATTTAGCTCAAAAATAGATTGGATTTGAAAATGAAAAATAAGATTTTATTGTTCTTTGTTATTCTTCTGACAGGCCATACTGTCTTTGGACAAGGGTTGAAGAAGAAACCTGCATCAACAAAAGAGACGGATAGAGCTTTTTGGCTTAAAGAAATGGATCATATGCTGCGTCCCGTCCTCCGCAGTCTGGCTCATGACAGCCTGCGGTTAAATATGCCACAAATGACGTCTATACATGTGGATAATAAAGAGCAACGGATCAAAGTACAATATGTTGAAGTTTTGGGAAGGGTATTGTCAGGCATAGCACCCTGGCTTTCCTTGGATGGCGGTTCGGCTGAAGAAATAAAGCTACGCGATCAATATAGAGCATGGACTGTTCAAGCACTTAAAAATGCTTTGGACAGCAATGCGCGCGATTTTATGCGTTTTGATCTCGGTGGTCAACAGCTTGTTGATGCCTCATTTATCGCTTTGGGATTTATGCGCAGTCCTTGGCTGTGGGATCATATCGACAATCAGACAAAAAAGAATTTGGTAGCATCCATAAAAATTACGCGCCAATTTCGACCGGCTTATTCAAATTGGTTACTCTTTTCAGCAATGAATGAAGTTTTTTTAGCGAAATATTCGGATGATTGGGATGTGATGCGTGTTGATTATGCGCTGCAGCAATTGGAACAGTGGTATGTTGGAGATGGAATGTATATGGATGGTCCGCATTATGCGTTTGATTACTATAATAGTTATGTTATCCATCCCTTCTTGGCCGGAATTATGGATTTCATACAGTTGAAAACTAAAAACTATGATGGGATGATTGCAAAAATCAAGCTCCGAAATGAGCGCTATGCCATTATTCAGGAACGGTTGATTAATGCCGACGGTAGCTTTCCCCCGACAGGAAGGTCTGTAATCTATCGCGCGGCAGCTTTCCATCATCTCGCCGATATGGCTTTCAAGGGGCGACTCCCTGGGGAACTCAGCGAAGGACAGGTGAAGGCTGCCCTGTCTGCAGTACTGAAAAAATCGACCGAAAACCCGAATACGTATGAAAATGGCTGGTTGACACTGGGTATGTATGGTAATCAGCCGGGCTTGGGCGATCCATACAATAACCAAGGGAGTCCCTATTTATGTTCAGTAATTTTTTTGCCTTTGGGCTTACCCGACGGAGATTCTTTTTGGACAAGTGAAGCGAGCGACTGGAGTGCACGGCGTATCTGGTCAGGACAAGACTGGCATAAGGATCAAAGTAAAGCCATACAATAAGCCTAAATTCCGGGAATAAGACTCCTTTTAAAAGGACCTGTTGGACTCAACAAATGTATAAAAAATTCAATGAAGCAATATCTAAATCAACTAGTAAGAGTGGGGATGCTCACTTGCGCATGTGTCTTGTTTATTTACAATGCACAAGGACAGAAAATTAAGAATACGCTTGTCGGAAATGGTTGGGCAAAGAACACGGTCAACACAACCGTATTTCGTAAAAATTCATTAACCAGCAATGGTAAATACCAATATATCGCTTATTATGATGAAGCTGGATATGTAGTTTTAGGCCAGCGATTACTTTCTGGTAAGGTCTGGAAGTTGCGGCGTTCCGGCTATACTGGACATGTGAAGGATGCTCATAATGTGATTAGTATTATGGTGGATAAGGCTGGATATCTCCACGTTTGCTGGGATCAGCATGACAGCAAGTTGAGATATGCACGTACCCTTCACCCCAATAGTCTTGTGCTAGGTTATGAGCAAGCCATGCTGGGACAAAATGAGTCAAAGGTAACCTACCCTGAATTCTTAAAGTTACCGAGTGGCGAGTTACTTTTTTTATATCGTGACGGCGGATCCGGTCATGGTAATCTTGTGGTCAATAAGTACAATAGTAAGCAGCAAAAATGGGAGCGGATGCATAGCAATCTGATTGATGGCGAGGGACGCAGAAATGCCTATTGGCAAAGTTATGTGGATCGTCGGGGGACAATACATCTTTCTTGGGTCTGGCGGGAGAGCCCCAACGTGGAAAGCAATCATGATATGGCTTATGCATGTTCAAAAGATGGCGGATTAACCTGGCAAAAGAGTAATGGAATGCGGTACGATTTGCCAATGAAAGAATCTACGGTCGAGTATGCGGCCCATATCCCTCAGCAGCACGAATTGATTAATCAAACCTCTATCGCTGCGGATGAAAAAGGGAATCCTTTTATCGCTAGTTATTGGCGTGATGCAGGAACACAGATCCCACAATATAAGGTAATCTATTTACAAGAGGGTAAATGGAAGATCCGGTCTTTTGATTTTAGAAAAACACCCTTTAGTTTGAGTGGTGGTGGAACAAAGGATATTCCAATCGCGCGGCCCCAGCTATTGGTTCGCGGAAAAGACAGTAAAATAATGTTGACGCTGGTCTTTCGGGATCAAGAGCGAGGTTACCGACCTTCGATACTGAAGTTGAATGGCATGCATCAAGAGGCAAATGACATTATTGATCTTTGTGAGCAGTCCTTAGGGGCTTGGGAACCTACATATGATACCCAGTTGTGGCAAAATAAACGTAAAATTGCTTTATTTGTGCAGTCTACAGTGCAAAAGGATGCGGAGGGACTCGCTGATGCTCCCGCGACAGCAATACGGGTAGTAGAATGGCGTGATTGAGAAAGAGATTTCTGTATTTTTTTTATATTAGAGTATACTATTAATACCCTAGCGATAAAATATTAAAAAATCATAAAAAGTAAACCGCACATTATGAAACATTCAACCGTATTTGTCTTGTTATTTCTAATCTTTACACATGTGTTTGGACAAAAAAGTAAAACAGTCCTATATGTAATCGGAAATATTCACGATAGTGTTCCAAATTATAATGCTCAAATTTTGGTTGGAATTCTTAACCATATTAAGCCTGATATTATTCTTCATGAAGTAGACCGTGAAGGGATGAATGAATATGAAACTGCTCAGTATAACGCCGAGGGAAATGAAATAAAAGCAAGCAATCTTTATTTGATGAAGAATCCACAAACCCTGAGATTTCCATTTGATTTTGAAGGAAGAAACAACTACCGTAAAGAAAAAGGCATGGTACCTACTGATAACTTAACCGTTAAATTGATCGACAGTTTGTACCGTGCTCAAAAATTGACCGGCGGACAAGCCAATATTTACCAAGAATTTCAACGTATCACGGGAGATTTAATAAAAATTGCCACGTTATCTCCCGAAAATTTCAATAATCATACTACGGATAGCATTGCTGAAAAAAGACAATATTATCAATATCAAGAATTACTGAAAATTACAGATGCAAGGTCTGAGTTTTCAGAAAGGTTTGTTACAAAACCCGATGGAGACAAGATCAGTTATAAAGATGGATTCAGATTAATGTCAGACTTCTGGGATTTAAGAAATCAAACAATGGCATCCAACATCTATGGGATAGCTCGAAAATATCCGGGTAAAAAGATTGTCGTCTTAACAGGTTTTCTACATCGCTATTATTTGATAAGAGAGCTAAATAAGCTCAACAAAAATGATTTTGTACGCAAGGAATTTTATCAATAACAATCATAACTACGCGAAAGTATAGTGGATACAAATTCTTACTCCACTTTTAAACTGTCGACCGGATTAGCTTTTGCAGCGGCTATTGCTCTGGTACATAGGGTTAGCATAGCAATTACCAGTGCGATGATCCCGGCACCTACAAGTATCCACCAGCTGATCGAAATGCGATAAGCGAACTCTTGCAGCCACTGATTCATTAATAACCATCCGAGCGGCAGTGCAATCAACAGGGCTATACCGACCAGTTTAACCATATCAGAGCACAGAAGATAAACGAGGTTGCTTAATGTTGCACCTAATGTTTTCCTTATACCAATTTCTTTTATTCGCAATTGAATAGCGAATGTGATTACACCAAATAAGCCTAAACAGGCAATAACGATAGACAACAAGGCAAAAATTAAGAGAATTTGACCCTGTTTTATTTCCGAATTGTATTGCTGTTCAAAGGTTTTATCTAAAAATGTGTATTCTAAAGGATAATCGGGGACATATTTACTGTAAACTTTGTTTATATGCGAAATTGTATGGTCTACATTTGCCGATTTCATGCGAATATAAATATTGTCCATTTCCATTTTATTAGCTGGAAGTTCTAGGATAAGAGGCTCTATTTTGTGCTGAAGCGAATAAATATGAAAATCGCTGACGACTCCGATAACGGATTTCAGGATAGATTTTCCAGTTCTGTCTCTTCCAAATTCTATCCTTTTACCGATAGCGTTTGTCCAGCCTTGTTTTTTTGCAAATGCTGCGTTTATAATGACAGAGGCGCTATCTGTTGGCATGGTACTCTCGAAATTTCTTCCCTTAAACAGTTGGATATGCATTGCTGGGATAAAATTAGGGTCAATTTTTAAGGTATTGGCGAGTGTAAAGTTGGGATCAATTTTTCCATTATTTTCAACATTGAAAGTTCCCACGCCAATGTCGTTTTTCCCAATTGGATTGCTGGCGAACGCCACTTCCGTGATATGGCTATCTTCAAGTAAGCTATTTCTGAGCTCGTCACCTTTATTGCGAGTGGATTCATTGTCCAGATGGAAAACCATGACCTGATTTTTGTCGAAACCCAGGTTTTTTGTAGTCATAAAATTCAATTGTAGAAAAATGACTATGGTGGATACAATAAGCAATACTGCGATTACAAATTGAAAAACCACAAGTGATTTTCTCAGTAGATGTTGGAAGCCATTCGTTCCGATCTGATTTTTTAGCGAAGGAATAGTCTTTAGTCCTGCAAGTACTAAAGCTGGATAAATACCAGTAGTGAATACTAAAAATACGATAAATGGAAGTACAAACAGTAAGGTTTTCCCTATTCCAAAATGCCATAAATCCAATTGCTTACCGATCATTTGGTTTAGCCATGGAAGAAAAGTTGACGCCAGCAATATGCTTAACAATGCTGCACAAAAGATGATTAAAGACGTTTCAACAAGAAACTGCTTAGTTAGATTTAAAGTGCTGGATCCGATTACTTTCCGGACGGCAATTTCTCTCATCCTTATTGAAGCCTGCGCCGTTGTGATATTAATATAATTTACGATCGCAATTAAGAGTACTAATGCACCGACAATGGAAAAGATGTAAACATATTTGATATTGCTATTATTGCCAAGCTCATAACTTAGATTAGAATGCAGATGGATATCCGTAATTGGTTGTAATTCGATTTTATAATCAAAATCGAGATCCCGTCCATGAATATATTTTTTTACGATGTAAGGAAGTTTTTTTTGAAGTTGGGGCAAGTATGACTGATCTTTTAATAGTACATAAGTATAAAGGTAAAGTTGATTCCAATCGGGATTAAAGTCTTTTGAAAAGGAACGGATAGCTCTGAACTTAAAATGTGTATTTTGAGGTACATTTTGTATAACAGCCGTGACAAGGCTGGGTTCAGATTTATTGAAATAAAGCGTTTTATTGACTGCTGTTTCTACGGATCCAAATAATTGTACGGCTAAATCTTCTGTCAGTACAATAGATTGGGGATTAGCCAAGGCCGTTGCAGGATTGCCAGCAAGAAAATTATAGTCAAATAGATTGAAGAAATTCTTGTCTGCGAGGAAGATTTCGTTGACTTTTGTTTGTTGATTATCAATGCTAATTATACCACCGCCCTCGATATCGAATCGGGTAGCTTCCTTTACGCCGGGAAATTCATCTTTAATAACAGTTGCAAGGGGACCTGCAGTTCCCGTAATATCAAAGGAACCGCCATCCCATTTTCCGTGGGAAACAACGCGATATATACGGTCTGCCTGCGTAAAATAACGATCATAACTCAATTCATCATTCACAAATAAGAGAATAATCCAGCATGCGGCTAGGCCTAACGATAATCCTAGTATATTGATTAAGGAGAAGATTTTGTTTCTGAACAATTTCCGCCAACCGACTTTTAAGTAATTATACATGATTTCCTAATTTTAATCTTAAAAATTCATTGCATTTCATATCATTTTTATTTCATGCAACATGCTTGATATCAATTAGTTTTAAATGCTTCAATAGTTTTGCCTAAATTTTAAGTCGTTAATAGTTAGTGTTTTACTTGTTTTTGTGGCCATATTAAATTGTTCGATTATGAACAATACTGTTCGCTTACGAACGGAGAATGATTACATATTTGACCAGCTCACATCTTATGGCCTCAATTCATCTTTTAGCCAGCATTTAATAGGGTGTACGCATGTGAACAATATCGCAATAAACTGTTCGCTTCCGTACAGCTACTTTTTCTGAAAAAGATATGGAATATGCTTTAAAAGGCTATAGAAGCCGTTATTGAACTCACAGGACAACTGGTATAGTATTTGGCACGAAGCTAATAAAACTAATCTTATGTTCTTTATGTATTTTGAAGTTCACCTTTTCATTTCAGTCATTCACCGAGTTTTACCGGTTGTTGATCTAAAGTCTGTGAACGAGAAGAATCTAGAGTAGTAATTTTGAATCAACAAATAAGAATAGAAAAAACTTACACGATAAAATAAAGATATTATGAAAACGCTAGTAAAAACAATCGCAGCAGCAGCCTTAATCGCAATTTCAACATGTACAATGGCAGCTGAAGGTCCCGGATCAAAATCAGCAAAAACAAACGTTAACCTATCAACAGCAGACTTTGCTTTAGAGCACTATGTTGCTGTAATGACTGAAGGTGAATCGGCTGGTGTAGAACAATTGTTTGCTGAGGATTTTAATCAAAAGGTCCAAACGGCAAACCTGAAGTCAAATAGCCGTAGTGAAGTGGTTAAGTCCTTGAAAAAACAAAAAGGCGAAAAGCTCAATTGTACAGTGAGTACAGATGTACTTGAAGAATCAGCAGATTATATGGTGGCTAGGGTGACCTTGAAATTTGAGGATTTCACCAAGACCGATCTAGTGACTTTTGTCCGTGAAGGAAATGACTGGAAAGTGTCCAAATCGATCAATTCGTATAAATAGGAGTCATTTTAATTCAATATATAAGTTGTAGGGCCACATCAGGAGATGTGGCTTTTTTTATGTTATTGCGGACAGTTCGTTTTTCTAACTCTAACTTACGAAACGTGCGCTAACATTCAGCATTGTTATACGTGAATTTGCTAATCATCATTTGCTTCTTTCGGGACAAATGCTCACTTATGGCAGGAACCAAGTTATCTTATAGATACGTATTCCCTTGCTGTTTCTTTGCTTTTTTACCAACGAAACACCAACGAAACACCAACGAAACACCAAAGGAATAGCAAACGAAGCCCAAGCCAAGCCCAAAGAAGGCCCGAACAAAGAGCAAAGAAACACCAAAGAAACGGCAAAGAATCAGCAAGGAATAAGCATAGCTATTTCATTAAAAATTCTCTCTTTTTAACTAAATCTTGACCAATAGTGATGTATCAGTTAATTGAGTGAAATCAATGAAATACGACGAATATTCTTAAGTTTGCGGCATTAACCTGTATTATATTCAAAAAGTGATTCAATTTAGTTTAGACACTCGGTTGAAGTTCCCACTTTAATAGTTACAGTATAAAAAGCGTATTAATATCAAATGAACACAAATAGATTATTGTTATTTTTATTATTGCTATCCGTCACATTGAAATGCTATGCCCAAGAAGCATTTGAAGGGGAAATTATTTATCAAAATAGCTTTCAAAGTAAGAATTCAAGCGTCACTAGTGAACAAATGAAGATTCTTCTAGGTGATAAGCAAGAATATTTTATTAAATCGGGAAATTATAAATCGTGCACAAATGGTGTTGGTATAACAATGCAGTTATATATTGGTGAAACCAATAGACTTTACAATAAGACGAGCCGATCCGACACACTTTATTGGTTTGATGCCGATGTGAAATCAGATGCAGTTATAAGTTATGAGCTCGTTAAGAATAAAGAGAAAATATTGGGGGAAGATTGTGATGCCTTGATTTTAAAGACGCAAGGTGGGCAGACAACCTATTTCTACACATCAAAGTACCCTGTTGATTTTACTAACTATCAGATGCATAGTTATGGAAACTGGAACTACTATTTATCAAAAGCCAAGTCTGTTCCATTGAAAATTGTGGTCGATAATGCGCAATTCAAAATGGAATCGGTAGCTCAAAAGATAGAAGCAAGGGAACTTCCTAAGGATTTTTTTGCAATATCAGTCGATACACCGATAAAGAAAACGAAATAACTTAAGTTTTAAACTGTAAATCGTTTTCCCTGTTGTAGATTCTTATACTGTTTAAGGATCTGACTATCTCCGGCGTTTTAAGGAAATGTGGCAGTATAATATACAGCTATCCCTCTTCTTGGCTCCATTATTGTATCGATTTAGTTTTTTATTGCGAGCAGAGGAATAGACTATCCCTTATTTTAAATTATAGAAATGAGGAAGATTGCAAAGGAACGTTTGGAATAACTCAAAAAATACGGACGAACAATGATATTAAAAGAAAAAATCGGCCACAACTACCTAAAATACCTGTTTACAGGAACGCTTTCGGCTTTGCTGGTTACAGGTTATGCGCAGGAAGTGGGGAAACAACAGAAAGAAAAGAAAGAGAAACAACAGCAACAGCAAAACAGTGTGCAAGGTGGCGGCGGAGAGGTTCAAACCATGGATTCCATTGATGTCGTACGCGACTACCGGCCTATGCTGGCCGATGCGGTTAAGGTACGCCGCAGTCCGGATATGACGCATATCAACCGCGATGCTATCGAGACGGAGCTACGCCAGATTGCCACAGCCACCTATTTAGCACAACTAAAATATAAACAGGCCTATTATCACGAATTGATGAAACGGCATCCCGATGCATCACAAAGCAATATCGATAATTATCGCATCAGCTATCTGGCTTATGGCGCTGGCGAATACAAAAGAGCGAGCGGTATGCTGGAGGCCATAAAACCTTCGGATGCCTTTTATCAGGGGGCGATCATGACATTAGGCCATATCGCTCTGGAGACTGGAGACAAGCAAGCGGCACGAAATGCTTTTGTCAAAGTGACAAAACTGGATTTGGACCGGCAAGTGAAAGCCGATGCGCTATTTAACTATGCTAAAATCTTGTTTGCAATGGACTCCACCCAAGCTGCGCAAAAAGTTCTAGAGAAATATATTGCCCAGGAAGTGAAACCTATCGACCCAGGATCAGGAAGAAAGGAAAGTGCCGAAACATTATCCGCTGAAATCCTACGTGGGACGACCAACTTCCATGCCGGTGTTAGTATGCTGGAATCGCTAAAAGAGCGCGGTCGGGAGGTCAATGCGATCTATCAAAAGGTAACCTACTACCGCGGACTGGAGTTTTATAACGAGCGCGCTTTCGAAAATAGCATATCCATGTTTATGCGATCTGAAAAATTTCCGGTCAATGCTGAAATGGCCGCTCTTGCCACCTATTGGAAAGCAGAAGCCATGTATGAAGTGCGCAAATTTGGTGAAGCCGTAGAAAACTTCTCCCAGTTTCTGAGCCTGCCCGTCGCTCGGAATACTGACGTGTATAATTATGCAAATTATGGGCTGGCGTATGCGGCATACCGAAACAACCGTTTTGAGTTGGCGGCCAAATATTTTGAACGCTTTCTGACTGCCGGAGGAAATACGGTGGATCAAAATATACGGTATGATGTCATTGCACGTCTAGGTGATTCGTATTTGTGTCTGCGCGATTATGGGCGGGCAAACAAATATTATGATCAGCTGATTAATAGCAAAGCGCCTAATCAGGATTATGCCTTCTTCCAGCGTGGTGTTTTATTTGGTCTGCAAGGCGACAATGAAACCAAGCTCAGTACACTGCGGTCAGTGCTGAAACAATTTCCATCGTCCAATTATGCAGATGATGCAGCCTTTGAGATTCCCTATACTTATTTCACGATGGGTGATTATGGCCGTGCTATCGAAGGACTGCAAGCAATGGTCGAAAAGTACCCCCGCAGCAGTTATATTCCCCGCGCCTTAATGACCATAGGGCTCGTGCAGTACAACAACGATGAGCCCGAAGCGGCGAAAGCGACTTTTCAGAAGGTGGTGGAGAAATATACCCGAACTGCTGAAGCCGAGCAGGCCATGCGTTTCATTGAAAATATCTACCTTGATCAGGGCGATGCTTCAAGCTATATCCGTTATGCTGTCGGTACCAATGTCAGTAATCTGAGTCCTGCAGAGCTAGATAACATGGCTTTCCAGGCAGCGCAGTCTCTATTCGCCAGGGGAGAATACGGAGCGGCTGTAGAAGCGATCAATGCTTATTTTGATAAATTTCCAAAACCCAGACAAGAAAAATTCGCCCGTTATATCCGTGGGGTGAGTTCGTACCGCACCGGGCATCCGCAGGAAGCATTACACGATCTAAATATCATATTGAACGACTGGACGAGCAAATATTCAGAGAATACCTTGCTGACGGTGGCTGCGCTGTATCTGGATCTTAAAGAATACAATGAAGCCATTGTGCACCTCAAAAAATTAGAGCTCAACGAAGAATATAAAAAGAACTATGGCTATGCGGTAACGAACTTGATGGTGTGTTATTTCGAACTCGGTGATATGGAGCAAATGGCTAAATACGTGAGCCTGGTTAAAAATTACAACGGGGCAACTGAGGAGGAAATAGCGAAAGCGCATCTGTATAGTGGAAAAGCCTTGCTGAAAGAAAAGAATGTAGCGTCTGCCATGAAAGAATTCAACCTGGCCGCGCTAAAAAGCCAATCGGCAGTCGGCGCAGAAGCGCGGTATCGTGTGGGGCAGCTACAGTATGATAACAAGGAATATGATAAAGCGCTGGAAACAGCCTTTGATGTGATCAACAATAGGGAAGCACAAGAATATTGGGTTGCCAAGAGCTTCCTATTGCTTGCTGATGCCTATGCGCGTAAAGGCAATGCTTTCCAGGCGAAGAGTACCTTGAAAAGTGTGATTGACAATTATGATAAAAACGATGATATCGTCCCCGCTGCGAAAGAGCGTTTGCAAAAATTGAAGTAACATTTTGGATAATTTGTCAGTAAGATAGATTTGAGGATGTTTGTCCATTTATATCGAATAACAATGGCATTGTAGTACATGCCGTTTGGAAAAGCCCGATTGTTCTCGGGCTTTTTTATTTTCGCTATCCTTTCCGTCTCATTCTTTTTTATTTCTGTAAATACCCTGTTTGCATAATTGATACGGTCTCTATTTAACGCTTTATCCATTGTACGGATGCGGACAATACGTTTATAAACTGTTCGTATGCGCACATCTACTTGCTGAAGAAAGATTACTAAAAGGCCATTTTAAGGCTAAGGATGCAGTAATATACACTTTGTGCCGACTGGTATAGTGTTTGGCATGTGGTTGTTGAAATGTGTCCTAAATTTTTTCGGCATGCTTCCGGATCGAAATCGCTCGTAGGTAAATGACAATTCACCGAGTTTCTTCGGTCACTGGTCTAAAGACCATAGGGAAACGGCATATTAAACAGGAGTTTTGGGACAACAAATAACAATACTATCAGGAACACAATAAAATAAAGATATCATGAAATCATTCGTAAGAAATTGTACTGCAGTAGCTTTAATCGCTTTATCCACATGCGCCATGGCAGCTGAAGAAGGAGGGAGCAAATCAGAAAAGGCAAACATTAACCTTTCCACGGCAGGCTTTGCCCTTGATCACTACCTTGCGGTAACCACCAAGGGGGAATCAGTGGGCGTGGAGCAGTTGTTTACGGACGATTTTAACCAAAAGATACAGGCTAACAGCATATTAACGTATGGGCGTAACGCTGTGATTAAATCGTTGAAAAATCAACACGGAGAAAAGCTAAATTGCAAAGTAAATATCAAGATCGTAGAAAAATCAGTAGATTATATGATTGCAAAAATTTCATTGAAATTTGACAGCTTTAGTATGACAGACCTCGTGACCTTGGTTTACGAGAATGGCGATTGGAAGGTGTCCAGATCAATTCATTCCTACCAATAATGCTTACTCCCTATAAATATATATGTTGTGAAGCCACGTCGAGCGATGTGGCTTTTTTAGTATGTTAAAAATGATCTCATCTAAACTATGTGTATTTAAGACGTAAGATTAAATTTGTAGCCATTATTATTTTAATAGTTTTGTTTTCTTCCAGTTCGGTTAAATAGTTTTATTTTAATCGTCTTATAATGACTGATATTTGTTAGTTTTAAAAATTAATTAATTTTCAATCCATGTACAAACTCATTTTATTTTTAAACTTTTTTTTCGTATTCACTGTTTGTCGCGCTCAAAATAAAGAAGTTATCAAATTGGTTGATCAATTTATCGACACATTGGAAACTCATTCTTTTATGCGTAGCAAAATTGATTTTGACAAATTACGCGAAGAGACAAAGTTTAAAGTGGAGGGGCTTGATCAGGTAGACTCATTACTGCCAATTTTTAAAAAGGTAGTCTCTCAATTAAAAGACCATCATTCCAGCGTTAGCCGCGTCAAAGATACAACAGATGACTTAGCGTTTATTAAATTGATTGCTACGACAACATATGAACAACAAGGTATGTCCCCGTTAAATTTTCAGTATCGTATGATTGAAGATAAGTATGCATACATTAATGTTCCAGGCGTACTTTTAGAACACAGGCGTTACCTCAATACGTTGCAGAAACAGATACGTGAACTGGACGGTGAAGCACCTAAGGCCTGGATTATCGATTTAACTGAAAATGATGGTGGTAGCTATATACCAATGGTTATCCCTTTTCACAGTCTAATTGATACCAGTCATACTTTTTCTTATTTTGATGGAACACGGGATAAAAACGGTAACGAAGTCCTCGTGGATAAATTTCAGATCCCGCAAGATGGTTTATATATAGACAATAGTATTGAGGCACAATACTGTCAAATTGATACCGTGCAGGCTCAACAGCTAAAACATAATAAAATACCAATTATCATTTTGGTATCAGGTATTACAGGAAGCTCCGGAGAAATTACAGCAAGTCATTTTTTTGGACAAAAGAATGTTACTGTTGTTGGAACAAAAACTGTTGGTTTAACCTCGGGAAATGAGCTCTACTATATAGACAAAGGTTACTCTATTAATTTAATGACAGCCTTATTACATGATCGAAAAGGAAAATCTTATGCGATTGGTGAAGGTATTGCTCCGGATGTTCCGATTGACGTGGTTTATCCCGATACGATAAAAACTTTTAACGAACGTCTTGATTTTATCAAAGCACATAAATCGGTCTTTATCAATAAAGCACTTGAGCTTTTAAAAGCCAAAGGTATTTAATTTTAATAGACAAGTTTAAATTGGGGTTATGCCATGTTATTTTTGCAGTTGTTGTCTTAGAAGATCATTCTTGGATAGTATTAACTAGTGAAAAAGAAAAAAACAATATGAATTGAAACCGTGAAGAGAAACAGCCCGTATAGAACGATATTCACAAAGGAGATTCAATATGGTTAAATTATGTTTTTGGCGATCCGAATGTATTTATTTCTGAATTGGATATTGAATATTAAACGATCAAAATATTGCAATATCCTCTTTTCGCCATCTTTTTTCACTATTCAGCAAATTTTCAGTTCTGTGAGTCTAAAGCTCCGAGACAACGTTCTATCGTAGCAAAGTCTATAATCATTAAATAAAAACCGTTACCATGATGAGCAAAGATGGATGATCCCAAATTTCTTCATCTTATATGACGAATAGCACTCCAATCCTATTTTTGTACAAAAACGAACCATTTCTGAACAAATCAATACCATTGCGGTAATCTGCTGTGGCTAATTTTGTACCGTACCTCAATAAATTAGTTTGGTTTAAACAAGACCTATACACTTAAAAATTATAATAGGGTGCTGCCGAATTGGCAATACAATAACCAATGAGTAATAGACTTAAAAAATATGTTCAGATACGAAATAATAGCTAGACAAGTCATGTCAAAAAGGATCATAAAAATGATTTTGATTCTCTTATGGTGTACTTCTGCATCGATTAGCTTTTCTCAAAGAAAGAGTGCGCTTCAAGGCGATTCTAAGAACTCAGATTATATCATATTCAAACCAAAATACGATGGTCATTTAGTGTTGCGCAACCCTTTAAATGGTTGGGTAATGTATGCTCCCCGTAACGCTGACGATACGTATTGGGATATCGAATACTTTGTGCCCGCATTGGGTAAAAAGGTAAAGGTTATCGATTATGCTTCGGCATGTTATATACGTACAAGCTGGTCTTCTCTGAATCCCAGTGATGGTATTTATGCCTGGGAAGATCCCAACTCTAAAATAGGAAACCTTATCAAAGGTGCACAAAAGAGAGGACTGCCCATCGCACTGCGTATTGTGGTAGACGGTCGCGATCAGGGTCAAAATACACCCAAATTTGTGTTCGACCTTGGTGCCAAATATTATCTGGAAAATGAAAAACATCCTGATAGACAAACACCCTATCCTCAGGATACGGTATTTAGAAAATACTATGCCAAATTTATCACAGCATTGGCCCAAGAATTTAATGATCCTGAAAAGACCTCTTTTATTGATGCGTATGGCTTGGGAAAATGGGGCGAAGCCCATTTTGTTGTTTATGAAGACCCCAAAATAGCAACACCCGAAAGTACTGAAAAAATAAAGGAAGAAACCTTGGATTGGGTAACCAGTTTATATGCTAATACATTCACCAAGGTACCTTTGGTTATCAACTACCATCGTCTGGTCGGTCATCCCGAAAGTTGGGGAGCAGTCAACCCAAATAGTGAACGCTTATTGGATAAAGCTATTGATAAGGGGTATAGCCTTCGCCAAGATGCTTTTGGCATGACTGGCTATTACCAGGATTGGGAAAAGGATTTTGCCAAAAAATGGAATTTTAAACGGCCCATCATTATGGAGGGCGGTTGGATTATTGCCCTAGGTAAGCACCGTTATTGGACAGACCCCAGTGGAAAATATAGAGAAGGTCATGATGAGGATGTGAGGAAAGGTGAGTTCGACCTGTCGGCCGAAGCCCATGTCAATATGATGGACTTTAGAGCGGGGGGAGAAACTGAATCCTGGTTTAAGTCCTTTGATTTGGTTCAACGGTTTATTACAGAAGGGGGGTACCGTGTATATCCAGACCAAATCAATCTCCCTCAAGATATCAAGTCGGGAAAGATAGCGCAAATCTCCCATCGTTGGCAGAATATGGGCTGGGGCTATTTACCTAATAATATTCCACAATGGAACTACAAATATAAAGTTGCTTTTGCACTGTTAGATGCCAAAGGGAATGTTAAAAAGATTTTTGTAGATCGTCAGAGTGAACCGTCTGCTTGGTTGAAAGGTGCTGCTGCAAGTTATAAAATAAATGTAAAAGTAGATCTACCTATAGGAATATATAGCTGGGCAGTCGCCATTGTTGATACGACAAAGGAAAATAAGCCGGCAATTCAACTTGCTCTTGATGGAGATTTGACGGCTCAGGGTTGGACAAAGCTTTCGGCATTAGAGGTAAAATAGAAGATTTTATTAACAACTAACACCAATTATGATAAAGCTGATCAATTTATCTTTGATATTGTCCCTTTTTCTTAGCCTGATAACCTCCAACCTTGTTGCACAGCAAAATATGGCCAATGTGTATGGTAGGCGAGCTCAATCATTAAATGGAAAGTGGGACGCTATTGTAGACTTATACGACCAGGGAAGAAAAAACCAAATCTATCTGAATAAAAAAGCCGAAAACAAGACTGATTTTTATGAATACGCTTTCGAGAATGGTCTCCGTTTAAATGTACCTTCAGATTGGAACAGTCAAATGCCTGAACTTAAATATTACGAAGGTACCATCTGGTATGGCCGAAAGTTCGATGTAGTGAAAGAAAATAACGAAAGGTTATTCCTGTATTTTGCTGCGGTAAGTTACCGTTGTCGCATATATCTCAATGGGCAAGAGATTGCACAACATGAAGGTGGTTTTACCCCCTTTCAGATTGAAATAACGGATGCAGCTAAAGAAAACAATAATTTTTTGGCAGTTGAGGTAAATAATAGCCGAAAGGTTGATGCCATTCCGGCAATGGCCTTTGACTGGTGGAACTATGGCGGTATCACTCGAGATGTCTTTTTGGTAAGCACGCCAAAAGTTTTTATCGAAGATTATTTTGTTCAATTGGACAAAACCAAAGCCGATAAAATCAATGCGAAGGTCAAACTTTCGGAAACGATGGCCAATTCCTCGGTAACTATCGAAATACCGGAACTAAGACTAAAACAAACGCTTAAAACAGATGCTCAGGGAGAAGTAAAAACTTCATTCCTATCGAGAGAAATCAAACGTTGGTCGCCTACTGCACCTAAACTGTATAACGTGAAGATTTCAACGCGTGACGATCAAATAGAAGAGGAAATAGGTTTTCGCAATATTTGGGTAAAAGGGGAAGATATCTTCCTGAATGGCGAAGCTATTTTTCTCAAGTCCATTTCATTTCATGAGGAAATACCACAGCGCAAAGGTCGTGCTTTTTCACAGGCAGATGCAGTGATGCTGCTTTCAGAAGCGAAAGCTTTGGGCTGTAATATGATTCGTTTGGCACATTATCCACAAAATGAATATATCGTGAGAACGGCCGAAAAAATGGGTTTCTTGTTGTGGGAAGAAATTCCCATATGGCAGGGCATCGATTTTGAAAATGAATCGACTAGAGATAAAGCCGGTAAAATGATGCGGGAAATGGTTGCTCGAGACAAAAATCGTTGCGCACTCGCTTTTTGGGGGGTAGCCAATGAAACCCAACCGTCCAAGCCTAGAAATGCTTTCATCAGACATTTGATTGCAACATGCAGGGCTATTGATACGACCCGGCTTATAACGGCTGCTTTTGACCTAGTTCGTTTCAATAAGGAGAAAGAAATCTTTGTGATGGACGATCCTTTTACGAAAGAATTGGATGTCGTAGCAGTCAACAAATATTTGGGTTGGTACCACTCCTGGCCAGTTTCTCCTGATAAGGCGGTCTGGGAGGTAGCAAAAGGACAGCCTTTAATTATTTCTGAATTCGGAGGTGAGGCCCTGTTTGGCAAAACGGGCGAAAAGGATGTTGTGAGTTCATGGAGTGAAGATTACCAAGCAACCCTGTACAAAAACAACCTAGAAATGTTTGAGCATATCCCAAATTTGCGCGGTACTTCACCTTGGGTACTCTTTGATTTTCGCTCGCCATTCCGTTTTCATCCGACCAATCAAGATGGCTGGAACCGAAAAGGACTGGTCTCGGATCAAGGCTATCGCAAAAAAGCCTGGTTTTTGATGAAGGAATATTATGAGAATAAATAAAACTTCAATCCAGACGCATCGGAAAGAGTCATAAAAAGATTTCACAATGACAATTGCTATTTGGCGTTACGCGTCAAAATAACTTGCTAAAGAGAATGGAAGCACATAAAAAATTGAAATACAAAATGAACGAATACAAGATAAGTATAGGCAAATATGCTAAATTGATATACTTACTGGGGCTTCTAGTGCAAACAACCTTGTTAAAAGCTCAAGATGCTATCGATTTATCAGGCACTTGGGGGTTCCAGACGGACGTGATGGATTTCCGTAGAGGCTCGCTGTCCCCCCGCTATAATCATCTTTTGCAAGAAACAATTAAACTTCCTGGTATCACCGATGATTATCAGATAGGATATAAAAATCCCTATAAATATATCGACCGTCTGACCCGAAAATACGAATACATGGGGCCGGCATGGTACCAACGCGATATTGAAATCCCTGCTGACTGGAAAGGGAAAAAAATATTTCTATATTTTGAACGTACCCACTGGTTAAGTTCAGTTTTTGTGGATACCAAGGAAGTCAGCAGTATCGATTATGTGAGTGTGCCCCACAATCACGATCTGAGCACTTCTTTAAAACCTGGAAAGAAGCATCGTATTACCATTTGTATCGATAACCGATTTCAGTACAATACACATAAATGGAACCATGCACATACTGAATTTACGCAAATTAACTGGAACGGTATCTTGGGCGAAATGAAACTGCTGGCCATAGATCCAGTGTATGTGGAAGACCTTCAGGTATATCCAAATATCACCGACCAGTCCATAAAAGTAAAATTGCGGATAAATAATGCAACTAAAAAACAGGTAAAGGGCAACGTTTCCTTTGCTATAGCTGGAAAAAACTACAGCCTTAAAAATGAAGTTGCTTTGATAAGTACCGATTCGATCACGTATGTAGAGACGAATATTCCCTTAGGTAAACAGATTAAACTGTGGGATGAATTTAACCCAAATATCTATCGGATCAACTGCAAGTTGAGTACGTCCGACGGGAAGAACAGTTACCAACATGAAAAATCGACTACCTTTGGCATGCGTGAAGTAAAACAAGGAAAAAACCATGTCCTGCTCAATAATCGCCCTATCCATTTACGAGGCAATGTTGAAAATGCAGTCTTCCCAAAAACAGGGCATGCTCCGCTCGATGATGCCTCTTGGGAACGCATTATGATACTGATGAAGGACTACGGCATGAACCATTTACGTTTTCATTCCTGGTGTCCTCCGGCGGCGGCCTTTCGCATGGCAGACAAACATGGGATATATTTTGAGGTGGAAATGCCTATGTGGGGCAAAGATGCCGAACCCGACGAGGCTAGATATAACTTCTTCCGCAGAGAAATTAAAGCTATTTTAAAAGAATATGGCAACCATCCTTCCTTTGTTCTGTACTGCAACGGCAATGAAATTACAGGGAATTTCGACTTTATTGAGGAATTGACCGGCGAAGGCAGAAATGCTGATCCCCGTCATCTTTATAGCGGTTCTACGGCACGAACACGGGTGAAATCAGATCAATATTATGTATCCCAACAAACCAACAAAGGACCAGTAAAGGTTTATGAAGGTCTGCCGGGTACTGACTGGGACAAGAATGTCGAATCTGATGTAGATGTGCCCGTCATTTCACACGAATCGGGACAACGTTGTATCTACCCAAATTTTGATGAGATAAAAAAATATGCTAATAGTCCTGTCGAGGCGCGAAATTTTGAAGTATTTCGAGACTTGTTGCAAAAAAATGGCATGCTAGATCAGGCAAATGACTTCTTTAAGGCTTCTGGAGCACTGACTATATTGGAATATAAAGCAGTAATTGAAGCTTTGTTGCGCTCGGGTAAATCTGCAGGTTTTCAGCTCTTGTCGATGAATGATTTTCCTGGACAAGGCTACGCCCCCGTAGGAATTTTCGATCCTTTCTGGGACTCTAAAGGGCTGGTTACTGCCGATAAATTCAGGGAGTTTTGTGCGCCAACTGTCGCCTTGCTGCGTTACGACAAAAGCAGTTACTTCAATACCGAAACATTTAAGGGTAAAGCCGAAGTCTATAATTTTAGCAATTCTGCACTTAAAAACGCCCAAATTAAATGGTGGTTAACCGATACCCTTGGCAAGGTATTACAAAAGGGAAGGCTGAAAAAGCAAACTATTGTCAACGATAATGTATCGCCAGTGGGTGAATTTGAGATTTCCCTAAAAAATATCAGCACCCAAAAAGTTACGGTTCATCTTGCGGTAAACGATAGCATTAAGAATAGCTGGGACATTTGGGTATATCCAAAGCATCAACATTTGATGCAGTCTACAGCTAATGTATTGTACACCGATGTCTACGATGATGTTGCAAAAAGGCAATTGGCCCAGGGTAAAACCGTGGTTCTTTATCCTTCTCCACACCAGGTGAAAGGTCGAAAATCACTGTTTCACAATCATTTTTGGAACCCTATTATGTTTGCTTGGGCACCGATGACCATCGGCAACCTGGTTCATCATAAGCAGGCCATGTTTAATGATTTTCTTACTTCATACCATACCGATTGGCAGTGGTGGGATATCCTGAACCATGCAAAAGTAATTGAAATGCAACATGCACCACAACAACTGCGTCCCTTTATACAGGTCATCGACAGCTACGATAACAACCAGAAATTGGGTATTGGTTTTGAAGCCAAACTGCACGGCGGGAAACTGCTGGTACTGGCATTGGATACCAAAAATGATATGGATAACCGTCCCGCTACCCAACAATTGTTGTACAGTATCGATAATTATGTAAAAAGTGAGAAATTCTCGCCGCAAGTGGCCGTGGACGAAACTTTTATTCAATCATTTTTAGAGAAATAAGAAAGATTTACACAATGGTTAGAACAATGATATTATCTATGATGACTGTTTTTTTTGGTCAGCCCCTCATGGCACAGGAAATTAGGGTAGAAGAGAAAGCCTCCGTATCGCAGATTTACAAAAAAACTGTCGAGGCGGAAAATGCATTGTCTTTTAATGATTTGGACATCGAATCGGGCTATGTACTTTATCAGACCGAGATAAGCACTGATGCCGAAAGCGAAGAACTGGAATTGGAAAACGTACGTGATTATGCCGTGGTCTGTGTCGACGGTAAGGTACAGGGTAGCCTGACAGATAAGAGTAAAAAACTAGCCATCAAAGCAAATCCGGGCAAACACTTGCTTCAATTTTATGTCGAGAATATTGGTCGGATCACTTATGGACCAGAAATTACAGACAATTCAAAGGGATTGTTTGGTAATGTCAGTTTAGCCGGAAATGAACTTCAAAACTGGAAAATGATCCCCTTAGCGGTGCGTACTTACCCGCTGAAGGATTTGGTTTTTGAACAAAGATCAGCTAATGACAGCCCTGGTTTTTACAAAGGTCAGTTCGAACACAATCTGTCCGGAAACAAGTATCTTAATATGACAGGATGGGGAATGGGCGAGGTCTGGTTAAATCAAAAATATTTGGGATCTTACTGGGTGGAAGAAAAACAGCAGTCGATATTAATTCCTTCGGAGGATTTAATACCCGGAAAAAATGAACTTGTAATCTTCGAACTCAAAAATAATCAGCAAAAGAAGATAAGTTTGTCCCCAACGCCTGTTTTTAAGTAAATTGGTACTGTTGGCTTCGCATGGATCTGAGCAGCTGAAAAAGAGCTAAGGCCAGAATTTCGACGAAGCTCATTGCCTAATAGTATGATAATCTAAGTTTATAGAACCACTGATCAACAATTAGTAGCAGGATATTTTGATTGTAACTGGCACGCGTAAATCTTGGATTGAAATTTAAACAGCTTTAGTAGCATCGGTAAATGAATAAATACAGTCTGATAATTTGTTTCGTCGTTTTTTGGGGGCAATGTGTTCTCGGTATCGATCTTTCGAGGTATAGGTTTCATTTGATGCCCGAAACTTCCTATTATGGCGGTATACAGAGCATAGCAAAAGATAGTTTAGGGCGTATTTGGTACACGGGGCCCGATGCGCTCTTTATGTACGATGGCAATAGTTTTTATCAGTTAAATGATATCATCTCTGCGATCAAACCAGCGCAAAAATGGGGTTATGGTTCTTTAATTCGAGATAAAAAGGGAAATCTGTTTTTAGCTTCTGGGCAAGGCTTATTAAAATTCGATTACGAACGGTTTTCTTTTCATGTCGTGGTTCCCGGAATGATCCGCTCGCTTTGTGTACATAGCGATGGTCAGGTTTACATGCTGTCAGACAATAGCATACTACGCTATAATCCGCAAAATAAACAGACAGAAAGCTTTTTATTGCCCAAAAACAAGTCTTTCCAAAATATATTGAGTGCTAAAGATCAGGTGTTTCTAAGCCAAGGCGCTGTCGTGTATCAAGTTGAAATGACGAAAAAAAGCCTAATCCAGTTTGCGGATTTTGGTAGTACGACAAATCAGGTGAACGATGCGGTCGCGTACGGGGGGGGATATTACTTTTTAACACAACGAGGGGGAATCCATGTAACAGATTTAACAGGTACCTTAAAACAGAAGATCCCAGTAAGCATAATGGGAAATTCAGCCGTGTTAACCAAAAAATTATATTTGGACCAAACCGGGGTGATCTGGGTGGCTACGCAAGCTGGATTATATTTTTATGATCCATCCAATGAAAGCAGCAGCACCTTGCAAATGAACTTGAACGATGCTTATTCATTACCGAATAACTCGATATGGACAATTTATCCGGATCCGGACCAAGGGGCCTGGATAGGTACTTACGGTGGTAAAATAGCTTATTGCTCGCTTTACGATTCCCGAGTACGTTACTTCAAGCCCAGCCCAGGGGGACTCAATCACCCCATAGTCAGTAGTTTTCAGGAAGATTATCTGGGAAATATATGGATCGGTACCGAAGGGGGGAGCCTGAATTACTGGAATAGAAAAAAGGATCAGTTTAACCCTCCAGAAAAATCGCAGGGTAGTTCGTCGAGTCCTCATATGATTAAACGCCTGAAATTTGACCGAACGAGCAAAAAACTGTTTATTTCAGCCTATAACGGTGGTATCGGCAGTTATGATGTGGACAATCAACGTTTCAGTAGTTTCAATTTCCGTTCTCCCGAAAGCCAGCAACCATTGACCGTTTATGACTTTGTAAATGATCAGGAAGGTACCTGGTGGATGACAGACCCTGATAAATCATTTTTATATCGCAAGAAGCCGCTAGGTTCTATAGAGATGGTGAGCCTCATTGATGTACAGGGCAAAAAATTGAATCTCGAAGTCGAAGCACTCTATGTGAATAACCAAAATCAGCTTTGTTTAGTTAGCCATCAAGGATTTTTTGTTGCCGATCCTCATACGTTAAAGGTATTGAAGCACTATTTGGTCAAAGACGCCTCCTATTCCGCAAATTACCTGTGCAGCTATACCGTGACTTCAAATGGCGAAGTATGGCTGGGAACCTTGGGGAAAGGGGTAAACGTGCTTAAAAAGGATGGAAAGTACATCAATCATAGTGCAAATAATGGGTTTCCCGCAAAAATGGTATTTGGCATATTGGAAGATGATGCTACGAAAAATATCTGGTTAAGTACCAGTGATGGTCTTTTTTGTTTCAATTGGAAATCCAGAAAATTTGAGAAAGCCAGATTTTATCAGGAAAATATCATTGGCTCATTTTATATACATGCCGCTTACAAAACTTCCAGGGGTGAAATGCTCTTTGGCGGTACCAATGGTTTTTTACTTTTCGACCCCGCATATCTCAATAAAAATCCGCAAAAACCGAAAGTTTTTTTTACAGGATTTCTGGTCAACAATAAACTCGTGAAGCCAGCGGATGGCTCATCAGTTTTAACGAAAGACATTGGTAGTCTTTCCAATCAAAAAAAGGACAGAATAAGGCTTTCAAGTAGTCAGTCCAATGTAGAAATTAAGTTTTCTGCAAATAGTTATCTATCTGCAGATAAGAACCAATTTGCTTACCGGATGTTGGGGCTTGGTGAAGACTGGCAAATCAGTCATGCCAACCAGAAATCTGTACAGTTTCTCAATCTTTCGGGCGGAGATTATATCTTTGAAATCAAAGCTTCCAACAATGATGGGCTATGGGGCGATCAAATATCACGATTATATATTCATGTCGATCCACCATTTTTCTTGTCCTGGTGGGCATATTGCTGCTATGCAGCACTTGTTTCTGCTCTGCTCTTTTTCATAATGAGATATTACAGCAATAAAAGAGTGTTTAAAGAGCGATTAGCACTCGAGCGTTTAAAAGAACAGAATATGCAAGAGCTGAACCAGGCGCGTACCGACTTCTTTACCAATATCTCACACGATTTAAAAACACCGCTAACCTTGGTTTTACAGCCGCTTAAGCAACTCAAAGATACTATTGTATCCAACGATACTGCTTTGGTATACATGGATTTAATAGAGAAAAATGTATCCAGAATACAGCGGATGATTAGCCAATTGCTGCGCTTTCGAGAAATAGAAAGTCAAAAAATTACGCTCAATCCGCAGGTTGGTGATTTTATCAATTTTGTAAGGGATATATTTAGCCTGTTTGAGCTCTATGCCAATAAAAAAGGTGTTGAAACCAATATTTCCGCGTACAAGGACAATTTATATGTTGCCTTTGATTACGATGTTATCGAAAAAATATTGACTAATCTGTTCTCCAATGCCCTAAAATATACACCAGATAATGGGTATGTGGGCGTACGTATCTATAGTGCAACAGCAGAAGAAAAAGAACGGTTTCCTTCGTTAAATCCGACGGAAGTCGAATACATCTCCATTGAAGTTATAAATACCGGTGATTGTTTTTCTGAAGAACAGATTGCGACGCTTTACACATCTTTCAAGCGCTTATCTTCTCATCGGCCAACTTTTGAAGAAAGTTCAGGACTTGGACTTGCTATTGTGAAAGAACTGGTAGATGTGCTTGAGGGTAAAATATGGATGGTCAATAAAACCGATAAAATTTCATTTACCCTTTCACTACCGTTAAGGAAACAGGCCGGGGCAGGCGACATGCAGCCTAACGTGTATGATTACACCGTTTCTGAAATCGACGATATTATCACGCATGATACTGCAGCCCCAGAAACAGGATCGATCCCTATAAAAAAGACAGATAATATCCTGCTCATTGAAGATGACCAACAGCTGCGTGTCTATCTGGAGCAGCGTCTGGCCGAAAAATATAATGTGTACACGGCGAGTGACGGGGAAGAGGGCTTAATTAAAGCCGAAAAAATTTATCCGCAACTTATTATTACCGATTTGATCATGCCAAATCGCAATGGCTTGGAAGTATGCCGTAGCCTTAGACAAAATTTTAAGACTAGCCATATTCCTATTATTATGATTTCGGGTACGGGAGATGACAACCAGAATAAAATAAAAGCATTGGAATATGGCGCCAATGTGTTTATTGATAAACCTTTTCATGTCGACTATTTGTTGCAACAGACGGAAACCATTCTAAGAAATCAGCGGGAACTAAAAGAAAAATATAGCAAACACGTTCAGGTAGATCCCTCCAATGTAACCGTCACCTCTATGGACGAGGAACTGCTGATTAAGGCCATTCAGGTCATTGAAGAAAATATTGACAATGCCAGTTATTCCGTAGAAGATTTTGTGGCTGATATGAACGTAGGCAGAACCATTCTCTATCAAAAAATACATGATATTGTGGGAATGTCCATCAAAGAATTTATTTTGAATATGCGACTGAAAAGAAGTGCTTATCTGTTAGAAAAATCGGATTTGACGATAGCGGAAGTTGCTTACCAAACCGGGTTTAACAATGCCAAATACTTTAGCGTCTGTTTCAAAAAACAGTTTGAACTGAGCCCTTCAGAGTTTAAGAAAAAGGTTTCCAGTGGAAAGAAATAAAAATACAGCCAATAGTTGACCGATAGTTCCTTTCAGATGGGGGAAGGGCGATTCTATATTTTTGAAATCCTAACGATAATGAAAATGACAATTTTTAGAAAAGTGCTTCTGCTTACCTATTTTATTTGCTTGTACAATGTGGTTTATCTGGCAGCAGCTGTCTCCCAAACGGTAGATGAAACTTATATTAGTCCCAATAAATATAAATCGGGTACACAATCAGAGCGAATACAAAAAGCCGTAAATGAAGCAAAAAATACGACTGGAAAAGTGATTATCCCAAAATACGATGCGGTCGCAAAAAAAAGTGTCTGGCTCATCGATCAGGCCATTTTACTTCCGGGTGATTTTGAACTTGAATTGAATAATTGTACCATTAAGCTATCGGATAAATGCCGGGATAATTTTATTCGTTCTGCAAATGCAGGGCTGGCAATTAAAGATATAGCACCCACAAAGAATATCCGGATTATTGGAAAAGGAAATGTTCTTTTAGAAGGAGCTGATCATCCCAGAGCTACCGGTGACCATAATAAAATCTTGTCATTAAATCCCAGCGGATTTGGACAATCTTATGGTACGGATGCAGGTAAGCCCGGAGAGAACCAAAAAGGTGGATGGAGGAACCACGCCATTATATTGGCTCACACTGATGTATTTGAGGTTAGTGGCATTACATTAAAGGATTATCATGGGCATGGACTCGTATTGGAACGTTGTACCAACGGTAAGGTAAGCGATATTACTTTTAACGTAAGGCAGGCAGTAACTGTTGATGGAGCAGATAAACAGATTTTGAACCAAGACGGCATGGGCATACGTTTTGGCTGCAAAAATATTATTATTGCGAATTGCAAAGGTAAAAGCGGTGACGACTTTATTAATATAGGGTTGACAGATACCGGAGTGGGAGCAGGTGAAGAAAATGTAAATGTGGTAAGTGGTTCGATTTATAGGGGCGAAATCGACAATATTTCGAATATTTATCTCCAGAACTGGCAGGATTTCTACTCAATTTCACACCGGTCCATCCGTATCATGCCTGTGGGTAAACTTCGGATAAGCAATGTTTTTATTGAAAATATGGTCATCAGTCCCTTGGCACAACAAGGATTGGTAGTCGAGTATGCCGAGCATGTGAAAGGTTTATTTGTGCGAAATTTAATCAGTCATCGGCCCACAAAAGCCAAAGGTATCACGCAGTCTAGTTTTAGAGATATTATTTATAAAGGTCGGGGTGAAGCTATCGATGTGCAACCAAGCGATACTGTTATCCTAGATCATGTTATGAGCATAATAAGCGAATAATAAAGCGCTATTAATCTCTATTTTAGCACGAAAAATGCCTGTTTCTGCCTTTTGTACAAAATCAAACCATTTTCGTACAAAAACGAACCCTTTGAATTGGTGACAATTATAGTTTTGTCTCAACCAATTTTAAAAAGGAAAATATGTGTATGAAAATTCCTCCCGACCACGTGATTAGGCTCACGCAGGGTAATCCGAACTTTACAAAAACCAATAGCAAGGCGCAACGGAATTTTAGGTTTCATTAATAAGAACGAAAATGAAGTCTTGCCATCGGCATTGCGCATGCATTTGCGACAATGAGATGTTGTGTATCACAAAAAATTAAATTAAAAATCCAAGCCTATTGAAGCAGACCTATTTTAATCTCAAATTCTTTACGGAAAAGGGAACGTAAAGAGTACCAGTAAATTTTAAACTAACCATTATAAATCAATGATACAAAAGATACATATCTGGCTCAGGAGCTGGATAATGAGTGCCACCCTATCGGTGGTGGCGACCAATTATGCTTATTCGCAAGCAACAGATCAGATGCAGGTCAATGGCCAGGTGACCAATGACGCAGGAGAAGGACTTAAGGGTGTTTCGGTCATAATTAAAGGAGCGAAAAACGGGGTTCAGACAGACGCAAATGGTTATTATACCATCAAGGCGCCACGCACGGCTACGTTATTATTTACCTACATCGGTTTCAATAACCAGGAATTAGAGGTCAATCCATCAGGAATCATCAATGTGAAGATGTCAGGAAATAATGTCCTGGATCAGGTTGTGGTCGTAGGGTACGGTACAGCCAAGAAGAAAGACTTAACGGGAGGTTTGGCGGTGGTCGGAAAAGAGCAGCTAAGCATGGTATCTACCTCAAACCTGATGGATCGCTTGGTGGGGCAGGTGGCCGGTTTCTCCATTACGACCGGCGAGGCTGCGCCGGGAGCATCACAGACCCTGTTAATACGGGGTGAAAATTCGATATCGGCCAACAATAGTCCATTGATTATTTTAGATGGGATCCCTTATAGCGGATCCCTGGCAGATATTGACCCAAACAACGTCGAAAACCTTTCGATCTTAAAAGATGCCTCGGCTTCGGCCATCTACGGTTCGCGTGCGGCCAATGGGGTTATTCTGATACAAACCAAAAGGGGGGCGCTGGGTAGAGCTCAGGTAAACTATAAAGGTTTGATCGGCATGGCCGAGCCTATGCAGCGCATCAATGTCATGGGGCCAAACGAATACATCCGCTTTCAACAAGATATTGCCCGAATTAGGCAAGGCTATACTGGAGCTCTATTAGATCCTATCGCTGGGGATATTATCAGCGTAACGGAGCGTGGCAATTATGCTAAAGGCATAACCAACAATTGGCAGGATTACGTCTTTCGCAAAGCCTTGACCATGGATCATCAGCTGAGCATTTCGGGAGGTACTGAAAACACAAAATATATGGCTGCCCTGGCAGCTTTAGATCAAGAAGGCGTAGTGTACAATTCCAAGTTGTCCCGTTTAAATATAACCACAAATGTAGATCAGACTTTTAATAAATGGTTAACGACTGGTGTTGGGCTGCAATACACTCGGAAAAGCGACGGTGGTATTACGCCAAATTTGGAACATGCCATTAAGCAAAGCCCCTATGGTAGCTATAAAGACGAATCGGGGAAATATGTGCCTGAGCCCATGGAGTATTCATTGATTGTCAATCCGATGCGCAACGTCAATGCCATTCAGGATAGGTATAATAACAACTTCTTTCTTTCCGGCTATGCCAATATTTTATTGCCTGTGGAAGGCCTCTCCTTACGATCAAATTTTGGTTATAATTATCGGAATGGATTTACAGGAACCTATTACGGACGCAATACCTTTGAAGGCAGGGATCAAGGTACGCAGGCCGGAGGTAGTGCTTCCATCAACAATTCCAATTATAACGATTATACCTGGGAAAACCTACTCAAATATGAGCGGCAGATCGGCGATCATCGTTTTGACGTGACAGGTTTATTCAGTATGCAAAAAACGAAAAGCTGGTCGACGGCACAGAGCGGAGCTGGCTTTGTAACTGATGATACTGAATATTTTATGATAGGTTCGGCCAGTCGTCTAGTTTCCAACAGTGCTTCTTTATCGGAATCAGCTATGCTGTCGTATATGGGCCGGATAAATTATGCCTATAAAGGTAAGTATCTATTGACCTTGACTGGACGTACGGATGGAGCCTCTGTATTTGGTGTCAACAATAAATACGCATTCTTCCCAGTTGCGGCAGCAGCATGGCAAATTGGAGAAGAGCGTTTTCTAAAAGATAACGTCAAATGGCTGGATATGCTGAAAATCCGTCTTTCCTACGGTGCCAACGGTAACCAGGCGATTACACCATACCGCACGTTAGATCGCTTATATTCCAATGTGAAATATATCTGGGGAGATGATGGTGCCGCAGTTACGACAGCATACTTAGCTGGAGATGGTGTGGGTAACCCTAATTTGAAATGGGAAACCACCTATTCGACCAACCTGGGACTGGATTTTCAGTTATTTAATAATAGATTGGGAGGGACGATTGATGCTTACCTCTCTAAAACGAAAGATTTGCTCATGACCCGTACCGTACCTATCATGAACGGGTATAACCGGATTTGGGACAACATCGGTGCGACCCAAAATAAAGGGATTGAGGTTACGTTAAACTCAGCGAACGTTAAAGGAGAAAATTTCCAGTGGAATACGACGGCTGTGTTTTCCTTAAACAGAGACAAAATTGTCGAGTTGAGAGGTGATGGAATTGATGATATTGCCAATAACTGGTTTATTGGTCAACCATTAAGAGTATTCTACGATTATAAGATGATCGGTGTATGGCAAAATGGAGAAAATATTACTGTTGATGGGGCAGCGCCCGGAGCAGCCAAGCTGTACGATCGCGATGGTAACGGCAAGATAGAAGCCAGTGATAGGGTGGTCATCGGATCTAAAAATCCACGCTATACAGCATCTTTAGCCAACCGATTTTCTTACAAAAATTTTTATGCATCTGCTTTAGTTACTGGTGTTTTTGGTGTATGGCGCGATGATCATATGGCCAATTTAGGCGCCTGGACTTTTGGAATTACCAACTATGTACACGATGCCAATTATTGGACGCCGGAGAATCCCAATGCGACCATCGTTTCGCCGGGCTATCTTAATCCACTAGGACACGGATATTATAAAAAAGTGAACTACGTACAGGTAAAAAACATCACCTTTGGCTATAAGTTGCCACATAAAATTGCTAAGAAGGTAGGAGTAAACGGTATTGATCTAAACGTCAGCGTCAACAATCTGAATACGATTTCTAATATCAGAGAGGTACTCAATTACGACAATACCTGGATGGCCTCTTATCCGACGGCACGATCTTATATGTTTGGCTTAAATGTAAACTTCTAATCGAATAGGACATGAAAATGAAAAATATTATTACAACAAGTTTGGGGCTTATCGTATTGTTGACCTTAGGAGGCTGTAAGAAATTTCTGGAGGAAGAATTGAAAACTGAACTGGCACCATCCAATACCTATACCAGCACGTATGGTTTTGAGGTAGGGAGCGCTGGTTTATATACGCTCACCCGTTCAGAATACAATACCTATGGCGAAGGTGGCGCCTTTATTCACAATGGTGCCTGTCCATACGAGGCCTTACAGGTCTCTACGGATATCGCTGATGCCATCAATAGCGATGGATCTTTAACCGCTTTTGCCAACCTTACACTTACTGCTTCCGAACGTTTTGTGGGGACTTACTGGAATTGGGCTTATAATCTTATTTCATCGGCAAACCTCATGCTGGTTTATTCCGAAAAAAACACCAATTGGGATACACCGGAAGATAAAGCACGCTTCCAGGCTGAAGCCCGCTTCTTTCGGGCTTATGCTTACCGCACTTTGGTTTACCTCTACGGCGATGTGCCTTATGTGGAAACCATTCTGTATGATTTTCAGCTTAATTTTACACGCACACCAAAAGCCGAAGTTATTGGACATATGGTCGACGATCTGAAATTTGCCGTGGATAACCTGCCTACAAATCCCGACGGTGTCAAAGAAGGGAAGCTGACCAAATGGGCCGCAAGCCATTTATTGAGCGAAATATATCTGTTGCAGGGCAATCATGCTGAGGCAGAAAAGGCTGCGTTGGCAGTCATCAATAGTGGTTATTATAATCTTATGAAGACTAGATACGGTGTCAATGGTAGCAAACCAGGCGATGTATTTAGCGATTTATTTCTGGAAAATAACCAAAATAGAAAAAGTGGCAATAAAGAAAGTATCTGGGTATTGCAGTTCCAGTTTAACACGATCGGTGGTGGTACCAATTCGGATGACTGGACGCGTAGGGCTTGGATACCCAATTACTCGACGATTACAGGATTTGTTTTGGCTGACACTTTGGGCGGCCGTGGTATTGCACAATTAGTGCCAATGAAGTGGTGGGTAGGTACCACAGGTACCAATGCGACAGGCAATGTCGCTGGTATTTTCGAAGCAAATGATATCCGTAATTCAGGTTATAACATTAAACGCAACTGGTATTACAACAACGCGAATGAGACCTCGCTATATGGTAAAAAAGCCAATATTACCGAACAGACCTGGTTTACGACGAAAAGCTTATTTCCAGCGATTACAAAATTCTTTTACGGACGTACTGAAAATTTAAGTTTGACCGGTAGTTATAAAGATCGTATGAAATTCCGTTTGGCTGAAACCTATCTTTTGCTTGCTGAAGCTTATTTGGGGCAAAATATGCCAGATAAAGCTGCCCAAGCCGTCAATGAAGTGCGGAAAAGAGCTGGAGCGTCCGAAATTACCGGCGCTCAGATGAATATGGATTTCCTGCTTGATGAGCGTATCCGCGAATTAGTTGGTGAAGAAAGCAGAAGATTTACTCTGGTGCGTACCAATACTTTGGTGGAGCGTGTCAAAAAATATAATAATGCTATCAAGGATAAAATTACCGACAACAATATCTTATGGCCTATTCCACAGGTGATCAGGGATGCCAATACAGGGGCACCGTTCCCGCAGAATCCGGGTTATAATTAATGGTTATGGGAGGCTGTCCGAATCCAAATCGAATTTTCGGCAGCTTCCCGATCTGATAACAAACAGCAAGTGCGCTGGTTAAGCGCACTATACTATCCAAATGTTAGTAAAAATATAAACCAATGAAAATAATCAATTATTTATACAAAGCTTTATTTTTCTTATGCATGGTACTGTGCCAGTTATCCTGCAAACAGGAAATTCAGGATATACCCAAAGTAAATGAAACGATGGACCTTCAGCCTTCGTCGGAAAACATTACGCTTGACGAGGTCAATTTGGCCAAAGATATCGTCACATTTAACTGGAAGCCCGCTAGGGTGCAGTCAGATGATCATTTGGTCAGCTACAGTACGATGTTAGATGTGGTGGGGAACAATTTTGGTACCGGTACAGCCATATTCAACTATGAAGACGATAATGTATTGAGCAGAAGTTTTACTTCCGAACAATTACAAAATTGGGCAAATGAAAAGTGGGGCATACCAGCAAATAAGAGCTTTACGCTAGAGTTTAGAGTCGTTGCCCAATGGGAGGGCGGTGCTACTTTTGAGGCACCCGAAGTACGTACCGTAAGAATTACAGTAAACCCGATCAAGACGGTTGTTTTTGATGCCGATAAAGTGTTCTTGAGCGGAAGTGCCGTTGGCGGGAGCAAGGTGGAGATGCCAAAAACATTGGAAAATCTGGATCAGTATGCCTATGTATTGAATTTGCAGCCTGGCGAACTGGAAATTCCGGTCGAATTTAACGGTGAAACCAATTATGTTGTTACCTCCGATGCAAGCGGTGAACTAAACGATGGAAATGCCGTTGGCATCAAAATGAGAGAAAACGTATTCTCCTGGAAAATAGCAACTGCTGGCGAATATCGCGTTGTGGTCAATATGCAAAAAGCGACAGCAACCATTTATTCTCCAGCGAAAGCACTTGCTCCCAAAATAGTGACATGGACAGGGGATCAGCCTTATACGACCACGGTGACGGATTTGTGGATGCACGGAAGTATCAATGGCTGGGGAACTCCGGTAAAAATGGATTGTCAGGTAAGTTTGGCGGATCCGCAGGTTTTGGTCTATACCGGGGGTAAAGTCGGGACCACCAAGTTTATCGTAACTGGAGACAACAGTAATAACAAAAACCTGGCTTATGCTTTTAGTGCTCCGCCTACGACTGAAGGTGTGGCTCAGACCCTGACGCTTACTTTAGGAAAAGTAGCAGAATTGGGCGGAGGTACCGTTGGCGCCAACCGCAATTCTTATTTCACCATTCCAGCCACGACCAATGTGCTGATTTTTGATCTAAGGAACATGACAATTCTGGGGCTAAAACGTTAAGCAATTGTATCAAAGCATTTAAATTAACTTTAACATTTTTGAAAGTGAAAAACAATATAAACTATAAAAAAGCCTGCCTCAGCGCATTTGCTATCATGTTTTGCTTTCTAGCGGTTTCATGCAAGAAAGATAGTGCTGATAACGAAAAAGATATAGCAGGGACCTTGGTGAAACCCAGCTACAACCGCAGTTCCATATTTCGTAACCCTTTAAACGGCTGGGTCATGTATGCTTCAGCTTCGGGGACTCCTTCCTATTGGGACACGCAATTCTATGTACCTGACTTAGGTAAAACGGTCAAAGCAATTGACTATGCATCTGCCTGTTATATCCGTACCAGCTGGCGAACTTTTAATCCTGTAGATGGCATATATGCCTGGAGGGATCCCAGCACGGCAATTTATAAAATGATCAAAGGGGCACAAGATAAAGGATTGCCAATCGCCTTTCGTATAGTCGTCGACGGTCGAGATCAAGGAGCAAATACGCCGCAGTTTGTTTTCGATGCAGGCGCCAAGTATTATGTTGCCAATGCTTCTTTTCCGGATAGAAAAACACCCGTGCTGCAAGATCCTGTTTTTCGGAAATATTATAGCAAGCTGATCGAAGAGTTGGCGAAGGATTTTAATGATTTAAATAAAACCTCCTTTGTCGATGCCTATGGACTCGGGTTGTGGGGTGAGGGACATAGCGTCATTTACGAAGATCCTAATAATCCTTCCGGCCAAAATATTGAGGTGATCAAAGAAGAAGTTGTTGATTGGATTTCAGATGTGTATTCCAAGAACTTTACGAAAGTGCCCTTGCTGATCAATTATCACCGCTTAGTTGGCGACCCTGCGGGTAATGGAGCTCCCAATCCTAATTCGGAGAAGCTGTTGAATAAGATGATCAACAAAGGGTACAGCCTGCGTCAGGATGCCTTTGGAATGACCGATTATTATCAAAGTTGGGAGAAGAATTTTGCCAAGATCTGGAATTTTAAACGTCCGATTATTATGGAAGGTGGTTGGATCACGACTGGTACACACCGTTACTGGACTGATCCGAGCGGGAAATACAGGCAAGATCACCCCGAAGATGTTCGGCAGGGCGAATTTGACAGCTCTTTGGAAGCCGCTGTAAATATGATGGATTTCCGTATCGGTGAAATTGAAAGCTGGTTCACCAAATCTTTTACCTTATGCCAGCGTTTTATTTCTGAAGGTGGCTATCGTTTATATCCCGATCGTATTTATTTACCGGAGAAAGTCAATTCGGGTACTGAAGCGACAATTAACCACCGCTGGCGGAATATGGGCTGGGGGTATTTCCCGAACAATATTCCTCAGTGGAATTATAAATATAAGGTAGCTTTTGCACTCCTGGACGAAGAAAACAGGGTGAAAAAAGTTTTTGTTGATGATAAAGGAGAACCTTCCACCTGGCTTAAGAATAATCCAGTCGCATACGAGTTGAAAGCTAATGTCGATGTAGCTGCTGGAAACTATACCTGGGCCGTCGCCATTGTAGATACAACAAATGAAAATCAGCCGGGAATAAGGCTTGCCGTAAATGGCGATATTACTGGTTCCGGATGGTTAAAACTACTGAAAGTGCAGGTACAATAAATTTCTTGGTTTCCTCGATCAAAAGCGAAATCAAGTGCTATTTTTTGGTCAAAAGGGCCTGATGTTGATCAGGCCTTTTATTTTAACGCGTATTTGTATAGTAATTTTTATGATTCTTTTGCGCCCTCTTTTTAGTTTTATTATCCAATTTTTATATGCTAAGTCGCGAGTTATGGGCCTATATGTAGCTGAAATTTGAAAAAACAAGTTATGGTTTCTGTAATCTATTCTTTTTATACCTTCAATAGAATTGACAAAAAACAATAGCGATTAAACTTTGATCTAGTTTGCAAGATGATTTAGACCGCCTATCGTATTAGTGAAGAGGCGGTTGTGATGTCAGATTTGTTTGACGAAATAATACAGGACATGACATATCCATCCTGTTTGATTTTGAGGTGCAGATTAGCGCTTGTTACCTTTTTGCTCACATAAGTGTGTTTAATATTAAATTCAACTTTTCCTGAACCATTACTGCTGGGTAGAACTTCGACCTGCTCATTTGGATTTTTTAGTTTAAATGTTTGCGTAGCATCTAAATAGCCAATCCCATTTTCAATTTTTTGTAGGGTGTATTGGGTTTTTACTAAAAATACCTGTTCATCTGCCCCTAAGACTGGAAATGCCACTATTTCTGTTTTTTCAACTGAATCACCCACTTTCATTGGTTTGTTTGGCGTTTTATCTTCAAACTGATTCTGTTCCATTTCGGTTTTCAAATATTGTTTTTCCAGGGAATCTAGCGTGTTATTTACTATCGAATCAATCTTAGTTTTACCATTTTCATCGTAATAGCCATATATCGTAGAACCACTTAGCGGAGCTTTTAACGGAGTTATCTGCTCGTTAAATTTCATGCTAGTCTCTACAAAAAGTATTTCTGTCTTATAGGGAATTATCTGCTTGATTTCTGCGCCTGTAGAGGTGGTCGATTGGACCTTATTATTTCCTTCCAGATTCATCGTAAAGGGGGATGGTCCCTCCAATTTGCCTTCTGCTTTGGTTTGATATATACCCGTTGTCTCGTACTTTATTTTTGGCTGAGGAAGGTGTTTAAAGACAAAGGATTCCTGAGCGTTAACGTACTGCAAAGCAACCAAAAATAATAATGTAAAATAGTAATTCATTTTTATATTTGTTAATATTCACTAAAGTTAATCAATGGCAATAGTATTTTTATTGCTTAGTACTGTGTTTTTTTAACGCTCGTTTTCGCTATTTTTCGAGTTTTCCCTATCATGGCTTAAGCGTTGGTTGCTTTTTTACCTCAAAAGGGCCGATATTCAAATCAGATCCTTTGTTTTAGCGTACACTTGTACAGTAATTTTTATGTTTGTTATCGTTTCCTCGTTTTTGTTTCATCATCCAATGTTTTTAAAGACTATTGGATTTTCACTGTCCAACGCCAATTCTTATGTTGATCCTTATTTTTTGAAAGGTAGTTTGTAGCCGTTTTGAACTATTAATGCCACGTCGAGCGATGTGACTTTTTCGGAATTTATGACCTTTTGTTTCGTTATTTAAAATTTCGATAAGGTAATCCAATGTTTAATCGGGTTAAAATTATGCGCTTACTGGATTTTATCTTTGTTCTGAGCTGGAATAAAAAATGAATAATTGTTGACAAGATCAATCTTTCGTTAGAAGGTGTTTTTTGATTTTGATATGGTCTGATGCAGTCTGGGGACAAGCTTTGGGGACAGAAATAAGAAAGGTAATCTAAGTCAGTATGATACTTACTTTATAATACCAGTTTTTAGGTGACTTAAAGTAGTTTAATAGATTGTTTTTTGATAAATTCATCATAAAAAATAGGTCTGATCTTAATGCCTAGAATGTTTTGAGGGTAGTCTTGTTAGGTTGACTGCTGCTAGAATTGATGTGTAGGAATAATTATTTTACAAAAAATTGAAAATACGCAGGGGATAGAAAAAATGAAATTAATAAAGGGGTTAGGTAAAAAGATTATAAATCTGTACAACGATTTAAGCGATGCTGATTCGAGCTGGACAAATAGATGCTATGACTTTTATCTTATTTTTGGATCTACAGACGAGCTTAAAGCACCTTGGATACAGACCAATTGGAAACTGGACTTTCAGCCTTACTTTGACTTACTATTGAAGCAGGTGAATAATTCGAATGGAACGGGGATAAGAGTAGACAAATTCAATTTGGAAAGAAGGGTATCTAAAAATGGTAATGAGACGTTTGTATATCATGCCCCCATTAAAGCTGGAAGACTAAAATGGGATGAAAAATCACATGAGAAATGGACTGTTTCCGATAACTCAGAAAATTACTTTCAACGGTTTGAACTTTGGTCGCCAATTTGGACAAAATGTGAAAGAAGAGATATACCTCCAGAAATCTATATTACAATAACTAATCAACGGGGTTTTCAAAATGGATATAAAATTGAGTTTGGCTATTTTATGGTGATTGCAGTTGCGAAAAGCTTAAATATTGATTCAAAATCAATACTTAAAGAACTTTCCGAAAAAATAGACTCAAAAGCTACCATTTTCAAGACTCGAAAATGGGGAAAGCCCGAAAAGTTTGGCGACTGGACATTCCTAAACTGCATTCAGGATACCTATATGGTTTTATACAAGGAAGAAAGTTTGCATACTTTCGACTTCAATAGTTTGGAGTTTCAGCCTCATTGGGAAGTGTTATATAGACATACCTAAATGCCCAATTGCCTGATTTACGAAGTTTTTTTCAACACGTTTAAAAGTATTTTTTTTTCAGACAAAAGGTAAATATGTTTTATTTCTGACCTAGCCTTTTACATCAATACAAAGCGGGGCCTAAGCCCCACTTATGGTTCAGTACTTATAATTCGAATGAAATATAAGTTGCAGACTATATTCCTAATTCACCATGGGCAAGCATATGTCTGTAAATCGTTCTGCAGTTGTCGAAGAATCCTGAACAGGAATTTTCAACATAGGTTTGCGAAGTGAAGGTGTCAATCACTTGGCCACTAGTGTTGTAGACCGTTAGCGTGTAAACACACTTTCTTAGAAATTTTGCATTGCTTTCTTTTGTTGACTCGGCAACTTCAACTTTGTTGGTGTTTTCGGCAGCTGCCGAAGTACTTGTTTTTACTTCTGCATTTTCTTTGGCAGCTTTTGTGTCCGTGCCTGCAAAAGCTGCTGTCGATAGCGCAGCTAGGGCTACCAAACTCATCAATAACTTTTTCATTGTTTTTAAGTTTTATTTGTTAAATAATGTATGCCTTTTGGGCATGTTTTAATTATCTAATACTAAAAGTAATCACAAGAAATTTGACTAGGATGAGCGATTCTTATTCGTGAGAGTTGATCTAATATTCGCGCTTACTTGGTTGATATTTAGTTTATCCAGTAAATTAAACGCCGCTCAAAAATTAGACTGAATATCCGCACCTATTTTCACCTCCCGATTTCGGTCATTCACCGAGTTTTCCCGAACGTTGGTCTAAAGCCCATAGGCCAGCGACCTATTGTGTTGTAGTTTTGAGTCAACAAATAAGAACAACAGAACTAACACTATAAAAAAGATATTATGAAAACCCTAGTAAAAACATTCGCAGCAGCAGTCTTAATCGCCGTATCAACATTCGCTATGGCAGCTGAAGGACCTGGATCTAAATCAGCAAAGGCAAATGTTAACCTTTCCACAGCAGATTTCGCGTTAGAGCATTATGTTGCGGTAACGACAGCCGGCGAGTCAGCAGGAGTAGAACAATTGTTTGCTGAAGATTTCAACCAAAAGATCCAAGCGTCCAATGTACAAAGCCATGGTCGTAGCGAAATCGTTAATTCCTTAAAAAAGCAAAAAGGAGAGAAATTGAACTGCACAGTAAGCACCGATATCCTTGAAGAGTCAGCAGACTATATGGTCGCTAAAGTAACCTTGAAATTTGAAAACTTTACCAAGACTGACCTGGTCACCTTAGAGCGTGAGGGTAACATCTGGAAAGTATCGAAATCAATCAATTCGTACAAATAAAATCTAATAGCTAATGGTCTGTCAGTTCGGGTGGAGGACAGGCCACTAGTGAATTATCTATTTAAGTTTAATTTAAAAGCCGCGTCGGGAGATGTGGCTTTTTTTCTGATATAAAAGTTTGGAACTTTTAATTTAACTTTAGGTATTCACCATTCGTGCTGAGGTTTCGCACAAATAGCGTATGGTCGCTAGATTATAGTAATACAGAGGGCAATAACTTAGATTATTGAGCGAAAAAAAGAGTAAGTAATGGATATTAAAAAGCACCTACTGGCGTTAAGAAGTTTTGAAAATTCTTTAGCCCAAGCATTAAATCAACTTCAGCGTGGAGTTGGTAACGACCTGTCGTTCTTGGAAAATTTTGATAAATTGAATAATTGCTATAAAATGGATTCAAGGTCAAGTCAGCTATTATTGAGAGCCATGCAATTATCCAAATCTGAGGATATATATTCAAGATTCGAATTGTCGGATATCGAAAAGGCCTATGATTTTATGCTCGAAACGAATACTAATAATTTAAATATTTGGGTTGATGCGATCTATTTTAATGAAATTGTTATGGATAATAAAAGAAAAAGTGAGCCATTGAAAACTCGATTTTATTCTCTATTAGCTAACTTCAAAAAAGAAATTGAAAAGTTGGATAGGTAGTTAGGTTAGCCCTGTAGGACTAACATTAGCGCCCCCATATTGAATTTGGACGAAAAAGTAATAGAAACAAAATTTAGATACTACACGATGAAAGATAAATATGAAAAATGGGCTATTGATTTATCCCTTCCTCAAGATTTATTTTTTTATAAAATGTATGTGGAATACAGTGAAATAGTTATTCTTTTAAAAAACTTAGTTGATCACACTCAAATTCTCGAAATAAAATTTGAGTATTTTGTTTCGTATAAAGTTACGATCGACTTGGCGCTAATGATGATGGTTAACCAGAACGACGATTTTCGAGGATTTGCGAGATCTACATGCTCCGCTTATTTGGATTCAGTTATTGAGGGCAGCTATGATATTTTAGAACGAAAAAATATTGAACATTTCGTTATTTATAATTTAGAAAATGCAATTGAGGTGCTTTCGGATGAACCTGCTACATTTCGCTGGTTAAGTAAGGAAGAGGTAACCGTCTGTAATGTCTCAAAAACCTGAAAAATGAAACGACTTATATATGTATTGTTTCCCGTATTGTTGGGCTGCGGAAACAGTAGTAAAGAAAATAGCCAATATGATAAGGTGATGATTTTCTCTTCGGATACGTCGTATGTAAACGATATTTCATGGCAGGCGGATGATTTGTTAAGCAGTTTCTACCAGGATAGTTCGACGTTTTCAATTGGTCGTGCAAAAACAATGAAAGAGAGCCGGGTAGCGGATATCCTTCACGATCTAGACCATCTAAAAATAACGTATTATGCAAGAAAAAATCCTTATATAAAAGAATTCAATTTCTGTAAAAAATGGCAAATTATTTTTTTTAAACAGGAGATACAGCAATGTGCTATTTGTATTGACACTACTTCCATGTTAATGTCTGTAAAAGATTCTATTTTTAAAATTGAGAGCGATAGGTTTTATAACAATGTATCATTAACAGATTTTTATCCTCTTCAAGCTTTAGGTCAAAAGCATTATAGTAGTCGGGTGATTACTATTCAAGAGTAGGGATATCTTCTTCTATGGTAAGGGATCTTCTTAATAAGCGCTGAATTGCATATAACATAAAATTTAGCTTATGATACATTATTTGAAAATTGGTTTAATTTGTTTTTTATTTACAGCCTGCTCAGGAAATATGGTTCTAACGAAAAAGGCTATCGGGGTGCTGGAAAAAGTTCATATGGATCAATTAAGCTATTTCAATAATATGGATCAAAAGGATGATTATGCAAGTATTATCTATTTTGGAAAGCAAGGTCGAAATATATTGGCAAAAGAGGCTTCCGATGTGATTTTGCCTGGTCATTTTACGATTTTAGAGGGATTTAATATTGCTTGGGGAGATTATGTTGGGCTAATCTGGAATGATCGTGTAGCCTATAGTTATCATAGGCAGACTGGTAGTAAAAAACTTCACATTGTTAAATTGTTACTTAGTAACACTGATCTGGAAAAGGCTAATGTGGAGATATCCTCTCCTATTGTTGAAAAGGTAAAGAACTGGAACACTCAATATATCCGTAATCTTAAAAATCAAGTTGGTATGGGAATATCGGACGGATTTTGTTTTATGGCTACAAGGGTTGATATGAATCGTGCAGATAAGAATCAAATAGAAACGATTTCTTTTGAGGAATTTTAATCTTTTTAATGCAGGTTTCGCTTTAGCGTACTATGTTTGAATGGAATAGGATCGCTAGGATATATTAATTATGGAAGAGAAGTATTATTACAAACTTTATTTACAAATTGTTTTAAGAGGAGCGGATTACGTTTTTGGCTTCATGAATGTTTCTCATATTCCTTATGAAAAATTTTATGAGCTTTTTCAGGATCAGGTGACAACTGAAACCTTTTTATTTGAAGATGTCAGTTATTTTATAGATGAAGAACTTTATCAGAAGAATAAGGCTTTTCTGGATAAGGAAATTTCATTTACATTTGATTTTGATTTATTTGAATATAGTATTGGTCTCACCGGAGATCCATTTTACCGCTATATAAAAGATTATTACGAAGAGCTACCACCCGCAATAAAACGTATATAAAAATGTACCTGTACTTATAATAAAAAGTAAATATGTTTGAATGTGGACAAGGCTTTATATCAACAAAAACTTTTAGTGCATCCGTTTTTGTTTATTTACAATAATGTTAAGAATAAATGCTGATGAATGATTTTAAAAAATGGGATCCGGTATCTCCACCACCAAATGATCTTTATTTTGTTCATTTAACGGACAACGGTGGTAGCATAGAGATTCATCTGGCTGAAATGAAAGATGACCGAAAATTAATCTTAAAATTTAAAGGTGTGATGTCTTATCAAGTGACAGATGAAGGTGCAAGATCAAGAAGTCTCTATGAGCACCCAGGTTATAGAGGTTTAGTGGTATCAGATAATTCAAACTATTTAGATTGGTTTCGTAGAGAAAGTCAAGAAATGTTTATAGATTGGGATCTGAAACACTATTCTATAAGTAATGTAAATAATATTATCGACATCATAAGCGGTGATGAAATCGAAGTTGCTTGGCAAGCAGACGTCTGATATGGAGTAATATTTATCATACTCTTAGTAAAGAATGTGTTCTGCATTTTATCTTTTTACATGTTGATGGTTTAATCATTGTTCTGTTGAAGAAAGAACCAAAAGTATATAAACAAAAACAGCGGTATTAATCGTATCTTCGTTTCAAGGGCAGACAACTGTCCAATCCTTAATAGCTGTGTCTACAGCAATCAGATTAAAATTTTCACGAATATTATTTAACACGGTAGGAATATCGAAATAGCAAGCTAGTATTGAATATGTTAAGTTACGAAGCATACGAAAAAAGTGTTTTTGATTGGCTGATGTCCAAACATCGGGCAGATAACAATTTTACCTTTACAGTAAGACAAAGTGCCACGAAGAATTCCGAAACAGATTACTTTATCGGAACCCAGCGTTCAGGCTATTTTGCAACTACCTTTTGGTCTATTCCCGTCAATTTCCCCGGTTCTTCTGGCGATGCTATGAGCTTAATTTTCGTATTGGGGGAGTCTACTTATACGTACTATTTTGAATTTACCCAAACCCAAGATCCTCAAGATGATCAAAATCGTGCTGTCCTGAACTTAATCAAGACAATCAAAGAGCCTCTGATGGAAAAGTATAGGCTGGCACGGAAAATCAATGAAACAGCCAAAATGTATACGATTCGAATCGCTGGTCTTAAAGAAAACTATAACTCTTTGGAAGTTATGTATCGGGATATTGATGAGCAGTTGGCTGATATTATCGCGATCATCGATCGGGGTATTTTGAGCGTCAAGCAGTCTATTCAACGGTTTACAGCGCATCGCGTTACACCCCAAGAGTTTGTCAGCCTGATCAATAAGCTGAATCAACGTATCGAAAAACACCGCGCTATCGTTAAAGAAGTCGCTGTTGAGGAAACATCCATTGACACAGAAACAGCTATAAATTGTACTCCGATGCCGCTCAATCAAATTTTATATGGCCCTCCAGGTACCGGAAAAACCTATAGCAGCATCAACTTAGCCCTTTCCATCATCGAAGGAAAAAGCGAAGCGGAACTGTCTCTTGAGGATAGAATTTCCTTAAAAGCACGTTTCCAGCGTTATGTGGACAGCGGACAGATCCTTTTTACAACTTTTCATCAGAGCATGAGCTATGAGGATTTTGTGGAAGGAATCAAGCCGCGTTTTGATGAATCGGACAATGGAACCAAGCAGCTAATCTATGAAGTGGAAAGTGGGTTGTTTAAGATTGCCTGTGCCCACGCGGCGTACAATAGCTATATCGAACTGCACCCGAGTGAAGAGCTATCTACTGGTACAGAATTGGTCAGTCAATTTAATTCCGGGGTATTTCAAAAGGCGATCGGCAATCCGGATATTAAAGGAAAGCCTGTGGTTTTAATTATCGATGAGATCAATCGGGGCAACGTATCCGCCATCTTTGGTGAGCTGATCACGTTGATTGAGGAATCCAAACGTGCCGGGCGGGACGAAGCGCTTGAAGTTATCCTGCCTTATAGTAAACAGAAATTTTCTGTACCATCCAATTTGTATCTCATCGGCACCATGAATACAGCCGACCGTTCGGTGGAAGCCTTAGATACCGCTTTGCGCCGCCGATTTGCCTTCGTGGAAATGATGCCCAATACCGAATTGCTCGGCGATATCATCATTGAAAATATCAATATACAGCATGTCCTCAGCAGGATCAACAACCGCATCAGGGTGCTTTTGGATAAAGATCATCAAATAGGACATTCTTATCTGATTAATGTGCAATCACCTCGGGATCTCAGTCATGCCTTTAACAATTGTATAGTGCCCTTACTCAAAGAATTCTTTTATCGGGATGAGGAGAAAATTGCATTGGTGTTGGGAGCAGGATTTGTTGAAATTGAAAATGACGGCTTAGCAGGAGATCTCTTTCCAGACTTCGATAAAATACGGAAGCCGCAGTATAGGACAAAGCTGAATGTACTTGAGGTCCCAGCAGAAAATATTATAGATGCCTTGAATCAATTGATCGGATAATCTTATGCAGCATGTTCTTCAAGTCTATGAGCATGATACGTTGTATCTCAATCAGTCCTACAAAACTCAGTCCGGAGAAAGTCTGCGATTTGCACAACTTTATTTCGATGTGCTGCTCAAGTACAATGACCTGCATCGCGGCAAATACTTTGAGCCGGTCTATCAGGGCATCCGATTTAAAAGCTATGTAGGGATTGTTCAGGTGGAAAATCTTGTTATTGAGATCCTGCCCAAGATCCAGCGGTCAGCATCTCTGGTCAACTGGCGTGACGTATTGATCGAGATGCTCCTCGAAACGGAGCGGTTGAAGGTTGAAGCAGTGGGTGAGGCCTTTGTTGATAAACAGCAGATCCATTTGTTAGATATTTATTTTGACTGGTATTTGACAGAAGTGGAAGAGCTACTGCATCATGGATTGGTCAAACAATATTACCAGGAAACTAAGAATACTGTTTCGCTCAAGGGAAAACTGGAGTTTGCAGGGCATATTCAACGTAATCTCGTTCATAAGGAGCAATTTTACAATACTCATCAAGTATATGGCGGTGATCATGTGCTGCATCAGATTCTCCAGCTTGGCTTAGCGATTGTTGCTCGCCTTTCGCGGGGGAGCTATCGCTATGGACGTTGCAAGACCGTGCAATTGAATTTTCCAGAAGTCAAAGAGATTTGGGCCGACCAGCAATTATTTGATAGGTTATCTTACAGCCGTAAAACGGAATCTTATCGAACAGGAATTGAATTAGCACGATTGATTATTTTAAACTATGCCCCCAATGTCAAAGCAGGAGCTGAAAATATGCTGGCCCTGCTTTTCAATATGAATGACCTCTGGGAGCAGTATGTGCTTACGCAGCTGGCGAACTGCTCAAACGATTGGGAAGTAAGGGGACAGGAAAGCAAGCGATTTTGGCGCGATAAGACCCTTCGACCAGATATTTTATTGAAACATCGATTTACGGGCAAACAGTTTGTCATTGATACGAAATGGAAAAATTATAGCTACGATACTATTTCTTCGCAGGATTTACTGCAGATCTACGTGTATGCCGATTATTGGAATGCTATAGGTGGGATGTTGTTGTACCCCCACGGCAATACCCTGAAAAAGCAAGAACTGTGCGATTCCTATCATGGAAAAGAATATGTAGCACAAATTGGTTTGCTGTCGATATTGGATGAAAATGGCAATTTAAGCAAGTCTTTAGGGAGTGATATTCTTGCCCTGATTGATTTCACTTAGCCATTCCTGCTATTCATCGAGTTTTACAGTCTGTTATTTCAGCGCTTTTATCCGCTCTCAACCTATTATCCTCTCGAATGTAATAAACTCAGGCGAAAAGGAATTAACCGCATTAATCATAACAAGCGTACGATCATTGGATAATAAATATTGTATTTCAGTTTGTTGATCGATAGGCTTTTCGTAATTTAAGTGTCACAAACACAATTATAAACTTTTTATGAAAAATCTCTACTTGATCCTCCTGGGATTATTTTTGCCTATTCATGTCGTATGGTGTCAGTCGTCTATTGCTTATTTGGGTATCGATAAAGGGCTTTCAAATGATTTTGTTACCGCGATCTTTCAGGATAGGGATGGATTTATGTGGTTTGGGACATCAAATGGCCTGAATCGTTACGATGGGTACGAATTTAAAGTTTTTAAAAACGACCCATTGTCTAAGAATACCCTTCCTGACAATCGTGTAACTGCTGTTGCCGAAAGTGCTTCGGCACAGCTATATGTAGCAACGAAAAGTGGGTTAGCAGTGATAGATCCCAATCGCACACAATGTAAACAAGTTTTAGTATATTCAGATGGAGGAAATAAACTGCTTAATTTTCCGATCCATCAGATAGAAAAGGATAATCAAGGCCAGTTATTTCTGCATGGCGGATCCAAAGGGCTATTTAAAGTTGAAGAAACAAGAGGTGGAAGCATCGTCCAAAAGATACCTTTAAAAGATGCCGGCCAAAATCAGCTTGATTATCGTGTTTCAGCGATTTGCAAAACTGCTGATGCCGGCGTCTGGGCATTAATAGACCATGTTGGTTTGGCTTATTATAATAGCAAAAAAAAACTTTTTTCGATCGTAAAAAAAGCTGATCTGCAGTCAACAACCATGGCAGCAGCACCTACAGGAGATATTTGGTTCGCCAGTAACCAAACAATTAGTTGTTATCATGTAGAAACAGGTACTTTCACAACTTATAATCACAATACTGATCGGAAGTCTATCGTTAATCTTTATTTTGGAAAAGACAAAAAGCTGTGGATATGTACAGACGGTAATGGCATACAGAAATTTAATATTATAACGCGAACGTTTGAAAATAATATTGGGTTTGACCAACAGCAATTAACCAGTCAGTCTATTTTTTCTGTGTTGGAGGATAAAGAGGATCGGCTTTGGGTCGGCACATTAAGAGGAGGTATCAATATTGTAGATCCAGTAAAAAGAAGATTTCAAACATTTAAACTTAATTCCAATAGCGAACGCGTAAATACCGCCGACTTTATTTTATCGTTTGAGCAAGCTGATCAAAATCATGTATGGATCGGAACCGATGGGGATGGATTATATAAATGGAGTATAGCGAAAGGTACCTTGGTCAACTATCCCTATTCAGCGCATAACGATCTCAAACCCGCTTTTATAACGTCGCTAATTCAGCATCAAAAGGATCAGTTGTGGATTGGAAGCTATGATATGGGGCTTGTTAAATTAAATACAAAGACAGGCCAAGTGAAACATTATGCCTGTTATTATCCAAATACCCCATATGTCAATAATGCTGTATGGCGTTTATTTAAAGACAGTAGGGGGAAGCTTTGGGTGTCAACACTCGCCAGTGGAAATGTCTATTGCTTGGATACCATCACAGATCAGTTTAAACACCTCGATGTGCCAATACATGATGTGTTAACTTTCTTTGAAGACAAAGATGCTATTTTGTGGATGGGATCTTGGAACTCTTTATTCCGTCTGGACTTGTCTACTATGCAATACAGGAGCTATCACATCGGTAGTCCAATCCGTTTTATCCAACAAACAGAAAACGGTTTTCTTTGGCTTGGCACTGAAGGGGGTGGACTTTTACATCTGAATCTAGGTACGATGAACTATAGGCGTTATACCGAAAAGGATGGACTGGTGAGCAATACGTTGTTGAATAGCTTACAGGATGACCAGGGTAATATGTGGATGTCGTCACTTGATGGACTGTCCAAAATGGATGTGCAAAAAAAAATATTTCAAAACTTCTATCAGTCAGATGCGCTCCAGAGTAATCAATTTAATTACAATGCTGCCATCAAATTAAAGAACGATCAGATGATTTTTGGAGGTATACGTGGTTTTAATATATTCAGACCGAAGGATATATTTTTTCAGGCCAGATTTCCCCCGTTAAAATTGACGCGATTGAGTATTGATAATGTACCTTATGGGCAAACTGGGGCGCATAAGCAAATCCCCTTGAATACTGTTCAACGTCTAAAAATACCATTTGAAAAGGCAACTTTATCCTTCTCCTTTGCGGCATTGGATTTTAGTTTTTCGGATAGGATCGACTACGCCTATTATTTAGAGGGCTGGGACAAAGGTTGGAATCAAGTCAATAAGCAAAGGACCGCTTATTATTCAAATCTCAGGGAAGGTAACTATAAATTGCATATCCGATCGACCAACGCGAATGGCGAATGGAACAAAGCAGAACGGATTATTGACGTCGAAATTTTGCCACCCTGGTATCGAAGTATTTGGGCATATATGGGGTATCTTTTACTGCTCGTTGCGCTCCTTTATCTTTATAATAGGTATCGAGAGAATAAGGAAATACTGCTTTTTAAATTAAAGACTGCAGAGTTTGAACGGGATAAAGAGCACGAATTAATTGAAGATAAATTGGCATTTTTTACTCATATCGTCCATGAGATTAGAACTCCATTGACCCTCATTGTCAATCCTATTAAAGATATTGTCATCAAATCAAAAAAGAATATGGCTGAATCAGAAGAATTACTGTCCGTTTATAATCATTCCAAGCGATTGCTAAACCTTGCAGATAAACTTCTTTTGTTTAGAAAATCTGATGGCAACTTTGATGAGCTTGCCTATACGGTATTTGACATTATACAGGTTTGGCGTAACACCTTTGAATCCTTTAGGCAATTGGCAAGTTCGCGAAATATCACTTACTCATTTGAAACGGCTATTGAAAAACAAATCGTCAATGCAGATTATGAAAAATTGGAGATCTGTTTTATCAATTTACTTCAAAATGCACTTAAATATACGGCTAGTGGCGGATCTGTCGCTGTTAAAGTGAGCCGTATAGGCAGGGAGCTAAGCTGTGATATCATCGATTCGGGACAGGGCTTTCCAACTCAGCTAACAGAAGAAATATTTAAACCTTTTAAGCGTAATTTTAGCTTAATTAACCATCATGCAGATGGTTTTGGAATCGGGCTATTTTTTGTTAAAAAATTTATCATGCTGCATCAAGGTCAATTGGAGCATCGCGCAAACCCACATTCTGGAGCAACTTTTTCAATCAAATTACCTATTACCGAGGTCAGTTCATCCACTATGGATAGCACCGTCGCATTACAGCAAAACACGTATGACTATCTTCCTTCCGCTGAAGAAGAGCATCCTGCACACCCAGTTTCACTTCGATCTGTAAAAAGACCGGCAATTGATGAATTGTACGAAAATGAAATGCAAGAGAAGATACTGATCGTGGACGACAGTGAAGATATGCTAAACTATATTGCAGGTATTTTTTCTGACAAATATCAGGTTGTCAAAGCAAATAGTGCCGAAAGGGCATTGGCTATTTTAGAGAAATTAGAACCCGGTATTATCATTAGTGATGTGATGATGGGTGGATCCTCTGGAATCGATCTCTGCAAACAGTTGAAAAGCAATAGAAAGCAAAGCCATGTACCTATTATCTTATTAACTGGAAGCTCGTCGTTTGATGTTAAATTAAAAGGAATAGAAGTTGGTGCAGATGATTACATCGTTAAACCTTTTGACAAAGAGCTGCTCGTGGCACGAGTAGAAAGTCTACTAGAAAACAAAAATAGACTACATACCTATTTCTACAGTGAAATTACCTTGCAATCCAAAGATCATAAAGTTCCGGCTGCCTTTAGAGATTTTTTACAACGGGCAATAGCGGTGGTTGAAAAGCATTTGTTGAATGAAAATTTTACGGTAAAGATGCTTGCCGACGAACTCGGTATGAGCCATTCCAATATGTATAGACGTATAAAATCTATTTCTGGTAAATCTGCCAATGAATTTATCCGTTATATTCGGATGCGTCGGGCAGCACAACTGCTTATTAGCAACAAAACGAATATCAATGAAACCGCATATCATGTTGGTTTTAAAGATATCAAACATTTTAGACAGCATTTTTCTAAAATCTTTGGTTGTTCGCCCTCTGAATACCGCAAGCGCTATAGTCATCTGGGAAATTTGCCCAATAGTTTCAGCTAATCTTTTAAAGCCGTCTAAAATGCAAAAGAGCAGGAAAACAGTAACCTTAGTTAGGAAATGCTGTTTTTCTGCCCTTTTTGTTAGCCTGAGGTCTTCGCTAGTAAGGTCCACTGTGACTGGTCATGCCATCTTTTCGCATCGCTTCTATGATCAGGCAATTATAAACATAATCCCAGCTTGAGCTGACTTCTGAATTTTGATTTAAACCATAGGGCCACCAGTGCATGCTATCACCATTTATAACGGCTGATTCATCTGAACTGATCAATTTTAACATTTTGTTGGCATTTGCCAAACTATATTTACCATTGATAATCGTTTGTGACCACCAGCTTGTCGTTCCAGTGCCGAAGGTATGGTTCATTTCGTGCAACATGGTACGGATATTTTGGTAGCTCTCACCGGAACCAAATCGCATCCAGCCCTCATTATTGGCGTCGGCTGTCGGAACCCCGGGGTCGTAGTTGAGGTAAATATGTTTGGTAGCCGAAGTATAATTATTAGCATACCAGACCGCACTGTCGAGTGCCACTTGCAAACGTTGATAAGCAGCAAGTTGTTGTGCCGTCGGATTGTCGACTTTATTGAATGTATAGGTTACTTTGCCCTTGGGGATCGTATGGAAGGAAATATCGGGTCCGTAGCTTACACCTGTTTCATTGGTCGCATAAGCGCGTAAATGATAATTTGTACTGGGATTGAGATTGAGCATACCGATTCTAAATTTGCCTGTACCTTTTGAGCCATTCACAACCTTATGATCATTTATGGTCGGTTTTTCCTGTAAGCCCCAGCAGATCCCTCTTTCGGTCACAGCACCACCACCGCTGCTGATGATATTCACATCATAGTAAGCGATTGACGATCCCACGATAAAGATCGGATTAGTTCCGAAGGTAAACGATTGTATATCGGCCGTAGTTAATACCTGTTGCTCACCATAGGAAATACCGCCTTTATTTTTGGCATAAGGCCTGATGTAGTACGTTTGGGAGGGCGTGAGAGCCGTTAGTGCCACACTAAATTCGCCAGAACCTTTACTGGAATTTGCCTCAATAGGGTTATTGTCGATTGTCGGATTCGGATCTTTGTTCCAGCAGATTCCACGACTTGTCACCAGGGCACCACCTTTATGGAGCACTTTCCCTGTAATCATAGCACCTGTAGTCGTGATATTGGAAAAAGCCAGCTTACCGAGCTCCGCAAGCGCGATGTCATCTGTATTTTCCGTTGGCGTTACCATACTGTTCTCAGGAGTCGTTTTTTTACAGCCTGCTAAACTACAGGCTGTAAACAATACATAAAAAACTAATCTATTCATATACCAAGGTTATAATTTCTCAAAAATCATATTGCCAGATACCTTAAAATAAGACCCGTCTGAAGCGGTTCCATTCATATTCCCGAGGAAGCCGAGGGTTACAGGTCCAGCTTCAGTTACCGTAAATTCGAATATAGCGTTGCTTCCCGATAGTGTTTGAAAGCCTATGGCCGTATTTAAGGCTGATTGATCCGGTAGGGTAGTCCCTTTTGCAGCAATGAGGTGAACAACACCGGCGCTACCTTTGTCAAGTTTCGAAACCGTAAAACGATATTTGCCCGGTTGTAGATTGGTCGTTTGATAAATCTTACCATTTACAATTGGGGCTAAGTTAGGTGAAGGTGATGCCCATTGCCACCAACCAGCCTCCAACGACAAACAAGCTTTTTTATCGCGAATCTCAATTCCGCCATAATACTTTCCGTCTGCTGTCCTGAAATTTTTTGCAGCATCATTGACCATCCACACGGCTGGTGTACCCCAGCGATCGCCGGCCATTTCGGAAGTCTCGAAAGGAAAGTTCATGTTTTTTAGATAAACCTCCTTGGGCGAAATATTTGCTGAATAATTCGTATAGAACGTATCAATACTTAACGAATCAGGAACAAACAATGTACGATAACGGAGCGGTTTGCCTGGTAGAAAATCAGCTAGTACACTTTTGCCCAGCTTAATGGAATCTCGTTGGATGATCAATTTGCCTGCCGTATTGGTGTACTCAACTTCAGTAAACTGAGCGCCACTTGTCAGATCGATTCCCCCCCAGTTGACTGTGGTTTTTTGGTCTCCAGCAAAATAGTCTACAGCATACATTGGCCTGTTGATGAGCCCCGAAGCGAATCGTTCGCCATACGACACTCCGGTTTTAAATACGCTTAACGACTTGTTGCCTTGGGCATCGTAGGTGATAAGTTCAAAATTATGTACCCCTTCGCTTATTTTTAGTGAAATTTTTAAGGTATCTACACCAGCAGTACGATTGATTTTCAGCTCGGTCGAATCTTGTCGATTATCCCAGTATATTTTGAGGCGCTCTACCTTGGGGTCGGCCATAAATAATCCAGTAATATAGACCCGCTCTTTCCCCGAGAAGACCTTTACTGAATCAATTTTTCCAGTATAGGAAATTTCGCCACCTTCGAGATACTTTTTATAATCATCACTTTTTGAACAGCAGAGGAAAAATAGCATGGCCACGCTCAGCAGGGACATGATAAAGAATGTTTTAATATGTGTTACTTTCATAATAGTCTAATTGATAATAAACAAGTTGTCTTAACGTGGATCGCCATACACCTGTAACTCGGCGATGGACATAAAAGAAGATCCCTGCCAATTTTTAATGGTCTTGATGCGTAGGTAACGAACTTTGGGTGCACTCACGTCAAAGTCAAAGCTTAACCCTGAATTGGCGAGTTGATAATCCTCATCCGTTTGTTGCCCCATGGGTAGTCCCGAAGGTTTTTTGCTTTCGAATGTGCCTAAGAGACTCCAGTTGTTCCAGCTTCCGTCCGAAGGCGGGTTGTCCGAACCCCATATTTCAAAAAATCGCACATTACCACCGTAATAATACATACGGCCATTGTTGGTATATTCGGGATAGTCCCAAATTACAATCCGACTCATTTGGGCCAACTTACCCGTGTCGAACGTCACCCATTGTGGGCCATTCACAGTGACGTCAGTCAATGATATATTCGGCCAGTTCCAATTGTCTCCATCCCACATTTTAGATAGCCCTGTGGAAGCATATTGTTGTTTAGTGTCTGTAGGCAATGTGATAGCGGTATACCTTGATTTGGGAAGTGCAGTTTCAAAAAGGGGAGTCAAGGTTGTGACCAGCGTATCGGTAAAATTCATGTATTTGTCTCTCACCGTAATCGCAAACTGCTTGGGATTTGGTGCAAATCCACGGATGGTACGCGAAATCTGTTTCGCGGAAGTATAGATGTTATCTACCGAAGGTACCCATTCACCCAAGGAGTCGACCATCACCATCACCGTTAAATTTTTTTCAGTCTCGTTTTCGGCGGTGATCCGAATACCACCAAAAGCTGGAATAGCCTCCAGACTTCGGAAAGTATTCCAGATCGGATTTTCTAAAGGCTTCACGGATACTTCGATAGGTGCCGAACTGATTTCACTTCTATTTACAGCATAGAGCTTAATTGAATGCGGATTTGTATCTGCGAAACCTTCCACCAACAGCGTGTTGTTATAGTAGGAGGATTTCACTTCCATTTCTTTACCCGATTTTAATTGATAGACAGCTTTGACATACAACAGGTCCTGGTCTTTTGGTAAGGTATAGGTAAGACGTGCGGCGCCTGCCAAGTTCTCCACCTTTACATTGCTGACCTGCCCCGGTGCAGCGCTGTTGACGACAGGAGCGACTTGAATTTCTTCTTTACAGTTTTGGAATAAGATGCAGAGGAAAAAGATAGCCTGCATCAGTTTTCTGTTTATATTCATTTCTTGTGACTTTAAGGATTAAATTGAAAGGATTACCATCCTAAATTTTGTGTCAATGAAGGATTTACGGTTAATTCGCCCTGCGCTATTGGCCAGAAGTAATCTCTAGGGACGACAAATGTCTGTTGAAACAAGGTTCTTATCTGATAGTAATCCGTACTGATTTCCTGGTTTACACTCCAGCCAGTAATGTTCTGGTTGAAATATTTAACGGCCAATTTCCAGCGCCTTAAATCCCAATAGCGTTTACCTTCAAATGCCAATTCGATCATTCGTTCACGTTGGATAATTTCGCGAAGACCTTCTTTGGTCGTAGGTTTGTCCGGGTTTGATGAAAACTGAGTCCAGGAAGATAGGACACCCGGTATTCCAGCGCGTTCACGTATGCGGTCCAAATAGGTGTAAACATCAGCAGAAGGACCATTTGCTTCATTCAAGGCCTCAGCGTACATCAAATAAATATCACTTAGCCGCATGTTTGGCCAAGGATAGTATTTATAACTGACACCATTGCTGCTGAATGCTTGTTCCCAATTCACTAATTTTTTAAGGAAGTAGCCCGTTTCATTGATCCAGCCATGATTATTGGCGCCAGCAGGCTGATTTAACTTTGCCTGCACATAATAAGTATCCTCATCCGATAGGCTTTTTGTATCAAATTTGAACCAGATGCCACCGTCAAAACCTAGATCAGCATAAAATCGGGGCTCACGGTCAAAGTTTAGACGTGCCGAAGTATATCCTTCTTTGATGTAATACCGATCTGCGGCAGTGGATACACGTAGGCTAGACTTGTCGTTATAATCGAGGGTTTTATCCTCATTGATGGGAACACCGTTTTTAGTATAAAACATTTCTGCGATTTTCAGGGGCGCGCTGAGGTGTTGTCTTGCGGTACCAACCACAGCTTCAGGGGTTAAAAGAGGCATTGCATCCCGCTGTATATTCCATGCCTGATGATTGGGGTTTGCCCAGATATGTTCGGCAGACCAGCGTTCATTGAAGCCTAGATTGATGCCCAGCACCTGTGCAGTTGCATCGCTCATCTTAAACTGCCCATATTCAGCCTTATTGAAAGGAAAGAAACGAATACCTGCGGCATCGGCAGATTCAATTGCAGCTTTTGCTGCCTCCGCAGCCTTTGTCCATTTTGATGCGTCATAGGAAGGGTTGAAAAGCTGTTCGCCTTTGCTATTTCGCATGGACTGATAATCTGTATTACCATTGAATAATGGACTTGCGGCAGTTAGCAATACCTCAGCCTTTACAGCCTGAATAATGGGTTTGGTCACTCGTCCAAGCTCGGCTGCTTTGTTGGGAATAATCAAAGGAACAGATTTCTGTGCAGCAGAATCCAACAAAGAAACAATGTAATTGACAACTTCATCGACTGGACGCTGTTCTACCCGTACAGCAGACTGATCTGCATCAAGGGATATATTTTTTTCGACGACAGGAATTGGTCCATATTGACGGAACAATAAATAATGGTAATACGCTTTTAGAAACATTACTTCTCCAATCCATCGCGAACGATCATCGCTGGAGAGATCAGGTACTTTGGACAGATCAGAAACATTCTCTAAAAAGATATTGCAATCTCGGATAGCGATCCATAAGCCACTTCTCCAGGAGTCTACAAGAGGTTGATTGACATTTTGTCCGCCCCTTGCGATACGCCAGTTATTTGCCGGATAGATTTCACGCTGGGCAACAGGTAGCCATACCTCATCACCAGCCAGAAATCCAATATTGCTTTGTGCATCCGAATTATTCGGTAACCACGAATAGCAGGTGAAGAGAAATTTTTCTGCTTCATTTCTTAAGGAAAAAGCATTGTCAATTGTCGCCACATTGTCCGGAACAACGTCGATATAATCTTTACAGGCAGAAACACCAAAAGCACTAAACAAGAGGCATGCGATATAGGTTGCTGTCTTTTTCATATTTTTATTTTTCATTATTTCTTGTTTGTAGTTAACATTAAAAGCTCAGTTGTAAACCAATGTTATACACCGCCTGAATCGGATAGCCTATTCCTTTCCCACCCATTTCGACATCCCACATTTTAAAGGAGCTGAGGGCAAATAAATTCATCCCATTTGCATAAACCCGTAGGTTTTTTGCTTTGAGGCGTTTCATCAAACTTTCTTTAAAAGTATAACCCACTTCCACCGTTTTCAATCGTAGGAAAGCACCACTACGCATCCACCAGGTGCTTCTTTGGTTATTATTTGCAATAATGTTTTCACTTAGACGGGGCCAAAAGGCGTATAGATTTCGATTTTCTTCACTCCAATAACTATCAGCAACGACCTGTAAAAGGCCATTTTGCGAGCCGCCGTTTAAATAGAAAGGCGAAATATTTTCAGGATTGATGAAAAATGAAGAGCGTGCAGATCCCTGAAAGTAAAAGCTGAAGTCTACTCCTTTTCCACCGACAGTACCACCAAATCCATAGATCATTTCGGGTGTGGTTGGATATCCTATCGCGACACGGTCTAGATCTGTGATCTGTCCATCGCCATTTATGTCACGGTATTTGATATCTCCACCCAGATAATCTAAGCCTGGTTTCCCAAACTGAACCGGAGAATTCAGCACCTCTTGATCATCCACAAAGAGTCGCTCAGCGATGTAACCAAACTCTTGGGAAGCCGAAGTTCCTACCGTGTAGCGACTAGCCTCCTTGTAAGCAGGTTCATCTACAATTAATTTCTTACTGACGGCATAGGTCATTGTTCCGCGTCCCTGAAAGTACCAGCTGTCTCCAAAATTCTTGTTATAATTGAGCGTCACATCCACCCCTTTACTTTCGGCTTTATTTGTATTGGCGACTATAGCAGCTCGCAGACCCATGGTACTTGGTATATAAGATCGACCGGTGAGAATATTGCTCCGGACCTGTTTGTAGACATCTACATTTAGCTCTAGGTCTTTAAAAAGACCTAGTTCGAGTCCAAAGTTTGTCTGGCGTGATCGTTCCCATGTGATATCCTGATTGGCGTAACGACGTATGGCAATGGTCGGTCTGTTATAGCCCGAAAGCTCACCAAATCCGATCGGAAAAGCATTCATATCTACATCAGATAAATAGAAAAAGCGATCTTGCGACCGACCGATTTGATCGTTACCGGCGAAACCATGCGTGGCGCGAATTTTTAGTTTTGAAATGACATCTTTGGCAGGTTCGAAAAAGGCTTCATTAGATATATTGTAGCTCAGTCCAAATGAAGGAAAAAATCCTAAACGGCGATTTTTGGCAAAGCGTTCCGAGCCGTTGTAACCGAAGTTGAACTCAGCAATATAGCGGTCATCATAATTGTAAGAAAACCTACCTGAAAGCCCGATATTGCGTGAAGGCAGGGACAATTGCAAGTTTCCAGCATTACCACTCAATGAATTCTGTACCAGACCGATGACAGTAGCCCCTACGTTATGCTTACCAAAAGCATGGTTGTAGCTGGCAATGGCATGTGCGTAGAACATCGAATTCACTTCTTTTGCAGACTCCGAATAATCGAGGTATTCTGTACCAACCGTACCGATCGACCCCAATGAACCATCGTTCATAACCCGAAGGCTTAAATCGCCGGTAGCATCCGCAGATGCCGTGTAATAGAATGGATTATATTTGCGGCTTACTTCAAAGTAAGCGTAACGCTTTAGATAAGTCATTGCCGTCAGGCTCAGACCGGGGATCAATGCATTCAAATTTTGGTTAATTTGAATCTGAGGCATGATCGTAGAGGTATTAAATTCTTGATAGCCACGTACCATTTCGGCATACGGGTTTACAAATAAGCCGCCATTCCGATTTAATGCATTGCCAAACAAAGGGTGATTCATGTAAGGCATGTACGAAGACGGATACATGGCCGGGAACATGACCGGATTTGACCAGATGGCACGTCTAAACGTCGCTGCACCACCATTGATACGGCTTCCATTTTCGTCTGTGCTACCTATTGGCCCGTTGTAATCGTCAAACTGTGCATATACACGTACGATGCCTGTCGTCGTAGGTGTAAAGTTGATATCAACATTAGAACGGACCGAGTAATTTTTCAACTTGATATTGTTATTGAAATTGTTGATTCCATTCATTTTCAAAATACCATTATCGATATTATAGGTTCCAGATAAGTAGTATTTTGCTTTTGCTCCGCCACCGCTGATATTTAGGTTGTTGCGTTGGTTTATGGTGTAGTCTTTTATAAGCTGATCAATCCAATTGTTATTCGGATAGAGTAGCGGATTGTCTCCAGCTCTTGTATGGTCTATTTTGGTCTGCCAGTAGGGAAGTCCCTGTCCACTGGCCGCATCGGCGGGCCTTGTCAGGTAAGCTTCGTTGGCCATTTCCATATAGCGGATATTGTCTGCAAATTTAAAATTGCGGGTATTGGTTGAAACGTTACTTTCCGTACGGAATTCAAATTTTGTGGCACCTTCTTTACCCAGTTTTGTGGTAATCAGAACAACACCGTTTGCACCCCGGGCACCATACATGGCTGCTGCATTGGCATCACGAAGAACAGAAAAGCTTGCAATATCGTCTGGCTGTAAACGGGCCATGTCGGTGGGGGAAGATTCGATGTTGTCGATGAGAATCAAAGGATCCTGTTTTCCTGTGCCGAAGCTTCCAAGTCCACGAATAAAGAAATTGGCATTGTCCGATCCAGGCTCACCGCTGCGTTGAAAGGCAATCATACCGGCAACCCTACCTGCGAGCATGGTTGTTAGGTTGCTCGTCGGTCCTTTTAATTCTTTCGGGTTAATTGTGGTTACTGAACCGACTACGGAAGCTCTTTTTTCGCGTTGTCCAAAGCCCGTAACAACGACATCATCGATAACATTTTCGTTTAGTTTGATTTGGGTATCTAAGGTGATGGTGTTGTTGGCATCGACTTTCCTTCCGACCAGGGAAATTTCCTGGCGTGCATAGCCAACACTACTAAATACTAATGTTGCCGTTTTGTTTGTATTGAGTACATAATTTCCATTCCCATCCGTAGATACGCGCATAGTGCCCCCCAAGACACTCACTGTGACGCCTGATACAGCGCTGCCGTCATTTTCCGAGGAGACCTTTCCTTGTACACGAACTTGTTGAGCCATAGCTGCACAACAAGCTGCCGTCATTAGAAATATAAAAATTCCTAGACGAGATTTAATCTTCTTCCATCTTTTCATTAATAAGAATTTTGGTTATAAATTGAGTTATGTTGAATACAATTATCGTTACAATGAATCGGATAATTCGAGGGGATTTACAGCAAAAGAAGGGGGTGAAATGGTCAATAGTAAATGGTCGGTTTTGCGCCAGTAGCCTGGTGTACCCCATACGAATATCTCCCTTATTTTAGCCGAATCTATCACCCTGATTATTTTCCGCCCGATTATATAATGATGGAGTCTTTCCGCTACAAATAGAAATGCTCAAGATCAGTTGGTTGCAAGATATTTCTTATCTATTAGTTTAATCGAATGAGCTATAAGTCATTTATTTTTGATAGATTGATTAGGTTTTATCAAGGGGATAATACCTATTATCATGAGGTAAGTCTCAAAAATAGTTTGAAAATGGAAAGTTTGATAAAAATCGGTAGATGTAGTAATTATTTTCGAATGCTTTTTCTTTCTATACTTTTTCTTTCTTGTAATGATAAAAGAGAAAAAATAACTCCCAATACTGAATTTTAAGATTTTATCAAGACTGATCTGGTTACCTTGGAGCGCGAGAGTAATGAATGGAAAGTATCGTAATCAATCAATTCTTATAAATAAAAATCGGTATTGATATCTCGGCTTTCTGAAATGGTTATATTCATTTATGTAAGGTTAAGGTTTATATTATATGTTATTGGTCCATGTCACTTTTACCGCTGACAGGTTAGGAAGTTCGAGACGTTGGTTGGCCTCCAAAACAAAACCGTTCTTGGTGTAAAACCCAAGTGGTGAACGATACCGATCGTTATTTATTTTGATTCCCAAATCATGATCGATTACCCAGCCATTGAGTTCCTGTTCATTTTTTTTCAATCTGTTCATTAAGTTTGATCCCAAGCCTCTTCCCTGTATAATACTGGAAAGTATAATCGCAAACCAGCGCTGATTGCCTCGGTCAAATTTTGCTGCCCAACCGACTAGATGATGATCACTTCTAACCAAGATATGTATTGGCGCCAATAGACCTTTTATATAGTTCTCAAAATCTGTTAAACTAGTATAGGATAAACTGGCAGGGTACTCTTGGTTCCACAAGTCCATGATTGCTATATTATCTTCTTCGGTAAGAGTCGTTACAAGTTGATATTTTAATGTATTACCTCTCATTGTTGATTAATATATCAACAATATTCCAACTTGGGAAATTAATTGAAACATAGGATTGATATGGAGGCCTTGTCTTTTCACCTGCTCATTCCCGCCATTCACCGAGTTTTCCTGATCGTTGGTCTAAAGCTGATAGGCTAGGGGCGTCTTGTGTCGTAGTTTTGAGTCAACAAATAAGAACAACAATACTAACACTATAAAAAAGACATTATGAACTCATTAGTAAAAACATTCGCAGCAGCAGCCTTAATCGCCGTATCAACATTTGCTATGGCAGCTGATAAACCCGTATCGAAATCAGAGAAAGCAAACGTTAACCTTTCTACAGCAGACTTCGCCTTAGAACACTATGTTGCGGTAATGACTGAGGGAGAATCAGCAGGTGTAGAGCCGTTATTCGCCGAAGATTTCAATCAAAAGATCCAAGCTTCCAATGCGCAGACTAATAGCCGTAGCGAAGTCATTAAATCGTTGAAAAAGCAAAAAGGTGAAAAGTTGAACTGTATCGTGAGTACGGATATCCTAGAGGAGTCAGCTGACTTTATGGTTGCTAAAGTGACCTTGAAATTTGAGAACTTCACCAAAACAGATTTAGTCACCTTGGAGCATGTGGGGAATGACTGGAAAGTATCCAAATCAATCAATTCGTATAAATAGAAGCCATCTCAAATACATATATATGTTGTAGAGCCACGCCGTAAGATGTGGCTTTTCTACGTCAAAAGGGCCTGATTCTCATCAGACCCTTTCTGTTAGCGTTTATTTGTACAGCAATTTTTATGTTTCCTATCGTTTCCTCTTTTTTGTTTCGTCATCCAATGTTTTTAAAGACTATTGGATTTTCACTGTACGACGCCAATTTTTATGTTGAACCTTTCTTTCGAAAGGTAGCTTGTAGCCGCTTTGTATTGTAAGAACAACAGTCATTTTGAAATAGTTTTAATAGCGTGTTTTTTTTAATACTTTTAGCTGAGATCAATGAAAGAGTAAAAAAATGATACCATTCTTTTTAAGACTATTCATATTAATGCCATTACTTGTATACTTCTCTGGATGCAAGCAAACTCATGGACAAAAAGTCGATGAATTTTATACGGAGAAAGGTGAGTGGGACTCTGCACGTATACCATTTATTAAACCATATGAAGCCATCATATTTAACAGGTCGGATGGCTGGGGAATGAATCTGATTGAAGATTCTATGCTTGCTGATATTAAAGAAGGGACTGTAGATAAGGAATTTATTTTGATTCATACAGGCAAGACTCTGATGCTGGGTGTTGAGGTAAACGAATCGTGGTGGATCATTTCTCCTTCTCATAAAATTGAAAAGGGATTTACGGACCATCAACAATATTTAACCTACTTAAAAAAGGTCGGTTTCAAAAACGAACCGAAGCTGCATAACATGAACACAATTGCTAATTACTACGAAGATCACGACACAATGGACTGGAGCGCTTTGAACTGAAAAAGATCCTTAGAGATGGTTCAATAATTAAATTTAGATATGAATAAAAACAATGTTTTAGAAAGTTGGTCTCCGATTGATTTACAAAGTAAAAGTTTATATTTTGTTAGCTTATTAAATGGTCAAGATGGTTTGCAAATTCATTTTGAAATGGAAGATTTTGATTCATTTGTCGTCTTAGATTTTGGTTATCATGCAATTTATTTTCAAAGTCAAGATGAAAATGGTTCATTAAGAATTATTGATGAATTAGGGCTGCGTTCTATGGATGGGTCTTTTTATATATTGAACAATTCCAATTTAATAAACATGGTTTCTCATAATAGTTATGGCTTTATCGAAAAGGAAGGACTTATGCATTTTATTATCTTTCATACAGATGGATTACTTGATATTTTATCCAGCAAGGAGCCTAAAGTATATTTTAAGTTTTTTTAAGTAGGCGATAAAATTAGCCTGAAAAAGGGATATTATGAATTAAATTGAATGTAATCATATTCTAATATGGAAAAATTGGTAGGTCTACCGTTATTTTATTACAAAATTAGCTGTCGATCTAAAATAGTACTACTGAAATGAAGAATTTGTGATAACTTGGTCAAATTCCGCAGAATTACATATCGGAAATGTAAACACATCTGCGATTTTACAATATTTGTTTTAATGGATAGGTTTAAACTGGTTTTTTGCAATATCTTAATTGCAGGTATTGTTTTCGGAGGTCTTTATTGGATTTGGAAAACGGGGGAAAACTAAAGAGCTATAAGGATTGAAACTGTCAATAGAAGCGATCGGTATGTAAAAGGGCTTGTTACCAAAATGTTTTATTATAAAGGTCATAGTATTCGTGTAAAATATACCGTTGACAATAAAGAATACGAAAATAGTAGTGGCTGGAGTAAAAATCCTAATAATGTTCACGAAGGAGATTCAATCTGGTTAAGATATGCCATTGAAGATCCAAATTTATTCATTACAGAATTGGAAAATGATTATTAAAATTAGGTACAAATGAAGGTTTATTTCCAAAATTCAAGTAAATTAAGTATTAAATTCTCTATACTTTTTTGGCAATTATTGTTCGGTACCCTACCTTTCACGTTGATTATATCAATGCTTGCGTATACAGGACAAAAGCCCACGGATTTTAATTGTTTTTGTCGGAACTATACTGTTATGGACGATACTGTTCATTGGTAGAATTATCCTAAAGGTGATTTTTAAATAATCTATGAAATAGATTTTTGCAGCAGATCCAATTTATACTATATATGCAAATAAAGTCAAGGCACAAAAGAGTCATTATTTTTTATGAACCATTAAAGTACAGGTATTATTTAGAGAAAAATAGAAAGTTGGCATTTATTGGAGAGTCATGGTTTTAGAAAAAATAAAGTTTATTTTTTGATCAACAACCCTAGGATTACTGTTATATGAAAAATCGTTATATCGTTACACCAAAAGACAAAAGGGCGGAGGAGTTGTTGGATTTTAATGAAGCCAGAGATCATGATTTGATCCAGTTAGTTCTCTCGGAGTCGCAATTTTATCAATTAGATGCTTGTGGTGTATTTTCAGATTTGAATAATATGCTAGGCTGTTTAATAGATGATTTTGAAGACGATGCTATCACGAGTAAGCAACAGTTGGAGAAAGGATTAAAATATTTGAAAAATTTAAGGCTAAAAGATGATCGTATTCAGGTGCTTATGGAAGAAATTATTTGTCTGTTTGAAGAAGCTGTTAAAAGGCAAACTGGCGTTTATTTTTTCTTTTAATAGGAGTTGCGTTATTTTTAAATTGCTAAAATAAAATTCACCTTCCCATTTCCGCCATTTACCGAGTTTTCTGGTCCGTTAGTCTAAAGCCAGTAGGCTAGGGGCGTATTGTGTCGTAGTTTTGAGTCAACAAATAAGAACTAATAACTAACACAATAAATAAAGACATTATGAACCATCATGAGTGTATTCAAAAGGCACTCATGATAGCTTTATCATCAGATAAAAAACAAATAATTTCGATAAAAAACGCTAGTAAAAACATTCGCAGCAGCAGCTTTAATAGCAGTATCAACTTTCGCTATGGCAGTTGACAAACCCGCATCGAAATCAGAGAAAGCAAACGTTAACCTTTCCTCAGCGGACTTGGCTTTGGATCACTATGTTGCGGTAACCACTGCGGGAGAATCAGCAGGGGTAGAGCAGTTATTCGCCGAAGATTTCAATCAAAAAATCCAATCTTCCAATGTACAATCTAACAACCGTAGCGGAGTGATCAAACTATTGAAAAAACAAAAAGGCGAAAAGCTAAACTGTACAGTAAGCACAGACATCATCGAGGAATCGGCAGACTATATGGTGGCTAAAGTGACGCTAAAATTTGAAAACTTCACCAAGACTGACCTAGTTACCTTGGAGCGTGTGAGTAATGATTGGAAAGTATCCAAATCGATCAATTCGTATAAATAAGAGCCATCCCTAACAAATATATAAGTTGTGAAGCTACGTCGAGGGATGTGGCTTCAATTTTTTGTGTATCATTGTATGTCAATGGATAATGGGTAATCAATTTTGAATTGAGCATATGGTACAATATACTATCAAATGGCTAACAGATAGATTTGAAAATGGAGATAGCTTCAAATTTCTCTTCTTTTGGGGGCATACAGCTAAGCAAAATCAGGAAGTTGGAAAATTTGTTTTCAGTCAATGGTATGAGAGTCCGTTTACAGTAGATAATATTACCTATAGGACTGCGGAGCATTGGATGATGGCCCAAAAAGCATTACTTTTTGATGATAGAAAGAATTTTGAGAAAATCATCAACTGTATTAAACCGGGTGAGGCCAAAGAGTTGGGAAGGCAAGTTGTGGGCTATGATGATCGGATTTGGAATGAACGCAAAGTTGAGATCGTTAGGAACGGAAACATCCATAAGTTTAATCAACATTGGGCGCTGGCAGAATACCTGTTAAAAACAGAAAATAGAGTTCTTGTTGAGGCAAGCCCTGTTGATGCCATCTGGGGTATTGGACTTGCACAGGATAACGTCGATATTGAAAACATCTATTGCTGGCGTGGTCAAAATTTATTGGGCTTTGCATTGATGGAAGTACGGGACTTTCTAGGTCAATTTGGACAATTTCAAGCTCTTCAAAACGCTATGCAACCGCCTTGGTCGAAGTTTCCCGATAAGGACAGTAGGGATATGTTTTGGAGAATGGGGCCTGGAGAGGAATATTTGAATGAATTCAGTGCTTATTATGATCACCTGTCTGAAAGAGAACAAACGATATATCAACTGACCTACCCTCATCCTTATTCATGGATGGATTTTTATTAACCAAGGTCCATCTGTTATCTTTCTAGTCATATTTTTTATTTTGATCACAGCTTTTACTTCGTTATAGACTGTTTGACTCGTTCGGAGATAATGGGCGTTTTTTTGAGTTATATTCTTTCTTTAGTATTTTTTTTGGCTTATTTTATACTTATACATCGTATAAGAATTATAAATATCTCATTAGTGAGATATTTATAGCAAATAATTATCTTTGAATACTAAATAACATGTTATGATCGATTTGAGGCAGAAAAATGTAGACAACAGCTATTTTGAAAAGTGCTATTCGACTGCCGCAAAAGATGTTGTCAGTGCAGTATACTACGAAAAGGATAGGCTACTTATCGCAGACTGGAAAAGTAACCTGCTTTGTATAGACACAGCAACCAATACCAAGAAATGGGAAGTCAAGCTTAAAAATCCTATACTATTTGAATTCATACCCTTTAATCAAAAGCTTTATGCGCTTAACGAAAACACATTGTTTGAGATCAATGTAGCGACAGGTCATATCGAAGAAAAGATTCATTTTGTTCTCATAGGTTCTGTGGTTCATTGCCAGCATACAATCTACTTAAATGAACGCAGCAAAAAAGGTCCGAAGACAACTGGCCGAATACTTCAGGTCGATCTTACGGATTTCCTGGTCACAACAATTAAGGAAGAACAGCAAAAGTCAACATTTGGTATGTTAACAAAAAAAGAAATTGCTGTTGTTGGTAACAATCTATTTTTTTATTGCGATCAGGCCATATATCAGTACAATGTTTCAGATCGTACAATGCAAAAGGTATATGAAAATTATGCGATCGAAAGTAGATTACAGGCGATCCATGAACTGGGAAAGGGAATATTGTTTGTGCCTGGAATGAAAAATCCGGATGCAGGTAAGGGGCGTTTTCCCTCCAATCCTGCCATACATATGATTTTTCAATGGAAGCCGATTTCTGGAGTGTGTCCTATAGACCAAACCTTAATTTCCTCAACCATACCCTTTAGAGGTAACGAAGTCTGCAGTAGCGATAACGAGCATATCACAACGTATGGCGGATATGTGTTTTTCAGCAAAGATGATCAGTTGAAAATAGTCGAAATCCCCGATAGAGATCTAGTCGGTCAAGACGGATATCTCTATAAACAAGGAAATGCGATATACCTTTTGGTACCACAATTATTTGATGATAAGGATGATTTGCAGGGCTTCGCTCTATACAAGGTGGAAGAGCATGTATTGGTTTTTTTGGAGAAGTTTATCACCAACAAAACAGGGGCTAAATTTAAAATTCCGGAATTTGATTTCTTTGGAGAAAACATAGTTGTTCGATGTGAAGGACAAGTCTATTTATTAAGTAAAATTTCAGATTAAATACCATGAGTAGGATCGTATCAACGCAACAAAAAATTATTGAGATTGAAAATGTATTTATATTAAAAAAGTGCTTGCATGTAAGTTGGGGAGTACTGCTTTTAATAGCTACTTCTTGTATAGACTCCCAAAATACAAGCAATGAATTAAAAGGCGAAAAAAACACAGAAATCGAATCAATTACTTCAAATAAACCTCATCCTATTATGACAGATACAGCAAGTTATGCAGAATTGAAAACCCAAATAACTACACGATTTAAGGTCTTGGAGAAGGAAGAAATGATCACTGCCGAGGAAAGCAAATACCTCACAGGTATCCTGATCAGCGATATAGAATTTTTTGAAAATAATTCCGATACAGTAGCGCTAAAAAATCAAGTGCTGATCAGTTTGAAAAAAATGAAAACTGCGGAACTGGATACCGAGGACAGAGAAGCTATTGCACATTGGTACTTTGTATTAACACAGAAGAAAGAAATAAATATGGAAGGTGATCTGAATAGATGGCTTTACGCACTTTAATTCGATTAACTACTTTTCACCAGTTTTGAATTGTGGTACGGATATACTAAATGATTTTGCTATTGCCATGCGAACTATCTAAGGATTTGCAGAAGCATAGCTTTTGGAATTAGACGTAATTCGATGAGATTTTATAAATCTCAGTTTACTTTTTATTCGTTAGATAATTACAGTAGATAGGGGAGTTGATTGACCTGGTGAAAAAATATTTAAATTAATCTTTCTCGATAAAATTTATGTTTGAAGAATTTTTTAATCAATGTCCCGAGTATACCATGGAGGAAAACCTTCTTGTGAAATAGAAAAATACAACGAATAATAAATCAATCCCTACGAATAGTGATTGGCAGCCATTAAAGCGATGCTTATTTTTATTTTTGATCTAAGAAATTTTGAATAGCATTAGACTAATGCCACCTGCATAAGTGTATCTCATACTTATGATTTGGTTCATTGAAAAGACTACAATAACAAATTGAATGAGCCATTAATTGATGTAAAAGCATAGGTCTTTGTTCGGAGGCAGAAAGCCGTTAAAAAGGTGCTAATATCAAGAGTAACTACGATTTAATAGAAACAGATATGAGAATAAAGTTATTATTGCTTTCAATTTTAATAGCAAACTTTGCATTCGCCCAACTTCCCAATACACTAAATGTTAAGATAGGGGATTTAGATCAATTATTTTTCCAAGATGTAAGCATCTTTGATCGGGAGACAAAGAAAAGCGTCGCACTAAAAGATGGGATGTATACTTTCAAAGATGACAATCAAAACGCCGATATTTCGATAAAGCATGGCCTCATTAACGGAACGGTTATCGTAGTAAAGGGCGATGAAAAAAGCGAATATAAAATTGAAAATTCACAAGCGAAAAAGCTCACTGTATATACCGGAGGAGTTTTATTTATTGAAGGACATCGTGATATTGATAAAGCCTATTATAGAGAGTATTATGCGGGTGCGGAGCAAAGGCTAAAAAGTGAGGGCTGGATGTCTTTAAATAAAAACAGACATTACGGTGTAGGTATCTCAAAAGAATATTACGAAGATGGTAAGATCGCGCATATCGCTAATATGGTGACAGAAACTTACACGGATTTTTATCCCAATGGAAATAAGAAAAGGAAACAAAGTCCCACGCTTTACGAAACCTTTAATGAGGATGGAACATATGATAACAGGCAATATACTAAAAACAATATTCGGTATGATGACTATTATTATAAAGGAAAATTATATACACGTTCTTACAAAAACAAAGATGCTCTTGAAATAAAGGAATATTATAAAAATGATGTTTTGCAAAAAAGAGAAGCGAAACAAGCTAATGGTCAAGTGCGCGTATACATTTCTGATAAGCTGTAAATTTTTGTTCTTACCTACTTCGGAAAGCTTTCAGATCGGGATCGACTGTTGCTCAGTCTAACAGCCGTAGTGCCGTAATTAAACTATTGAAAAAACAAAAAGGTGAAAAGCTAAACTGTACAGTAAGCACCGATATCCTTGAGGAGTCAGCAGACTATATGATGGCTAAAGTGACTGTAAAATTTGAAAACTTTATTGGTAGTTTGGTTATATTAGGCTTATGGTAAAAAGATCAATCTTAGAAAAGTTATCCGATAAGGAACTTTTACGCTATACTTCAGAAGATACCCGATCAGTCCCTAAGGCTATAGAAATGGCTTTTGACATTCTCAAAAAAAGAGACTATATTTTTTCCGAAACAGAAATTGTTCGGATAAATCAACTCATAGAATCGAAGAAAAAAGAAGAACCTGATTATAGCACCCTTAACAAATGGGATATTGATGAAGATGCTGAAAAAGCTACCGTCAGTTTCTATTCACAAAAAGCAATATGGTATTTTAGTATACTATTCGGATTATTTACAGGTGCTATATTGTTAGCGATCAACTTGTTTGCATTATCCAAGAAAAAAGAAGCATGGGCAACACTCTTATTTGGATTTGGTTATACGATAGCGTTAATTTTCGCATATAATGAATTTAAAGATTATTTTGATCAGAGTAGATTCACTGGAGTTTTCTTATATGGAATAGGTGCCGCCATATTGCAGTTTGGGTTTTGGGATCAATATTTGAAAGGAATAAAGTATAAGAAAAGAAGTATTATTGCTCCGCTAATAATCTGTTTAATTGTCGTCGGTCTAATTATATTACGTATCATATTTTTTTTAAGGTGATTCTGAAGGCTTACGATTTTGGTAGACTTACCTGTTTTTTAGACAAATTAATAAATATTTAAGAAGTGGAAATTGATAAAAAAGTTGTTCCGGGTATTTATGTCCTGTCCTATGTCTGTTTAATCGTGATGAATTTTATCGCGATAGAACATCAGAAAATTAAAGGATGTTTTGGTCAGTTATTGGCTGATTTTTTTCACTTAGGGCATAAATTTGATGGTTTTCAAATTTTTAGAATATATCTTTTTTCGAACCCATGGATACTGGGATTATTTTATTATGGCTTTAAAATTAAGTGGCTTTCCTATTGTTTTATCGCCACTAATATTTTGATTTTTATCGCCTTATTACAATGTTATATGAAATCAACTTAATACACTGGCTTTTTGATGTTACAAGTTGTTATTTGAATATTTTATGAGTTTTTCATTCAAGAGTCTAAGTAGCTCCTTATGCCTTATAGCCATATTGCCGCTGCTAAGGTTGTATGGCGAACCATAATTCATATTAAACTGCATCATTTTCTTTTTGATCATATTGGGCTCCTCATCTATCACTGCTTTACTATTTTTAATTAGGATAACAATAATAGGGGTTGAATAGATCGCTATTTCCTTAAACCCACTGATATCTTGCCATCCGATAAAAGTTTTGTGTATATCGCCGATATTTAGCCCCTGATCCGTAATCTCCAGAAGTAGCCGATTTGAAATCAAATATCGGACGGATACGATAGCGGCGAAACCAAAAAATGAAATAGATAGAATACCGATCATCCTCGTTATTGTAGGTTGTCTGTCAAAACTCTCCGGATGCATTACAAAGAAAATACCACCTGCGACAAACAGTAGCGAACCAATTAACATTAACACTGTTTTCTTTTTGTTGCTATATAAGCGAATTATATGCTCAGATTTATTTTCCATTATTTTAAATTTCTGGCTCATTCGAAACAATCAATATTCCGAAATTCTTGTCCGTAGCACCATATGTGTCCACAAGTTCCTTTTTTTCGATGATTGTTAAAGATTTAAAAAACTTGTCATTAATAGCTGCGAACTTTTCCTCATAGCCTTTACTAAGCAATTTTCCATGAAGGATGTAATGAAAGCCGTCATCGTTTCCCTGGGACTCCAGTAGATGCTTGAACGCTGATGATTTAGATTTGAAGTAGTTAAGAAAGCGTTTTCTGCAGAATTGCTTTGTTTCAACGTAGAGGGCTCCATTTGCATTACTGTCAATGTGTTTAAATGCCTGACTATCTTTATACACTTTGACTGAAGCTATGTCGTCAGGTTTCAATTTTTGCAGGTCTGCTTGGCCTATCTGTACGCTATCAACAAACATAATAGGTGCTCCTTTTGATGTCTTTGAGAGCTGAACTGTAGTCTGGGCATAACCTAGTGAAAATAATGATACGAAAAGGATAATACATATTAATTGTTTCATGTTGATTATTTCAGATGAGTTGTTGTTAATATAAGCTATTTCTAAGTTTTGAATAAAACCTAATTATTTTTAACTCAAATACATCACCATAGCTTCTCCGTTTTCCGTAGCTTTTTTAAAGAAGCTTTTGAGATCATCGAAGTAATCGAGAAGATATTCCAAGGCATTTTCGTCATCTTCCCAGATGTCAGGGTAGATACCTTCTTCTGTCATTTTATTCGGATTATAGTTAGCTGAAAGCTCTTCCTTTGTAAGATCTTTTATCGCGCTATATATTTCTTTGGTTTGTTCAGCTGTACTATATGTTGCTGGGCCATAGCCCATATCTTGATCGGGGTCAATTTCTGTAGGCCCCATAAGTATACCTAAAAGCGGTGCTTCTTCTTCAACTGCTTCTGCCAAGCTTTGTCCAGTGATTAGGAAAAAAACGCCTTCCCAAGCTTTATCTAAATACAGAAAGTTTTCGCTATCAATATTATTTTGTTTGAATGCAATATCTTCTAAACGTCTACTATCTGCGATAAAGTTATTAAGTGTTTCGTTATCTACACGCAGATAGCTTTGGATCATTCCCATGGTTATTATAGTTTAAAGGTTAAAGTGTTTTTCTGATACCTATGTTTTGATATCTCATTTATATGGCCTTTGTTAAATTTTGTATTTCCATAAAAATAGTGAACTACGCTATTTAAAACAAGAAGATAAATTCAATTATTTGAATATATCGACCCTTAATTTGCTTTATCGTAAATTCACCACTTGGTGAATCTACATGGTACATATTTGATATATCCAGAGAGCCATAAGTGATGGTTCGGCTTGTTTATCAATCAGACGATTGAGCTTGTTTTCCTTTAAGGTTAATCTTTCATGCTTTTTGATTCTATTTTCATCTGCTTCAACGATTTGTACGGATTCAGGTTCCTTTATGTTGATTTTAAGAGTGAAAAGCTAATGGGTTATTATAGTTACTGTACGGAAGTGGATATAATCGTTCGATAATGGTCATTAATAAAGGGATTACACTCTTTAGATTGCTTGATCCGGAGAAAATTATGTATTATTGCTAGAGTACATATTATGCAAAGTAGTTTTACGATGAGACTAAAATTTCTCCTTGTTATTTTGGGATTGAGCTTTTTGTTTTTTTCTTGTAAAAACAAGAGTTTAACAAATTCAATTTGGAAAAATTGTGGCGGTAGTAGTGATCTACAGGATGTTCTTGTGTTCAACGATACGTATAATTTCGTACGGAATGATACCATCTATAGCAGGCTGGTTATTGACTCCCCAATCGCTGTAATTAACCGGATTGATAACTATTATGGCGAAAGAAGATTATATCTAAATAGGCTTTCTGATCAAAAAATCTATAGGTACTGTGAGCAATAATCGATCATATTAATATGTTTTAATCTATGCAACTCAAAGGCTGATTGGAAGACGTCGGATTAAATAGGAGAAATTATATTACCATCAAAATCTAGTTAAAGCATATCAAGTTAATAAGAAGCGATGTTAAAAAGTAATATTATACTGGCAATTATAGTTTGTTTGATATTAACTTATATAACAACTAAAGTCTTTAGACCTGGAACTAATCTTTTTTTTCAATATTTTATTCTTCAGGGAGCTACGTTTTTTATTATGATATCATTTGTCTTTTTATTTAATAGGCTGGTACGCCCGCTGAAAGAATATGTTAGCTATATACTATCTTTTTTGATTGCCTATGTCTTTTTAATGCTCCTGCTTTGGCAGATAAATGGCGGGGATCTGTTTGTATTTGTTCAGAATTATCATAATAATAGCGATTTTTGGGCAATGGTTCTCCCTTTTGCTTTTTCTAATATTTGCATGATAATAAAATCGATGCTAAAAATTGGAAGATAACTTGCAGGAACAAATCCAGCGTATGTAAAGCGCGATGATGGAAAAGTTAATCGGCCGCAAAGTTGATTAACACGCGAAGATGATTTTCGTAATTTCAGTAAGAGAAGACCGGGAAAGTATTAAAAATAGTTATTATGAATAAGAAAAAACTAGTGATTCTAATGGGCGCTCTGGGGATTTCAGTCTTTTTTTTACTATGGTTTGGTAATTTTGGTGAGAAAGTTAAGATTAGAGAAGGTGAAAAGATAATCGAAAAGATATCGGATTATAAAAGGAAAAATGGACACTTACCTAATTCATTAAAAGACATTGGGATTGAAGAAAAATTGGAAGGGCCATTTTTTTACACACAGTGGGATAGTGTAAATTACATGTTATATTTCAGTACTGGTGTGGGATAATCCATGAACTACTATTCATATACGAAAGAGTGGGACTATAGATTAAGAGGCATGGGTGAATATAAATTGCCTTAAATCCGCGAGATCATGCGTATGTCAAGAAAATTGAAAGAAGAAGAAAAGGCTTTAATCAAGTGGATGGTTAAAGATACAGATAAAGGAGATGTCATAATAAAGAATCTCGAAAATTATTTAGTGGATGAAATGGATGACGGCGGAATGGGAAGTTTGCATGTAGTTGGTAATGAGGATAGGATTTTTGGAAGAGAATTGGCTAAAGGTGACTTTAGTGATATTGATGGGATGCCTGTTTTTATTTCAGTTGACTTAGATACTAATGATGATTTTTATGAACTGGATGTATTTAAGGCTGATTTCTCAGCTCTTAAAAAGTTTCCAGATGTTCCGAACAAATCATAAAAATACAACTGCCAAATCTTTAGCGGATTGGGCCTTGATTTGGCCTTTTTACGTCAAAAGGGCCTGATTCTCATCAGACCCTTTCTCTTAGCGTTTATCTGTACAGTAATTTTTATGTTTCCTATCGTTTCCTCTTTTTTGTTTCGTCATCCAATGTTTTTAAAGACTATTGGATTTTCACTGTACGACGCCAATTTTTATGTTGATCCTTTCTTTCGAAAGGTAGCTTGTAGCCGTTTTGTATTGTAAGAACAGCTGTCGATTTGAAATAGTTTTATCAGCGTGATTTTTTATATAAATTGTGTTGGCTTAAAATTAGGAATCCAGTTATTGATAATCCAGCGAGAGCCTATTGGGAAATAAATAAACCATAGATTTTGAGAATGGACAAGAACTTTGAAATTGCGAAATAATTGATTTTTTATGAAAATAGAGCGTATTATTAGTTGGTTTGATAGAAGAGATGAGGGGCTTATTGGTGAATTTAATATAGACTTTATACCTTTAGATCTTTTGAAGGAGACTTTTAGACCTCCGATTGAAGATCCTTTAATGTACAATCCTTATGATATTAATATAGCGGAATCTGAAATTCTAAAAAAATATGTAGACATTGAATTCGAATTTGATAAATATATATATCAAATTGATTGTTTTCAGGCTTGATAATTATGAGACTTTACACATAGAAATATCAGCTTTTAGTAAAAAAGGATTGTAATGAACAAATTGACAGTTTTTGAAATAGCTTTACTTTTTGCCTTAGCGGAGAAATACCCAGCTTTGTATACTCATATTGATAAAATATATGTAGGTGAAAGAGAATGTACCGGTATGGGGCAATACGTATTCTTAAAATATTATGATGAAAATGATGTTCTCCCAATTTCCGAAGATATTCTCTCAGTTGATAAAATCATAATAACGGAAGGATTGGAAATTGGGATTGGCTTCATTGGAAATATTGAAAATTTTAAATTAGTTAATTTGGAACTATTCGTTTATGGTTCCAAAGATTGGGATTGTGTTTTTCAAAATTTCTCCTTAAAAGACTTAAAGGACCTATGATCAAGGTCTTTTTTTGTTTTGAGGATTTTACCAAAACGGACTTAGTTACCTTGGAGCGTGTGGGCAATGACTGGAAAGTATCCAAATCGATCAATTCGTATAAATAGAATTTTACAACTGGTGGTTTGCCACAAATAAATGACAAACCAATAGTGAATCATATATATTCATTAAGGCCACGTCGGGAGATGTGGCTTTTTACGTCAAAAGGGCCTGATTCTCATCAGGCCCTTTCTGTGTGTGTTTAATTGTACAGTAATTATTGGACAGACCCTATGGTTTTCAAAAGCCAATGTTGTTATCTTGGGGGGATACCTTATTTACCTAATGCTTTGACGACGGCCATGCCGACGGTTTTGGCTGATTGAGGGTTCTGGCCAGTGATTAATCTGCCGTCAATAGTGACATGGGACTGCCAAGGTTCGGATTTTTCATAAATCCCACCTATTGCCTTTAGCTTATCCTCTAGTAAAAAAGGGACGACATTGCTAAGCTTTACAAGCTCTTCTTCTTCGTTGCTAAAGCCATTAACTTTTTTCCCTTTTATCAAATATTCGCCGGTGCTCAGTTTGATGTTGGTTAAGCCTGCAGGTCCATGACATACAGCTGCAATTACCCCATTTGCCTCGTATATCTTGCTGGCAATCTTTGCGATTGATGAATCGAAAGGAAGATCCCACATCGCACCATGTCCTCCGGCATAAAAGATAGCTTTATATTCTTCAGGTTTTACCTGGGTAGGTTTGAGTGAATGGGTGATTTTATTATGGTAGTATTTATCCTCCCAGAATTTTTTGTTAACGGGATCATTTAGGTCAAATCCATCCACAGGTGGATTTCCGCCCTGTGGGCTAACAAAATCAATCTCATATCCGGCAGCTGTTAAAACCTCCCATGGATGCGAGACTTCCCAGAGATAATAACCTGTTTTTTCGCCTGTATTGCCTTTTGTATCGTGACTAGTCACTACAAATAGAATTTTTGGTTTTCGGTTTGTTGCGTAGCAATGCGTTGCTATTAGGATTAATAAAGCCGAAAATATTCCTATTTGCCTAAAGAGTTGTTTTGCTTTCATATTGCTTTGATTTTCTTCTTGTTGGAACAAATTTCTTTATTTTGTATGGTAATTTACCGTGACCTACATCACAAAATTAAAATTCACCTCCCCATTACCGCCATTCACCGAATTTTCCCAATCGTTGGTCTAAAGCCTGTAGGCTAGAGGCCTATTGTGTCGTAGTTTTGAGTCAACAAATAAGAACAGATAAACGAACACAATAAAATAAAGACAATATGAAAACTCTAGTAAAAACATTCGCAGCAGCAGCCCTAATCGCCGTATCAACTTTCGCTATGGCAGCTGAAAGACCTGGAGCCAAAGCAACAAAAACAAACGTTAACCTTTCCACAGCAGACTTGACACTGGATCACTATGTTGCGGTAACGACTGAAGGAGAATCAGCAGGAGTAGAGCAGTTATTCGCCGAAGATTTTAATCAAAAGATCCAAGCTACTAATGTGCAGTCTAACAGCCGTAGTGCCGTAGTTAAACTATTGAAAAAGCAAAAAGGAGAGAAACTGAACTGCACAGTTAGCACTGATATTTTAGAAGAATCAGCTGATTATATGGTCGCTAAAGTAACTTTGAAATTTGAAAACTTTACTAAAACCGATCTGGTTACTTTGGAGCGCGTGGGGAACGACTGGAAAGTATTCAAATCAATCAATTCGTATAAATAGTATCTAATAACTAGTGGTTTGTCAGCTCAGGCAGACTACAGACCACTAGTGAATCATATGTTTATTAAGGCCACGTCGTGAGATGTGGCTTTTTGTTTTGTTATCCAATTTGTAACAATAGTTGATAAGCGTTTATCAAACTTTAAATTCTGGCGCAATCATTACTTTTTCATCTTTCACATTCTTCAGGAAACCGCTATACTTCATGGGCAATTTCTTACGATGAAAATAAAAATAGAAGTCAAATGAACCGCCCACGATTCCTCTTCCTGGGACGTATATAAATCTGTCAATACCTCTATCTACCTCCAGCTCATGATCGTGTGTATGCCAATTGGTATATGTCCAAAATTGGTAACCCGTTGTACCATTTTTAAATTTGATAATTTTTGATAAATATTCTCTTCGGTCTCTTAAATAATTAATAGCGCTATTGTATTCATAAGGTGTGTCGCCGATCGTATATGGTGGATAGTTTGTACCGGGGTATCTCTTCTTAAAAATAGCTTCCATTTCCGTAATCTTGAGCGGCTCCTGCTCAATATTTATTGTCCCAAACATATTCTGAAAAATGGCAGGTCTATTTCTGATCGCAAAAAATTGTATTAAACAATGTTTAGAGGCAAAGTATTTGTTGTCAATTTTCCGGATAATTTGATATTCGTCGAAATATTTAGTTTTTGCCCCATATGCTCTCTCAAAATCCTCGTATGTATTGTATCTTAATAATCTCTTGAGGTACTGGTGTGGTATCGTATCTTTTTTGACACTGTCCAGATGAATCTCAGTCCAATCTTGGTTCCCTTCCAAATCCGGTAGAACTGCAATAAGAATGAGATTAAGATCATTGTGCTGGTCTAATTTATTTCGATCTATAGCTATACGATCAATGAACGTCAGTGAAAATAGCTCAACGCTCTTTTTGATACCATACAAATTATCTGTAGATAATTTGTAATTATCCAAGATACAACCCTGTGGCTGATCAGGCAAAAAAAATATTTAAATTGAGCAGATAAACTGAGCGAAACAATTAATAGCGGCATCATAAGCCATAATTTGAACCGTTTAATTACATGTTGTTCCATCTTTTCTTTCTCTCTGGTTTAGTAATAATTTTCTTCTCAGCCTTATTAAAATCATTTAATGTACCGACTTCGGAGAATGGCATTTCATAATTGTTGTTATAAGATATAAAAATTATTTCACTTTCCTCACCGTTCTATCCCCGCCATTCACCGAGTTTTCCCGATCGTTAGTCTAAAGCCGATAGGCCAGCGACCTATTGTGTTGTAGTTTTGAGTCAACAAATAAGAACAACAGAACTAACACTATAAAAAAGATATTATGAAAACCCTAGTAAAAACATTCGCAGCAGCAGTCTTAATCGCAGTATCTACTTTCGCTATGGCAGCTGAAGGACCAGGAGCAAAAGCAACAAAAACAAACGTTAACCTTTCAACAGCAGACTTCGCTTTAGAGCACTATGTGGCGGTCACGACTGAAGGAGAATCAGGAGGAGTAGAGCAGTTATTCGCCGAAGATTTCAATCAAAAAATCCAAGCTACCAATGCACAGTCTAACAGCCGTAGTGCGGTAGTTAAACTATTGAAAAAGCAAAAAGGAGAGAAGTTGAACTGTGCAGTAAACACCGATATCCTTGAAGAATCAGCAGACTATATGGTCGCTAAAGTAACCTTGAAATTTGAAAACTTTACCAAGACTGACTTGGTTACCCTGGAGCGTGTGGGCAATGACTGGAAGGTTTCCAAATCGATCAATTCGTATAAATAAAATTTTACAACTGGTGGTTTGCCAGTAATAAAAGACAAACCTCTAGTGAATCATATGTTTATTAAGGCCACGTCGTGAGATGTGGCTTTTTTATGAGTAATTGCTTTTACTAGGATAAGCCTTTCTATCGGTTACCCATGATTCCTAGCCGACTATTTTGGGTATTGTCAGATCTCCCCTTAATCTTTGTTTCCCAAATATATTTTGTAGTCGCCTTAAGTGATCTTGTCTGTGCAACGGGATGTCGTCCAGGTGCTGTGAAAAATTCATATTCATTGTCAATTTTTGAATACCAGATATGATAAATGTCTTCCAATCTTACAGTGTCTAATTTCATGATTTTTTGGAAGTTGTCTAGTTTATTTTGATCTAATCCGATTACTTGATAACGCTGTGTTTTGTCCTGACAACCTACCTGGATATACTGTTCCCCGTTCCAGCACATACAGTCTTTGTCTGGATTTGAAATAAGCATTGCTAGCGTTACGCAAGTCAAAATACCAGCGCCTCCCAATAAAAAATTCCGTTTCTTACCCGTTTTCAAAAAACTAACACCAATCTTTTTAATTTGATTTTCCTGTTGATTTGTTCCCTTGTTTGGGCCTGATATATCATCTGTTCCTGTATAATTTGCTAGCCCAAGATCAACCGATTCAGAAGGATCATCTTTTAAAATATCGGATGTTTCGTCGATAGATCCATCAACTTTGCTTGACTGAGATTCATTTTCCGCTGATATAGGATGCTCTTTATAAGCTTTATCGATATCGGCACCACCTAGATGCTGTCTTTGAACATGATTATCGATTATTTCGTTAGTTAATCCCTCCGAAGCACCTTCAAGATAGGTCGTATTGGATTCTTCTACAGAATCTTGATCATCATTATTTTCTTTTGTTAGTATGTCTTTATCTTTCTCAGCTTCTTCATTCACAACTTGTCGAAGTTCTCTCCAATAGTCATATGGTCTTGGTTCAAAATCAATAAATATGGCTAGTAGCGTAGTGATGTTGTCGGTTGGTTTACTTGTGCGCTGTTGAAAGAAATCCTGTACAGGTCGGAATCTATCCGAACCAGCTTTTTTTATTGCTTTTCTCAAATTTTCACGTGTGCCATCTGACCCAAATATTTCAGTTAAATCGGCGAGGTCTCTATCGAGTTCTCCTTTATCCAAGCGCCGTATGCATTCTTTCATCAGATTTGCACGCGTGGCGCGTTGCAGCATTGCAAGCTTTTCTTGATCTTTTATTTCCTGAAAGGCTTCTAATACTTCTCTATTATATCGGTCAATTTCAAACATCATTACAAAATTAAATCATTCGTTCTTCGGGAAAATACGGGAAACCGTATCAGTTTTAATGCTTCAAAACTGTCGTGATATCATCGGAGCTCAAGATAACTGGCGGCGGACTAAGGTTATCATGGGTTATGTTGGGAAATCACGGAAATCCATGATAAAAAGGGTTTTAACGGCTATAACTTTGTTCTCGAAGTCAGATGATGGATCGATTAAAAATATAAACTAAGATACTAATCTGATTTCACAATGAGAAGATCTCGCGGTAGTCTTTAGCCGGTTTGGGAAGCAGCTTCTGCCTCCCGCGATTGACACTCTTACTTTCCAAAAAATTCAGAAGGCCTTCTGAAAACATTTGTAGCAATCCCGTGCATGGTGCACGGGGACTACTCATTTTTTCAACTTTTTAAATTTTTTGAATCATGTGGAGTTTAATATTATATTTTTTATTTGGAATCGGTCAACCGTCTAATTCACAACCTGGCGCAGGAACACCAACAGTACAAACGGCAGATGCACCTCCTGTGGATCCGGGGGATAACGGGGGGGAAACGAGCACGCCAAGACCTCCTAAGGGTAAATAAATCTGATAATGAAAGAGGCAGCTGCGGCTGCCTTTTTTATTGTATTGTTTTAATATTCTAAAAATAGTAGATATATTAGAAAGAAATTAGCCAGCCTTGAGAAATTTTTTCTTATATCTTATCTCTTTTGTTTTTCTTTCGTGTGAAAAAGACAATAAAGTAGAAGTTCCAAAAGTTAATAATCCTTATTTCGATAAAGCTTATGAGTTTATAGATATAGATAAACCAGATAGCTCTTTTTATTTTTTCGATAAAGCTAGACAGATTTTTCTTGATCATAATGACAGTTTAGGAGTTGCTAAATGTTTGGCCAACATGGCTATTACTCAAAAAGATCAAGGTGATTATTATGGTGCTCAGGAAACTGCACTGCAGGCTCTAGATTTTTTAAATAGCAATAATAATAAACATCGTGTTTATTTGAGCTTAAACTATAATAATTTAGGGGTTAGTACCTCTAAACTTTTGAATTATAGGAGAGCAGTTGTTTTTTATAATCTAGCGATAAAGTTTTCGGATGATTCCTTGAATACCAATATCTATCTCAATAATTTAGCATTGAGTTATATGCATATGAAGCATTATGATGCTGCAATCAAAACATTTGAAGAAATTCTCAATAAAATTAGTGGTGATAGAAGGGAATATGCTCGAGTGCTTTCTAACTTAGCCTTTGTAAAGTGGAATAGAGATATAAATTATAAGCCAGCTCCAGAGCTACAACGTGCTCTGAAGATAAGGGAGAAAGAAAAGGATCTGTGGGGACAAAATGCGAGCTTAGCACATCTTTCGGATTATTATGAATTAACTATACCTGATTCCTCTTTATATTACGCTAGAAAACAATTCTTGATCGCAAAAAAGCTTAACAGTGGCGATGACCAGATTAAAGCTATTGAACGGTTAATTAAAGTCATTAGTCCAGATTCGGTGACATTCTATTTTAATCAATATAAAATCATCTCGGACAGCATCCAACAAGCGCGCTCTGCCGCTAAAAACCAATTCGCCCTGATCCGCTACGAAGTCGAAAAAAATAAAGCCGATAACCTGCGCTTAGAAAAAGAAAATGCCGAAAAGCAGAACCGTCTTGTCAGACAACGTGCAATTACAGGTGCAAGTATTTTTTTACTCCTGTTAGCTGTTGGTGGGGGAACCCTTTGGTACAAGCGGCGCAAGCAACGCCTTGAACTCGAAGCACAAAATCGGGTCAAAGAAACACAGCTTCACCTTTCCAAGAAGATCCACGACGTCGTGGCCAATGGAATCTACCGGGTGATGTCAGAAATTGAACATGGCGATGAAGTGGATAGGGACGGTGTGCTCGATAAACTGGAGAATATGTACCATCAGTCGCGCGATATCTCGCACGATGTCGAACAGGAAACGATCACAGAGATACCTTATAACGAGCAACTGGCCAGCCTGCTTAAATCCTTTGCCGCTGACCATCGGAAGGTATTAATCGCAGGTAATGATGCCGAACAGTGGGACGATATTAGCAAACGTATCAAGGATGAAGTCAAACATGTGCTTCAGGAGTTGATGGTCAATATGAAGAAACATAGTCAGGCCGAACAGGTCGTCGTACGTTTTGACATAACAGACCAACAGCTTAACATATTCTATAAGGATAATGGTGTAGGAATCTCCGAAGAAAAATCGAAAGGAAAAGGTCTAGCCAATACGGTTTCCCGTATTGAAAGTCTCGGTGGTAAAATTACCTTTGACAATGAACCGGGAAAAGGGCTCAATATCACGACCATTATCCCATTATAAAAAGACAATAATGTATGTTTAAGAAAGTACTCATTGCCGAAGACCACGAGATAGCTAACATTTCAGTGCAGAAAACCCTGCATGACCTCGGTATTCACAATACCAAATACGTTTATTATTGCGACCATGCATTGACCTGGATCAAAAATGCCATCCGTGATGGTGAACCTTATGATCTGTTGATTACGGATATCGAATTTGAAGATGATGATAGTCCGCAGGAAATAAAAGATGGGCTCTCACTGATCAAAGCTGTCAAACTTGTACAGCCAGATATCAAGGTTATTGTCTTAACGGCCAAGGATCGTTCGTCCCTGATCAATGATATGTTCAAGAACAATGAGATCGATGGCCTTGTCCGCAAAGCACGGCGCGATGGCCAGCATCTGCGCGAGGCATTGCAAGCCGTTGATCAGAACCGAACGTACCAATCGCCCGACAGTAAAAAATTTATTCAAGAGCAGAACTCGCATGAATTTACCCAGTTTGACCTACATATTATTAAACTCCTGTACGAAGGTGTTTCCCAAAAAGAAATGCCCGAATATCTCCAGCAGCGTGATATCCGTCCGTCGAGTCTGAGTAGTATCGAGAAACGGCTCAACCTCATGAAGGATGTACTTGGATATACTAAAAATGAACAGCTTGTCGCGTACTGTAAAGAATTGGGTTTTATATAATAATCTTTGATATCGGATTACGGTTTTCCGTAAAGGTTCTTGGAGCTATCGTGCTACTTTTGTGAAAGCAAGGTAAATAATGAGGTAGGATTATTTGCTAAAAACGATATCTAATGCATTCAAGATATTTAGCGCCTTATTTTAACCAATAAGATGATTAGAAAAGGCTATCGTAGGATAGCCTTTATTTGTTTTTATGATCATTTGTAACAGCCGACTTATGAGAGATTCAGCTAAATGCGCGATTATTTAATCAGCCTTATTGGAAAATGTATTGATTGAGTTTAGCGCATAGTAAGCGATTCCATTATCCGGATATTCATCCAGAATTTCTTCGTATAGCTCTTTTGCTTTTTCGGCTTGCCCGGTCTGCGAATAACAGAATGCAATATTACAAAGGCCCATTTCTCGAAAGCACATTTTTGAAGAACTCAAAACTGTAATGACACGATACTGGTCAACCCAGCTGTTTCTAGTAAAATAATCAACACTCTCTTTAAAATGTACAATCGCTGTTTCAAAGTCATTTTGTTTAAGTGCTTTCATTCCTTTTCGATGACTTTTTGGAATAGTAATTCGCAACACTAGCGCTATAACGCAGAAGATCATTACGCCATTAAATATATCATCTGTTTTGGCGATATACTCATAACCAAAAAGAAAAGCGATCACAATGGCAAATACAGTTAAAAAGGATGGCCAAGATATGGATCTATTTATTGGGAGATTTGAATTCATATGGATAAGAAATACGTTTTGGCTGTAATTTATCCAAAACTACACAAAAGAATTATAATGGCTCCAGGAACTCGATTGTATTTTTGTTAAATCTTATAATACTCCCTAATTCATTCGAACTTTAATGACAGCTTTACGGCTTCCCGTAAAATCATGCGAACTCTGTCAGCTACTTTTGTATTAACCATTACGAGTTAGCTATTATTAATTGGATGTTCAAATGAAAAGATATTTTTACATACTTGACGGTAGAAGGATCGGCCCGCTATCCTTTGAGGAAATTAAAGCCACCGATATTTCTGAAGAGACATTGGTTTGGTACGAGGGATTGGAAAATTGGCAACCTGCCGGTGAGCTGGAGGAATTTTTATATCTTTCCTTTCCGCCGGAAGAAACAAAACCTATTGTTGAAGACTCTTTAGATTCAATCGAAATCATTGAGCCATTAATCCTAGACGAACCTGTTTCCACGCAAGAAGCCATTTCCGAAAATGCTGTTATTGCAGTAGACAATGCACCCGCAGTTTATCAAAATAGTGTTGAGAGTAAACTGAAGGCCTACACCTCTTCCATGAATCAATATCATGGTATTGACGATCCATTCGCTAGCGCGCAACATCAATTGATTTATCCGAAACAAGCTATGTTCTCAAATCCATTTGGTTTTAAAGGAAGAATCAGAAGGACTGAATACTGGCTCAGTTATGTAATCGGCTATATCTATTTTTTGCTTCTTGCCGCAGTATCGGCTAGGATCGAGCGAGTATCGGGTGGGGGCGGTGCATTCTTTTTATTTATACTGCCTTTTTACTGGTTCCTCATTGCCCAAAATACCAAGCGCTGTCACGATCGCGGAAACTCCGGATGGTTTCAGATTATTCCTTTTTACGGTCTTTGGATGGCATTTGGCGAAAGTGATAGATTCGTGAATGACTACGGCCCCAATCCCAAAGGCGATAATTTCCAAACAAGATTTTAACAAAACCATATTAGATAGATGAAAAGGATTTCTTTGATTGCTAATTCGAGCATTCAATATTACAAGTATGAGGTAAATATTGATCTTGAGTTTGGCAAGGAAAATAGATTTTATTACCACCAACCTTTCGATACCAATTTTTTCGATTTTATTCTCGATCCCCTATTTAAAGTTACGAAGGAAGGTACTGAGAATTATTTTCGTTTACAGGAGCTGATCGATAAGGGATTTGTTATCAATAAGCGTCTTAAAGATGAAGCTGATTTGAGTACCTGTACAGGTACCGTCACTGAAGTTTACGAAGAAAGTAATCTGAAGCAGACACTTAAGCAGTACCAAAATAAATGGATTCCGTTGCCTTTTTTTAAGGAGAACGCTATTAACCGAGATTTACTGTATCCTACAGATTGGGTCCGCGTGTTTTTTACTTGTGATGAAGAGTTTTCACTGGCGAAAATTGTCATTGCCGTAGATACGTCTTTAGCCAGAAGTGAAAATGATAAAACTGGTCCTCAGTTGAGCAATAATCCGGATGAGAATGTTTTCAGACTCCAGTCTGATGAAATCAATCTGAGTAATTTCTTATTTACGCAGGACAACTCTGTCGCATGGATTGATCGCTATCTAGCCGACTTATTTTATGATAAAAATGAAGAGGAAAGATATACACATCCGATAAAAAAATACATAGCCAAATATGTTCTTCTGATGAAGTGGCTGGCTGCTCAAACTGAGTCACCCGAAATTCAGCTCTTTACGGATAATATCAGAAAGAAAACTGTAGATCTCGTCATTGATATCGGCAATTCGGCTACCTGTGCGCTTCTATTTGAGAATAAAGATGATGATAGCTTTGACTTTGATAGCGTTAAGAAACTTATCATTCAAGATTATACCAATCCGCATCTGGAATACAATAACTCATTTCCGATGAACATGATGTTTAGTGAATCTAGTTTTGGAAATATTGATAAAGATAATTACCATAACAATAAATTTATTGTTCCCAGTCTGACTCGCATTGGTTTTGAAGCAGAAAAATTGATCCATTCAGCAAGTACAAATCTAGATCTTGGTTACGAACTAAAGACTTACAACTCGAGCCCGAAACGTTATTTATGGGATGATCAGATAAGTGATCGCGAATGGGAGTTTCAACCTCTTAAGACTAATCGGGTAAAGAAAGTGTATCTGAATGGCATATCAGAGCAACTTAGCCTAGACGGTAGCTTAAAGAGTTCGCGTGAGGTATTTGGCGCGAAATCGATGTTTTCAAGGGCTTCGCTTATGAAGTTTGTTTTTCTGGAAGTATTGATGCATGCGCACGTGCAGATCAATTCTTTTAAGTTTAGGGAGGAACATGGAGAGATGACCATGCCAAGAACAATCAAAAGGATTACGATATCATGCCCAACAGGTATGATCCAGCATGAGCAGATCGCCCTAAGACAAGCGGCGGCAGAGGCGTGTGAATTACTGGATGGATACCAACGATTCTACTTTGATCAGGATGAAAATACAAACTGGTTTAAAAAACCGGAGATTATTCCATCGATTCAGGATATATCCAAGCCCCTCAGCCAGCTGGAAGATAAAAAAGATTGGATGTATGATGAGGCAACCTGTAGCCAGCTTGTTTTCGTTTACAGTCTCTTTTCGAAAAAATTACGGAGCAACAATTATGTGATTGATCATTTTTTATTCAATAATAAGAATACGTTAAAAATTGCTTCCATTGATATCGGCGCGGGGACAACTGATATTATCATCAATCAATATCAGCTTAAGACCTCAAATAAGATTCAGGAATTGATTCCCCAACCGCTATTCTGGGATAGTTTTAAATTGGCAGGAGATGATCTGATGAAGGAGTTGATCCAAAAGCTGATTATTCGCAGTCCCCAAAAAATGGATGATTCGGCCATTGAAGGATTAGAAAATTATGGGAGATCAAAGGGAATTATAGACATCCAAAGTCGGATCAACGGATTTTTTGGGGAGAACTCCAATAATATGGGCTATCTCGCAAAGATGATGCGCAAATCATTTGTCCATCAGGTAGCACAGCCTATTGTACTTAAGTACCTACAGCAGGCCAATAAGCAAGAATCTTTGGAAATGTCTTTCGAAGAAATCATAGGGCACAAATTTGAAAATAGTGCACTTGTCAACTATTTTGAGCGGATAATCGGATTCAATTTTTTGGAAATCCGATGGGTAATATCGGCTAAGGTCGTCAATGAGATCGTTGCGAGTGTATTTGAGGGGTTGGTTCGTCAAATGTGTCTGGTGATTAACCAGTTTGAGTGTGATTTTGTGGTCCTGTCCGGAAAGCCTGCATCCCTGCTTAGCTATGAGGAACTGTTCAAAAAATTTCTGTTTGTTTCGCCGACCAATGTGATCAATCTCAATAATTATTGGATCGGAAAATGGTATCCGTTTGCAGACAATTTGGGGAATGTTGAAGATCCCAAGACGATTGTTGCCGTGGGGGCAATTATCGCTTTGATGGCAGCCAAATTGAAGAAGATACAGGACTTCAATTTAAATACAACCGAGCTGATCAAAAACCTGAGTTCAACGGCCGATTATATTATTTCCAAAGTGGAGAATAGAAAAGAAGTCATATTGACTCCACAAAAACATGAGCAGACTTTTTTGCTTAAATCACTTCCTTTTGAGTTTGGCTATGCGAAATATCTATCGCGCAACTACACCTATTCAGGTCTCTATAGATTAAGTATTGATCACAAGCAGATGGAAGAGGTTATCAAGAACCGTTTTGTCGGTCGCGATGCGTCATTTTATGAAGAACAGGTCGATAAAGAACGGGGTGAAATATTACGCCATCTACCGTTGAAGGTGACTATCGCCCGAGATTGGGATGAAAGTAAGGAAATATTGAAGATTGAACATATCGAAGATAATGAAGGGAATGAGAAGCCGGGACGTTTCTTCCAGCTCCATTATCAGACCCTGGATAGTGTTCAGGGATATTGGTTAGATACTTGTGAATTCGTTTTATAGTAAAGAAATGTCGAATAATTATTCTGAATTAGAAATCAAGCTTATCGAGGAATTTATTTCCGGTAAGATCGATCTTATACAGGGGTCGATTCAATGGGCTGACAAAAATCTAAAGTATGAAGAGCGCAATAAAGCGCTCCTCAGCTTGAAGAACAGCTTGAATACCATAAAAAAGGTTCAGGGCAATATCGGTAATAAACCGGTCATCGCTGTCTTTGGGGCAAGTCAGGTGGGAAAATCCTATCTGATCAAAAACCTGTTGAGCGATACAAATAGGCCCTTTGAGATTGAAAATGACGGTAAACAATATGATTTCCTAAAGCAAATAAATCCGCCGGGAACTGGTGCCGAAAGTACAGGGTTGGTCACTCGATTTACGATTGATCAAGATACCTCGTTCCCAGATTTTCCAATAAAGGTAAACTTGCTTGCAGCAAAAGATATACTATTGGTGTTGCTTGATGCTTTTTTTCTGGATCTCAAGAAAATCACTTCCTTTCCCTCAAAAGGGGATTTTGAAGCACATCTAAAAAAACTGGAGCTTGAGGAAAAAGGACCTCAGCAGGATTTTTTAACCGAATTTGATGTGCTTGAAATTAAGGAATACTTTGAAAAAAATCTTTCACAGCATACCATCTTGTTTGAAGGTCTTTATGAAACAAGGTTCTTCGAACGTATAGGCCGTATTATCCAACATTATGGGGCTACCGATTGGTCGCGCATATTTGATATCCTCTGGAATAAGGAAATCTTATTGACAGATCTTTTTACCAACTTGATCAATAAGCTGAAATTGGTACAGTTTGCACGCCATGGGTATATAAAGTTTGAAAATGTCCTGCGTGAGGAGGGTGCCATTCTTGATGTCAAGCGCTTGGGCGAACTCAGTGCCGATTCCGAAAAAGGCAGCACAATTTTCAAGTTGACGAATGGTGCTGAGGTTCAGATTGAGGTGCCTGCATTGTCAGCGCTGATTGCCGAACTTGTTTTTTCGATTCCCGAAGGACTTGTCGAATCCAAAGAGTTTTTAAAATACAATGATTTATTGGACTTTCCGGGAGCCCGTAGCCGTTTGGCATTGGATCAATCGGATATCTCGACAAAGAATATTGATGCCATGTTATTGCGGGGTAAGGTCTCTTATCTTTTTAATAAATACTCTCTTGATTTTAATATCAATAATCTCTTGTTCTGTACCAATGACAAGCAGCTGGAAGTCAACGAAATTTCAACCCTGTTATACAACTGGATCGAGAACAATGTAGGCGGGAGTGTCGAAGAACGATCAAAATCACTTCAAGAAGCAAGCTTACCGCCATTGTTTGTCATCTTTACCTTTTTCAATAATCAGATCAAGTTTGACACCACAAACGATGGTGAATACCTAGAATCTGCTGAAAAATTAAACTATAAATGGCACACGCGTTTTGAGCGTTTCTTTGAACAGGAGATCGTTACGCAATCGCGTAACTGGCATACAAAATGGACAAGCCAGGAAAATCTGTTTAAAAATTTCTATCTATTGCGAGACTACAAATATTCAAACGATACGTTTATCGGATTTGAACAGGAGGGGGAAGAGCTCGCAATCCATCCCGAAAGAGAGAATTTTTTGAAAGTCATGAAGCAGTCCTTTACACGCTATGGTTTTGTCCAAAATCATTTCCAGGATGCTGAAAGAACATGGCAACAAGTTACTTCCATCAATCATGATGGCTCGGCGTTGATTATTGAATCCCTGGCGAAGGTGTCGGGTAATAAAACCAAGATCAATCATAACCTTCAAAAGTTAAACACAATCCTGACCAAGATACAGCGAGACCTCGAACGTTTTATTCACAAGGACGACGTCACAGTGATGCGCGAAACGCAGATGCGCCAGGTTAATCAGTTTCAGTTGGCGTTTAATAGTGCCTTAGTAAAAGATCTTGGCTTGTTTAACGCCTTTATTGACTGTCTTTCGATTAATCCGAATGATATTTTTCAGTTGCTGAATGAACATATGGTGGTTGATACCAGTCGTCGTATATTGGATGAAACCACACAGGAGTCTATTCTATTGGTTCAATATCCGGAGCTCAAACAGGCAAAGTCGAAAGCAGAAATGCTGACCATTCTGCAAAAGCATCTTTGGCTTTCATCGCATGAAGCTGTTGAAGACTTTTTAAAAGACAGTGGTATCGAAATCGCCGAATTATTCCAGCAGGAAGAGACCAATTCATCAAAATCTGAGTATTACGTTCAATTAATTCTCGAATCTTGGTTAACGAAGATCAACAACTTGGATCAGTACAGGGATTTCATTGCATATGGACTGAATAGAAACAGTTTGATTTTCGTTGTGAGCTACTTTAAGGAACTGCTTAAAAAGCGAAATGTCGCCAGCAAAATAGTCAGATTGCTAAATGATATCATTTCTGAGATAGATGTCAACCATGGTTATGAAATATTTTTGACCGAAACCTTCTCCCTGGTGATCAATGAACTGATTTTTAATTTTGATGTGAGCTACTTTACGGAAGAAGAGAAAGAGGAAGCCAGAAACATCTTGGTTTCTAATCCCAATCGATTTTTTGAACGAAAACTTGATACATCTGCCAGTGCGATATCCGCTTTGTTTGACGCCGAACATATAGATGTACGTGCAATAGCACTGCAGAAGTACAATAAATGGATTGAATACTTGCGGCTTTCGCTACTTGTCAACGCAGGATATATCGATTACGATGAACAAGCCAATCAGGAATTAAAATTATTGGTCGAACAGTATTCACCCTTTCAATTGGTTTAAAAATGCAAAAATTTCATTCAATAGCAACAGATAGGTACATTCCATTATCGTTTGACAATGCTTACTTGTTTAGTCAATACGATAGAATCAGTAATTTTTTGATCTTCAACCTAGATAAAAAGTACCGGAATTTTTTGGCCAAACCCGTTAAAAACAACTATGATATTGACTGGTATAGTTTGCATATGGGCCTTCAGCCGGTAGAGCATTCATCTTATCGGGAATATGGTCTCAAACAATATTGGCTGGTCATGGAGGAACTTCAAAAACGTATAGAAGATCTTATGCGGAATAGAGACTCCAATGTACAGTATTGGGGGGCAATTCTTCAGACAGTTTTTAATCCAGAGGACAATCTTATTTTCACCAATGGACAGGATATCTGCATCATCTGGGGCTGGAAGTTTGAGAATAATCAAAATCGGAAACCGCAGCTGCTTGGCGATAACTTTCAGGAGACAATCAGTCCGCAGGATACCCCATTACCACCGCAGATACCAACCCCGGATCGCTTAGTAGCTGATATCAGTGCGCCAAAACAAGCCGAAAGCCTGGAGTATATACCTGCAATTGAAAACCCTATTCCCTCTCCGGCTGTCCCCGAAGAGTATTTTATGGCTGATGTCAAAGAAGAAAATATTGATGTAGAAACAGGTAAGAAAGAAAGTTTTCTGGCCTTTTTAAAATATATAGCGGTGACTTATTGGTGGGTGTTGATTGTACTACTGGTATTGATCTGTTTAGTCTTCTTTTTTAAATCTCTAATCCACAGACCGTAATGGAACATGTAAAAAACAAATCTTTCGCTAACAACTGGTGGCTATTTTATCCTCTCTTGTTTCTACTTATCGGTTTACTTGTTTATGCCCTGCTTTGGAGCCCTGAGCATACGATAGAGGTATTAAAACAGGAATTGAACGATTGCCGGGATAACCGTGCTGTTTCATCTAAAAGACCAGTTGACGGAGGATACAATTCCTCTTCTGATAACATTGATTCATTGCAAATAGGGGAACTTGATAAAAATCGGGCACTGCCAGGGGAAGACAAAAAAGCTGAAAATACGATTGTTAACTGTGATGCAAAGGTAGAGTCCGGTGGTCAGGGAGTCACCAAGACCAAGCATATATTGGGCGATCAATCGGGACGCGTCATTTTGCAGTATGATACGAAAACAATTCCAGATGAGATCAAAGTCTATTACGATGGTAAACCTATCGCTCATACAGATGGACTTGTTTCTGGAGCCGGCCAGTTGGAATGGATTTATGAAGTTGCTCCTGGCAAACCCAAATATTGCTATGTGGAAGTTTCGGCACCAACACCCCGTACCGTTTGGGAATATATTGTTAATTGTCCACTTTAATAAAGAACGATGAAACAGTCAAAATACCCTTTTTATTACTACTTGGCCTTGGCCGCTTTTGTCTTGCTTAGTGTGCTTTTTTGGATCTTTTTTCTTGCAGCTGGAACCGTTGTAAGACGAGGCAAGGTCCAGGCGACGCCTACAGGACATAGACATACTACTGCTTCCATGGTGCAGACAACCTCCACCGTGTACCTTGATCCGCTACCGCTGGCTTGGTATAATGAATAATATTTGAATCTAGAAGTAAAGAAAATTTAGCCTATATGAAACAAGAGAATTTTTTGTTTGTGGATGTGGTTTCGTCCATTTTCCTGCTCATCCTGTTATTGTGTAATTTCTTTGGAATGCTTTATATGACAGAAGGTAACATGCTACTGAGCCTAGCTGTTAGCCTAATTATAGTAGTCTGTTATTATTTTGTGTTGCAGCTGCTGAAACGGAATAAAGAGCGTATGCTCAATCAAGGGTATCTGAAGAGTACCGCAAGTTTGTTTTTTATTGTATTCGTTGTTTTTGGTCTGATCAGCTATGTCTTTATGATCCATTTGGTGAATATTGAGAAAAACAGCAAAAAGGCAATTCAGAAAGAAGCGGATGAAAAAGTGTTGCTTGTGAAAGATTTAACCACACAATACGATAAACGCGCAAATGAATCGATGCAGACTTTTGAGGCGCTGTTTAAAGGTAAGTTACAGGCCTATAAAAATCAGCGAACAAATGTACTGCGCAATGAATTGGGAAATCCACCTTTTAATCTGCCCGAAGCCATATTGAACAGTCCGTCAGCAAGTATTGATGTGTCGGCGAGTACCAATGCTATATTGAATGCTTATCAAGTTAAATATAACAACAACCATAAGTTGTTGGACAGTTTGGTATTCAAAAAAGCAGATAGTTATAATCAGATCTTTCAGCAATGGGATAGGCTTAGTTTGGCAACAAACTACGTTGCCCTGAACGGTTTTATTAAAAGTAGCGCAACGCTTGTGAATGAAAAAATCAAGGAGCTACCCGTTGACAATGAGCCGATCAAAGTCACGATCAGTGAAGGGAATCTGCCCTTGGATAGCCCGATTGCATTAGCGAAGGTCTATTCGCCCGATTATCTCCTTCCACTGATTATTATACTGATTATGCATGCCTTTATTTTGATCCCCTACTTCACGTATCGGGTGCGGAAGTATAACAGTCCCCGCTTAAAGGACGCTGAAGCAGAAATTATTAATCGGGGTGGAACAATAGAACTTTAATACCTAAAAAGATGGATAAGCATAAAAAACAAAATATTTTATCGAACTGCAATATGGTTCCATTGCCTGCCTTGGACCAAGCTATAGTGGGCGGATTTATCACATTTGATGAATTGGAACAGCACGGTCTAACCAGGGACAAACTGAAAGAGTTGAAGCTTTTGGATGATAGCCGGAATGGCAAAATTGTTTTACCACCTCCGATCCCCGGTTTGCCAACTATTGATGTCGAGTTACCGCTGATGCCACCAATACCAGGAATGCCACCGTTACCTACGATGACCAGTCCAAGTGCTCCGATTCAGACCAGTGAAACATTGCTGGAACAAATCAAGAACAATGAAATTTCTGCCGACGATATCAAAAAACTTATTATGGAGAAGAAACTAACGTTTGACTATCTTGAAAGTATTGGTGTCGAAAAGAGAGTGGTTCAGGCATTGAAATTCTATAGCAGTGCTTCGGCCTTTACAATTTTCAAGAAAATTGAGGATCTACCACCCATGGAAAGCGGACGGACAGATCTTTATATGGTCGGTATGCCCTTTTCGGGTAAATCAACGATCTTGGCAAGTCTCATCAAACATTCCAATAAGCAGGGCATATTAATGCACGATAGCTATAATCCCGATGGTAATAAGTACCTAGAGACGCTGAAGAGAAATTTAGACTATGGGATACTTCCTATAGCGACGGACAAGGCAAGCTACAATTATATTGCTACCTCACTTAAAGATCCAAAGGGTACCACTCATCCATTTAATATTGTGGAGGTTCCGGGTGAGAATTATGTGAAGATCTTTAACCAGGGCTTTGAAAATTCGGAGATTCCGCAATTTATCAACTATGTCAAAAGCAACAATAAAAAAATCCTGGTTTTTATTATTGATGCCATGTCACATGACAAACGTTTTGATGATGAACAATTCTTTGGAGCGTTAGACCAAAGCATCGCCTATACCAATATCATTTCCATTTTTAAGGATTCCAAAGTACTAGAGAATACCGATGCGGTTTATTTTGTAGTCAACAAGTTCGACTATATCAAACAGACCAGGTATCTGCATGAAGAGCGTGCCGATAGCGAATTGGCATTGGATTATATGAATCAGGAATTTCTTTCCCTTATTGAAAATTGCAAAACCGCACGAGAGAATTCCAGAAACCAATTTAAGATTAAAATATTACCCTTCTCCATTGGTGAAATAGTTTATGATAAGATTGTCACCGCCATTGAGGATAAATATCCACAGGAACTGGTAAAGAATATGTTGGAGGATAGTTTTGTCGTGAAAGGCGGCGCATTTTGGAAAAGATTTTTTTAAGAAATATTTATGGATACTATACACTATAGAAGCAGGGTACATCTTCTGATCGAGCGTACTCTGAATGGGTTGGATTATGATTATATTTCATCCGGGTTGAATCAAAATGAGTTAGAGAGGCTGCAATTATCATTTGATGAGAGAAATCAAGTAGGTCAGTTTAATGAGGGGTATTGTTATTCTGTCAAGCAGACCGCCCAGCATGTGATTTATTCTGTTATCAATACCAGTATGAAAGATAACGCTAAGCGCAATGGTTTTCTTGCGGTTCGTCTGATCGTTAAGCATAATGAGCATATTACCAATGTGATGCAATATTTATTGCAGATTACAACACAATATATAAATCATATAAAAGATAGCAGTTTAAACAATCAGAACTACGATCTCATTTTGCAAGAAGCTGCAAAGGGTATTAAACAGAACAATAGTATTAATCCGAAGATTACACCAGACAAGACTATTTTTTATCAGTTTTTAAATCTCGGTCTAGATCAAAGCGAAGCATTCAACAATCCAAAATTGGTTTACGCCACAAAAGTCTACTTTCTGGATGAACAGTCAGTACATAATGAAGCCGTAGCGAAGCAGTTTGGTTTTCAGTCCGTAGAGAATCTATTTGCTCAGGTCCGTAAGATTACGTTTAACAATACCTCGACATATGGATTGCGCATCAAGATCAACGAGGAAGAGGAACGTAGTTTATTAAAAGATCAATTCTTGATCTGTATGAAAGGTGACCGTATTCAGTATAAGCTTACTTTCGATAGACTTTATAAAGAAGTATCCATTTTCGAGGGTGAGGTAGAAGTGCGTCCCGAGGAACCTATACCTCCAAAACCTTCAAACCAAGAGCTCGAACGAAGCTCAAGTGGACTGGTATGGGCCTGGATTATTGGCCCCATCCTTGGAATTGCCATCGGTTATTGGGGAATTGGCCTCGTTATGAATTTTTTTGGAACGGGACAAAAAGCTACCGATACTGTTGTTGTAAAAGAGGAAATACCCGCCGAGAATTTTAACTTCAAAATCGATACGGCCAAGAGTAAGGCACTGTACCTCGAATTTAGCGATTCCACCTTGCAAGGTTACGTTTTTAATTACAAAGGAAAAGCTGAAGGCTGGAAGTTGTATAAAAAAGGAGAGGAGAAGAATACGAAAACTTTAACCAAAGCCGAGTTACGCTCTATTTTTCAGGATGAGGATCGTGTTCTTAATTTTTGTGATCAGCTTACCACACAGATTCCAAGCGATATTCCGGAGGATAAGCCTGCCGCGACCAATTCAAGACCGATAGATAGCGGAGAGATCACCAGCGAAAAAAATAATAAAGTACAGCCAGAGAAGCCTGAAAAACAATCTAGTCAGCCAGCGAAAGGAAGGACCAAAGGCCATGAATCAAAAGTATAGGGGACTTTATTTTTTGGGAGCTACCCTAGGGGTTGGTTTACTGATTGTTGGTTCGATGAAGCTGATGAGTTCATCTCCAGCCCAGCATGGCGCTACGAAGCAATCGGCTATCACAACGGCAAGTGGGCATAAAGTATTGGAAAATAAGATCCAAGAGCTTTCCGAAGACAATGTAAGTCCGGCACAGTACAACAACTTGCTGATCGAAATTAATAATGCAGCTTCACAGAATCTGTTTAATAAAGCGATTCAGGACATGCTGCTTCAGCAGCTCAATGGCAGATATACTCAACTGAGCATCGACCGCAGTAATAAATTGCTTCGTTCGGACCCTGTTAAACAGGCAGAACTTAATATTCTTGTCGCTCATCTCGAAAGTACTTTTGGTCCTACGGCCGAGGTTGCAACGATCAAAAATAAAGTTAAAGCTTTGAATCACTATACGGAAGTCCTGCCACAACGTGTAAACTCATTGATCAATCAAGGTTTCGCGGAATTTGATGAGAGTGGGTATAAGGCTTTAATGCATGAACTGGAGCGAATGCCAAACCTAGATGCAAATCTCAAAAGAAAGAAATCTGTTCTTGCCGTTAGAAATGCTGGCGTAAGCAAGCTGCAGCAATTTCATCGGAATTACGAAAACTGGAATTTGAACATGAATTTATAAAATTTGATCCTTCCACTAAACAGTGGCTGTATCAAATAAAACCTACATAGATAAATCTATAGATATGAAATATTTATTAACCCTTTTTTTAATGGGGCTGGTCTTTTTTTGCTTTGCGCAGGCGACCAACGATGAATTATTGGCCCAGGCCAAAGCACAAATGGATAACGGCTTGTATGAAGAGTCCATAAATACCCTGAATAAAATTCACGGCAAGACGAAAACAAAAGAATTCGTGGACTACTTTAAGACCGTAAATTATTTCAAATTACTGGATAATGGAGACTATCCATCTTTTGAGCTCATCAATAAGGTACGTAGCCAAAGCGCTCTGTTTTTGAAAAATTATTCAAAATCGCGCAACCACGGGGATGTCAAAAGGATACTCGACAAAATGGACGAGTACCCAAAGACACAGCAAAGTTATGACGATACCAAGAATCGAATCTTGCAGGAGAAAAAGACCGAAAGGCAACAGACTTTACTTACAGCAATCAGGAAATCTTATGAGGTGCAAGATTATGCCCAGAGTTTAGCCGCCATTAAGGTTGCCAAAGAATCTGGATATGATGAGAGCCCTGTTCAGTATTATGATTTTATGGTGAAGTACAAACTATATGATCAGAGCCCCTCGCAGACATACCATGAAGTAGAATCTATCGTTGCACTTGGAAATGCTATTTTAAGCAGTGACCATAATTCACTGGCTAATTTAAGTACGGCGGAAGTAGAAAAGATCAAAAATATTGTTGCCGGATTACCAAAATCGCTAGACGAGTTCAGAAAAAAAAAAGAGGATAAACGTGCTGCGGCCTATGCCTTAGCGATGCAACGTAAATTTGATGCGATATCGGACAGCTACAATGCACAGGAGTATGGTAAAATCATTTCAGCTACAAATGATTTTCCGGACAGATCCCGTGATAATCAAAAAGTGAGCTACTTTCAGGCTATGAGCCGTTACCAGCTGTTTAAACGAGAGGGAAACTACAGTTTTTCGGATCTATTGACGGTAAAGTCTGCTCTTGAAGGGTATATAACGAAGTTTAATGAGGAAGATTTGACCTCTAAAATTGAGGTATCTGCTGCCTTAGGAGATCTGAACAAAAATTATCCGACTTCGCAATACGCTTACGATGTGATGGTTAAACGGGAGGAGAAGAAGGAGCTGGCGGCACTGCGTCGGGCTAGAAGAAAGCTATTTACCAATATCGGCTACGAGTATGGAAAATTGGCACCAATTGGTCTACGATTTGAAACTGGTGGTGCATTTGTTGGATTCTTTGCGACGGTGCGTTACGGGCTGAAGTCAGATAATCAACTCGATTCTTATTACTTAAGCACGCGGTCGTCCCAACCCAATAAAACAGAGCTTATCGTAGGGCCAAATTTTAAGGTAGTCGATTGGTTGTTGGTGAACATTGGAGCTGGCTATGGAGTTTATTCCCATTTATTTCGTGATGATTACGCAGACCGAGAGGGCCATGGAAAAACCGGTTATATTGCCGGTTACGGCGGGGTGACTTTACGACTTAGTCCGTACGTAAATATCATAGGTGGTGCCTCCATGATGGCTATTGACAAACAGTTCTCTTCTAAAAAATTTACCCAGCCCGAATTTACGGGTGGTATTACTTTTAATATTCGATAAAAATGAATCCCAAAAACTTTAATATACGATATCTCTATTCCCTGTTTATGCTGATCTTCCCCTGGACATCTTGCGACGATAAAGACAAGTTTGATTTTAATCAGCATAATAAAGTTGCGGTAACGACCTTACAGACGACCGGTGTAACCAAAAACGATGCTACGCTGAACGGACGTGTAAATACCAACAATGGAGAGACATTGACACAGGTTGGCATCTGCTATGCTACCCACCAAAAGCCAACAGTGAACAATGAAAAAGTGCTCAAGACAGGCGATCTGGATACAGGGGCGTTTACGCTATATGCTCAAAATTTAAAGCCGGCTACAACCTATTATTTTAGGGCTTTTGCAACCAATAAAAATGGTACTGCCTATGGCGATCCGTTGAGTTTTACTACGCAGAGTGGTTATGTTGCTAAATTGGAAACACAATCTGCAAGCAGTATCACGCGTATTACCGCCGAACTAGGCGGAAAGATTTCAGATGATGGCGGATACCCGGTGATCAGCAAAGGGGTTTGCTATAGCAATATATCATCGTTCCCGACGATTTCAAATGACAAGGTAAGTGTTGATACACAGAGTACTTCATTTAAAGTTAATCTAACCAAATTAAAGGCAGGTACAATCTATTATGCGCGGGCTTATGCCACTTCATCTGTTGGAACAGGTTATGGGCAGGTGGTAAGTTTTACGACACTTCCGCCAATTGTCGCATCAGGAATATCGACCGCCGCGGTCAGTTCGGTTACTTATTCTTCAGCTTCTGTTGGTGGTACTGTTTTGGATGATAATGGATCGACTGTAACAGCCCGGGGTATATGCTACAGCAATTCCAATACTACGCCAAGTGTCAGTAGTGGGACAATTTTGAATATAGGAAGCGGAACCGGTAGCTTCTCTGGTCAATTGACGGGCTTGGTCGTAAATACAAGCTATTATGTACGCGCTTTTGCTACCAATAGCGCAGGTACGGCTTATGGGCCTGTGGTCAGTTTTAAAACTTCGATGCCAGACCTGCCAAGCAGCGTTTCGACAACTACCCCTTATAATGTGACTATGACTTCGGCATATACAGGGGGATATATTGGCTCCGCTGGCGGTGGAACTATTTCTGCCAAAGGGGTCGTTTATAGCAGCAGCAACTCATTACCTTCTTTAACCAATGGTACAAGGGTATCTGGTGGTTCAGGAACAGGTAATTTTTCACTTATACTTTCCGGATTGCAATACAATACAATCTATTACGTCCGATCTTACGCAACGAACGAGGCCGGCACGACTTATGGAAATGTGTACACGTTCAAAACATTGTTGCCAAGCCTACCATCAAGCCTGAGTACTTATGGAGCTGCCAGTATCACACCAGGATCAGCTTATGTGTCGGGTTATATTGGCTCGGCTGGTGGAGGGAATATTTCTGCTAGTGGCATTGTCTTCAGTAGCAGTACATCAAATCCCACTATTGGGAACAGCACATCAGTTACTTTGGGGAGTAGTATCGGAAGTATCGCAACTACATTGACCGGGTTATCCGCAGGTACCAGTTATTATGCCAGGGTATATGCGACCAATGAAGCCGGAACTGCCTATGGCAATCTCATAAACTTTACCACAACAAGATATACGGTACCCACAGGGGTGACAACCTATCAAGTCGGTAATACTGGGAGCACTTATGTTACCTTTAGCGGAGATATCGCTACAGACGGTGGTAGTACATTAACGGAGCGCGGTTTTGTATATTCCACGTCCAGTAATCCAACATTGTCCAGTGGAACAAAGACGACCGTATCGGGCAGTAGTGTCGGATATTTTAGTAAATCGGTCACAGGATTTAATAAGTATACGACTTATTACGTACGGGCTTATGCTACAAATGCCTATGGTACAACCTATGGCTCCAGCGCTGCTTTTTATACCTATTAAAAATAAAAGGGTAATCTGTTTGGAAGATTACCCTTTTATAGGCTAATTGTTACTTAACCGTATTGCATCACTTTTAATAAATCCGACCAAGCCTTTGTCTGTTTTTACTTTGGCCCAATTTCCTATATTGGAAAGACATGTCAATTTTTGATTTCTATAGATGGTTGCCAATATGGGAAAATCAGCTGCCGGTCCCTTGCGTAAATCCATCTTTTCGACATTCAATACGACGGTTTTTAAGTAATAATCCTGATTTCCTGATGTGCCGTTGTCGGAGGTTTTTGGTGGTGTTTTTACAGGCTTGTTTTTTTTCTCAATCTTAGGAGCCGATTTTTTGTGCATATCGAGATCACATACGCCGCAGGTACCACCACTGTTGCAGTGCGCACATTTGCTGCAATTGCGACAGGCATTGCAGTTGGCCGATCCTGTGCAGCGGCCGACTTCGTGTTCTACAAAAGCAAGTGTGCTTTTTGTGGTCTGTGCAGATGCAAAATGCGAAGTTAATGTTGCGGTCAATATCAGTGTAATAGCTTTTATCATAATTATAAGCGGTTTTTCCAAAGTCCAAGTAGGTGATTTCGCGCATATTTTTGGGCCTCTACCAGACGTTGTTCATATTTAACATTCGGCGGAATGGTCATCAGTACGGCGTAACCATCCTTCATAATCTTTTCGTTGACAAAGGTGCCATCAGTCAAATAGGCGTAAGCGAGTGTACGCCCATATTGATCCAATGGGTTGACATCAAATTCCAAGCGTACAGTTTGGTTCATAAGCAGTTTTTCTACATATTTCGAGGCCTCTTTTCCATAAGGTTGTTCCTTTTTATGAAAATAATTACGGGGCTCAGGAGCGTCAATTCCGATCAATCTTACCTTGATCTTTTTGCTTTCCCTGTTTACACACCAGAAAGTGTCTCCATCGGAAACCTTGGTGATCTGATATTCGCCTTCGGTTATACCCTTGTCATTCCTCAGGGTTCCACTTGTAAAGGCCGCGAACGGCTGCGTTTGTTTTTCCTTTTTGGGTTTACAAGCGAGTAAAAGAGTTGAAAAGAGACAGACGTATAAAATGTTTTTGTTCATGATTGTACTATTTTATTTTCTTTTCCCTTTTCTTCTTTCGGCTGAGTTTCGGCACCTTTCACAACAATAAGATTTGCCGAACATTAGGGTGAGTACTTTCATTGTGAAACCTTTGCCTTTATAACTTTTTTTTCCTTTACCAGGTTGAATCTCTTTGTTGCACCATGCGCATTGATCATACATGTTTAAGCTGTTTAATAGTAAATGAATAGGATGAATAATATGGTTCAAAATTAAAACTAAGATTTTCGGGTATTTATGGTTTCCCGTAAATAGTCATATTACCGAGTGCCTACTTTTGACTATCAACAATAAAGAAATGTATTGCTGTTTTAGCAAAATCAAATAAGCCATTAATAAAAAATAAAAAACTATGGATTTTAAAGATGAGATTCGTCAATTTGCCAAGCGCGTTGACCGACTTTTACCACAGATCAAAACAGAAGAGGCTACAAAGACATCCTTAGTAATGCCATTTTTGAAAATATTGGGATATGACGTATTTGATCCCTTCGAAGTGCAACCAGAGTTTATAGCCGATATTGGTATCAAAAAAGGAGAGAAGGTTGATTATGCCATTTTACGTGACGAAAAACCTGTTATCTTAATTGAATGCAAACATTATGCTGATGGACTTGACCCCCATAATTCACAACTGTTCCGTTACTTCCATACGACAGAAGCTAAGTTTGGATTGTTGACCAATGGCGTAGAGTATCGTTTTTATACTGATCTCGTGACACCAAATAAGATGGATGAAAAGCCATTTTTCGAGTTCAAGATCATGGACATCAAGGATAATGAAGTATCCGAATTACGCAAATTCCACAAAACAGAATTTGATCTCGAAAGCATTTCCAGCGTTGCGAGCGAATTAAAGTACTTTAACGAGTTGACTATTTTAGCAATGGGCGAGATGCAAAACCCAAGCGACGATTTCGTTCGTTTTTTTGCGAAGCAAGCCTATCCAAGTGTTGTTACAGCAAAAGTTTTGGAACAGTTTACGCCATTGGTAAAGCGCGTGTTCACACAGATAGTCAATGACCAGATCGCCGAAAGACTAAAAAGCGCACTCAAAAAAGAAACTGAAGCCGAAGAAAAGAGCGCTGCAATTGCACCGATAGAACCCGATGCCTTGATTGTCACCACGGAGGAAGAGATTGAGGGATACCTGATCATTAAATCTATTTTACGCAAGGAGATTGAAGTGGGACGTGTATTTATGCGTGATAATCAATCCTATTGTGGTATCCTGCTGGATGATAACAATCGCAAACCGATCTGTCGATTCTATTTTACACCCAATCGCTTACGCATCGGATTGTTTGACAAAGACAAAAAGGAGGCTAAATATGATCTAGATTCATTGGATGATATCTACAAATATTCAGAGCAGATCGTGGAAACTGTCATTAACTATTAATCAGCTGTGTTATGAAAAAGTATCTATTGTTATTTCTTATTTCATTTTTATCTATGGCCTGTAAAAAAGCTGAATCGGAATACGATACATATGGTTATGAAACAGAATGTGATGAATGTGACATTAACTATGTTGATGATCTAGGGACTACGGTGTATGTGAATGGTCATGAAGGAACATGGAAGAAAGATTTTCCACGCTCGGTATTCACAGAGATGAAAATGACCGTCACTGCGCGACAATCGAATTCGAATACTGTGTCTGCTCATATTATAAAAGACGGTAAGCGGCTGGTTTCGAAGTCAGGCAATTCCAGTGTTACTGTTAGACATATCGTAAAAAGTTCGGGATCAACTAAACCTGTTTCGAGCATCTGTGGTGCTCCAACCCAAAAAGGAGGACCGTGTCAGCGAAAAGTGTCAGGTGGGGGAAGGTGCTGGCAACACAAATAATTGAATTATTATTAACTTTTAAATTTATAAATATGGCAACAAGACATGAAATTAAGTGTATCAAAAAGACAAATCGTCAAAGTGCACATGAAAGAATTGAAGAAATTGGTGGAAAAAATGCAGACGGAACTTCATGGAGATTAACACAACAACGAGCGATATCTGGAATTGAGGATGGGAAATGGAGCTTTTATGTAAATCAAGGGGGGAACGTTATCGACGTAATTGTGGCAACGAGTGCCTTAGGTAACAAGTACATTAAGACTAGAAATGATGGCGAACAACCTAATAATCTTTTAAGTTTACCAGAGTGTTTATAAATCTATTTTAAAATACTTGAGATTACAGATCAAGCGTTAGCCAAATTGTCGAGAGATCAATTTGGCTTTTTAATTCAATTTTCTTTTGTAGGATGTTTTATTAGAAACAATGAGCTTGAGTATACTTGAGAACAATATGTCTATAAAATATTCACCTCCCTATTCCTATCATTCACCGAGTTTTCCCGATCGTTAGTCTAAAGCCGATAGGCTAGGAGCGTATTGTGTTGTAGTTTTGAGTCAACAAATAAGAACAACAGAACTAACACAATAAAAAAAACATTATGAAAGCATTAGTAAAAACATTCGCAGCAGCAGTATTAATCGCAGTATCAACTTTCGCTATGGCAGCTGAAGGACCTGGAGCAAAAGCAACAAAAACAAACGTTAACCTTTCAACAGCAGACTTCGCTTTAGAGCACTATGTTGCGGTAACGACTGAAGGGGAATCAGCAGGCGTAGAGCAGTTATTTGCAGCTGATTTTAATCAAAAGATCCAAGCTACCAATACGCAGTCTAACGGCCGTAGCGAAGTGGTTAAATCTTTGAAAAAACAAAAAGGCGAAAAGCTAAACTGTACAGTAAGCACAGATATCATCGAGGAATCAGCAGACTATATGGTGGCTAAAGTGACTTTGAAATTTGAAAACTTCACCAAAACAGATTTAGTTACTTTGGAGCGTGTGGGCATTGACTGGAAAGTATCCAAATCAATCAATTCGTATAAATAAGTATTTAAATAACTAGTGTTCTGCCGAGATCAGTTTAAGGTCAGATCACTAGTGAATCAAATGTTTAAATTTAGTTTAGAAGCCAGGTCGTGAGATCTGGCTTTTTTGTTTTGTCATGCAATGTGCGTTACTCGTTGATTGCCGATCATCAAACTTTAAATTCTGGCGCAATCATCACTTTTTCCTCTTTTACGTTATTCAGGAAATCGCTGTATTTTATAGGTAATTTTTTACGATAAAAATAAAAATAGAAGTCAAATGAACCGCCCACGATCCCATTTTTTCCTGGTACGTATATAAATCTGTCAATACCTCTATCTACCTCCAGCTCATGATCATGCGTATGCCAGTCTGTATAAGTCCAAAATTGATAACCCATTTTACCATTTTTAAACTTGACGACCTTAGATAAATATTCTCTTCGGTCTCTTAGATAATCGAAAGTAGGATAGTCGTAAGGGGTATTGCCGATAGTGTAAGCAGGAAATTCTTCATGAGGATATCTCTTTTTAAAAATAGCTTCCATTTCAGTAATTTTAATAGGCTCTTGCTCAATATTTACTGTTCCAAACATGTTCTGAAAAATGGATGGCCTATTTCTTATCGCAAAAAATTGTATTAGACAATGTTTGGACGAATAGTATTTGTTGCCAATTTTCCGGATAATTTGATATTCGTCGAAATATTTAGTTTTTGCACCGTATGTTTTATCAAAATCAGCGTATGTATTGGCTCCAAATAGCCTTTTAAGGTATTGGTGGGGTATCGTATCATTTTTGATACTATCCAGATGAATTTCAGTCCAATCCCGGTTCCCTTCCAAATCTGGAAGAACGGCAATAAGAATTAGATTAAGGTCTTTGTGTTGGTCCAATTTATTTCGATCTATAGCTATACAATCGATGAACATCAGTGAAAATAGCTCAACGCTCTTCTTGATACCATACAAGTTATCTGTAGATAATTTGTAATTATCTAAGATACAGCCCTGTGGCTGATCAGGTAATAAGATGTATTTGACGTTGGCAGATAAACTGAGCGAAACAATTAATAGTGGCATCAAAAGCCATAATCTGAACCGTTTAATTACATGTTGTTTCATCTTTTCTTTCGCTATGGTTAATAACAGTATTCTTCTCAGCCCCGCTAAAATCATTTAATGAACCGACTTTGGTGAATAGCATTTTTTAATGTGATGAGCGATCATCAAACTTTAAATTCTGGCGCAATCATCACTTTTTCCTCTTTTACGTTATTCAGGAAATCGCTGTATTTTATAGGTAATTTTTTACGATAAAAATA